>JABUBP010000169.1_pt1 | contig 15795 bp, 17 predicted proteins | sample 7240331 | NCBI WGS metagenome assembly JABUBP01 (sample SAMN07256347, study PRJNA390944) | subsurface metagenome | isolation source: Methane hydrate marine sediment | place: Pacific Ocean: Eastern North Pacific, ODP site 1244 | collected 2002 | reverse complement strand
CCGAGGGAACAGCTAAGAGGGTGGACTACGCCACCATGGTTGACCTGGCGGACTGCGACGCGGTCGCCTTCGGCTCCCCCAACTACTTCAGCTACATGGCGGGGGACATGAAGTCCTTCTTCGACAAGGGGCTCAGCATCAGGGGGAAGACGGAGGGGAAGCCCGCCGCAGCCTTCACCTCAGGTGGGGGCGACAGCGACACGGCCCTCGCCAGCCTCGAGAGGATGATCGGCTCGTACAAGCTGGAGAAGGCCGCCGATGGTATCGTCCATTCCGGCGACCTGACCGACGAGGTCCTGGCGAAGTGCAAGGTCATGGGGAAGGCCCTGGCTGAGGCTGCCGCCAAGAGGTCCGCCGAGCCTACAGAGTAGAAACTTTTTTTTCTTCTTTTTTCTTGCCTGCGAAGATTTTTGAGCGATCAGTGACAGACGTTGGTTCATGTCTGAGTACGATATTCTCATCGCCAACGCCAAGATAGTGGACGGGGTGAATAAAGCCTACATCGGGTCCATAGGGGTCAAAGGTGGGGTCGTCGCCGCGGTGGGAGAAGTAAAGGGAGACGCTGCAAGGGTCATCGACGCCTCGGGGCTCCTTGCTGTGCCCGGCTTCGTGGACCCCCACTCCCACGCCGACGGGAGCTTTCCATGGTACCCCGACTGCGAGAGCGCCGTGATGCAGGGATGCACCACCGTGGTGGCGGGGCAGTGCGGGGGCTCCCCGGGGCCACTGGGCGAGGTCATGAGGCCCCCCAGGGGGCTGACGGATGAGCTCTTCGAGAGGTACCCCTACGTCTACCACCGCCCAAAGTCCCTCCTCCCCGTGGAGGAGATCAACGGGATGCTCGACGAGAAGTACGGTTGGCACATCGACTGGACGACGATGGCGGAGTACTTCGCCCACATCGGGGGGAAGGGCATCGCGATCAACTATGCTCCCCTCGTCGGTCACGGGACTGTCCGCTACAAGGTGATGGGGGAGGACTACAAGCGCCACTCCACCCCCGAGGAGCTGGAGGAGATGAAGGCGCTCATCCACGCGGCGATGGCTGAGGGCTGCCTGGGGTTGTCCGCTGGGCTCGACTACGACCCCGACGTCTTCGCGGAGAAGTCTGAGATCGACGGCTGCGTGGAGGTATTGAAGGAGTACGATGGGGTCTACGTTCCCCACTGGAGGAGGACGGGGCGCCGCCGGAACATCGGGAAGGGGGCAGGGTATGCGGAGCCCCAGGAGGGCATCTTGGAGGTCCTGGACACCGCCAGGAAGACCGGGGTGAGGCTGCACATCGCCCATATCGCCCCGGGGTGGCACACCATCCCGCCGATGACGCCGGACATAGGAGTAGCTGTCGGGAAGGCGACCTTGGAGCCTATCGATGAGGCCGTCGCCGACGGGTTTGAGGTGAGCTTTGACTGCATCCCCTGGGAGTGCTGGGAGCCCCTCCCCTACCTCTGCAGCGGCCACTTCACCCAGTTCCTCAGGCTCCTGGGGTCCAGGGAGAGGCTGGCTGAGTGGCTGAAGGTGGACGAGTTCAGGAAGAAGTGCTGGGACGAGATAGAGTCCGGGAAGCTCTTCCAGAGGGTGGTCATCAACCCCTGCCTCAACGCCGCCCACTGGGCTGAGAACCTCTACATCACGAAGCACGAAAAAGAGGAGTATGACGGCGTCCTCCTCTCCGAGGCAGCCGAGAAGATGGGGAAGGACCCGTGGGAGGCCCTCTGCGACCTCATCGTGGAGGACCCGGACAGCCGGGGGAGCCACAAGGACTACCGGGGCATCGAGGAGCAGATGCAGGTCTTCTTCAGGCATCCCGCCTGCTCGGTTGGGCTCGACGTCTCCGTTGTCGACGACAAGTGGGAGATCAAGGTGCCACCCTACTCCATCCCGCTGCCGGACACCTACTCGGGGTACCCCAAGTTCCTCATCAGGAACGTCCGGGAGGGAAGCCTCCTCACAATCGAGGAGGCGGTGTACAAGTGCTCCACGTTGCCCGCCAAGGTCTACGGGCTTGAGGGGCGGGGGGTCATCAAGCCGGGGGCCTACGCCGACATCGCCCTCCTGGACTGGGATGGGCTGAGGATCGTGGGGAAGCCAGAGGAGTCCCGGAGCTACCCGGAGGGGGTCAGGTATGTCCTGGTCAACGGGGAGGTCGTCGTGGACGGAGGTGTGCATACGGGTGCGAGGCCGGGGATGATCCTGAAGAAGGATCGTTGATCCCCGTTTTTTCCATTCCCTTTTCTTTTTGGGGGCCTGTATTTCTCGTCCGGGCAGCCCTCAATAGGGGCTTTTTGGGTGCTTTAGGCTTCCAAGGGGCTGAGGTTGAGCCGATTATATTATACGTCGCATTTCCATTAATATTGCAGCATGGCGAGGAAGCTGCCCAGCTACGAGCAGATCGTGGAGGAGGCGCTGGAGATCTTCAAACAGTACGACTCAGCCCTCACCCTCCGGCAGCTCTACTACCGCCTCGTCTCGAAGCGCCTCATCTCCAACACGATTAACAGCTACAAGCGGCTGAGCCGCATCATGGTGAAGGCCCGGGAGCAGAGGGACGTCCCCGTCAACTGCCTCGAGGACCGGAGCCGCCGCATCCTGGGCAGGGGGGACACGGGCTACGCCTCGGCTGAGGAGTTCCTCCGGAGGCGCATCGCCGGCCTCAGGGAGAGCTACAAGGAGTTCACGATGCCCATGTGGGACGATCAGCCCAACTACGTCCTGGTGAGCCTTGAGAAGGACGCCCTGAGCAGGCTCATGAGCGACATCGCCAACCAGTACTCAGTGAGGACCTTCCCGACCAGGGGCTACCCCAGCTTCACGTACGTCAACAGGATGGCCACCTACATCCGGAAAAGGCTCAAGGGGAAGCCCACGGTGGTGCTCTACTTCGGGGACTTTGACCCCAGCGGCATCGACATCGAACGGGACCTCGCGGAAAGGCTGAAAAAGTACGACGCGGGGGACTTCAAGGTGATCAGGATCGCCCTCACCAAGGACCAGATCCAGGAGTATGACCTGCCGCCGATGCCGGTGAAGAGGAGCGACGCCAGGTCCGAGAGCTTCCTGGAGTCCTACGGCGACCTATCGGTGGAGCTGGACGCGTTGGACCCCAACACCCTGAAGCTCATGGTGGCCCAGTCCATCGCCGCCAACATCGACCTCAACCTCTGGAGGAAGAAGGAGGAGAGGATCGAGAGCCTCAAGGTCTGGATCAAGGGGAAGCTGGACAACATGGAGAACCTGGTCTTCGAGGACTAGTGACCCCGCTTCTCTAGCAGCCGTTTTATGGAGTCATCGTCGTAGCTCAGTAGGCGCCCCAGGCCCCAGGCGACCTCGTGCTCCACGTCGTCCGTCAGGGTCCCTGCCTCCGCGTGCCTCGTCTTCTTCTCCTTGAGCCCCAGGTACTCGTCCACGGTAGCCTGATCGGCCACGATGTGGATCACCGTCTTCCCCCTGATTGGCTCGTGGTCGAAGAGGATGGTCTCCAGGAAGTCGTCGTCGACGTAGAGGATGAGGTCACGCTTCGCGGCTATCTCCCGGATGTCCTCGATGACGGAGTCGAACTGCTCCCCGGTCATGGGGGAGCTGAGGGCGAGGCGCTTGCAGCCGTTGTCAACGACCTCAGCGAAGGCGGCGATGACTCCCAGCTGGTATGACCTCCAATCGATCTCTTTTTCGAATGTCATTTGAACGTAATGGGTCCTCTGATCATAATAGCGTTTTTCGATGGTTTAGACACGTTAAGCTAGAAAGGGATAAGTCGGAAACGGTAAGTTGGTAAAATGAGATGAAGTACGAGTTCAAGCAGATTATGGAGACCATGAAGGTCGCCGAACTCCATCGAAGAAAAGATACAACCTATTGGAAGACAAAAAGAAAAAAGGGAGATCAGTCGGACTCGTGGGTGAAGGCGTAGGCGATGTTGGCGCCAGACTGGACCGCCTGGAGCCCCCCGGAAGTCCCCAGGGACTGGCCGCAGGGGTAGGCCCAGACATATCCCTCCACGGGCATCTTCACCTCTTCGATGACGTCGCCGTAGAGGTCGTAGATCTCCGCTAGAGGCTCTCCCTTGGCGAAGAGCTCCCCCGGTGCCTTGAAGAAGCGTATGAGGCCTCCCCTGGCGCACCTTATGACGCCGTGGAACCTGTTGACGCCGGGTACGATGGGAAATCCCTCCTGTGGCTCAACGTCCCCGTCGATCATATCGTAGGTCTTCATGATGTTGAGGACCCCCCTGACTCCAGCGCTCGTCGAGGGCTCGGAGATCCACCTGCCGTCGATGAGCTCCTCCAGTATCACCGGAACTCCCTTCCAGGAAGCCTTGTTACCCAGTGTCGGGGGCGCGTCCTCCGCCGGTGCGCGGTCGGATACGATTGTGGTGGCGCCGAAGGCGTCGGCCATCTTCACGAGGTCGTCCCTGGTCTCGGGGTTCCCCGTGTTGATCCACTGGTAGATGAGAGAGTCGGGTCGGGTGTTGCAGTGGATGTTGACGACGTAGTCTGCCTTGCTCCACGCTCCCTCCCAGAGGGCGTTGGCGAGCCTCTCCGTGGTGTTTCCGTTGGGTCTGTCGCATCTGACGGTGCCGACGTCGAGGTTGTCGATCCATGAGAGGTACTGTTGGTGCATGAAGGCGAGGGGGTTCCCGACGGGGATACCTATCACGGCCCCCCTCAGCTTCTTGGGGTCCAGCTCGTCCCTCATCACCTGGTGTATGACCTCGATGCCCTGTATCTCGATGCCGTGCTGCGTGGACATGAGGAGGAGGGTGGGCCCGTCCTCAGCTCCGTTCATCGCAAGGAAGGGTATGTCGACGGCTACGTTGTTCGCGAGTTCGACGCCCTTGATGACGCCCTTCTTCATTTCCCCCTTGGGGATGGTTAGGTCTCCTACAGCTAGTTTCTCGGACATTTAGAAACCTCTAGGAAAATGTAATCCTTTGAGGATAAGAGCCTTTCCCGAACTCCTGCGCAACCGTTATTAGAACTCCGAAGTGATCTCTGACTGATTCTGATGTTGGGTGACATCTTCGGGAATCCCGCAGCGGGGCTCTGGGGCATCGCCGTCGCCAAGGATTGGAAAAGCAGGCAGATCTCCAGCTACGACCGGACCGGGGGGAACCAGGACTTCGTCACCATCCCTCCCGGGGGGAAGGTGGTCGTTGGTGAGGTCGAGGGAGCCGGCTGCATCTCCAGGATCTGGTTCACGATACGGTCGGGGGACCCCGACATCCTGAGGAGGGTGATCCTGCGCTTCTACTGGGACGGGGAGGAGGATCCCAGCGTGGAGACGCCCTTCGGGGACTTTTTCGGCTGCGGCTTCGCCGAGTACTCCCACCACACCTCATTGATGCAGGGGATGACCAGCGGGGGCTACGTGAGCTACTGGCCGATGCCGTTCAGCGACGGGGCCCGGCTGGAGGCCCACAACCTCAGCGACCAGGAGGTGGGCAACCTCTACTATAACATCCAGTACCACGAGGTTGAGGGGGTGGGGGAGGAGGTGGCCCGGTTCCACGCCAAGTGGCACAGGGAGAACCCGACGAAGATCGGGGAGAACTATACGATTCTGGAGGCCAAGGGGAGAGGTCACTTCACGGGCTGCGTCATGAGCATGCAGTCCTACGCCAAGGGCTCCGCGGTCTTCCTGGAGGGGGATGAGATGATCTACGTCGACGGCGAGGAGCACCCGTCGCTGTACGGCACGGGGACCGAGGACTACTTCCAGGGGGCGTGGTACTTCACCCACGGCTGCTTCTCGGCGCCCTTTCACGGCCTCACCCTCTTCGACAAGGTGGACGCCCGTGTCTCCGCGTACAGGCTTCACGTGCCGGACGCGATCCCCTTCGAGCGGGAGATCAGGGTGACCATGGAGCACGGCCACGCCAACATGCTCCAGGAGGACTACTCCAGCGTGGCGTACTGGTACCAGTTTGAGCCCCACGACCCCGGTTTCGGGCACATCCCGGACGACGTGGACTACGTGACGCCGCTGGGCTCCAGGTATCCGGGGTATCTGATGTCGGAGTACGTGGCTGATCCCCCGGTGAACGTGGAGAGGCGGAGGGTGCTCCACGAGGCTGCTGTGCTGAGGCATTGGCTCACCGAGGCGACGGTGAAGGGGATTATGCCACCGGAGCTGGAGGGGCTGACCAAGAGGCAGCTCATGGAGGCCGACTTCGAGGGGCTGAAGAGGCTTGTGGAGAAGCATAGGCCCAGGAAGAAATAATTTACTGGAGCGTGGAGAGTCATGAAGGTCACGCTTCTAGGTACTGGGGGTCCCAGGCCGGACCCGAGGCGCCAGGGCCCGGCGACGCTAATCCAGGTCGGTGAGGAGAACCTGCTCTTCAACGCCGGGAGGGGGGTGGCGACGCAGATCGTTAGGGCCGGCGTGGAGATCACCGACCTAGGAGGCGAGCTGCAATTAGCCAACGCGTTGATTACTGGTTTTGAGGGCGACCTGGATGAGGCGGACACCCAGCTGTCAGACTTGGAGGACGACCTGGGAGAGGCAAACACGCAGATAACGAGCCTTGAGAGCCAGCTGGCCTCGGCTCAATCTGAGAACGCAGACCTTGAGAGCCGCGTGGCTTCCTCGCTGTCATACACGATGTCCATCGCTATCGCAGCGGTCTTTGCCATCGTCGTCGGAGCTGTAGGTTACCTCGTCGCAAAAAGGACCTAATTTCCCTTCCCCTCTTTTTTTTTCATTGTGAGCCATTGTCGTGCTACGAACGCATAAGGTCTGTTCATGACCGAGAGAGAGCACGGTAAGTTCAACTATTCAATCAGGAGGTCTCGTTGAGTGGGATATTCCGAGGCTTATCTCTTGAACGATTGTCGATACACTTATAGGTATTTATAGTAGGTATTGGGGACCATGGACTCATCAGACGAGAAGGATAACACGCCGGAATCCTTGAAGGCACTGCCCACGGATGAGAGGATATCCCCCATCAACAGGCTTTGAACCACTTGGAAGCATTCCATTGAACGTCCCGAGGAGTTCTGGGAGAGAGAGGCGAGGCAGCTACATTGGTTCAGATCCTGGGACACTGTCCTGGAGTGGGAGGACCATCATGCGAAGTGGTTCAAGGGAGGCACGCTGAATGCCTCCTACAACTGTCTGGACAGGCACCTCGACACCCCGGTGAGGAATAAGGTCGCCTTCTTCTGGGAAGGGGAGCCCGGAGATAAGCGGGTCTACACGTACCAGCAGCTGTACAAGGAAGTGAACAAGTTCGCGAACGTCCTCAAGCTCAGAGGCGTCCAGAAGGGGGACGCGGTGGCCCTCTATATGCCCATGATCCCCGAGCTGCCCATCGCCATGCTGGCATGCTCAAGGATCGGGGCCCCCTTCACGCAGGTGTACTCCGGGTTCAGCAGGGAGTCCCTCGCCGAGAGGATGAGGCACCTGGAGGCGAAGGTCCTGGTCACATCGGACGGGTTGTGGAGGAGGGGTAAGATCGTCGACCTGAAGGGGATCGCTGACTCCGCCGTTGGGTCCTGCCCCAGCATCCAGAAGGTCATCGTCGTGAAGCGTACCGGGCACGATGTGAACATGGAGGCTGGCCGTGATCTCTGGTATCATGAGGAGCTGGCATCAGTGGATTCGGGTCACGTGGAGCCTGCACAGATGAGGTCCGAGGACATCCTTTACGTCCTGTACACCTCGGGGACCACGGCTAAGCCGAAGGGGGTTCAGGTCTCCACAGGGGGCTACCTGACATACGTCACGTCGACGCTGAAGTGGAGCTTCGACGTGGACGAGAGGGATGTATGGTGGTGCGCCGCAGACATCGGCTGGGTGACGGGGCACAGCTACATCGTCTTCGGCCCCCTCATCCACGGCCTGAGCAGCGTCATGTACGAAGGAGCCCCCGAGTACCCCGACCCGGGGCGCATATGGAGGATGATAGAGGACTATAGCGTGTCGAAGTTCTACACCAGCCCCACCCTCATCCGCCACCTGATGAAGTTCGGAGACGACTACCCCAACCAGTACGACCTCTCCACCCTGTCGATTCTGGGGACCGTGGGGGAGCCCATCAACCCCGACGTGTGGAGATGGTACTACAGGGTGATAGGGAAGGAGCGCTGTCCCGTCAGCGACACCTATTGGCAGACCGAGACGGGCGGGTTCATGATCGCGCCGGCACCCGGGATAGAGCTGCAGCCTCTGAAGCCGGGCTCCGCGTGTCACCCGCTCCCGGGGATAGATCCCCTGATCGTCGATGAGGACGGTCAGCCCGTGCAGGATGGCGTCAAGGGATACCTGACGATCCGTAAGCCCTGGCCGGGTATGCTGATGACCCTATACAAGGACGATGCCCGGTATCAGGAGTACTACTGGGATCGCTACCCGGGTGCAGGTCAGGACCTGTTCTACACGGGGGACTACGCGGTCCGGGATCGTGACGGGTACTACTGGCTTCTGGGGCGGTCGGATGACGTGCTCAAGGTGGCTGGACACAGGCTGGGCACCATCGAGCTGGAGGACTGTTTGGTGAGCCATCCCGCTGTCGTGGAGGCGGCCGTGGTGGGGAAGAAGGACGAGATCAAGGGGGAGGTCCCTGTCTGTTTCGTCGTCCTCAAGGTGGGGTATGAGCGTTCCCAGGAGCTCATCGACGAGCTCAAGCAGCACATAAGGAACACCATCGGCCCGATAGCGTCTCCCTCCGATATCTACTTCGTCCCCAACATGCCCAAGACGCGGAGCGGTAAGATCATGAGGAGGGTGATCAAGTCGTTGACTGATGGTGAGAGCGTGGGCGATCTGACGACTCTGGAGGATCCGGACGCGGTCAACGAGATCATCAAGGTGGTCTACCCGAAGAAGTAACCAATATTTTATTTCCCTCTTTTCAGTTATTTGTCTACTCGAAATTACTATAGCGTAGATGGGGTGATGTTCGGTTATGGGCGGCGGGAACTGGTGGGACATACTCCCCCGGGAAGTCTACTCGACGCTGGATAGGGTCGAGACGGGCCATCCGTGGTACAGCGTCTATAGGATACACGACTGGCTATACGCCATCCTGGAGGACGGGCAGTACGATGAGGCCCTCATGTACTTGGTGATTGGCGAGGAGAGGGCGGCCCTCATCGACGGTGGTACCGGGATAGGTCGGCTGGACGGGCTGGTGGCTGAGCTCACGGATAAGCCGGTCCTCCTGCTACTGACCCACACCCACAACGACCACATCGGGGGGTGCAGTGTCTTCGATGAGATAGCCGTCTACGACGACGCGATGAGCAGGGAGAGCTCCGCGGAGGGGCTGGGCAGGGAGAAGATGGGGGAGATGCTGGAGGGGGACGCCGTCATCAAGGAGTACCCGCCGGGCTTCGACCCGGAGGAGTTCCACGCCCCACCCTACGGGGTATCCTGGTGGCTGGGGGACGGGGATGTGGTGAACCTCGGGGGGAGGAAGCTGGAGGTGCTCCACACGCCGGGGCACAGCAGCAACCACATCTGCCTCCTGGACCGGGACGCGCGGTACCTGTACACGGGGGACATCTACTACACGGGGGCGGTGACCAGCTACCTGCCGGGTGGGGACCACGGCGAGTTCGTGGAGAGCTGCCGGAGGCTGGTGGACCTGATGCCCTTCTATGACTGGCTGATGCCGGCCCACAACGAGCCCCTGGTGGAGGGGGGGCAGATGGGGGAGATGCTGCGGGCGGCTGAGGACATCGGGGCGGGGAGGCTATCGGAGTACGTGGAGAGGCGCTCGGTGGCGATAAACTACGACGTCCTGGTGCGCAGGTTTCAGTTCAGCCGGTTCTCCCTATCGGTGAGGGCGGACCTGTTCTCTGGGGATTGAATGGACGGGGCAGAGTCCCCGAAAAGAGTAATATCACCTCAACCCACCTCGTATTGATCATCATGCCCAAGATTCCGGACCTGAAGTGGGAGGTGAGGGAGGCCAAGGAGGAGGACATCCCCACCATCCTGGACCTATGCTACCAGCTCAGCGTCTACGAGAAGATAGAGTTCAAGGGGACCGAGGAGCTCTACAAAAAGTATGGGTTCAGCGGGGACAAGATATTCGACTGCCTCCTCGCGGAGAACACCGGTGACGTGGGGCCCCCGTACCTGGGGGTAGCCCTCTACTACTACACGTTCAGCACATTCGAGTCCCGGCCGACGCTGTGGCTGGAGGACCTGTTCGTGCCCGAGGAGTTCAGGGGGAACGGGGTGGGGACGTCTCTGCTGAAGGAGCTGTGCAGGGTCGCGGTGGAGAGGGGGTGCGGGAGGTTTGAGTGGACGGTGCTGGACTGGAACGAGCCCAGCAGGCAGTTCTACTTCAGCCTCGGGGCGGTGGCCATGGACGAGTGGACGACGTTCAGGATGAAGCCGGAGGCGTTCAGGAAGCTGGCGGAGAGCTGAACCATTCATCAAAACGGGTCAACTATAGACTTTTCACATTAGCATACCTAACCAGTCCTGAGGACCATGAGGATCAGGATCGTGATACCCATAACCGGCCTCGACGGAGAGGCGATTCAGGAACGCCTCGATTATCTGCGGGAGATAGCGGATCCGGGGACTGAGGTGGACTACGCACAGGTTGAGGTCGGTCCACCGGCAATCGAGTCCGAGGCGGACGCCGTCCTCGCGGGCCCCGAGATCCTGAGGCTCGTCAGGGAGGCCGAGGCGGATGGCTGCGACGCCGCGATCATCTGGTGCGGGGGGGACCCCGCCCTGGGGGCTGCCCGGGAGCTGGTGGAGATGCCCGTCATCGGCCCCGGCGAGTCCATGACGGCCCTCGCATCAACGCTGGGGAGGAGGCCCTGCAGGATAACCCCTGACATACCGGTCCTGGAGATGAGGAGGGACCTGGAGGCGACGGTCTCCGTCATCGCCTCCATGGTGGAGGAGAGGATTGAGCGAGGTGAGGGCGATGCCTTCACCCTGGGGTGCCTAGCCCTCTGGGGGCTCGGGAGGCGGCTGAGGGAGATGACCGGGGTCCCCGTCTTGGACGGAGCGGAGGCGTCCCTCAAGATGGCCGAGCTCACCGTGAAGCTGGGGCTACGCCACGGCAGAAGAGACTCCAAGGACTAGCCCTCAACGAAAAAGACCTAGTAGAGATCAGGCACGCTGGAGATGACGCAGCGGGAGGGATTCATGCAACGAAGATATTTTCCCAGGCTATTCAAACGTCAATTCTTTTTGGGCTGCTTCAAGGGATGCGGTTCTCTCCAAATCGCGTATCTTTTGTATTATGGGGCTTTTACCGTTCAATTTGAATAGCTTGGCTTTCCCAATCGTCCTCGTCATTGATATCACTCCATTGTCCAACAGGGATGGAAGGTTCTTACTGATAGTTCTCTTGTTCATACCCACCCGCTCCGCAATCTCCTTCTGCATAAAATCATTTAACGGGTGATCTAGGAAGAAATCGATTAAGCGTACCGCCGGTGACCTCCCGAACAGCGAGGTCAGGATGGTCTCCGGCTCAGCTTCATCGATTATTTTCTCTTGATCGACGAGAACGGCCATTCTGGGTCAACACTATCTATATCAGCAACATATTTAAATAATTGCACTTTGTAGGAGCATATAGTGAACTTTTCTATGCCCCCTGCCGACCTGACGAACTACCAGATCAAGGCACTAATCCTGAGCTTCCTACTTAGACGTAGGCTATGGGGAGGGAAATACTACACTACGCAAAAAATGGTCCGCTATATTGGTCAGGATGTCCTAGGAGATGGAAAAAAGGTCAGACGATGCCTCAACGAACTGGTAAAAGATCGCTGGATAAACCCACGTAAAAAAGGAAATAAAATATCTCTCAACCCCTCATACACAAAGGAGATACCTGAATTCATAGACAAACACCTCATCGAATAAGACACACACAGAGACCTCCCCAAAAAAAGACAGGATAACCGAAAAAACGACCTCGTCTAAAAAAGGGGATAAACCCATGTTAGCTTGAAAAAAGCTAATCCTAAGCTAGCTGTATAAGGAGAAAGCGCAGCGGGAGGGATTCAAACAGTTGAAGCAAAGAGAGCGGTGACCTTAATCCAAAATATTATCCTCTGGCCTCTTGGAAAATGACTTTAAGAAGAGCGCTCGAATCAAGGTCTGTTTCTAAACAGAAACGATTGATGATCTGGGGAATCCATGGCTTCGTTTTTGCCTCAAGTGATATGGCTTCAGTAATCTCTTCTTCGTCTGAATCGCGGCCTAGAGATTGGTCTTCTATGAGTGTGGCAAGAGAGTCTGAGAAAATTAGTGCCCTGTCCAGGAGAGTTACAGCCTTCTGACCGGTCCTGTGATCGTGGGCCATTATTGCCCGGAGGACCTCCTTGGAGACCTTTCCATCGAGGATGGCAGCGGCTTTGACACCATGCTGACTTGGATCGTCTTGGACGAGGTCGTAGTCCAGATCGTGGAGCAGACCGGCGATCTCCCAATCGTCTGCGTCTTCTCGGAGATGTTCTGCCAGTCGGACCATTATCTTCGATACGAGTATTGAGTGGGCGAGCTTGCTGGACGCGGAGACCATCTGTAGCGCTTCTTCTTTCGAGATGTTCGACATCCAAGCTGATGTGTCTCAGACCCAGATATTACTTTATTCACCTGAAACACTACGTCGTTAAATTCCGGTATAGAAACTGTACAGGGGTGGCTCCGCGGGAGGGATTCGAACCCTCAGAACCTTACCAATGCTCACGTAAGCGCCGTATTGGTAGGCTTCCTAGGCTGTGTGTGGTGGCTCCGTGGGCGGGTTTGTGAGGTTATAGGTGCGCGCAACATCTGGTATGTGATCTCGACCATTTTAGATCGTCATGCATTAGGTGAAAGTTAAGAAAAGAGTATTGAATAATTTACTGTTTCATGGTCGCGCGCGAGCCTGTAGATCTCACCTTTTTATCGTCGCTAGACCGTTTTTGATGCCGGCAGTTGCCCATCGACTCCATGGACGGGTGAATAACCTGAACCCCCTCTCGACGAAGTCACTGGGATCCTGACCTCCAGGGATGAAGTACATGCCGGGGATGACTCCGGCATCGTCGCAGGCTTTGGCAATTTTGTCCAATGTCCCTTGATACTTGGGGTTATGATAGTCTAGCGCGATACCCAGTGCGATGGAGAGGTCTGAAGGTCCTACTAGGAGAACGTCGATTCCGGGAACCGATAGAATCTCGTCTAGATTTTTCAACGCTTTTAACGTCTCTACCATGGGAATGATCAGTAGCTCATCATTGACCGCGGACATGTATTCAGTAAAGTCCTTGAATTCTCCCCACTCTCCTCTCATCCCGGCTGCGCTTCTGATCCCTTCGGGCGGATATTTACAGCAACGGACCACGTGTTCGGCCTCCTCTTTCGAGTTGACCATGGGCACTATGATACCCTTGGCGCCGATGTCGAGTGCGTAGCAGATCTGATCTTGGTAGTTATCCCCTACTCGGACGATGGGAATGGCTTTCTTGCCCTTCATGGCGCGGAGTTGATGTTGTAGCTCCTTGATACCCACAGGTGAGTGCTGTGTATCAAAGAGAAGGAAATCGAATCCTGCATCGGCTAATAACTCCACAGGGCTCGCTAGGGAAGCAGTCGCTCCAACAGCGGTTTTACCCGCGTTCAACATGTCCTTAACAACGTTCATTTTCAATGAACCTCTAGAGATTAGTCATCCTTCAGTATTTAATACAGTTTTCTTGCGCGCGCGGATGGGGTTGAGGATTAGGGTTTGAGTTCCGGGTGTTCTTCAGCGCGCGTGAACTCGCGTATTTGTGCGGTAAAAAATGGTGTGAGAACATCAGTTCTCATATTTGATGGCCACTACGTGTGAATTACTCAGCTCTTTCGAGCTTGAATACCACCGGTCGCAGTCCATCTGTGCAACAGCTTACCATGCTACCCGGCTTGTTTATCCAGCTAAAGTCCCCACCGAGGGCGAGGTGCGCCACGTCACGCTGGATGTCCGCCCACGCCCAGCTGCAGAATCCTTCAGGCATGCTCAAGTTCTTGCTGATGAACGTCTTGCCCAATTCAACTGCGTCGCATGTCGGGTTCACGTTGCTTGCGGCCAGTTCATCGAATATCTCGCCTGGGGATAGTTTCGCTATTACGGTTATCTTTACATCTGGCATAGAGATCAGAAAGGGCATCTAAATTTATCCAATTTAAATGTACCGCGCGCGGTTTTGTATAATCGAACTTGTTAAGCGCGCGATTGATGCGTCTCTCTCCAACCGGCCACGAGTTCTCTAAGTTCCTTTCTGTCTTCTTCTGCGAGTCTTGACGTTGATTCAATCATTTGTACAAGGGCGTCGAAGTCTATGTCCTCAGCATCACCCTCATTTTTCATACGTTGAAGGTCTTCTTCGAGCCGCTTCCGTACCTCCCTGAGCCGGGTATGCACAAGCTCCGCCCTTATTTCTAAAATATATTCATCTATCCGCTTGTCAAGGATGTTAAACTTCCTCTCGTCGATAATGCTAAATTTAAAGTCGTCCATCACCTTGGTTCTTATTTTATTGAACTCCGCTTCACATTGACGGGGGTTCATCTTGTACTGTGTGTAGACATCATCCATCCTCTCCATGTATTCTTGAAATGTCCTCTTTCTCACGGTGTTTCTTATTCTGGAGTTACGGACCCATCTGGCAATTCCAATCGTCCCTTGATACTTGGGGTTATGATAGTCTAGCGCGATAGTATAAACCCCCGCCACACCTACTCAAAGACTGGCAATTCCAATCGTCCCGCCGATAATAGTACCCGTGACCGCGAATACAAAGGCAAGTAACTCAAGTGACCAGTTGTTGGGGTCCGTGACACTACCTAATGTGCTCAATATTATCCCCCCCATATTCCACGGGGCCACGACGCAGGTAGTGGTTGTCGAGTCCTCAGCGCCCTTGTTGTCTGTCACTGTCAGTGTTACGGTGTATTTGCCAGTCTTTGAGTAGGTGTGGCGGGGGTTTATACTATCGGAGATACTCCCGTCTCCGAAGGTCCATTCATGTGTTGTGATCTTTCCGTCGGGGTCGTCCGATCCCGTCGATCTGAAGTGTACGGGGTATCCTGCGAAGCCTGTGTATGGGCCGTTCGCCTCGGCGGTGGGGGCCTTGTTTGATGGGTCGAATATGGTGCACAGCGTAGTTTCGGTTGCACTCGCTCCATCGGTGTCCGTCACCTGCAGTGTCACGTGATAGTTCCCAATCTCGGAGTAGGTGTGGCGGGGGTTTTCACCGTAGTTATACTCGCTCCCGTCGCCGAAGTCCCACCTGTACCCTATAATTGTGCCGTCCGGATCGCGTGTCCCAGATGAGTTGAACCTGACGGGTATCTCCACGTTCCCCTCGTAGGGGCCGTTCATACTTACTACGGGGCCTACGTTCACTTGTGGCGAAACGCTGCACAACGTGCTGGCTGTGTCTTCTAAGCCTTCATTGTCTGTCACCCTGAGGGTTATTAGAAACGTCCCAGTTTCTGAGTATGTGTGGGCCTGATTTTCCCCATAGTAGTAGCCGCTCTCGTCCCCGAAGTCCCACCTGTACTCCACGATTATTCCGTCAACGTCGTAAGATCCAGACGAATTGAAGGTGATCGCCTCGCCGACAAAGCCTGTGTAGGGGCCGTTCACATTTGCCATGAGAACTTTGCCGGATGCGCTCTCGCTCGCAAGCGTCTTAACAAGGTAAATTTCCATTCCACCGGTTCCAAAAGATCCAGTCGTTCCTGCTATGATGTAGCCACCGTCACCAGTCACCTGAACGGACCTCCCATAATCTTCGCCTGTGCCTCCGAAGGTCTCCTCCCACACAAGGTTTCCGCTGG
>JABUBP010000167.1_pt1 | contig 15850 bp, 15 predicted proteins | sample 7240331 | NCBI WGS metagenome assembly JABUBP01 (sample SAMN07256347, study PRJNA390944) | subsurface metagenome | isolation source: Methane hydrate marine sediment | place: Pacific Ocean: Eastern North Pacific, ODP site 1244 | collected 2002 | reverse complement strand
CGTAAGAACGGTTCCGTCATCATGTACGACCAGTCCTACTCTCAGGTAGCCCGCTGGAACTTTGTTAACGCCTGGCCTTCCAAGGTAACCGGCCCCAACCTTAGTGCCCAGAACAACGAGTTCGGCATTGAGGAAATGGTGATTGTACACGAGGGGATAGAGCGTGTTAACTAGGAGGCTTAATAGATGACTCTGCAAACGGAATTTGAGTTTACCCTACCCCGAGGTTATGTTGACAAAGAGGGGAATCTCCACCAACAGGGTTCAATGCGTCTGGCAACAGCACTCGATGAGATTGCCCCTCTCCGTGACCCCCGGGTGACGACTAATCAGGCCTACCTGGCAATTATTCTCCTCGCCCGTGTGGTTACTAAACTGGGCAGCCTGCCAGACGTTAATACCGGGGTCATTGAGAAGCTGTTCTCAGCCGACTTTACCTATCTCCAAGATTTCTATCGCCGCATCAATGAGAATGGCACGGCTAAGATCTCGACTACCTGTCCGGAGTGCAATCATAACTTTGAGGTGGACTTGGGCCAGTCGGGGGGATAACGAGCTACCCCCTCGAGCAACTGCACGAGGAGGTAGCTTATATCGCCTATTATTTCCACTGGCCGCTCCGGGACATCCTGGAGATGGAGCACCATGACCGTCGACAGTGGGCAGAAAAGATTGCTGATATCAACCGCAAGCTAACCGAGGTCGGTTAAGCTACGGAGAAGTGAGATGTTATCTTGAAAAGGGGGCAGTGTGCAACAGCATATTGGTAGCACTAAAGCTACGGCTTGGGTGAAGCCTATCATTCTATCCCCCAGTCCCCAAGTCAAGAGAGCCAAGGAGTTGGAAGATTCCACCAAGAGATTCCACTCCCGCTTTGAGCGGGGAGAGCCTCTGAATGTGACTACTCGAAGGCTGATGGAGCCGTTCTTCGGCTATGATCTTGAAGCGGTGCGTATCCACCATGGGCACCAGGCCGAGGAAGCCTCACGAAAACTGGATGCCCGGGCTTTCACATTCAGGGGCCACATCTTCGGGCCCCGCCAAACATTAGCTACTTCAACCAGAGAGGGGCAGGGACTGCTGGCTCATGAGTTGACCCACGCCATCCAGCAAACCCAACCCCACCGGCTGCCCCAGGGCAGGTTAGAGACAGATGAAGACTTCACCCCACCGACAGCAAATCAGGCGACCAGTTCAGTGACAACACCACCGGGCAGTCACTCTGGCACCGAGATGGTTTTGCTGTCCCCCTCGAAAAGCTCAGCACCAACCACCAGCCCACAGCAGGGAGAAGCACAGGCCCAGGCTAATGAGCGACTGGTAGCGGATAGCTGGGATAATAAGACCGAAGCATCCCCTCAAATAAATCTTGAGGAAGTAGCGAATAAGGTTTATTGCTTGATACAGCATGACCTGGTCTTAGAGCGAGAACGAGCTACCAAGTTAGGAGGATAAAAAGTGGCACAGATTATAGTAAGTGGTGGTGAAACCAGGACAGCTCAGCGTGTTGACCCCTTCGCCACTTTTAAATTCCATGTTGAAATTGGGGATATAAAGGAAGCTGCTTTCAATGAGTGCTCCGGGTTGGAAATAGCCACTGATGTCTTCGAATATCAGGAAGGGGGACTTAATGAATATTCACATAAACTACCCGGCCGGACCAAGCTGTCTAATGTCACTCTGAAGCGGGGTTTTGCCGTATCTAATGAGCTGTACAACTGGTACCTGGAGATGGAGCAAGACCTGCTAACCGGTAAGAGCATCACCCGTAAACAGGTTACAATAACGTTCTATAGTACGGCAACACAAGAGACATCAATGAGCTGGACACTGAATGACGCCTTCCCGGTAAAATGGGTAGGTCCGGCCTTCAAGAGTGGAGAGGCAACAGTCGCCGTAGAGACCATCGAGTTTGCTCACCATGGGATAATGTTAGGCTAAGGAGATAGCAGTATGCCACCAAAAACGGGAACCGAACGTTCTCGTGATGACGGAGAAGGAATGAGAGCCCGGGAAGGGAAGAAATTAAGCTCTTGGTTGCTGAAGCTCATGGGTGACCGAGCGCTGTCCTTGGCTCCCCGGTCACGGCTAGACGTAACCATGCCGCCCCTAGCCTCTCATGTCTGGCAACAGGTTGGTCAACAAAGCAACCGACTGGTGAGACGGGCAACCAACTACATTGGCCGTACCTCATCGCAGGTGATGCGCTCACTCACCCTGAATCCAGCTGCCTCCTCACCGGTATTGCAGCGATTGCTCGACCTGACTTGGCTGCGACAACGCCGAAAGGGACAGTTAGCCAATGTGGTAGGTGAAGCTCACCCGGATGAGCCTCCCGCAATGATGCGTTTCACTGCTGAAGAGCAGCTATTTAGTCCAGCCGATGAACTCTACCCGATAATTATTGAAAATCCACTTTCACCACCCGCAGTCAAGATAGGGCCCGCTGTTATGACCACTGGTTCCTCCCACCCAACCGATGCTACTTCAGTACATCCCAAAATAGTCGATGAACCAGGGATTAAGGGGTCTGGCGAGTCTATTACACCTTACATCAGTCCGATTGAAACTCCCGGTCTTAACCAAGCGGATAGGATTCCCAGGCCGGACTATCGGCAAATCAAAACCCGACTGGATAAGCAACCTCAGCACACTTCTCCGAGCCGACCGCCGGCTGGAATTTTAACGCCACTTGCTCAACAGTCAGCTATATATCGTACGCCTGTCACAAAGTCAAGCCATATCACCCGCCAGAGTACTTCCTGGGCCCAGACCATCTCAGCACGGCACAAGTCTTCCCTGACTGCTACTGGAGAAAGAGCCGGGCTCCACCGTCAGCCAGTTCAACAGCCCACTCCAACCTATCCCGGCAGCATAGCCGAAATCACGGGCATAGCTGATAAAACCCCGCAAATCCCGGATAACTATGCCAAGCCAGTTGACTTAGAAATGGCAACCCCTTTGCCTGCTTCCTTGCCTGACCGGAGCCGGCATGCCAGGCCAGTTAACTTAGAAATGGCAACCCCTTTGCCTGCTTCCTTGCCTGACCGGAGCCGGCATGTCGGGCCAGTTGACTTAGAAATGGCAGCCACTCTGCCTTATTCCTTACCTGGCTGGAACAGGCATACCAGGCCAGTTAACTTAGAAATGGCAACCACCCTGCCTGCTTCCTTACCTGACCGGAGTAGTCATGCCAGACCTGGAAGAACGCCAGAAAGACTCAGCCAATCCAGCATACCAAAAACAACCGGTAGCTTCAGGGAGGTGCCGCTCAACTTGCCAATATTGAACAAAGAAGCGGATTCGAGCCTGCCGACCACCAAGGCTGTCTCTCCGCAAGAAGCAGATATAAGCCAAACTGAACAGCCGATATCATTAACGAACATATTACCACAGAGACTAGCCCAGCGGGTTAAAGCAACATACGTTCCTGAAGATGCGGTTAGTATGGCGCATGGCCCGATTACAGTACCGATGTCACCACCGGATAATATTAGCCTCAGTCAAGAGCAATCCACCAGCCTGCCGACTCCTTTAACCGATAAAGAACATCCACCTGCTGTCAGATTACATCGTCAGCCACAACCAGTAACTGAAAGCGTTGACCGAACACCGGCTATAGCTGAACCGTTATCTTTCAAACCGGCAGCTAGTACCACGTCACCTGATAGAAAGAAAATTTTCCATTCCCTGCAGAATATAGAAGATAAGTCTTCTCCGCCACAATATAAGGATACTCACCAGCAATTAGAGTTGATGCTAACCTCTATTGCCGGACCCAAGATGGTTGTTAAGACCATCAGCCATGACTGGCCTTTACCACCTGAATTTGAGGGGAGAGCTTTTTATGGCAACCAACCAGCGCCGGAACTGGCACTCGCCCCAGTGGAGAGTCAAGCTGAGACAGTATCAGCACCACCCCCCAGGACAGAGACACAAGTTGAGAATATTACCGGGGAAGCAACTGCCCCCGACATTGATAATATTGCCCGGGATGTGTACCGCATCCTGAAACGGCGGCTCGCTAGAGAGCGGGAGCGTGCCTGGGGACTAAGCTAGGAGGAAGAGATGCCAAGCACTAAACCAGAGAAAGCCAGAATAATTAACCTGGATGACTCCAGTGAACCACCCATTGAGTGTTTATTCAATCCCAACGAGTATACCTTCAGTAAGAAAAACACCTGGACTAAGGGGGAGGTTAAGGGTAAAAATGTGCCCCAATTGGAGTTCGGTGGTGGCGACTCCATGACGCTGAAGATGCAGCTCTTCTTTGACACTTACACCACAGGAGAAGATGTGCGTCAGACCACCAACCGTATCTGGAAGCTGATGAACATCAATGAGCGGCTGACTGATATGACCAGTGTCAAAGGGCGACCCCCCATGGTGGAATTCCAATGGGGCACTACCTGGTCATTTAAAGCCGTAATCACCGACATCAGCCAGAAATTCACGCTCTTCCGTTACGACGGAACGCCGGTAAGAGCCACTTTAGATGTCACCTTCCTGCAAGCTAAAGAGGAGGGACGCTATCCGGGACAGAACCCCACCACCATCGGCCAGCCCGGCTACAAGCGTCGGGTGGTAAAGGAAGGTGACAGTATTGACTGGATTGCCTACGATGAGTACGGTGATAGTGCCATGTGGCGCTTTATCGCCGATACCAATAATTTGGATAGCCCGCAGAGGCTTAGAGCGGGGCAAGTGCTAGCTATTGCCCCACCACCCTAAAGGAGAACATTTAGATGCCGCAGACTCAAGAGCTTATCTCCCAGGTCTACCTTAAAATCGATGGCAACAATGCCTCCGAGGAAATAATGGATAGTCTCATCAGTATGGAGGTGGATGATAGCCTGCTGCTGCCGGACATGTTCTCTATTCACCTCCGAGACCCCAGCTTCAAATGGACTGACTCCGATGATTTTAAACCCGGAAAAGTAGTGGAGCTAGCAGTAAGAGGAGAAGGCAGCACAACGAAACTCCTCGCCGGTGAGATTACCGCTCTTGAACCTGAGTTCAGCCAGCTTGCTGGCCCCTCTCTGAGAATCAGAGGATATGATAAGTCACACCGCCTTCACCGGGCCAGGCAGACCAAAACCTATGTCCAGATGACTGACAGCGATATTGCCCGAAACATAGCTCGTGACTGTGGATTAAGGGTTCAGGTGGATAGCACCCGTGAGGTTCATGAATATGTCTGCCAGGATAACCAGACAGACATGGAATTTCTCCAAGACAGAGCCCAACGTATTGGCTACCGTATGTATGTTGAGGATGATACCCTGAACTTCCGCCAGACACCTGAATCTGAGCCTGAGACACCAGTGCTGGAATGGGGCACCGACCTGCTGGATTTTGAAGCCCGCTTAACCACTGCCCAGCAGGTCACCGAGGTGAATGTCCGTGGTTGGGACCCCAAGACAAAGAAGGAGATTATTGGACGGGCAACCACTCCTCAAGACACCCCCCAGGTCGGCGAATCACGCTCTGGGGGAGAAGCGGCTAAAAGAGCCTTTAATATTGAGAGTAAGGAAATAGTGACTAACCGCCCGGTAGCCAGCCAGGCAGAAGCTGATGCTCTGGCCCAATCCATCTGCGATGAGATGGGCAATGCCTTCATCCAGGCGGAAGGGACCTGTTTTGGCAATCCGAAGGTACATGCTGGAGCAATAATTGAGATTAAGGGTGTCGGGCAGCGATTCTCCGGGCGTTACCGGGTTACCCACGTCCTCCATCGCTATGACCTTGACCGTGGCTACACCACTCATTTCATCATTAGCGGTCGTCGGGCTAATACCATCGGTGAGCTACTGTCACCCAAAAAGGGCAATAAGCACGGTGTCGTTATTGGAATTGTCACCAATAACCGTGACCCTGATGGTCTAAATCGGGTAAAGGTCAAGTTCCCTACTCTACCCGGCAATGAAGAGAGCCATTGGGCAAGACTGGTGACCTTGATGGCTGGTGATGGGAGAGGCTTTGAGTTCATTCCCGAGGTGAACGATGAGGTTCTGGTTGCCTTTGAGCACGATGATACTAATCGCCCGTTTATCCTGGGTTCCCTGTGGAATGGCAAGGACAAACCACCGGAGGGAAGTGATAAAGTGGTCAGTAGCACGGGGAAGGTGGAGAAGCGGATTATTCGCTCCCGCTCTGGTCACACCATCACCCTTGATGATACCGACGGTGCCGAAAAAATCTCTATCGTTGATAAGACGGAAAAGAACTCAATTGATATAAATTCAAAAAGTAACTCGCTGGAAATTAAAGCTGGAAGTAAGATTGAGGTTCATACTCAAGATGGACATAAAATTGTTTTGGATAGTTCTGGAATCGTAATAGAAGCGGCAATGGCCAAAGACCTGACGCTGAAAGGTCAGAATATAAAGATTGAGGCGGCTATGGGATTGGATATGAAGGCGAATATGGATGTAAAGATTGAAGGCAACATGACCAGTGTGAAGGGAAAAATGAACATGGATCTTGATGGAGGCCTCATGCTGAATGTCAAGGGTGCGATGGTGAAGATTAACTAAGAAAGTAACCATTGGTGACCGGTTAGTAAAACTATTTACCGGAGGAGACTATTTATGGGTAAGCCAGCAGCAAGAATGGGAGACTCAACGGCTCACGGAGGAGCCATTGCGGTAGGGTGTCCCACAGTCTTGATAGGTGGTATGCCGGCAGCCCGGATGGGAGATATGCATACCTGCCCGATGGCCAGTCCGCCACCTCCACCACCAGCACCGCCAACACCACATGTGGGGGGGCCAATTACGCTAGGTAGTGCCACCGTTCTTATTGGTGGTATGCCAGCGGCTCGGATGGGAGATATGGCTACCTGCACTGGCCCACCCGATACTATTGCGGCGGGATGCATGACGGTGCTGATCGGCGGCTAAACCAAGATAAGGGGGTAATTAACTATGGTAACAGGGGCAAACCATAAAGATATACTGGGCACAGGCTGGGCTTTTCCTCTGCGGGCAGACGGTCGGGGTGGAGTTGCCTTGTCCCGTCATGAAACGGATGTTGAGGAGTCAATCCGCATCATTCTGAGTACTGCTAAGGGAGAGAGACGAATGCGGCCTAATTTTGGCTGTGACGTTCACACCCTTATCTTCGCCCCCAACAACGCTACCACCTGGGGGCTGGCTGCTCATTATGTCGAGGAGGCTCTAGGCTGGTGGGAACCGCGTATCGAGGTAACTGAGGTTAACCCTCAGTCCGACCCCCAGGATACATCCCGACTGCTAATTAATATCAAATACCGCATCAAGGCTACCAATGATGCACGCAATCTGATCTATCCATTCTATCTATTGCCAGGGAGGGTATAAGATGACACTACAAGCACCGAAGTTAGACGACCGCAAATTTCAAGACATTGTCCGTGAGGCAAGAAGCAAGATACCACTATACTGCCCCAAGTGGACGGACTACAATTTAAGTGATCCCGGTATCACTCTCATCGAGCTTTTTGCCTGGATGGTGGATATGCTTCTCTACCGCTTAAACCGGGTGCCGGAGAAGAATTATATCAAGTTCATGGAGCTCATCGGCATACACCTGGAACCACCTAAACCAGCTACTGTCGATGTCACCTTCCGTCTCTCAGCAACGCAGCCGGAAGCGGTCACCATTCCCCGAGGGACTGAGATAGCCACGGTGCGGACAGAGACTGAAGAGGCAATTACCTTCACTACTAATCAGGATTTGACCATTATTTTACCGAACTTAGCCTATGCACTGACTACTCCCGATGACGCTGCTTTTAATGATAGTATGCCGGCACTCAAGAATTCTGACCTTCTGATTTCTATTTTCGAAGAGACGCCGGAAGAAAACAACGCTTTTTACTTGGGCTATAGTGAAGACCTCAGCGCCCACACCATAGCGCTTACCATAGAAAGCAGCATCGAAGGCATTGGTGTCGATCCCCGTAATCCACCTCTAGACTGGGAATCATGGGACGGCGTGAAAGAAAGATGGACAGCCCTGCGATTAGAATCTGATACTACCGGAGGGCTGAATACCAACGGTCAGATTATCCTGCATATCCCTGGCAGCAGTATAATGAAAGAAGTAAACGGGCAAAATGCTTTCTGGATACGATGTCGGGCAATCAAGCTCCGGCCCGGGCAGCGTCCATTCACTACCTCACCAAGGGTGCGGAGCGTCATTTCAGAGAGTATTGGTGGCACTGTGCCCGCCAGCCATGCTTTCCGGACTATGAACGAAGTTCTGGGACGAAGCGGTGGCGCCCCGGGACAGAATTTCCAACTACAAAATGTGCCCGTCTTATCCCGGGAGTCAGGAGAGACAATCGAGGTAGAAACCGAAACAGAGGGAGAATATGAAGCATGGCAGGAGGTTATTGATTTCTCAAGCTCCACTCCTGACGACCCCCACTTCACCTGCGATAGTGTCTCCGGAGAGATTCAGTTTGGGCCTTCTGTCAGGCAGCCCTCGGGTGAGGAACACCAGCACGGTAGGGTACTACCAGCCGGGCGACTGATTCGTTTCACCTCCTACCGCTGCGGCGGCGGTGTGGTGGGCAATGTTGGTGAAAGAACTATCATGGTACTAAAATCTTCTATCCCTTACTTAGCTTCCGTGATTAACTTTGAGGCAGCTAGGGGTGGCACCGACCCGGAAACATTAGAAAGAGCCAAACTGCGGGCACCCCAGGTGCTAAGAAACCATACCCGAGCCGTCACTGCTGAGGACTTTGAGTACTTAGCCTTACAGACGTCCTCAGAGATAGCCCGCGCCAAATGCATCGTCCCCGGAACCCCTATTGACGGACAGAGCCCTCCGCCGGGAGTGGTTCACCTACTTCTCGTCCCCACAGTATCTGAACCCGATAGGCTCATAACCAGCGAGGAACTAGAGCTGCCCAGACACCTTCGAGAAGAAGTCCAGGCATACCTTGACGAGCGCCGTCTCTTAGCCACACGCCTTGAAATCGCCCCTCCAGAGTATGTGCTGGTAGTCGTGGAGGCACGAATTAAGGTGAAGGTGGGCAGACATGTAGGGCAAGTAGCTGCTGATGTCGAAAAAAGATTATACCGCTATATTAATCCAGTGTGCGGTGGCCCTGATGGGAATGGGTGGCCCTTTGGTGTCAGCCTCTCTCTACCCGAAATCTACGCCACCATCCAGGGAACGCCCAACGCTGACTATATTGAGGAGGCTAGACTCTTTCCCATTGACCCGACAACTGGTGAGCGCCAAGAAGCCACTACCAGGATAAGCATCTCGCCCAACAGCCTGCTTTGCTCATACAAGCACGAAATAATAGTGGAGGAGTAAAGGTTAAAGTCGGTTCTAAAAAGGTCTTGACGTAGTTAAAAATCTATGGTTAACTGTATCACTACGAGAGAGGAGTAACGATGCTAGCACAACAGAATCGGGGCAGTGTCAAGCTTCAGAGTAGTTATCTGGAATATTTACCGGCTTTGTTTCAAGATGATGAGTTCATGGGGCAGTTCCTGCTTATCTTTGAGAGCATAATGAAGCCTATCGAGAATACCGTAGACAATATACCACTATACTTTGACCCACTAATGACACCTGAGCCGTTACTTCCCTGGCTGGCATCATGGCTGGATTTAACCCTCGACCAAACCTGGCCAGAAGAAAGACGCCGCGAGCTGGTGAAATCAGCCGGTGAGCTCTACCGATGGCGCGGCACCAAGCGAGGACTAACTGAGTATCTACGGATTTATACCGGCAGCATGCCTGAGATTTCTGAATATATCCCTGGGATGAGTCTTGACCACAAAACTGAACTGGGTGTTAATACCCGGCTCGGTAGCTCCGGCACAGGGCATCACTTTACCGTCACTCTGGAGCTTGATGAAAGCAGTGAAACCGATATCAACACGGTAAAGGCAATTATTGAGGCTCAAAAGCCAGCCCACACCGTCTATACCCTGCAGATAAGACGAAATGGTCGAGGAGAGCAAGACAATGCCGCTTAATGATATTATCAAATTCCAACTGAAAAGGATAAACCCATTTCAAGGCCTGGTGATAGACGCTGATACCTGGCGGGATGCTCACAACTACCACCGGGACCAGCAGAGACTCCATATGTTAGCTTTCCATAAGATTGGGATAAACGAGGGTCTTAAGGTAACCGCCAATACTCCACCTGATGTATCAGTGAATATTCATCCGGGAATGGCAATTGACCCTGAGGGGAATGTCATTATTGTTTCTCAGACACAACGCTACCGAATTCAGACCCGTGAGAAGGGAATAATTTATCTGATTATCCAGTTCCGGGAGATACCCTCCGAGCCGTACCAGCCACCAGAGGGGGGACAGCCAACCCGTATTCTGGAAGCCTACCGAATTCAGGAGAGAGAAAAATTACCTGCCGAGCCCTATCTAGAACTGGCTCGCATTGTATTTGACCCGGCAGAGGAAGCAATTAAAGATGCCCGGACTCCGTCTAATCCGGGAAAGAATGAGATTAACCTCTCTCTCCGGCAGGAAGTAACAGCAGCAACAACAGCACTACCACCGGCGGCACCGCCAGTTGCCTCAAAACCTGCTGCTACCGCTCCAGAAATCACCAGCCCCCCCCAGAAAACACTCACTCTGGGCCATGCAGTGATGGGAGAAGCCAGCAAGGACTTGCATCGTGATGGTTTGCAAAACCTGATCAGAGAGATAAATCAGCAGGCCAACTTTGTGGCTAACCTCGAAGGGAACATTCCTCTGGATAAGAATATTAATCGGTGCTCCATGATATACCTGACTGGTAACAGCCGCTTCGAACTAACCACAGAGCAGCAGACAGCTCTTAGCGCTTTCTTGCAGTCGGGCGGAGTTATTTTCGGGGAAGGCTGCTCTGAAGGCGAGGCAGAATCTAGGGGGGCAAAGGAATTTGGGCTAGCCTTCAACCAACTGGCCAGCCTTCTCAAGTGTAAGCTGGAAATTGTCCAGCGCGGTCACCCGCTGCTATCCGCGGCTTATGTTTTCTCCGAAGTTCCCCAGGGAGCCGAGCCTGGTATACTCCTTGAAGGTGGCCATATGGTTTACAGCGGAAGTGACTACGGGTGTGCTTGGCAGGGAGGCCACCAGGGCCATCCCCTATCCCGGGAAATTATCCGCAGCGCTATAGAAATGGGAGCTAATATTGTTGCCTATGCTCAGCTGACGAAAGCGGCCGGACGCTAGGCAACAATCTGAGACACGACTATGTAACTGAAATCTAGGAGCCAAAAGATGCCGGACAAAATTGAAGTAACAATAGCACCGACAACCTTCGCACTTGCCGTTGGGGATACTGCGGAAGCCACGGCTACTATCCGCAATCTGGGACAGTCTGTTGACCAGTTAACTCTCAACATTGAAGGGCTTGACCCCAGCTGGTACACCCTTCCTGTTTCCAGTGTGGCCCTGTTCCCCAATGACCAGGATAATCTCAAAATTATCCTCCATCCACCTGAGATTAAGGGGGGTTCTTATCCCTTTCGCATCAATGTCATCTCCCAGGAAAACCCGGAGGAAAAAATTGTTGTAGACCTGGCCATTGAAATCCAGGCAGTGCCTGAGGTGGAGTTGAGTCTCTCCCCGCCAACCATCTCCGGCCGCAAGGGAACCTATCAGATAATAGCCAACAATCCGGGCAGTAGAGAAACCACGCTGCGCCTTACCGCTAGTGACGCCCGAGGAAGACTACGGTACCACCTGCATTCAGAGGGTCTAACTGTGCCCGGTGGTGGCCGGTCAGAAACCACTCTAGATGTGCAACTGAGCTGGCCTACTTTCTTCCTTAGTGGAGGGGAGGAATTCGATTTTCAGGTATCAGCCACACTGCCGGAGGCTACGGAAGCCAGAACTATTGACGGACAGCTGGTTCACACCCCCTGGTATAAGAGTCTCCCCCGAATACGACTGCCCTGGCTGGAACGACCGCCAGTCATCAGCACCTTTAAGGTAACTACCGAGGACAAACGCGAATTCAAGCTTGGCTGGTCGGTTAAACGAGCCACCGGGGTTAAGCTGGATGATGAGGATGTTGACCGCCAAGGAGAGAGCCTGGTGCACCCCGCTGAAACGACAACATACGTCCTCAATGCCAGTAACAAGCACGGGAGCTCCAGCCAGACCCTTGAAGTGCATCCGCTGCCGCTTCCGAAAGCAAAAGCCTCTGAACGAATAAGGGCTTCCCTATCATCAACTGCCCTTCAGGTCCAGGCCGGGGTCATGCCGGTTCAGGCCACGCTACAGATACAAAACCTCGGGGACATTGTTGATAAATTTCTGGTAGAAATAGAGGGGCTGGATGAGACATGGTACAGTCGTTCGGCATCAAGCATAGCCTTAATGCCTCAAGCTACCGACCAGGTACAAATTACCTTCCAACCACCCAAGAAGAAGGGGGTTAAAGCTAAAGAATATCCATTTGCGGTAATCGTACGATCCCAGAGCACTCCAGAAGAAGCCACCAGCATCGTTGCTCAGCTGGAAGTGCTCCCGGCAGTGGATTTCAAGCTTGGAATTCACCCATACCGTGTCTCCTGCCGCAAAAAAGGCACCTTCCGCATCAAGCTAGCCAATACCGGAGTCTCCGATATCAACTTTACCCTGGAAGCCACTGATCTGGATGAAGGTCTACGCTTCCGCTTCAAAACTGATAACCCGGAGGTAACTTCCTGGAATACTGTCGAGGTGCCCATGATTGTCAAACCCAAACGAGGGTCAGGGGTAGGTGAGAAGAAGCGCTACGACATCAACGTAACTGCCATCGCTGGTGATGGTAGTATGCAAACGATAAACTGTGAACTATACCATAATCCATTCATTGGTTCCTGGCGACCTATCTTGCGGGCACTCAGAATTATTCTTTTCCTGGCTATCATCGGCGTGGCAGTATATTTTGTGCTTAAATGGGGTGGCGGCTGGCAAACACTGACCAGTAGCCCGCAAGCATGGCTGAATAATCTGATTCACACTGTTGAAGGCTGGTTTTTCAGATAAGCTAATTAAGGAGGGAGGCTGGCATGAAAAGATGGGGCCGGTTGGTTATTTTGACGCTGCTTCTCACTCTGGCATTAGCGGGAGCCACCACCGATGAGGTGTATTCTCAAAATACGAGCATCACCCTAACCCCGGAATCAGGCTGCTGTGCCATTATTATCTCCGGAGAGGGATTCTTCGGGGGTGAAATTTCTATCTACTGGGAAGACGACCAGGTACCTACGGTACCGTCACCTTTGTACACAAGGGACACCCAAGATGGGAGTTTCACCGCAATCATCACTGTGCCGACACAAACTGAGCCTGGCGAATATGTCATCACGGCAATAGACCAGGAACACTTCAATGCTGATGCGATTTTTACAGTCGTTGAGGTAACTGAACCAGCAGGACTACCTGGTGAGCCAGGACCAGACGGACCAGCGGGACCACCGGGACCTCGAGGCCCTGAGGGGCCGACTGGTGACCCAGGTCCAGCCGGTGCGACGGGATCTCAAGGACTACCTGGTGAGCAGGGTACCCCTGGAGAACCAGGCCCTGGCGTTGGCATGAGTATAGTAGCTATAGTCCTGGCACTAGCCGCACTGGGACTGATACTATTCGGCAAGATAAAAAAATGGATAGTAGGATAGAGATTTCCGTACTGAGGAAGCTTGACACCACTAACCAGACCAGTTAAAGTGCCCGTTACCGTTGTTGTGCCAAAATACTGACGACGCATAGTAAAGTCAACGTCACTCATCTTAACTTAAATATACAGAATGCTAGTACTCGAGTGATGCTACCGGTAATTTATATGGTGTTCCATTGCACATATTGCAGAGAATGCTGCGGTACATTACCGTACATTGATCGATAATGAATGATAGTAGAAATTTGCTGTTTGTGGAAGGTTTGAATAAACAAATAGGAGGTCATAACAGCAATGAAGATTATTATTGCCAAAAGTGGACTAGGTCTGGGTAGTTTAGCATCTTTAGTCACTTTGGCCTTTGTAATTGCAAAATTGACAGGAGCCATTGATTGGTCGTGGTTAGTCGTTTTTTCTCCTCTTTTGATATATATGGCTCTTGGTGCTGTTATTACCATTGGTATTTTACTTGTTATTGGTATTGGTCTACTGGTGGGCTACTCAAAATTAAAAAAATTCTTCAAAGGCCGGGAATATGACGAACATACCGAGAGCGAGCATAGGTTCATTGAGACCGGAAAATCATCAGTCATGACGAATGGAGCATCGCAGTCAGAAGCTAAAAAAGTCAAGCTGTATGAAGAGAAGGGAGAGACCTCACGATACATCGATGCTGAAATAACCAAAGATGGTGATCTTATCATGACGGGGCAGGACCTTGGTAAATTACCAGAGGAGGTTTGGGGAGAGTCAGACTACGAATTTTTCGTGTATATACCGGCTAAACATAAGCATGATGTTCATCGTGTACTATTGGAAAAATTTCATTCAAATAATCCAAGTGGAGCTAATCAGTTTGAGGATTTTGATTCTATAGATGATGTTATCCTTGCATTATTGCAGAAACTATATGCGGGCAACCCAAAAGCAGTAGATCAATTCAAGGATTTTATGAGGTCTCAGGGCATTCCTGCTGAATTTGACTCATGGGTTTAAAGCCAAATCAAACTGCCGGACTTATGGCGTCGTGTCTATTCTTATTTAGGACTTGTATTCTTTAAGTTACCCCGCTGATAGGTCGCACTGACGCATAAGTTTTGACCAGTGTGCGTCGTCAGCATTTATGGCACAACCTGATAATGGACACTTTAACCGGTTGAATTACCCCTGTCAAGCTCCCTCACTTTGTGGTTATACTCTTTCCTGGCTTGTAGTGTTCTTCACTTTGCCTCCTTTCTCCTGACGAGAATGTCATCCCTTCTGCCATAGTAGACATCAGCCGGGGTAACATTGCCCAGGGCTTCATTGACCTGCCCCCGGTGATATCTCAGGACTTAGTTTTCAATAGGTTTTTCACCGGGGAAAACCTATTGTGCTGATGTTTCAGATCAGCCGCCTGCTCTTGAGGCTATTATGCAACTAACTCTAGCTGAGAAAGTGGTACAATTAATGGGAGCAGATCATCTGTAAAAGGCCTGTTGACGTTTCTTTGTTACAATAAATGGACAGTTCACTGTTCAGTGGTGGTAAAATCCAGAGGGACTGTTACTTTTATTTCTACCCTGTTATTAGTCGCTATTGCCTGAACACCTAATGCAGCAAGAGCAAGATGTTTCTGTTCAAGAGTACAGTTACTAAGATTTTGTTTTGCCCTATCGCAGAACTCATGTAGCTGAGCTTCAATCTTGGTAATATCAAGGCTCGCAGCATATCAAGCGACAACAGTAATGTCTCCGCCAAGCTTCACAAGCTGCCTCATCCAGCTACCAGTACGAAAGCGCTACCGCTTATGGCCCATTTGGGTGATTTACATACCCACTTTGTTGAGGTATAAAGGATTTAAGTATGTTTAGCTATTCAGGCAGCATATTGTTATCTATGGGTAATATCTTCTGCAAGTGAGCAAATTTATGAAGATAAAGACACCTGCCAATACGGCAGAGACCTACGACATAGAGTCTACTTTGTTAGATATCAGTAATGACATGGAATCAAAGATGCAGGCCGTTGGTAACTCGGCAACGCTGCTTCCGCAACAAATTCTCACCGCCGGTGAACATCCACTGTATGAGGCTCGACCTTTACTGTGGCCAGTCCTGGTTCGTCCTGCTTCGGTGACAATTGTTGGCATTTTCATTCTCGCTATCGCTCCGCAGATCTCATTGGCATTTATGGATTCCGTTGCGGAGTTACTTTCACTAAACGTTATTCTTTGATTCA
>JABUBP010000166.1_pt1 | contig 15890 bp, 9 predicted proteins | sample 7240331 | NCBI WGS metagenome assembly JABUBP01 (sample SAMN07256347, study PRJNA390944) | subsurface metagenome | isolation source: Methane hydrate marine sediment | place: Pacific Ocean: Eastern North Pacific, ODP site 1244 | collected 2002 | reverse complement strand
GGGAATCCAGCCATTTCATCAGTGTTTCCTGGACTCCTGCTTACGCAGGAGTGACAATACGTTTGTTCCATTGTATATTCAAACATCAATAGGTGAATGGGACAGGCCTTTCTTGTCAAGCGAATTTTGCATGTGCTATCGCTTCTCCGCTTCGGCACACCTCGTTCGACTTTGTTCCGCCACAAGCTTTACATAAACAAAATTTACAAAACCAATATTACACAAATTTACAGGAGGATGTCGTAGTACTTTTCGTTAATGAAAAATACTACGTCCTTTGTAAACACACACAGTAAAAGCGAAGAGACCAATAACTGAAGACTACAGACTCAAGGAACAAGACACTGGCGCAAGGCACAAGACTGACGACCGATGTAATAAATTACGGAGTTATTTGTCCCCGCCTTTCCCCGCCTTGGCGGGGACAAAAATCAAACAGATTTATCGTCCGCCTTTTGCTTTCGCCCGGAAATATTACGGCGTCCTGCCACTTTCTTTTTTGGGGGTCTGCTCCTTCTGGCGCTTGTACTCTACCGTGAAGTTCGGATAATCAGAAAGCTCACCCGTGCTATACACCTCGTAAACTTCCACCTTCATTGTGTTGGCATCGACCTTCGAGTGAGCAAGCCCCATTTTGTTAGTCTGGCCATCGGCCCCGGTGTGCTCATATTTATTGACGTCCTTGTTACCGTTGGCTTCCCAGGTCCCCCTGCCGTTACCGCCCTGGTTATCCGCCCCTATCTGGACGATTTTGTCCTCGGTCGGCACGTAGAAAATCATACCGCGGGACTCGTACGTGCCGATTTTAAAGTACACAGTGAGCAGGTGCTTATCGAGCTCCCATTTGTAGATGATCTGCAGCTCCTGACCTTCATCGGTTTCAGCCACCCATTTGCCCATCATCCAATCGAACCCGCCCTCTGTCACAAGGTTACCCAGTTTCTGCTGGGCACTTGCGCCGGCGGCCAGGATGACAAGGACGGCTGCCCCGGCCAGGAGAGTGTTTCTCAGTCTTGTGGTTTTTGGTTGCTTCATTGTGGTTAGCTCCTCTCTTTTATTGAAGTTTGCATTTAGAACGCTTAGCCACAGTGCTAAGCTCCTCTATTTTACTAAAATACCATATCTACCGTGGCATTACAAGTATTTATCTCCAAAGTTTTACTTGGGCTTCATCATTGCGAACAATTCACAGAATTGCGCGGCAATCTAAATACTAACGTCGAATATCCGTCTCTGGCGGGACTAATTTCACACAAGCCACGAACCACAAGCGACGAGCGACGGAGTAAATTGCAGGTTTAGCCGCCGCAGGGCCGACTTCTTGTTTTGGTGGGTTGGCTGCTTGTGGTACGCTAAAAGAATGTGGCAAGAGCTGTTTTAGGCCAAAATATCCGGCTTTGGACACGCTATGCCGTGAAAAACCGCTCGAGAAGGATAAAAATAGTTGGACTTTCGAGATAGATTTGATATACTGGCGGCATAAGGGCTCAGCGCAGTAGATGGGCCGGTTTAAATGGGAAGCTTCGAATAAAGAAAATTGCGAAAGTAGCATGTTGACGGTTGAGCAAGCTGCTGGTGTCCTCATTATACCAACATGCAAAATATCTTGAGAAAAACTGTAGATTTAACTTCAGACAGAATTACAGGAGGCAAACCAACGATGAATCACAAAACAAGGTCCACTAAATACACAGCGAGAGGGTTTACATTAATAGAGCTATTGGTGGTTATTGCCATAATTGCCATATTGTTGGCAATTCTAATGCCTGCCCTGCGAAAAGTCAAGGAAGCAGCAAAGGATATATCGTGTAAATCCAATTTAAGGTCTATCGGATTGGCTGTGCAAATGTACCTCAACGACTACGAACGCAAACTGCCTAATACCGGTAGCTCCAACGGATTTCTGTGGTTCGAGTCAGACGGCGTTACTTATCGAAGACCCGGTTCCGGCGATACTTATTGGGGTATTTACTACAAAGAGTACCTGAAAGAGACGAAGATATTCGGCTGTCCGAGCTTACAACGTGTTCCCCGATTAATATACTCATATAATAATTTTCCCGACCCTTCTGCATTAATTCAGCACGCAGCGTTTGGTTTGAATCATCATGAGAGAGCCAGGGGTCGAAATACAAATGATATATACCGTATTTCAGAATTCATTTTTTGCACCGACCACGCTGAACCAAGACCGGAATGTGGAATCAGCGATGGGTTTCATAATAATGATATACCCGGCGCTATGAATCTAACCCACTATCGACGAGGCGGCGGTCGTTTTTTCAGCTATCGGCAAATTTTCAGACACAATATTAGATACGGCGACGACGACAGAACCGGCGGACGAGCTAACATCCTATGGCTTGACGGACACGTTACCGCTCTGGAAGAAACTACAGGAGACGATGTGCCGTTAAAGTGGTACACAGGCGATAAGCCAAATTAAAAATATTGGCCGATATTAAATATTCAGCCCCGCGTTTCACGCGGGGTTTTCTTTTATGAAGCCGGCTTTGGTTATCTGGTTCACAGCCTTGGCAGCTCGTAACCCTTGCGGTACTGTTTCGTCAGATATGTATTTGCCACAGCATCGTCGATGAATCGTTCCCGCTCGGCATCGAATTTGAGTCGCCGACCAACCCGCATCGAGATATTAGCCATATGGCAGAGCGCCGCAGAGTAATGTCCCACCTCGACGTCGGCGTTCAGGTCACTGACTTTACGGCTGCGCACCGCCTTGATAAAATTCGACGTATGCGAACCACCGCCGCGCGAGCCGCCAGGACCCTCCTTACCGCCCTTGAAGGTTACCTGCCAGCCCCTCCTGCCGATAGACATCGTTCCATTGTCGCCGTAGAAAATATTGCCGTTGTCGTGGCCTTCGAGGGGATAGGGAGTCCACAGCCGCATCTCGTACATCAAATACACATCCTCGTATTCAAACGTGGCGACCTGCGTGTCAGGCGTCTCGTGGTCGTCGTTGTAGAACAACTGCCCGCCGCTGCAGGAGACAGCCTTAGGAAGTTTAACGCCCAGACCCCACCGTGCGATGTCGATTTGGTGTATGCCGTCATTGCCCGCATCGCCCGTTCCATAGTCCCAGAACCAGTGCCATTTATAATGGAACCGGTTGCGGTTAAAGGGACGCTTGGGTGCCGGCCCTAACCACAGGTCGTAGTTGATATGGGCTGGTGTCTCGCTGTCGGGCACAGTACCAATCGGGCCGCGCAACTGGCTGTTAATCGCCTTGGCCATTCGGATTTTGCCGAGTTTGCCCGACTGCATATACTCGACGGCATCCATCAGGCCCTCCGAGCTGCGGGACTGGGTGCCATGCTGAACAATCCTGCCATGCTTGCGGGCCAAATTCACAAGCAAACGTCCCTCGGATATCGTGTGGCTCAGCGGCTTCTCGACATACACATCTTTACCTGCAACAACTGAGAACGCCGCCAAAGGAACGTGCCAATGGTCCGGCGTGGCAATGCAGACCACATCCAGCGACTTGTCTTCGAGCATCCGCCGGTAGTCGTTGTAGCCGTCAACCTTTTCATTGCGGTCTTTGAATCTCTTAACTTCGCGGTCTAAAACATTCCTATCCACATCGCACAGTGCCACTACCCGCACCCCCGGAGTATTATGGAAACTGCCAATGAGCCCACCGCCTCGCCCTTTAATACCCACCACGGCCACGCGAATATCGTTGTTCGCTCCTCGTACACGGGAAAACGGCACTGCCAACGCGGCACCAGCCGCCATCGAACTCTTCATAAAATCTCTACGTGTAACACCTTTCATAATCAAGCTCCTTTAATAATCCCTGTATTGAAAAAGAACTGTTCTGCCTCCTAAGACGGATCATCGTTATGGTTTAAGTTTCGATATATTATTCCACAAACTCTCTGAATCGTTCCTCCATTCGCTCTTTCGTCCTTATCCCTTCATAAACAACCACAAGGAACCTGAAATGCGCCCTTTGGCCCGGCTTAAGCGTAAGCCGAAGCGGCAGCACAGGATTCTTCTTGTATTTGCTTTTCCTCAGAAAATCACCCTGTCCCAATGGATTAGCGGAAAACAGACCGTAATTTCTCACATGCCAATAGGTCGGATAGTTGATACTCGCCGGATGGTTAAGAATAGCGACGCCAACCACTTTTCCTTCTCGTACTCCCTGCAAAGCGACCCATCGCGCACGCTTACCCCACACATTTTTCGCCGTCTCATCCCCATTGGAGCTGAAGTACCTGCCGGTCCCGGAAACTGATTCCTTCGGTAATGGCTGTCCCTCTCGCAGTTTCAATTTCGCCTCACCCTCTCTCAAACAGTCAGCAGCTCGAATCGCAAACACACCCTCTTCGATATCATCAAACACCACCTCTGTTTCCCTGGCCGTAAGGTCAATGCTAAAATCAATGCCATATTCATCCTCATTCTCTCCCGCCAGAAAGACCATACTCCTGTTTTCTTCTAACAATACCTTACCGTTCTGGTCTGTCCAATGCATGATAGTAGAAAGCCTTCCTTTGCCGGTCCCGCCGGCCATTTCTGTTGTTTTTATGTGCTTGATCTGCGGAGGCGGCTCGCCGTTATTCCAAAAATTAGTTCCATTGACCTTATCGACGGCAAAGAAAATTCCAACGTGATGTTTATGGTCGTTACTGCCGCCCTTCATTTCAACCAACGGCTCTCTGCGGGTTACTACAATTCCCGAAGGGCTGCGCAGCGGAACAATCATCGGCTTGGTTAGTGCGTTTCCATAAATATAACTCGTAAAGTGCTCTCCACCAATCATCACATCGATTTTGTTTTTGCCTTTTATAAACTCTACTTTCGGCACCCTCTGATTTCCTAACGCCGCAACGGCGAGCACAAGCACTAACAAAACCGCAGTAGTTCTTTTCATAATACAACCTTCCTTACTTCGGTATTCCATATTAGATATTCCTCGTGTTCATTCCGAGCGCAGTCGAGGAATCTCAAAATAATCAATATTGTATATCCGCCCATGGCGGAGTCAATATCGTATATCCACCGCCTTTTGGCGGAATCAATCGAAAAGTCATCTCTTTTCCAGCCAGTGCGCAGCCATAATCGAAAAGTCCTTGAAATCAACTTTGCAGTCCCCGTTTATATCACCTGCAATAATTGTCTCGCAAACCGGCTCGCCAAAGTATGATTTACTCGCCTCAGACGTGTCGCCGTATGCCCCCATATTAATAACACCGCCGTTCGGGAACGGCTCGTGGCCGATGAGACTATTCGGATCTCCGGCGTCGATACAGGGGCTCGTTACATCATCCTGAATCCAGTTTTGGCTATTCGGGTCCCATCTGCCAGCTTGAGATTTTAAATGATAATCGCCCTCTACCCAGAAATCATCCCAGAAGTCCTCCGACGTGCCGTTTGGATCCCAGTAGCCGTTGCGAGCAAACGATGGATCGGTCATCAACCAGTTACCGGAAATCATACCTAACCAATCAGGTACATCACTTGCATCTTCTCCAATCAGGCAGTACTCAATTCTTAATCTGGTAAAAGCTGTATGACGCATAACAGCTTGTGGTACTCGAATTTCATCACCCAAAGAACCAGCACGATTTCCCCATACGATGCAATTTGTCAAATTGCAAACCGCGTCTTCGCGTCCAACCGAGAATCGGATACCACCACCACCCCGTTCGCCTCTTAATCTGTTTCCTGTGACTGTACAGTTTGTGAATTGATGATTACCACCCTCGCAGTATACCCCATAACCATAATACACTGTCACGTTTCCCGAAATAATACAGTTTACCAGGCAAACCTCGCCAGAGATTATACAAATACCACCACCGTCACCATGATCGGCAAAATTCTCTGTTATAATACAATTACTTACATACATATGCGAATTACGTGCCCATATCCCACCGCCTGATCCAGCGGCATTGTGGACAATAATGCAATCTCTTATTGTAGGACTACTTCCTTCACAGTAGAAAGCTCCTCCTTCATCTTTGTGGATTCTATTGCCTCCACCGGTTACCGTGAATCCACACACTACCGAATTAGTATCCTCGTTGCTGTGAAAGTTAAAACCGCGATGACTATCAGGCCATGGACGACCAGTCGATGAATACAATGTGTCACAGTCAATTATACACGATTCCGGCCCATCTTCACTTTTTACGGTTATGGCCTTGCCTTTGAAGTCTATATCCCAATTGCCATCACCGGTGTAGGTGCCAGGGGCTACGAGGACAGTATCACCATCCGCACTGGCGTCAATTCCCGCCTGAATGTTATTGAAATCCGCAGGCCCATCGTCATCGACGTATAAGGTCTTGCCTGCAAAAGCCCTGCTGCATGTAATAACCAGCAGTAGCGAAATTACCGCCCACCTGTATGTATTTGATCTCGCACTCATTTTCTAACCCTCTATCTTTCCTCCAGCCAATGTGCGGCCATAATCGCAAAGTCTGCGAAATCCACCTTACAGTCGCCATTTATATCTCCCGCAATGATTGTCTCGCAAACCGGTTGGCCAAAGTATGACTTGCTTGATTCAGCAGTGCCGCCATAAGCACCGATATTGATAATACCGCCGTTAGGGAAAGGCTCAAGGCCAATAGGACTGTTCGGGTCACCAGAGTCGATACAGGGGCTGGTAACATCGTCCTGAACCCAGCTTTGACTGTTCGGATCCCATCTACCGGCCTGGGATTTTAAATGATAATCGTAATCGCCATCAACCCAGAAATCATCGTATCGGTTGTCTTGTGTACCGTTTGGGTCCCATTGGCCTGGATTGGTAAAATACGGTTCCTCGCTTGTCCAGTGTCCTTCAATGAATGGAGCGTTGGGGCCATCTTGCACCGAGCTATACGATAGATTTAGAATCATCTCTCCTAATATCCCGCCAAACTTGTGGCTTATTTGTTCACCTGTTCTGGCTGTATTTCCCCATATGATGCAGTTATGGACGAGGACCTTGCATCCGTGACCAGCTCCGCTGGTTATTCCACCACCGAACCCCCAACCACCTGTACGGTTTCCATAGACCGTGCAATTGGAGATGACGGGATTGCCACCACTGCAACTGATGCCGCCCCCATATTCGCTTGCACGATTGCCGCTGACGATGCAGTTAATCAGCATAGGTCTCTCGCCATTCCTCCTGCCAGAAGAAAGGGTTATCCCTCCTCCAGCACCTTCTGTTGCGCCATACCAACCTGAAGGTCTAAAGCTGGCGGTATTGTCGGATATGATGCAGTTTGCGATGACCGAATTCGAATGCTCACACGCGATGCCGCCAGCGGACCAAGCAACGTTCCTTGTCACCGTGCAATTCTCAACCCGTGGGCTGCTGGCATTGCAGAATATCCCCCCGCCCCCTGAGTGACTGATATATCCGTTAGTAATGGTGAAGCCCTGAAGAACAGAATTGGCATCTTCGCCGTTATGGAAGTAGAAACCCCTGTGTTGTTCGTCCTCAGAACCCTGGCAGTCAATAATGCATGCTTGAGGACCTTCTTCACTTTTAACGGTTATAGCCTTGCCTTTGAAGTCAATGTCGCGGTTGCCTTCGCCTGTATAGGTACCCGGCGCCACCAGAACAACATCGCTGTCAATGCTGGCGTCAATAGCCGCCTGTATGTTATTGAAATCCGCAGGACCATCGTCATCGACGTATAAGGTCTTGCCTGCAAACGCCCTGTTGCATGTAATAACCAGCAGTAGCGAAATTACCGCCCACCTGCATGTATTTGATCTCTCGCTCATTTCTAACCCTCTATCTTTCCTCCAGCCAGTGCACAGCCATAATCACAAAGTCCGCGAAATCAACTTTGCAGTCCCCGTTTATATCACCTGCAATAATTGTCTCGCAAACCGGCTCGCCAAAGTATGATTTACTCGCCTCAGACGTGCCGCCGTATGCCCCCATATTGATAACACCGCCATTTGGGAATGGCTCGAAACCGATGGGACTGCTCATATCCCCGGCGTCAATACACGGACTTGTTACATCATCGGCAGACCAACTTTGGATGCTTGGGTCCCACCGGCCGGCCTGCGACTTAAAGTGGTAATCACCACTATCAATGTCAACAAATTGAGGGTCGGCATTTATATTCCCGTGGCCCCACGTCAGAGTCGAATGAGTCCCGGACACTGATACACCGTCCAGGCCGCCTTCAATGTCGCTGTATTTAATCGTTACATGGGAGCCACGATCTTCGATTTGTTTATTTGAACTGTCTGTTAGAGTGACCGGTTGCGGACAATCCCAAATAACACAGTTAATCACCGTTGCCGTTCCGCCACCTGGATCCAGGCGATATGGAGGACCCCACCTGCCTAAGTCAAAAAGCCTCAGGCCCCTCCGGCAACCTACAATCGTGTTGTTCACCAGCAGTGCCTCGCACGAATTTTCTATCGCGATGCCGGCACTGCTACAGTTATAGATTAAGTTGTTTATCATGACCGGAAAGCACCTGCCTCGCAGAACGACGCCGTGATCGTCACTTCCTGCGATAACGTTTCCAATAATAATCGCCGAACACTTGGTTGGGTTTATCATATCATCATGTTCCGGGTTCAGGAACAGGTTATTTCGAATAAGAGGTGGTGGAGTGCTCTCACCATACAAATCGACATCGTCGTTATCACCGCGCTTACCCGTAAACAGGCAGTCCTCAATTAACACATAGGAGTATCGGGTATGCACGCCCTGTCCGATTGAGAGAAACTGGCTGCCTATAATATGCGCTGTTGCGTTTCCAGGGTGCTCCTGGTCATCTGATATAATGGCTATCGCATCTCCTTGGGCATTCGCGCTTTCGTCAGGAAGTTTTTGAAAAACGCACCTTTCTATATCGACATGGCTTGCCAGGACAACCACTGCCTCATGATACATCCTTGGCCCCGGCTCGTAATAGTCCTGGTGTCTGCCTTCGCTATCGGCATACTCAATAATACAGTGCGTAAGGCGGCTATCCGCCGCCTCAATGAACATAATCTGCTTCCACTTTGTGCCGCCACGGTAGCGCGTGAAGTGAACAGGCTCGGTTTCTGTCCCCTCAGCGAGGAGCTGTCCATAGACGATTAGCGACACTGCGTCCTTTATTAAAACGACCGTTCCCGGCTCAATATTCAACACCATACCGGTCGGAACGACAACGGTATCTTCAAGAATATACGTTCCAGACCACGTAGTATCCTGGGCCAGCTCCCGGGCGATGCGCTTCGCCGGAGGAACTGACACGACATTCATTGACCTGGAATCCATAACACCCGCATCGGCAAGGGTGTCCCGGAGGGGGTTATAGGTGTTAGCCCAGCTTGAGCCATCATTTGCTCCCGCAGCATCAGCGTCAACGTAGATAGTTTTTCCTACAGCAGATATGCACAGCGACCCCACTAATAATACTGACATCAGCGCGTAAGTTTTTGGATTGGTCGCGCGCATTTTTAGTCCTCCTGCAAAGAACATAGTAACCGCCTAAGATACCATCAGATTCTACCAAATCAGCCAACAGTGCTCAGTTCGCAGGGCTTTTGCTCGCCTCATCAGTGCCGCCATAAGCTCCCATATTAATTATGTCCCCATTGGGTGATGGCTCTGAACCAATGGAAGTATCTGGCTCCCCCGCATCGATACATGGGCTTGTTAGTTCATCCTGCACCCAGGTTTGGCTTACAGGGTCCCATCGGCTGGCCTCTGATTTAAGATGGTAGTCTCTGTTGCCAGGGTCTGCAAAGCACGGGGCAACATCGATATTGCCCTCTCCCTCTTCCTCTTCTTCTTCTCCTTCTATTTCAAAACCGCCTTGAATGTTGTTGAAGCGAACATCATAATCCTCGGGATAGACATACCAAGACACGTATATTTCATTCTCCCAGATGATATTATTCAACACAGGCTGGCCACCCTCTAAGCCCCAGACATACGGTATCGGTCCAAGATACAGCCCATTCGGCCTATTGTGAACGATGGTATTGTTTATGATAGAAGGAGTTCCGTACCAGTTTAGGATGCCACCGGAGTCCAACGAAGAATTATGAGCAATAATATTGTTGGTAATCGTGGGGGAGGAATATTCGACATAAATGGCGCCACCGTCTATAAATGCTGAGTTATCAACAATAGTGTTATTCGTAATCTCCACCTCCGATTCATCCATGCAAAAAATCCCGCCGCCGGATAATGCATGGTTATTGGCAATCAGACAATGGTCGATAGTTGGATTGGAAGGAACACCGTAGCTTGGTTCGGCCTCCCATGAGCTGCAGCAAAGAATCCCTCCACCGAGCAGGTCCAGATAACCGCTTCCTGCGTTGTAAGGTTTCCTGGCGTATTCGACAGTGCAATATTTCAATATATCATCAGCCCCACTATTGACAAAACGTATGCCAAACCATCCCTCGTCAGTATCCATTGCAGTAAAGACGATATTGTCTGTTTCCGTACCTCTCGCGCGCAAAGTTGCTCTATAACCAACCGACAATCCGAAATGACCTGCGAATTTGACCACCACTCCCGGCTCAATCGTCAACGTTCGCCCTCTTGGGATATGAATATCTCCTGTAATTGTATAGGGACTCTCAGCATTCGTCCATGTTCCACTGACTTCACCACCTTCGATAACCGTTCCTGAGACCCCAGCTCCATTGAGAATAATTTCTTTGTCCGGCGCATTACTGCTGGTTGAATGAACATGAATAGTGCCGCCATAGAACCTTTCTTCTGTCGGCGTAAATCCAATCTCTGCCCGGACCGTATCACCCGGCACCAGAAGATGGTCCTGTACGTCGGTAACTATCGAAAAAACACCGCTCGCATCCGAAATGCTCAGGCTTTCTACTTTGAAGTCTATCTTACCCGTGTTCGTAATATCAAGGCCGGTCGTCGAGTCTGTACCAAGAGCTATGAAGCCCGCATCGGCTGTGCCTGATGGGGTAACGGTAATCAAAGGCAAGTCTGATTGATTCTCGTAAGCCCCTATATCAACGATATCACTATAAATCCTTTGACTGCCCGCCAGGTCGGTTTCCGGAATATATATTTCTGTTCCGGAATTTATGCACGGTGAGCTGCTCAGCAGCGTCCAATTGGCTGATGCCCCGTCATAATCCGGCCCGGCGCCAGAGCTGGGAGCAAAGAAACAAGGCTCCGCATCTATATTGCCCTGGCCGGGATAACCGCCCTGAACATCGCAAAACGACACTACCGGCACGGATTCATCCGTTCGTATCTGGTACATGTGATTGCCCCATACAATCGTGTTTGTCATATCAACACCATCCCCCGACATTGTGAAAATACCGCCGGGAGAATTGTTTACTATCGTACAGTTTTTAATTTCAGGCGCCCCCCACCCGGTAGTGAATATCCCGCCGCACTGAGATATGCCTCCCATCGAAGAATTGTTTGCTATCACGGTATTGCTTATCACAGGATAGCTTTCAAAGCAATAGATTGCTCCGCCTTCGTCTCCTATATTGTTGGCGATTTTGCAATTCGTGATGGTAGGACTCGAAGAGTTGCAATAAATCGCTCCTCCACTGCTATCTACGCTCGGAATATAGACATTTGAACTGGTGTTTTTCTTCGAGAAAGTAATCGAACAATAGCTCAATATGTCATCGTCCCCCGAGTCCAGAAATCGCAGCCCGCCCCAGCCTATGTCTCTATTCCAGGCCGTAAATTCTATCGGCTGACTCTCATTTCCCTCGGCAGCCAACCGTGCGTTTTCGCCGATGGTCATGCCGTATGGGCCTAAGAACATAACCTTGACTCCCGGTTCGATAACCAGTTCGCCGTCCTCCGGTACTTCAATGTCACCGCCCACAAAATAGGGTGAATTAGCATCTGACCAGGTTCCGGATACTTCGCCCTCGGGGATTTCCGTCCCACCGGTGAAGGAGTTCCCTTTTAAAATCACATGCTTGGTGTTCCCATCGCCGTAGTTAATCGTAAGTGTTCCATAATAGCCCCGCGCCTCCTCCGGGCGGAACTTCACATTTATCGAAGCTTCCTGTCCCGGACGTTGTATCTCGAAAGAGTCTATGTAGTCCGAGTAGCCTTCATCCGTCCGAGATATGACAAATCCTTCCGGACTGAATATCGAGTTTATCAAAACGCTTCCCGCGACGTTGTTTTTGATAAACACTGTTGTGGGGTCGGTTTCCTGACCCGGAACGCTATAAAAAATTGAAGGGGCAGGGTCAACGTCAATACCCGGTGGAACAGGTCGAACATTTAGTATTACCTCCGAGATAACATCATCACCAGTCGGCATACCTGTTGGTAAACGATACCATGCCTCGGTTATTTCATCAGGATAGGGCGAACCCCAGCCGAAATTAAGGTGATACTCACCGTTCGTGTTATAGCCGTCACAAACAATGGCGTGTCCGCCGTAACCATCCGGCGGGCCAATAGACAAAAAAGCGGGGAGGCGATTAATTATATTCTCTTGCAGTACTTGATAAGATTCGCAGGACAGACCACCGGTCATCTCTGCCGAATATAAACCGAATTTATAAAGCAACGCATACTGCGCATCATAGGGTGAAGCACCTGAACCCTCGCTTGTGTAGTCCATAACCGCAGCGATTCCACAGGCAAAACTAAGTGCGGCGACATCCGTATTGTCCGGCTCTGCCTGTCTGCTGTATTTAAGTCTCAAGTCGGCAAGATACTCATTCAGCTCCTCAAAAGAGGGAAAATCATACCTGCTGCTGTCACTATCAATATCGATACCGCTGTACGTTGAATACGAATCGTCCTCGTCAAACTGTACATTACATTGCCGATGATAATTGATTATCTGCGCCATCGCCGTCGCCACACAGCCCACATAAGTTCTTTCGGCATCAACCGGGTCGAGCGGACAAAAGTCATTGTAAGGTGGTCCCTGGTCCCACGCCGTTTCCAGCCACCCGCCGGTGGAAGTCGTGTTCTCTTGAGGCCACTGCTGGAATGTCTGGCTCATAGAATATCCTGTATCTTCGTTGGCATAAAGATTCCATAGGTTGTTGTTTTCCATCCTCTTGAATCGCTCATATTCGGCCAATGCCTTTGCTCTTAGCTTCATGTCCTCTTTCAACAGGCGGTATAGGGGATTTTTTTCGTCATCGTCGTCCGGAAAAGAGTTCCTGAAAGAATAAGCGACAATCGGAGTTATATCTGTATCTGTAGAGGTCGCAATGAACCCGCACGGCTCCAGCTCGGCAATGTATGCAAGAACGGTTCCGTCATCATCACGAATTTCTTTTAGACCCACAGCGGTGAATTCTCTGACAGGTACCTCCTGTTCGCCTGGTATTGAAAACAGCCTTATTGGTTGTCTCTGACGGATATGCTGCAACTTGAGGAACGTATCCGAAGCCTTTCGTACCTGCTCAACACTAACAGGCTCGCCCAAGCTCGCATAGCAGAAAAATAAGCACAACACAATCGATGTAACAGCAGTTGATTTTCTTTGGTTAAATAAATGCATTACAGGACCCCTACCTTTCTTTTGGTCTTTTGGCACGAAAACCGCATTACCAAAAATATCGAATTAGCCGGCCAGGCCTTTAGATTCGTCATATTTGCCATTTTGAACCTCCTCTTGCCGCGTTTGGTGTCCCAAATAGCCTGGTTTTTAGTGTGATGAAAACCCGATACTCGAGAGCCGGACGCCCTCCTCACACTTTTATAAATCATAATGTATCATATTTCAAGGTAATTGTCAAGCTCGGCAGCGATAGGACTCCGAAATTTCTTTTACCGAATACCCAAGCTCGACTTTGTGCCTTTGTCCCTTTCTCTCAGCGTGTCTTATCGTGGCCAAATTTTGACACCCACAACCCAAAATACGCACAATTGGCCCCGAGCGAACCGAAGGCACGCACGATGCAATCTCAAACATAATCAATCCCGCGTTTTACGCGGGCTTTTTGTTTAGCCGTCGCCGGCACGGCGACGTTATACGCATAACGCACGATGCAATACGAGATTGTCATTGCGAGGAGCGCAGCGACGAAGCAATCTCAATCAACCAATTAACTAATACTGCCTGATACCCTGATTCCTGTTCTCCTTCTACCTGATAACCTGCTGTACTGATACCCTTACTCGCGCCTTGTACCCTGGAGTTTATCCCCGGGTGTTCTCCCTTGGCTTCTCTGCCGGGGACTTCCGTCATCTGTCATCTGTCTTCTGTTTTCTTTTCTTTTTTCCCTTGCCTTTCCCAACAATCCCAACCATAATATCACCGTCATAAGCGGGCCCCACACCCTTGATGCGGCACCAACGGCAACCTGCTATGAACCGCATGGGCCAAGGCCCATCCTAAAAGCCAAATTAGAGGAATCAAGACTATGCAATCTACAAGAATCTTCAAATGTTTTGTCGTTTTGGCTTGTGTGCTGGTCGCACTGGCCGGCAATACATCCCGGGAACCGAAGGCCCATGACACCCCGACAACTCACGCCCTCCGAGTGGAGTCTCTTCCACCGGTGGCGACGTTCTCGATTGTCGGATTTGATCCGAATACAAAGGAGCTGGGCATTGCGGTGCAATCCAGGTTCATCGCAGTGGGCGCCGTTGTGCCGTGGGCCAAGGCCGGTGTCGGGGCCATCGCCACCCAGTCCTACGCCAACACAAAGTATGGCCCGCTCGGCCTAAAGTACCTCGACCAGGGCCTCAGACCCAAAAAAGTTATCGAGAAACTTACAGCCGACGACTCGTCGGCTCCAAGGCGGCAGGTAGGCATTGTCGATGCAGATGGCCGAACCGCAACCTTCACCGGCAGGAAATGCAATGGTTGGGCAGGTGGACGCACCGGTAAGAACTACACCGTACAGGGCAACATCCTGACCGGCCACGAGGTGGTCGATGCAATGGCCGAGGCATTCGAGAAAGCAGAAGGCGAACTGGGCGCACGCCTGATAACAGCTCTCGAGGCAGGTCAGGCCGCCGGCGGTGACAGACGCGGCAGACAGTCGGCTGCACTATTCGTCGTCCGCGAGGGTTGGGGTTACGGCGGCTTCAACGACCGTTACCGTGACATCCGCGTTGATGATAACCCCGAGCCAATCAAGGAGCTTCGCCGCATCTACGAGCTCCACAAGAGCGTTTTCCCTCAGCCAGAACCAGCCGACGAACAGAAATAACCTGCCGAAACAAAGGCTAAAACGCACCGACGCATCAAAGCCTCACCGCTTATGTCCGTCGTTAGCTGAGATTTTGGATTTTGATATGTACCTTTGCGTTTTTATTTTTAACTTTTGATTTCTTTCGCTATGCGATGTACGCTATATGCTGAACGCTGTGCTATTCACGAGACAGATTAGTGAGTGATTATTTATAAAATATGTTGAATATTAGCTCACGTTATCGTATCGTAGATAAAACGAAGTCGGCATGTATCTGAATCGGCATTGGGATAGTATATAGGATCGGAAGGGTAACTTATATGTCGGAATATGATACCTCCCGCGAAGGAGGATACATGGATTCAAAGCCATCCTGCATGACTTTCGGTCATCGGACAAAAAGAAAGGGGTTCATTATGAATGCACAAAGCAAGACTCGGAAACCTTCAACCTCCCGCCGTGAGTTTCTCAGGCAGACCTCCGGCGCTTTAGCTGGCGTGGCGCTCGCTGGCGCCATTGGCACGCGGGCCTATTCCGCCGAGCAGAACACTATCAGGATAGCTCTGGTCGGGTGCGGCGGACGCGGAACCGGCGCTGCGGTCAACGCCCTCTCGACCAAGGGGCCCACTCAACTTTTCGCGATGGCGGATGTCTTCGACAATCGCTTGCAGACCAGCTTCAAGAGTCTCTCCAAGCGATTCCCCCAGCAGTTGGACGTCCCCCGGGACAGGCGGCTGCTCGGCATGGATGCCTACAAAAAGGCC
>JABUBP010000165.1_pt1 | contig 15895 bp, 14 predicted proteins | sample 7240331 | NCBI WGS metagenome assembly JABUBP01 (sample SAMN07256347, study PRJNA390944) | subsurface metagenome | isolation source: Methane hydrate marine sediment | place: Pacific Ocean: Eastern North Pacific, ODP site 1244 | collected 2002 | reverse complement strand
ATGATAAGTTTCTGGACAGTTGTGGAGAGGGCGTTAGCCGGCCCAATATGCACGGAACGGGACTTTGAGCTTGATATCTTTGTGCCCAATCTGCGCAAGATGGTGGAAAAATACGGGATAAAATACGACCCCCAGAACCCGGTGCCGTCTGATGATGACCTGGCTGACCGTGTCTGGGAGGCCGGTATGGAGTTTCTGGTCGAAACCGGGGTTTACTGCGTTGATACCGAGCGGCGGATTCTCTTCAGTCGCGATGAAATAGAGGGCGCGCTGGCGTCGGGTCCATGCGGTCGCGTCTTTGGCGAGGGCAAGGATGCCAGGGTTATGCCCAAACGTGTCCCCGAGGATACAACGCCGCCGTGGTGTTCAGTCGGGCCGACCTCTTCACCACTTTCATCGGAGTTGTACTACGTTAACCTGGTCAAGGCACATGCGGAGAACCCGCTGGGGGACGGTATTACCATACCCTGCCTGACCACGGTAAACGGGCAGCCCATTGTTGGCGGCAGTCCTCTGGGGATAGAAGGCGCCATCAGGGCGGTCTTGCTGACCCGTGAAGGTATGCGCCGTGCCGGACGTCCGGGGATGCCCATTGTCAATGGCGTTACCACGGCGGCCAGGGCACAGGAACACATCGCTGCCAGCCATTTCGGCATTCGCAAGACGGACGCGCTGGAAATCGGCACCGTTCATGAGCTGAAGGTTGATTTTGATACCATGAACAAGGTTGCCTACTCGCTGGCCGCGGGCAACCTGATTTTTGCCGAGAACGGGGTTATACTGGGCGGGTTGGCGGGCGGGCCGGCAGGAGTGGCGGTGGTAACGGCCGCCTACAATCCGGTTGACCTGCTCGTCCTGCGGGGCGCGGTACAGCATCCCTTCCCGACCCATTTCGACCTTGGCGTTACCTCGGCGCGGGACACCGTATGGGCACGAAGCGTGTCCAACCAGGCCATCACCCGAAACAGTACCCTGCCGGTGGTAAACGTCGGCTATTCCGCTGCCGGACCGATGACCAAAATGCTCTTCTATGAGCACTGCGCTTGGGTTATTGCTGCGGTGGTTTCCGGTGGTTCGGTTGAGGTAGGGGCATCAGCAAGGGGTACCGCCCTTGACTACACCAGCCCGGTGGAGCCTCTTCTGGCCAGCGAGGTAGCTCACGCCGTGGCGGGCATGAGCCGGAGGGAAGCGAATACTGTTGTGAATGCACTGCTGGGAAAGTATGAAACTCAGCTACGCGAACCGCCCACGGGCAAAAAATACCAGGAATGCTGCGACCCCGTAACCGGCAAACCGAACCGGGAGTTTCTGGAGCTATACCTGGAGGTCAGGCGAGAGATGACGGAACAGTTCGGCATTCAGTTTACCAGTGCCTCGCCTTACCTGTGATACGTTTGACGAGGGCTGAAATCAAATAGCGTTTTATGCTGATGGAGTGACGAAGGTCAGCATTCGCTTCGGGTTATCTACGGTAATGGTGTTGATAGCCTCCTCGGATATGCCCTTGGCGCGCATCCAGGGGATGACATTTTCCGGGATATGAGCGTAGCCGGGGCCACCATAAGCCATCAGCCGATATTTCATGGCTATGTCCGTGGCGATGAGGACCTGGTTCAGGTAGCCCAGCTCAATAAGGCGGATAATGTAATTGACGCGCTGGGCATCATTAGGGATATCAAACACGCCGTAGCGCGTCGGATAGTAACCCTCCATGGAGAAGCAGTCGAACTCAAGGAAGCAGCCGGCCTTGGCGATTTCCACCATGGTCTCGAAGGAGTAGGCGGTGCGGTCAATGTGTTCGATAATCACCCGGCTCATATTGGCGCCAGCTTTTTTAGCGATATCGACAACTTGGAGCGGTGACTCGTCAAGTCGGCCGGGGTGAATGGTCAGTGCGGCTCCGGTGGCACGCTGTGCCCGGACCGCCGCCCGCAGCGACTTTATCTCAATCTCATGGAGTGGCCAGGAGTCAGCACCGATTTCGCCAATGATACCGGCACAGATGCCATCAGTCCCTACCATGACATCACTGACAATTTCCTGGTAAATCTCATCTTCTGATTTTTTAGCGAGCACTTCAGCGCAGCCCGAGTCCATGGTGTAGTAGCCGGTGCCCATGATGATATTGAGACCGGTGGCGCGGGCGATGCGGGCCATGGCGTGCGGGTCATGTCCGATTCCCCAGTTGGTGACATCAACCACGCTATTCCCCCCGGCGAGCTTGAAGCGCATGATTTCTCTGATTGCCAGTGCTTCATCATTGAGCCGCAGATTATCGTGGTTCTCGAAGAGGTGAAAGCGAATCCAGCCCGCCATATCCAGCGACAGCGGTTTTTCTGCCATGGTCCTGGCGGTGACGCTCTCCTCAGCGAGCTTGAAGCGCACGGTCAGGTCAAGAAGAAGATGCTCATGGGGCGTGGTTAACCCCAGCTCATCGCCATCAATCAGCCCCAGCACCGTCTGCACTTTCCCGGCAAGTTTTTTCTCCATCATACACCCCTTCTCTAATTAACCCGGTAGCGTTCCATCGTCTCTTCGTTTAGCTCAATACCCAGGCCCGGCCTGTCAGGTACGTGGACGTAGCCCTCGGCATCAAGTCCCAGTTTTTCCCTGGTCACTTCCCATCTGAGCGGGCTTTCGGCCACGCAGTATTCCAGAATGAAGGCGCTTTTTCGAGCCGCGAGGAAATGAAGGCTGGCGGCCAGATTAATATCGGATGTCCAGTGGTGGTTGACCACTTTCAGGCCTCTGTCTTCAGCCAAATCGGCAACTCTCATCGACTCGGTGACGCCGTTTCGGACCAGGTCAATCTGCGCGATGTGAATGCCGCCGCGCTCAATCAGTTCCCTGAAGGCATAACGCCCGGCTTCTCCCTCGCCGGCGGCAATCGGTATTCGGGAAACACCGGTTATCTGTCGGTAGCCGTCAAGGTTGTCCCTGGCGAGCGGCTCTTCCAGCCAGAAAACGTTGTAATCCTCGAACTGCTGGGCGCGTTTTATGGCGGTGGCTGTGTCCCAGCAACAGCCAGCATCAATCATCAGGTTGCAGTTATCGCCGATTCCCCGCCTCGCCCCCTCGACCAGCTCAAGGTCGAGTTTTTCACTCTGTCCCATCGGGTGCCAGCCGAACTTGACTGAGGTAAAACCTTTGTTTACCCACTTTTTACCTTCTTCTGCGGTCTCCTTTCCGTTACTGCCGAACAGGGTGCTGGCATAAGCGGGTAGCCTGGTCTGGAACGGACCGCCGAGCAGTCGGTATACTGGCTGCTGGTAGTATTTGCCGGCAATATCCCAGAGGGCGATGTCAATGCCGCCGATGGTATGGAGAACGACGCCGCCCCGGCCGTAGTCAAAGCTGGACTGATACATTAGGTCGTTAAGCTGGCGGATTTCCAGCGGGTTCTGGCCGATGATGACACTGGCCAGGCCTGAGATAGGGCTGTTACCTGATGGTGCATCAACAGTGGCCCTGACCACCGATGGGCAGGAATCAACTTCACCGATACCAACAATGCCTTCATCGGTATAGACTTTTATAACCAGTGTCTGGCGAACAATCAGGCGCGGTCCGGCGTAAGAGTCTGGCAGGCGCAGTTCAATGGCTTCAACACCGGTGATTTTCATAGTAGATGTGCCTCTTTCCTAAAATAGTCCGGCGTGTTGCAGCGCTTTTTTAATATCTTCTTTTTCCGAGTTACCCAGTGGCACTATGGGGCTGCGGGCCGGCCCGGCCGGTCTGCCGAGCATATTGACCGCCTCTTTCACCGGAGCCGGGAAATTCTGGGCCACACTTATGGCACGGGCGATAGGCAGCAGCTTGAAAAAGATGTCCAGAGAGTTCTCTCTCTCTTGCTGCTGAACCGCTTGGAAGAGGTCAACCACCATTCGCGGTGCAATGTTGGCCAGCGCCAGGATGGCGCCGTGGCAACCGAGGGCGAAGCAGGGTAGGGTAATATCATCGCCGCCGGTCAGAATCGCCATTCGGTCACCGACCCGTCGCAGCGCCTCGGCAAAATAGCTCAGGTTGCCACTGCTGTCCTTCAATGCTTGGATGTTGCCTATTTTGGCCAGCTTTTCCAGCGTCTCGGGTGCAATCTCAACCTGGGTGTGTGGCGGGATGTTATAAAGGCAGATGGGGATGTCCACCGCTTCTGCGATGGAGGCATAATGTTTATACAGCCCTTCCTGATTGGGTATCTCATAAAATGGGGTAACAATCATAATCGAATCGGCGCCGGCACTCTTGGCTTCTTTAGAACGTTCGATAACCTCGCGGGTGCTGGTGGCGCCGGTACCGGCCATAACGGGGACCCTGCCATTGGCCGCTTTTACCGTGGCCTCGGTTACCTTCACGCACTCCTCTCGTGTCAGGGTGGCGGCTTCACCGGTGCTGCCGAGACACATTATCTGGCTCACGCCGCTTTCAATCAGAAAATCCACGTTCTTCTTTAGGCCATCTATGTCCAGGTCTCCGCTGCTGGTGAAGGGAGTCAACATTGCCGGGATAATGCCGCTAAAGCTCATCTTATTTGCCATGGTTTAACCTCCTTGTGACTGAAATTTGCTTACCAGTGTAAAAGTCAAATAATTATAGCATTTCTGTCAATTTTCCACATTCATTCTGTTATGCGGAACAAGCCATGCTATAATACGCAGATACCAGAAAGGAGGTTTAGTGGATGCCGGATATAATGGTGAACGGCGTACGATTGTTTTACGGGGAGCGAGGTTCCGGAACGGCCATGGTCTGGGCGCATGGACTTGGTGGCACCTGGCAGGAATGGGAAGGATTAATAGAATTCTTTCAGGACCGCTACCGGGTGGTTGCCTACGATGCCAGGGGACATGGAGACTCGGAAAAGCCTGACCGACCGGAAGCGTACTCACAGGATATCATGGTGGAAGACATGCGCGGCGTAATGGACGCGCTTGACATAAACAAGGCCATAGTTGGCGGGCATTCCATGGGCGCGAATGTGGCGCTTAACTTTGCTCTCAGGTACCCGGAGCGGTGTATCGGGCTCATCCCCGTTGGTATCGGGTCCGGTTCATCAGGTAGGGAATGGTGGAAGGAATGGTGGGGACATATGGCGGACACCGCCGAAAAGGAAGGAATTGCCGCCTATGTGGAAGAAATGAAGAAGCTGCCGGCCTGGGGTGTCGCTTTCGCTGACCCCAAATTGGGAAAGCCGCTTATCCAGGCTGAGTTAGCTAACTCACCGGAAGCAATCGCGGCTGTTATCCGGGGCGTGCAAAAAGAGCGTCCCAATATCTTTGAACTGGCGCCCAAACTGGAAAAATTGCCGGTGAAAACCCTGGTGGTGATGAGTGAGGGCGATGCGCCAGTGGTGGAGTGCTCCCGTTTCATGGTTGAGCATATTCCGCAGGGAACGCTCGAGGTAATTCCGGCCAAGAGCCACTGGACTCACCTTGAGGCACCGGAACGGTTTCTGGAGGCCGTGAACCAATTTGTAAGACGTCTGAAAGAAGATTAAAAGCAACTCATTGCTGGATTGAGGTGGTTTTATGATATACCGAAAATTGGGCAGGACGGGCATTGATGTCGGAATTGTGGGGCTGGGGTTGGAATACCTTGAGTTCGAGCCGGAAAAAACGGTTGTATCCGTGGTGCATGAGGCAATTGATAACGACGTGAACTATATCGACCTGTTCATGGCGTCGCCCGGGATACGTGACAATTTCGGCAAAGCTTTGGAAAAGAAAAGGCAGAAGGTGATTATTGCCGGGCATATCGGGACAGTTATGCGGGACGGTAAGTACGGCCGGTCAAGGGACAACACCGAATGCCAGACGTTCTTTGATGACCTCCTGACCAGGCTGAAGACTGACTATGTTGATGTGCTCATGCTCCATTTTGTGGACAGACGGGAAGATTACGAATGCGTTTTTAACTCTGGAGGACTGTTTGACCTGGCGCAAAAACTGAAACAGCAGGGTAAAGCCCGTTTTATCGGCATGAGCAGCCATAATGTGCCCACCTCTTTGCAGGCGGTGAATAGCGGTTACATCGACGTGTTGATGTTTTCGTTAAACCCGGCTTTTGACACCCTGCCCGAAGAGGTTGTGCCCGGCGTATCATTGAAGGAAATCCTGGACCACCAATTGCCTTTTGCCATTGATGAGGCTGTGTCGGCGCGCCAGGCCCTGTACCATGCCTGTGCAGCACAGAATGTGGCCGTGGTGGCCATGAAACCTTATGCCGCCGGGGTGCTGTTTCGAGAAAACCCAAGCTCAATTATATTGACACCCATCCAGTGCCTGAACTATGCCCTTGCCCAGCCGGCGGTCAGTACCGCTGTGCCTGGTTGCAAGAATGTGGCTGAGTTGCAAGCGGCTCTGGCCTTTCTGGAAGCATCTGATGAAGAGAAAGACTTCAGTGCTATCCACAGCAATCCCATGTGGAAATTAAAGGGCAACTGTATGTACTGCAACCACTGTCTGCCCTGCCCGGTCAGCATTGACATTGGAACGCTCACGAAGATAATGGACACCGCCGGGTTGGCTATGAGCAATACCGTTGTGGCTGCCTATGAGGTATTGTCGGTAAAGGCTTCGGCCTGCACGGAGTGTGGTACCTGTATGGAGCGCTGCCCCTTTGGTGTTGACGTAATCGCCAATATGAATCAAGCGGTAGAAATATTCGGGGAATAAAGCCCTAGGCAATAACCACCGCATGTTCCAGGTTCAGCAAGAGTAGGATAATAAAAATGACTACTGTAGCCAGAAGGCTCTGGTAGAGGTAGTTGAGCCATAGCCGGCTGAAACCGCGACGTATGCGGTATAGTCTTCGTTGTGCCGAGTCCCAGAAGCCAAAATGCATGTATCTGCTTGCCTCGCTTTAGCCTAGGTTATAATACCTCATCAGTACCTGTGTATACCCATTTGTAATTGGCTCAGCACTAGAGCCGGCACGGAAAGTAGGCAGAGGTAAAGCATATATGCTACACTGATTAGTTGTCATCCGTTGGTAAACTTTCAATCTTTAGCAGGGGGTATGAATGACCAGAAGAGTATGCGTTGTGAAGGGAGACGACGCGTCGCCGGAGGTGGTTGTGCCCACAGTTCGTGTCCTGGAAGGGATGAACCTGGACCTTGAATTTGTCTGGACGGAAACGGGCGATGAAGCCGACGCCAAATATGGCACCAACTTTCCAGAGTCGGCGAGAAAGATGCTTGATGACTCTGATTGTGCCATTATGGGTTCAACCCGCGATATTAGAGGTGTGCATGGCTATCTGCGGTGGGGGAAGAGATGCTTTGCCAATATTCGTCCGACAAAATACGTGCCGGGCTTGAGGAGCCCGCTGAAAAATCCTGAGGGTATTGATTTTATTATCCTGCGGGAGAACCTTGAGGGGCTTTATCCGGGATGGGAAGGCGATATTGAGCAATTGGCGCCGCTGAAATTGAAGAATGATATGCTCGGTATAACGCTTGATACCACCATGAAGGGCAAGTTCGCGGTTAAAGTAAACACCGAGGCGATAACGAAGGATATCTGCCGCGTTGCCTGCGAGCTTGCTATGAAGAGAAAAGCCAGGGGTGGGCCGGGCAAAGTTACCGTGTCCAGTAAATACAATCTCCTGACGCAGTCGGATGAGCTGTTCCGCCGCATCGCCGAGGAGACGGTCAGGCAGTACCCTGAACTAACCTTCAGCCAGCTTATCATCGACAACTGTGCCCAGCAACTGGTCATCAACCCACAGCAGTTTGATGTGTTGGTCATGGATAATGAGCACGGAGATATTCTGGGTGACGAGGCGGCGTCGCTTATCGGGGGGCTGGGGCTGACTCCCAATGCCTGTGTCGGCAATGAATTTGCCTACTTCGGCTCGGTGCACGGCACGGCGCCTGACATCGCCGGGCAGAACATTATCAATCCCACTGCCATGCTCCTCGCCGGCGCCATGCTTTTAGAACACCTCGGCTATGAGAAAGAGGCGGCCCAGTTGGAGGCGGCGATATATAAAGTCTATCAGGATGGGAAATATTTCACCCGAGACCAGGGAGGGAGCGCTTCCACGACCGAGTTCTGTCAGGCGGTCAAGGCCAATCTGTAAATAGAGTGTGAACAGGTGCCGGAGATGAAACGTATCATCTATGCCCTTTTGTCTGTCATAGTGCTGTGCAGCCTGCTGCTGGTGGGCTGCCAGCGTGGCCCGGAAACCGCGCTGAACCTGTATGGCATCGACCCGATTACCCTTGACCCGGCGGTATCGGGGGAGATGATCTCCCATGAATATATCCAGCAGATTTACAACGGGCTGGTGCGCCTCGGTGAAAACCTGGAGCCGTCCCCGGATATTGCCGAACGGTGGGACGTGAGCGCTGACGGGCGCACCTATACCTTCTATCTGCGCAGAGATATTAAGTTCCAGGATGGCCGGGAGGTGACCGCCAGCGACTTCAAGTACTCGTTTGAGCGCGCCTGTCGACCTTCCACCGGTTCATTGACTGCGGCTACTTATCTAGGGGACATTGTTGGCGTTGAGGAAGTGCTGTCCGGAAAAGCAACAGACATAAGTGGTGTCAGGGTCATCGATGACTACACCCTCCAGATAACCATTGATACCCCAAAATCCTATTTCCTGGCCAAGATGACCTACCCGGTGGCGTTTGTGGTGGACAGCAATGAGGCGGAGCTGGGTGGGGAGTGGTGGCGGGAACCAAACGGAACCGGCCCGTTCCACCTGAAAAAGTGGGAGGAGGAGAATCTGCTCGTTCTGGAAAGGAACGGCCATTATTACGGTGAAAAAGCTGGGGTTGGCACGGTGGTCTTTCATCTGTGGGGCGGTGTGCCGATGAACCTTTATGAGACTGGCGAGATCGATGCCACGGAGGTCTATATCAACTATATTGACAAGGTTACCGACCCTGCGGGCAACTTTTATCAGGAGCTGCAGATTGTGCCTGAGTTAAGTTTCAGCTATCTCGGTTTCGACCATACCAGGCCACCGTTCGACGATGCCAATCTGAGGCGTGCCTTCAGCATGGCACTGGACAAGGACAAGCTGGTTAAGCTCGTCTTCAAAAACATGATGGAGCGGGCCGATGGTATTCTACCGCCGGATATTCCCGGTTTCAATAAGGACCTTGAAGGCCTGGAGTTCGATGTTGAGAAGGCGAGGGAGTTGATTGCCAGCTCCAGCTACGGGAGCGTGAACAATTTGCCCCAGATTACACTGACGACGATGGGTTGGGGAGGATTGATTTCAAACAGCCTGGAAGCCATTGTCTATGAATGGCGGCAGAACCTCGGGGTGGAGGTCAGGGTAAGGCAGCTTGAACCGGAGCAGTTCCTCTATCACCTGAAGGCAGAGAAGGATGAGATGTACTACCTGGGCTGGGTAGCTGACTATCCCCATCCCCAGAACTTCCTCGAAATCCTTTTCCGGACCGGCGAGGACAATAATGCCGGTGAGTACAGCAACCCTTCGGTGGACGATATTTTGAACCGGGCGGGGGTGGAACTCGATTATGCCACCAGCCTGGCGCTCTACCAGGAGGCGGAGCAGATGATGGTTGAGGATGCCGCCTGCATCCCGCTGTGGTTTCCCAAAAACTACTATCTGGTCAAACCGTATGTCATCGGTTATGAGCTGACACCGATGGGTTACGCCGAACTGAGCAAGGTTTCTGTCGAGCGCGACTGAGCAATGAGCTTATCTCCCGGGCGCTGAGCTCTCGTGTCTTCCCCTCGGCAAGCTCGCCAAGTACAAGGTTTCCGAAGCGGACTCGTTTCAATGCCATTACCCTGTAGTCCAGATGGGCGAACATGCGGCGCACCTGCCGTTTTTTGCCCTCGTGGATGGTGAGGCTGTAGTTGAAGGGCTGGATAGTTATCTCCCGGATTTTCGCCGGGCTGGTTTTGCCGTCGTCGAGGTCAAGCCCGTGTTCCAGCCTGCTCATTTCATTTCTTTTCAGTCTGCCCTGAACCTGTACCAGGTATTCCTTCTCGTGCTCGTAGCGGGGGTGGGTCAGGTGGTAGGCAAGGTCACCATCGTTGGTGAGCAGTAGCAGGCCGGTGCTGTCTTTGTCCAGCCGCCCCACCGGGTAGAGCCTGAGGCGGCGATACCTGTCTGGCAGGAGGTCGGTTACTTTTTCCCGACCCCGCTCGTCGCTGAGGGTGGAGATATAGCCCGCCGGCTTGTTGAGCATTAAGGTTACCGTTCCTCTGGGCTTGAGGTCGAGCGCCTTTCCGTCCAGCGCGATATCATCTTTGGCGGTGTTTACAGGGTGGCGGAAGTCGGTGACGACCGCACCGTTGACGGTGACGCGCTCATATTTTATGGCGTCGGCCATTTTGCGGCGCGAGCCGAGGCCGGCGGCGGTGAGGGCTTTGAGCAGGGAGTCAGTTTTCATTTCAGTTTAAGTTAGTCAGGGGGAATATGGCGGAGGGGGTGGGATTCGAACCCACGGTCCTCTTGCGAGGACAACGGTTTTCAAGACCGTCACCATAGGCCACTCGGACACCCCTCCACAAACTAATAGTATTATACTGGAGAAGGAGGAGGGATTTCTATTTAAAGCTAATCCGATTGATAACCTATAAATAAAGTGTAATTATAACCGTGCACTAGCAATTAATCCGACAATGGTTTCACAAGCAATAAGATACATTCTCGTTGCAGTGATTGTTGTTTTCTTTTCAGTGTGACTTTGAGCACTAAGTTTAGCATACATTGAATCCACTGCAGCTGACATATCTCTAATTAAATTGAATGTAGACTCGCTAATTTCGTTGGAATCTCCAGCAATAGCATAACGTATTTTCATAGCTCGGGTTATGCTCGCACCACTATCTGGTTTATTGTACCAAGATGCTTTTTGCACCTTTTCTGCTGGAGAGAGTTTGTCTAGTAATAATCTTAATAGTTCTCTCATACTATGAGTAGCTTGGACTCTACTTTCAGGTCTATTACTATTCAATGCTTCCCAAGCTCCCAGTCTTTTAAGTTCTAGCTCTGGGTCTACGCTTTCAAGAAAACTTTGAACAAATGTTGTAGTAGGTGTTGAGACTTCCGCTAGGGAGTTTTTAGGTTCTGGTTTTTCAACCTTCGATGGTGCAGCTTTTTGTTGGGGTTTGACTACTCTACGAGTAGTCCTAGATGGAGAAAAACCACTAAATAAGTCGGCAAATCCGAAGTCTGTGTAAGTTGTTAAAGGTTTAGCAAGCAACTTCTCAAGCTCTTTCGTTTTTTGAGCAATGAATATCGCATCCCCATTCATTAGAGCTATTCCAATCTCGCTGACCATTGATTCAATTTTGCGTGTTGTCTCCGTTACCTTTTTCCCTTCCTGGTCTTTGCGAATCCTCCACTCTGCAGAGGTTATAAGTGACCGTGCTTCATCCTCTTGCTGGTTTTTCCTTGCTTCTGCAATCATTCTATCAACGGTCTCATTAGTTAAAGTCAATTGCTCTTTTATTAATTTTGCTTCTATCTTACGACCCGATTTCTTTTCAACAGCTTCTACCGTTACACCACAATATTTATCTACTTTAAATGTTACAACTATCTCAGCTTGTCCCTTTGGAGCTGGTAATATATCTTCCAATAAACAAGAACCTAATACTAGGTTCTTACTTGCAAGAGGTCTTTCACCAAATAAGACCTTTATTTCCACAGATTCTTGGTTGTCTGCAGCGGTAGAAAACGTTTGACTTCTTTCCGTAGGAAGTAGTGTCCCCCTTTTTACAAGAGGAGTTGATATACCACCTAACGTCTCAATAGACAATGTCAGAGGGAGGAATTCAAACTGTATTTGCTTGTGTCCTTTTTCCATCACTTGAGCTTCAGCTTCCCATTATAATATTATGGTCTGAATTTAATAATATTTAATATAATACGACAAGTTCAGTTTGTAAACGATGAGGCGGTTTTCAAGACCGTCACCATAGGCCACTCGGACACCCCTCCATATCTATTTTATCAAAATTATGAAGTCTCTAGTCTTTCTTCTCTTTCTTCACGCCCCAGTACTTGGCCAGGATACCGCTGCCCACCCAGCAGACGATGGCGAGAATGAGACCTAGCGTTAAACTAAAGGTCCAGACAAATATCCCCACCAGCAGGAAAACAAGCCCCAGCAAACTCAATAAGCTGACATAGGCTTTCTTGGCATTCTTTGACATGATGACTACCTCCTACTGGCTACCTGATTGAATGTCTACCTAATCACCTTCGTCCCCACAAACGGCTGCAGCACCTTCGGAACATTTATGCTGCCGTCTTTCTGCTGGTAGTTCTCCATGACGGCAATCATTATCCGCGGCAGGGCCAGGCCGGAGCCGTTCAGCGTGTGGACGTACCGGGGTTTTGAATCGGGGGTGGGGCGGTAGCGGATGTTGGCCCTTCTGGCCTGGAAGTCGGTGCAGTTGGAGCAGGAGCTGACCTCAAGCCATTCCCCGCAGCCAGGCGCCCAGACCTCAATGTCATAGGACTTGGCCGAGGCAAAGCCGAGCTCTGAAGTGTTGAGCATGGCGATGCGGTAGGGCAATTCCAGCTGCCGGCAGACCGCCTCAGCGTCAACGACCATCTTTTCCAACTCGTCATAGGAGGACTCCGGCTCGGTGAACTTGTAAAGCTCGACCTTATCGAACTGGTGGCCGCGCTTGATGCCCCGCGTGTCCTTCCCGGCCGACATCTTCTCTCGCCTGAAGCAGGCGGTGTAGGCAACGTAATGGAAGGGCAATGCGCCCGAGGGGATAATCTCATCGCGGTGGAGATTGGTCAGAGGCACCTCCGCCGTGGGCACGAACCAGAAGTCGTCCTCGGGGTCGTGGTAGAGGTTGTCGGCGAACTTGGGCAGCTGGCTGGAGCCAACAAGACACTCGCGTCTCACCATGAATGGCGGGTAGATTTCCCGATAACCGTGCCGGCTGGTGTGGAGGTCAACCATGAACCAGATGAGGGCGCGCTGCAACCGGGCACCGAGTCCTTTCAGGACGTAGAATCTGGTGCCGGACAGCTTCACCCCGCGCTCGAAGTCGATGATGTCCAGCGTTTCCCCCAGCTTCCAGTGGGGGGCGGGGGTAAAGTCGAACTTTTTCGGTTCACCCCATGTCCGCACCGATACGTTGTCATCTTCGCCTTTACCGACCGGCACGGAGGGGTGGGGGATATTGGGCACCTGCAACAGCAGTTCCTCAAGCTGGCCATCTATTTTCTTCACCTCTTCCTCGAGGTCGCGTATCATGGAGCGTAAATCGCGCGCCTCTTCCGTCGACGCTTTGTCTACCTTTCTTTCTCGTGCCGACTCTTTGCGGGTATGTCGGAGGCTCTCCAGTTCCAGAATCTTCTTCCGTCTGTCGGCGTCAAGCTGCAATATCCTGTCAATGGGGGCGCTGTCCTGCCGGTTCTTCAGCGCTTCCTCGACGGCCCCGGTATTTTCACGGATAAATCTCAGGTCAAGCATAGATTTCCTCTTTGATAACTTTTATCAACCTCACCCCCTTTGTCCCCCTAGGTGGATTGGATGCAATTGCTCACCTACAGGAATGATGGTTAGTATCTCAATATTTCGTCCATCATAGAATACCTTTTCTACCAAAAGCCTCAACAGTTCTTGCTTGCCGGTAAAGTCGAGGTTTTCCAACCCTATGCTAATCTTCTCCATCAGGCTTCTAATCCGCACCTCACTTTCTTGCGTCAGAGACCTTCTGGCAAGCTGCCTTTCCAACTCCGCCTTTCGCTTCTCCAATTCGCCTTGCTCTCTCCGGATAAGTTCCATATCCTCCCGCATCATAAAGTCAGCATATAGACCTTTACGATAGCCCTCCACTAATCGCCTCTGCTCCTCCGGTATCGCTTTTAACCTAGCCTGGCAAAGTTGTAGTTCCCGTTCCATTATTTCCTTTGTCTGTGAATTGTCAGCATTACGGCGACGAAGCTCTTGGATAAGAAAGTCCGGATCTTTTATAAGCTGGCAAATTGTATCCCAGACTTCCGCCTCTATTGCCTCGCTCTTAATCTCAAGGCAGGAACAGGGCTGGGGCTTACCATCTGGACCGAATGGAACCCTATCGGGATTGCCTTTTCTATAGCAGTGGTAGTATTGGATACCATGAGTGGCATGCCCACCCATTCGGCCACCACATTTGGAGCAATACAAAAGCCCAGACAGCAAGTACTGCCTCTTTGTGTTTCTCTTGGACAGTTCTGCATTCTTTTTAAGCTTCCTCTGCACAGCCTCAAACAGTTCTACCGGAATCAGCGAAGGCACCTCTACAGATATCCATTCTTCCTTTGGGCGTAGGGCTGTGGAAGTTTTTTTGTTCTTGGCCAATGGCTTAAGCCTGAACTTGGGCTCAATACGATATTTTTTGAACTGATGCATTTTGCCTATGTAAACTTCGTTCCTCAGCATAACTCCTAAAGTGCTGGCCCGCCATCTATCCCCACCCCTGGGAGTTGGTATATGCAAGCGGTTAAGTTTATCGGCCAGGCTTCGAAGAGATAGGTTTTCGTTAGCAAAAGTGTAGAAAATCAACCTGACTGTCTGGGCTTTCTCAGGATCTTCCTCCAGTGTTGCCTTTTCCTTGTTATAGCAGAAACCAAAGGGTATGGCCCCAGCACAGACTACCTTGCCCTGTCTGGCCTTCTCACGGCTACCTCTCACGGTGCGCTCCCTTATCTTCTCCCGCTCATATTCCGCTACTAGCCCTCTCATGTTGAAGAACATCCTGTCCTCAGGGGAGGTACCCATATCCTGGGTGATGAACTCCAGCTTTATCCCCTGCTTTTCGAACTCTTCGGCCAGAATCATCTGGTGATAAAGCTTGCGGGAGAGCCTATCAGGGTCATAGACCAAGACCACATCAACCCCGCCTTCTCTTGCTACCTGACGCAAACGATTGAGGGCCGGCCTGTCTAGTTCGGCCCCGCTGTAGCCATCATCAACAAAGGCATCCTTATCTCCATCGAGTACAGGAATCCAGTTTTTTTCCAGGCTCCTTTTCCTTAGTGCCTCAAGCTGGCTCGCAATACCATACTTCTCTGCCTGCCTATCTGTGCTTACCCGCGCGTAGAGTGCTGCCCTCATCGCTCTCTCCTCATATTCTCTATTTGGTCTTTCGTCGGGGCCTCAGTGCCTAGATATTTGATAACTTTCTGCTTGATCTTCTTTCCTTCTCGCCTGCTCTCCACGAGATAGTAATAGATTCTATCGCCTTGTCGTTTAGTTCTAACGAATGCCATCGTCCGCCTCTGTTAGTATTATTGTAGTGCCTAGTTAACTGAATGTCAACCTATTTGGAAGCCCAGAAGAAGAACGCCCCGGAAGAATTTATGAGGCTGCTCTGACTAAGTAGCAAATTATGCAAGCCCGTGTCATTTCGTGTGGAGAGGCACTGAGGTCACATTCCGATTGGATGTGTGTCTAGGTAATTTCAACTCTTTTCCATTTAGTGAACAATTTAAGCAATTGTGTGACCTCGACTCAACAAAACAGACAATTGTTCAACTAGGAGACTAAACTTTATTTTATTTAATTAAAAAGGGAGAGTAGTGATGCTCCCACTTATACTTTGTCTCTGTTTATGGTCACCACTGGACAAACATTGGGAGGCATGTAATTCATAACAATAAAAAGGAATATGGGCCCCCAACACCTTCTTTCTTGTCTTCGCGGGAATCCTTCAGGGGTTTTTCTTCATATTTTCATTAGTCATCGGGGCCATGCAATTTGAAATGGTACCACCCGAGCACATGGGTAAATGGATGGGTATTTTAGGCTTTTTCCGTATGCTTGTCGCAGCGATTGCAGCATATCTTGCCGGTGTGATATGGGATAACCTCGGCCCGCAGTACGTGTTTCTAATTTACCTTGGCCTTGATATTGTAATAAGACTCCCTCTATTTATTACCATCCCAGAG
>JABUBP010000164.1_pt1 | contig 15919 bp, 13 predicted proteins | sample 7240331 | NCBI WGS metagenome assembly JABUBP01 (sample SAMN07256347, study PRJNA390944) | subsurface metagenome | isolation source: Methane hydrate marine sediment | place: Pacific Ocean: Eastern North Pacific, ODP site 1244 | collected 2002 | reverse complement strand
GTATCTAGAATCTCTGTACTAGCTGGCTTTGTAAATTCAACTGAATTTAAAAACCTATGCACAAAATATGGGATAAATCCTGGGAGTATAAATGCTATGAGTGTTATTTATCCAACCGCTGAATCACCAGTAGATTATATAGAATCAACACCAGATTCAGCAGAAGAAGAGCAAGATACGATAGATGATGATACCGAAGATGTAGATGAAGAAAATAAGATAGATTCGGAAGAAGAAATTTCAGAAGAGGTTATAGAAGAAACTGATACTGCTGTAGAGACAGAAAGTGGAGAAGAAAGTTATGATGAAGATAAAATAGAAATTATGATAAATAGAGATACTAATATTATTGGTAAAGCTAATGCAAGTGAGGAGCAACTTTTAAGTTTATTTGAAAAGAGAAATTCTACAAAAATGGGGTTAGCAGAAGAACTTGCGAAATTATACATAGAGTGGGGGAATAAGTTTAATATAAGATATGATATTGCCTGGGCTCAGATGTGTCATGAAACAGGATTTTTGGAGTTTGAAGGAATAGTTCCACCTGAAGCTAATAATTTCTGTGGGTTAGGTGCAAGCGGTGAAAAAGATGAAGATGGAAATTATATCTATAATAGCTTTGAGACAGTAGAATTAGGAGTAATTGCTCACTATGCTCACCTTGCCTGGTATATATATCCTGAGCATTTAGATTTAGAGGATGCTGATGGAGATCTTTACTGTTCAGATAAATATGACCCGAGACATTTTGGAGAAGAACATAATTATAATGGAGAAAGTAACATAGGAGCACTTGAAGGAAGATGGGCAACTTCTGATTGGTATATTGATAAGATTATAGAGTTTGCCAATGAGATATATGAGTAGATTGTAATCTCTTTTGGAGTTATAAGATGAAAAAAATTTTAAATGTATTTATAGCTATTTTTTTAATTTCAATTCTAATTATTTTTTTATTTCCCTCTGATTTATTCGCTAATACCACCCAAATCCGCTCCTTCGTAACCCGCTTTTACCAGCAGTGTCTGGGAAGAGAGCCAGATACAGGTGGACTTAACTACTGGTCAGATAGACTAGCAAATGGCACTATAACTGGTGCACAGCTAGCCTATAACTTTATAACAAGCTCTGAATTTACAAAGAAAAATGTATCAAACGAAGATTTTACAACCATGATGTATAGAGCATTTTTTGATAGAGCTCCAGATTCAGGTGGCTACAACTACTGGTTAGGTAAGCTAAACCAGGGAGTATCTAGAATCTCTGTACTAGCTGGCTTTGTAAATTCAACTGAATTTAAAAACCTATGCACAAAATATGGGATAAATCCTGGGAGTATAAATGTGTCTGTAGATATTGGAATAGCTCCGCCATCAAGGGGCAGTAGAGTAACTGAGGATACGAGTATTGTGGGTTATAGTAGTGTAACGGTAGATGAACTTGTAAGGATGTTTAGTAAGTATAACCCCTATAAAGTGGATAGAGCAAGAAGAATTGCTACTTACTATGTCAAGTATGGGAGGATCTTTAATATAAGGGCGGATATAGCCTGGGCTCAAATGTGCCATGAAACAAATTTTCTTAGATATACTGGAATAGCTAAAGAAGAATGGAATAATTTTTGTGGACTTGGAGTTACTGGGTCACCGGATGTCGGGGAGAGGTTTGCTACCGAAGAGCTTGGTGTTATTGCTCACTTAATACATCTTGCGTGGTATGTATATCCTGATCATTTAAATATTAGAGATTCTAGTGGTGATTTGTATTGCTCTAATAAGTATGACCCAAGGCATTTTGGTTCCATCCACAATTATAATGGAGATTCTTCAATTAGAACCTTAAATGGTAGATGGGCTGTTCCAGGAACTTACTATGCTACTGCTATTACGAAGTATACAAATGAAATTTAGAAAATTAATAAGACTTCCAAGTATTTTCTACTAACCTTTATTTGCTTTTTCATAGTAGACTTTTTTACCCTTTCAGGTGGGTTCAGATTTTATCCGGATTTGTAAACAGCAAGGAATTTAAAAACCTGTGTAGTAGATATGGGATAATCCCAGGGAGTATAAAATAGAACTATAAAATTTATTAAAGCCTAGAAGAATTATCTTGTAAAAAATTTCTTCTTAATAAATAATAAACTAAATTTGAATATTTGTTTTCTTATCCTTATATTTATTACTATCTTTTCTAAAAAAGATTATTTCTATATTTGAATTGGATAACTTAATTTTTAAAGTGTTATAATTAAAAATAAAGTTTTTTATTAAATAAGAAGATTTTTTATATGAATGGGTCATGAAGAAAATTTTAAAAGAATTTTATTAAAAAGAACGGTAAAGATAATAACTGTATTTTTACTAATATTTTTAGTATTTTTTTTATACCAAAGAAGAGTAGTTAGCAAAGATTATGGTATTATTTTCTATATTATTAATATTTTAGTTTTTATAGTTTTTATCTTATCGATTTATAGTGTTAAGTATTCTTTGTATTTATTTATCTTTTTTATTCCCCTTTTAAATTCTCTTACTATTATACTTGGAGTAAGACCAGTGCCGATTATTTTGTTTTTGTTTTTCCCACTTTGTTTAGGATTTTATATAAAAAATTATGGGGATTATTTGGCCAGTGGAATAGAGGAAGATAAATCTTTTATCATCTTTGATTCTAATATAAAAAAAGCAGTTGTGTTTTTTATATTAATTTTTAGTATATCATCTGTTATAACAATTTTTAGGTATTCTAATTTTTATCCTTTTATAACTAATAGATATTATGATTTAGTAGTTAATGTAAATGGTATAAGATCTACAGGTTCAATATTCTGGACTATACGCTTTTTCTTTAATTATATTATTGGATTTTCGCTTCTTTTTATTGTATTTAACACATTTAAAGAAATTAGAGATATTATAGGAGCTATTTTTATTTTAATGGCCTCAACTCTTATTTCCACAGCTATCGGGCTTTATCAATTTTTCTTTAACCCTTATTTTGGAAATATAAGATTCTGGGTTGAAGGTAATAGACTTAATGCTACCTTTACAGATCCTAATGCACTTGGATCTTATACTCTACTTCTTTTTCCTTTATTATTAAGTTTATTTTTGTTTTTGAAAAAGTGGTATTTTAAGTTAGCTATTGTTTTGTTTGCTATTCCTTTTCTTATGAATATGTTTTTCTCAGGCTCAAGAAGTGCATTTTTGGGTTTATGTGTTTCCTTATTTATTTTTTTTATAGTAGGAGTTTGTATTACTACAAGAAATATTGTTTTAAAAGTTAAAGAGAGTAGAAAATTTAAAAAATTTATAATATCAGTTTCGGCAGTAGTTGTAATAATCTTATCTTTATTTATTAGTTTTTATCATTTTGGTGTTTTAGCTAAAAGAGAAGAAGTAATAGAAGTTAGCGAAGAAGATATTTATAAGATTTCAGAGTTTGTAACCCATCTTTATCAAAATATTTATGAGAGAGCTCCAGATGAGGGAGGGTTAGGTTACTGGGTGAATAGAATATCATCAGGAGGTTCAACTGGTGCAGTGATATCAAAGAATTTTATAACCAGTGATGAATTTATAAGGAAAAATGTATCAGATGAGAAATTTATAAATATACTTTTTAAAACTTTTTATGGCAGAGAGCCAGATGCAGTAGAATATAACTATTGGTTAAGTGAACTTGAGAGCGGTAAGAGCAGAGAAGAATTGCTTTCTTATTTTGCAAACTCAGATGAGTTTAAGGTGCTCTGCAAAAGCTATAATATAAATCCTGGGTCTTTGGATATTTTAGGTGCGAAGAGTTTTACATTATCGTGGAATAATCTATTTGGAAGAATAAGCTCTACTTTTAGAAGTATCACCAGGATGTTAAGAAGAGGAGAAAAAGGGGTATTTCAGGCAATTTCATCAGGAAGATACCTGCTCTGGAGCCAGGCCATAGATATGTTTAAAGATTATCCGATATCGGGTGTTGGACTTGGAGCTTATATTATTGAGCTTCCAAATTATTATGTTAAAAATGGGATTGATAGTAATTTAGTAGATTATACCGGTAATTATTATTTACAGATATTATCAGAGTTAGGACTGCCAGGTTTAATTTTAATTTTATTTGTTTTCTATTTAATTACGAAAAAGGTATTTATGTATTTTAGGTCACAAAATTATATAGATGGGCTAAAGGGTAGCAATTGGTTACTTATAGGATTTTTTATTTCTTTTATTTCTATGATTGTAGCACAGTTTTTTGGTCCCCATACTAATTTTACAGAGATCCAATTTACATTCTGGCTGATTATAGGGCTTATGCTTACGTATATCAGGATTAAAGGAAATAGTGATAGTACAAATATTAAAAGAGATTATAGTAAAATTTTAGGTGGCAATATTTCAAAAGATAATATGCTGAAAAATAAGATAGGGGATAGAAAGGAAAACCAAAAGCAATTAACCAATGAAGTAAAAAAAATAGGTAAAAGAATAAAAATATTAAGAACTGGTGGTAGGATAAAATCTGATTTGGTTCAGAAAATAAGTTTATCAGTAATAATTATAATTTTTAGCGTGAGTTTCTTTATAAGCTCTTTTTCTAATCTCTCTATTAATGTAAAGCAAAACCTTTATGGCTATGAAAACAAATATGGATTTTATGAAGAAGAAATATCAGGTGGTAAAAAATTTAGGTGGACCAATATTGATGCCAGTGAAAGTATAGAGAAAAAAGGATCCACGATGACTATACCTATGAGAGCAGGCAATCCTGATATTGATAAGCACCCCCTTTTTGTTAGAATTTATATTGATAACTTTTTAGTAAAGGTGCTTTTGTTGAGAGGTGATTATTGGCGTGATGTGGAAATAGGATTACCTAACATAGGTAGGGAAAGGGTAACGCTAACAATCTCAGTAAGTAGATGCTGGAATCCTGAGGATTGGGGTGTTTCTGGCGATAGCAGAGATCTGGGGATAGCTATTGGTGATATTAGTTTTAAGGATTAAAATTTATATGCACAGAAATTGTTACATAGTTACTTGGTGAGCGGGTTATTTGATTTTAATCAAGGTTATACTCTAAATTGAATAAATATAAGGTATAATAGCTAAAGTGGATAGTTTGTTAATATTAGTAAAAATTTGAAAAAATCTATAAGTTGGTAATAATTTTATAGTATTAAAGGTAAAAATGATTTCTGAAATATTAAAAAATCTCCCCAGAAGAAAAAAGAAAATATTATACGGAGCACTGTTGGTAGTAAGCGATATAGCATTTTTAGCATTAAGTTATTATTTGTCTTATTATTTAAGATTTTATACAAAGATTTTTGGTGAGAATAAACCTACCTACTCTTTAGATAAAAATTATGTTTTTTATTCTGTGATTTTTATATCATCTGCTATTTTCATTTTCTTTCTATTTAACCTGTATGATTGGGATAATATTTACAGGGGATCTGGTTATTATACCAGGATAATTAGAGCAATTAGCATAAATATTATTGTAATAATAATATTTGGGTATCTTTTTGAGACTTTTTCTTTTTCAAGAATATGGATTTTTCTATTGTTTTTTATAAGTATTTTTTTACTGGGTACAAGTAGGTTTACTATAGAAATAACTACACAGAAACTTTTGAGCAAATTTGGCTTATCTTCTAAAGTATTAGTAGTCGGAGTTGGGGAGAACGCGAGAAGGATAGAGGATAGCCTCAGGAAATATAGTAAGGGATTATATGAAGTTGTTGGATATTTGGATAAGGTGGAAAGATTAGAGGCAAATAAAAAGTATTTAAAAAAATTTTTATATTCAAAAAAGAGTTTAATTTTAGGCAGACTGGAAGATTTAAGAGATATTGTAATAAATAGTAATGTCCAGAGAGTGATAATCTCAAGCCCTGAGTACAATTATTATGAGGTACTTGATATTTTAGAAAAACTTAAGGGTCTGGATGTTTCTGTTCTTGTGTTTCCTGGTTTTTTTGAATTTTCCATAAGAAGAATGACTATGAGAGAGATATGTGGAATACCACTTATGCAGATAAAAAATATAGGTTTTTTTGGTATAAATTTATTTTACAAGAATGTAGTTGATTATTTATTGGGTGCTATACTATTTTTATTTTTTATTCCAATCTATCTTATTGGTGGTGTTATGATTAAGGTAGATTCAAAAGGTCCTGTATTGTTTAAGCAAAAAAGATATACCAAGGACTTTAAGGAGTTTTACATTTATAAATTTAGAACAATGTATACTGATGCTGAGGAAAGGCTTAAGGAATTGGCAGATTATAATGAAGCTGACGGTCCACTTTTTAAAATGAAAGATGATCCCAGGGTTACAAGGGTGGGAAGGTTTTTACGGAGGTTTTCCTTTGATGAGCTTCCTCAAATAATAAATGTCTTACGGGGTGAGCTTAGTTTAGTAGGACCCCGACCTCCTATCCCTGAAGAGGTTGAACAGTATGATAAATGGCAAAAGAAAAGACTTAATGTAAAACAAGGAATTACAGGGCTCTGGCAGATAAGTGGAAGAAGTGAACTTAGTTTTGAAGAGATGGTAAAACTTGATTTATATTATATTCAGAACTGGTCTATAACTTTAGATATAAAAATACTTCTTAAAACTATTCCTGCAGTCTTGTTCAGGAGAGGAGCATATTAGTAAGTTGGAGTGCATTTTTCAATTAAATTGAGTAAATTACTATTGAATTACTGTTTTTATTTTTTATTTGGAGGTTAATGTAAATCTTCCAATTGTCAGTCTTCCAATCAGGATATTTTTCAATTGCATTTTTATTGTTATAATATACGCTAAAATTTAACTTGGTTTTTAGATTTATAAATATTTAAGGGTTATAAAAATATGATTTCTAATGTTAAAACACTTTTTTCTTATAGGGAGCTTCTATTTAGTCTTACAAAAAAAGAGCTTAAAGTAAAATATAGAGGTTCAGCACTTGGATTTTTCTGGTCTCTTCTTAACCCTATACTCACTATGCTGGTCTATTCTTTTGTATTTTCAATTGTTCTTAGAGCTGGCATCAAGGAATTTGCCATCTTTCTGATTTGCGCTCTTCTTCCTTTTAATTTTTTATCTAATTCTGTCAACTATGGAGCAAGCAGTATTATAGGTAACAGCAACCTGGTGAATAAGATATATTTTCCCCGGGAGATTATTCCATTGTCTATTGTCCTGTCAAATTTAATTAATTTCTTTTTTGAGCTTATAGCCTTATTTATCGTCCTGGCTATTATGGGTTATAAATTTTATATGTTTTTATATCTGCTGCCGGTACTAATATTTATACAATTCTTTCTAGTGGTAGGTATGACTCTTTTAGTTTCAGCATTAAATGTATTTTTCAGAGATTTACAGCATTTGATAACAATTATTATGATGGTATGGTTTTTTGGGACCCCAATTATTTATCCATTAAGTATGGTTCCGGAAAGGTTTCAATTTATCATAAAAATTAATCCTATGACTATATATGCTGCTTATTACAGGAATATTTTTTATTATGTGAAATATCCGGAAGGTGCAGGTTTTCCTGATACACTGGAAACCTTAGGTGCTTTAGGAATAACACTATTAATATTTTTTATAGGTTATTATGTTTTTAAGAGGTTGGAACCCAGGTTTGCCGAAGAGATTTAATTGAAAAGCAAATAAAAAATGATTTACAGAAAAGACAAGAGTAAAAATTTAGGGAATGACATAGCGATTGATATTAAGTCTGTGTCTAAAATTTACAGAATACGTCATGAAAAAATTCCCAGCTTGAAACAAACGATCCTTAAGCTTAAACGCACTACCTATGAAGAATTTTTAGCTCTGGATAATGTTTCCTTTTCTGTAAAACATGGAGAGACTTTTGGGATGATAGGACCGAACGGTTCTGGAAAGAGCACACTTCTAAAGTTAATTGCTAGAATACTGAGACCTACCTCAGGTGAAGTTAGAGTTAACGGTTCACTTTCGGCCCTTCTTGAACTAGGTGCAGGTTTTCATCCCGATTTGACCGGCAGGGAAAATATATATATAAATGCTACAATACTGGGAATGAAAAAAAAGGAAATAGATAGAAAATTAAATGATATTATTGAATTTTCAGAACTTGAAAGATTTATAGACACACCGGTAAAAAATTATTCATCGGGAATGTATATGAGGCTTGGATTTTCAGTTGCTATAAATGTTAATCCAGATATTTTACTGGTTGATGAAGTTTTGGCTGTAGGTGACCAGGCCTTCCAGGCTAAATGTTATAAAGTTATATATGATTTTATGAAGAGGGGAAAGACGATTATCATTGTCTCCCATGATCTGGGTACTATTTCTGATTTATGCAGTAAGGTTGTATTTTTAAAAGATGGAGAAATAAAAGATATAGGCAAACCTTTGGTTGTTGTTGCAAAATACAGGGCTTATATTGAGGAATTGGATAAGAAGAGGATCATTGAACAGCAGAGGACAGAAAGAAAAAAAATATTTAAAACAGTTATTGAAGATAAAAGGAAAGTTGTTGAAGGGGAGGATATCAGCAGGCTTTCCAATTTAAGTATTGATGGGGAAATTATAAACAGGTTTGGATCTGGTGATGCTGAAATTAAAAGTATAAAACTTTTGGATGGTAAGAATAAACAAATTGATTTTTGTAAGTATGGAGATGATGTGAAAATAGTTTGTGAAATATTATTTAAAGAAACAGTTAAAGGTCCAATATTTGGTATTATGATAACTGACCCTAAAAACAATACTGTTTATGGTACTAACACCCGTTTGAATAATATGAAAACAGGTTTGTTTAAAAAGGGTGATTTAGCAAAAATAATTTATAAACAAAAAGTAAATCTAATTGGTGGTGAATATTATATAACTTTAGCTGTAGGTTATAGCGATAATAAGACATACTGTGATTGGGTAAATAATATAGCTACTATTAATGTAATTGATAAAAATATGGCTGAAGGGATTGCAGATTTAGATTCTAAAATTAGTTTGGAAAAAATTAATAAAAAGAAATAATTTTAATTAATTCTATAGTGCCTGCAGATAAATATATTTTTTATCTATTCTTTTTACTATCTTTTTACGGCTTCAATTTTTTTAGCTGATTATCGATGTAGACAGGGAACTTCTATCTTGTGGGGCTTTTTATAATAATGAAGAGCCAGGAGTAATGAGATGTGATTTATAAATAGTAATTGTGATATAGTGATATATTTAGTAATTATTTATAATAATGTAAAATGATAAAAAAGTTTAATGATATTTTTTTAATATATTTAAAGGTATTATAAAATGGTTGAATCAGAAGATTTTAAAAATTACATAGAGGATTTTAAGAAAAAAATTCGTAAAAAGGTAAAATCAGATCAGGAGAGTAAAAGTATGGTTATAGATAGAAGTAGAAGTATACATCAACAGACTGACTTTAGTTCTATCATATCGCCGGTGGAAGACGATTTTTACAGTAGTTTAAATAAAGCTGAACAGAATGCGAATATAGGTTTAGCCGTTCCTTCTTTTAATAAATTATTTCTTTTAAAAAGAATAATTTATCGGTGGATTACTAAGTTTCTTTTTAAGATTTTAAAGGTAATTACTATAAACCAGAGGAATTTCAATTTATCTGTCTTAGATACTTTTCGAAGCAGTATTGATGATCATAATAATCTTAAATTAAGATTTGCTGAAACTAAAACTCAATTCGACACCAGGATCATTGAACTGAAAATAAAGCAGGAACAGCAGGATATTGAAATTTTTAAACTTAATAATATGATTAATTATCTAAAAAACAGCTTGACTCAATTGGAGCAGAGAATAAATAGTATTTCTGAAGATACAGGTAAAGGTGTTGAAAAAGCTAGTAGAAGAAAGTTGCAAAATTTGACAGATGAGTTAAACCAAAATCTGGATTCTTTGTACGTTTTTTTAGAAGATAATTTACGCGGTAGCCGCCAGGAAATAAAAAAGCGGCTTCAGGTTTATCTTCCTATTATAAAAAAAGCAAAAGCAGGGTCAGAGGAATTACCTATTTTAGACATAGGAAGTGGTCGTGGTGAATGGTTGGAGTTATTGAAAGAAAATAACTTAAACGCAAGAGGCTTAGATTTGAATCAAGTTATGGTTAGAATGTGTAGAGAACGGGGACTTAATGTTATAAAGAGTGAAGCTTTATCATTTTTAAAAAGCCTTCCTGACTGTAGCCTGGGAGCTGTTACAGGTTTCCATCTGATTGAACATTATGGGTTTGAGTTTTTAGTTAAACTATTAGGAGAAATATTACGTGTATTAAAACCGGGTGGAATAGTTATATTCGAGACTCCTAATCCTGGTAATGTTTTAGTGGGAAGTTGTAATTTTTATCTTGACCCTACTCATAATAAACCATTACCAAGCTCTTTGATTAGATTAGTTTTAGAATCTCGTGGTTTTAGCAAAGTACAGATTACGCCTCTAAATCCATATAAGGATGATTTTAAGATAAAAAATGATGGTTCTGAAATCTCAAAACGATTCAATGATTATTTTTATGGACCTCAAGATTATTCAGTGGTGGGTTATAAAATATGAAGCGTATTGCGATTTGTACTTCAGAGATTTCTTATGGCGATGCAGTAAGCAATGATGTCCTGGGAATGTTTAATGTTTTGAAGAAGCAAAATTATAAAGTATGTATTTTTGCTGAGAATATTTTCATATCTGAAGATATAGTAAAGAGTATTGACCTTATAAGTAATTTTATAAAAGATAGTGAAGATTTAGTAGTGTACCATCTTTGCAGCGGATGGTTCAAAGGTCTGGATATACTGGCTAAGCTGGATTGCATAAAAATTGTAAAATATCATAATATAACCCCGCCTGATTATTTCTATGGTTTTAGTAAAATCCATGTTGAGACCTGTAAGGGTGGTATCGAACAATTAAATATTATTGATAATTTAAATATAGCGATGTATTTGAACGATTCCAGGTTTAATATGATTGAAATGATTTCCAGGGGTCCTGAAGCCTCAAAGTGCTTTATTGTTCCTCCATTCAATAATATAGAAAGATTAAAAAATCTTAAACCGGATTTTGATATATTGAATAAATATAATGACGAAAAAGTCAATATTTTATCTGTTGGAAGGGTTGTCCCCAATAAGGGATTTGCGGAGCTGATTGATGCTTTTGCTTTATATAATAAATATTTTAATAAAGAGAGCAGGTTAATCATAGTTGGTAATATACACTCCAGTCTGACTGTCTACAATAATTATTTAAATGATAAGGTAAGATATATGAACCTTGAGAATTCGGTGATATTTACTGGTAAAGTTAATGATGAACAGTTGAAATCATATTTTCTTGTTTCTAAGATTTTTACTTTAACCAGCTACCACGAAGGTTTTTGTGTGCCTCTGGTTGAGGCTATGAGTATGAAAATACCGGTGATAGCTTATGGTTCGACTGCGGTTACTGATACGGTTGGCAATGGCGGAATAGTATGGGAAGATTTAGATATTAATTTAATTGCAGCCACGATCAATGAAATTATTTCTGATAGAGATACTTATTTTTTTCTAGGGGAAGCTGGCAGGAGAAGATATAAGAATAATTTTACAAATGAAATAATTGAAGAAAATTTTTTAAGCACTGTTAGGAAATATCTATGAAGAAATTAGCTATTGTTGTACAGAGATGCCATAAAAATGTTGTCGGCGGTTCTGAGTCTGAAGCATGGCAGTATGCAAATTTATTAAAAACAAATTATAAAATTCATGTTTTAACTACAACTGCAGTTGATCTTGAAAGATGGGATAATGTACTGGCTGAAGGTGATGAAATTAGAAACGGCATTTGTATTAAAAGATTTAGAGTCACTCAGGGGAGAGCAGATTACTGGATAGACATTAATAAACTATTATTGGATGAATTTAAAGATAAAGCTACAATTTCAAAAAAAACTATAGATAGACTTATCAAATGGCCGATAGCATTGCAGGAGGAATTTATATATAAACAGGGGCCGTATTCTGATGATTTAATGAAATACTTATCAGAGAAAAGCGGAGATTATAAGGCTATAATATTTCTGACTTATCTTTATCCTACAACTTATTTTGGGATGTACAATGTTCCCTGTCATAAGATTATATTTGTACCAACTTTACATGATGAGGCGCCAGCTTATCTTTCTGTTTATAAATACATGGCTAAAAAGTCAAAAATTATACTATGGAACACAGATAGTGAATATCGGTTTGGTAGATTATTATGGGGGGAATTACCAGGTTACATAGTTGGTATGGGAGTAAAAACAAAGGAATTTCCTCCTGCTAAACTCAATTTTCCCTATATGCTATACTGTGGACGAATTGATATAAATAAAGGGTGCCCTCAGTTAATTGATTACTTCTTAGAATTTAAAAAAGATTATCCTTCTGATTTATGTTTAGTATTGACTGGAGATAATAAGATTGAGATTCCTCCCAGTAGAGATATTGTATTTAAGGGTAGTGTACCTGAAATAAAAAAACTTGAATTAATGAGTGGAGCCAGTATCTTTATTATGCCATCACCAAATGAAAGTTTTAGTATAGTTACTTTGGAGGCAATGGCTCAAAAAACTCCTGTACTGGCCAGTGATGGTTCTGAAGTTTTAATTGAACATATTAAAAAGAGCAAAGGTGGTTTGCTTTATAGCAATTATGATAGTTTTAAAAAGGGAATAAATTTTATTTTACAGAATAAGCAAGAGGGCAGGAATATGGGAATAAGAGGGAGAAATTACGTTATTAAAAATTATAGTAACGAAAATATATTTAATAAGCTTAAAGAAATAATAGAAGTTATTTAGTGAATATTAGGTATAAGGGAAAAGGGGATTATTAAACAATAATAAGACCTACTGTGACTGGATTAATGATATGCTTACTTTAAATGTAATACATAATAATAAAGCTGAAGGAATATCAGATTTAAATCCTGAAATAATCATTAAAAAAACTGATTCTAGAAAATAATTTTTTTTATATGATATAATTGAAAAGGAATATTAGTTTAATAATATTATATATAATAAGTTATGAAAAAATATAAATTTTCTATAGTAATTGAAAAGAATTCAGAAGGATATTTCGCTTTCTGTCCAGAGCTTCAGGGGTGCTATACGCAAGGCAATACTTATGAGGAAGTACTTGAAAATATTAAAGATGCTATAAAACTCCACATAGAAGATAGGATAGAATGTGGGGAAGGGATACCTCAGTCTGAGTCTGTAAGTTTAACCTCTCTTGAAGTAGCAGTATGAGTGGGAAGTTACCAAGAGTTACTGCTTCCGATGTAATAAAAGTATTAGAAAAGATTGGATTTTCTCTTGTTAGGCAGAGCGGTAGTCATAAAATTTATAGAAATAAAAGTGGTGAGAGAGCTACTATACCTTATCATGCTGGGAAGATTTTGCATCCTAAAACATTAATAAGTATTTTAAGAGATGTAGATTTGACAGTAGATAAATTCAAAGGGTTAATGAAATAGGTTAAGAAAGATTAAAATAATACTACCTCCACGTCAAAAGTTTAAAATTCGAATTATTTTTTCTGAATCTTTTATTATTCACAATATATGCATTACCGAAAAGGCCTAACAAGTGTCTATCAGATTTATTATCTGCAAAACAATATGATTCCTCCCAATTGACATCTTCCTTTTTATATTCATCCAAAAGCATTTTGATTTTATTTTCACCATAACAGTCTTCACCGCAAATAGTGATTTTTCCATTTTTGAAATTGGTTTTTGTACAGATTAATTTTGAAAATCCTAAGGAATCTTTTATTTTTTTCAGGTAAAAATCAGGTGAAGCACTTAGAAGTACAAGTTCAAATCCATTTTCTTTTAACTTAGATATCTCTTTTTTGGCGTCTTTAAAAACTAGTCTCAGCAGATATTCTGAAAAACCATCAGCTATTTTTTCTGGATCTTTTATCTTTGATGAATCCATAACCAGATTAAGGAATTTTTCTTTATATTGCTTTTGGGAGTAAATTTTTAGGAAAAATTTTATTGTTTCCAGGTTCAATCGGAAAAGATCAGGTATATTTTTCCAGGAGAAATTAAAATATCTTAGGAAAAATAAGACCATCGAGTCTCTTTTTATCAATGTTCCATCAAAGTCAAATATTGCTATTAACTCCATATTTTTAATAAAAATTCAAGGTATGGATTTAATATTTTTGCTAAAACCAGCACTATTATGGTTAATATAGTAAAAAAATAAAATTCTTTATGTTTTAGTAATTTTTCAGGTTCTTTTGCTGGACTATCCTTTTTTAATGTTAATTTAAAATACCAGATAAACGAAGTTATAAATACAGGTACTGCTAAGATTACACTGATAGAGTATTTGATGCATATAATTGCCAGGGAAAAGGATACCAGTGATATATATCCTATAATAGATACAATCAGATTTTCCTCTGTATAATATTTAAATGACTTTCTATATTTTGCTGCTTTTTGAGGATCATTTATAAATCTATATTCGGCCAGTCTCTTACATGCCATCAGGAAGGCACCAAAGGCCCAGAAGGATATAATAAAACTTGCAGGTGGAAAAAAGACCATTTGCATAGCATACCAACCAATAATGAATCTAATTGGGTTATTAATTGATTCAGAAATAACATCAAGGTAAGGTAATTCTTTAGTCCTGAATGGTCTGACATTATATAAAAATCCCATCACCATCAAACTTAAAATTGCAAAGAATGCTTCTATTGGTAGAAAGAAAAAACTTATTACTGCTGTTATTACACCTAATAAAAGCGACCCCACGAGAACTTTTTTCTTTGAAATTTTACCTGACGGAATAGGACGTTTTTTCTTAACTGGATGATGCTTGTCAAATTCAGAATCTATTAATTCATTTATTCCGTAATTGGCTGAGGAAGCCAGGCATGTGCAAAGAAGGGCTATTAATATTAATTTGATGTTTTCATAGGTAATGGAAGCATTAAAAAAAATGCAGGCAGAAAAGCTCCCAACTAACATAAATATATTTTTGAACCATTGACTGGGTCTAAAAACTCTAATATAGTATGGTATTTTTTTATAAGATAATTTCATTATATATATCCAGAGTTTTTCTGGCAGTTTTTTCCCAGCTAAATTTTTGAGCCTGCTTAAGTGACTTCTCTTTTAACTTTTTTTTTATCTTCTCATTTTTAAGGATATATGATATTTGCTTTGATATCTCCCTATAATCTTCAGATGGAACCAGTATTCCAGCATCACCTACTACTTCCTTCAGCGATGACGAATCAGAAGCTATTACCGGAAGCCCGCAACTCATAGCTTCCATAGGTGGTAGTCCGAATCCTTCAAAGAGGGAAGGATAGACAAAAATTTCTGCCTGATTATATATCTGGACAAGATCTTTATCTGAAACTCTTCCAATAAAAAGTATATCGTCTTTATATGGACTTAGTTCCCTTTCCCTGTAGGTAGCCTCACTTTTCCAACCTGTTCTTCCAACAATTACTAAATTGTAGTTAAAGTCGTTGTTATTATGCTTTATATAGTTAAATGCTTTTATTAAAGTAGGGTAATTTTTCCTTGGTTCTATAGTACCTACCGATAGAATATATTTTTTATCTATTCCATATTTTTTAAGCACCTTTTTATCTTTTTCCTGGTTTGCAAGTTTTTTGAACCGACTATCCGATGCCAGGTAAACTACCTTTACCTTAGCAGGATCTATTTTAAAAAATTTTATAATATCATCTTTAGTGCTTTTTGAATCAGCAATAATTATTTTTGCTAATCTGGCATTTCTTTTAACTTCTTTAGTATATTTTTTAGTAAACCAGTCAAAATTAAACTGGGGAAATCTTATAAAAGCCAGATCATGTATGGTTAAAAT
>JABUBP010000163.1_pt1 | contig 15938 bp, 21 predicted proteins | sample 7240331 | NCBI WGS metagenome assembly JABUBP01 (sample SAMN07256347, study PRJNA390944) | subsurface metagenome | isolation source: Methane hydrate marine sediment | place: Pacific Ocean: Eastern North Pacific, ODP site 1244 | collected 2002 | reverse complement strand
TACTTCTGGCACTTTTGGACCCTTGCCCCCCTTGAGGACTGCGTATATTAAAAACTTATGTGCTCTCACCTATTTTAATCCATTCATAGCCACCAACTGAGTTCAGAATGCAGATTAGCACATCAGTCTTCTCCTCATTGCAAGTTACTACCATCCCTTCCCACTCAGGACCTGGTGGTGGGGGTAGGGGATTAACCAATTTCTTGAGGGGGGCTGCCTGCTCTACACCGTTTATATAAACTGCCATGCTAACCCCTCTTTATATTATACCCGCCGCGACAAGATTCGCTGGTCCGCCCCCCGCCGCTGGTTTTTCTTCTTCATAGGTATAGCGGTAGGCTATATCCCAGGCTGTCCTTTCCGTATAGCCTCCGTTGGGTGATTCGCAGTGGTGCTCGCCCGGCTTAACATCTGATATTTGGAAAGCGGTGGTTATTATTCTATATACCCCAAAAGTCTTATACGAGAGTCAAGCGTCCAATCTACTCCCACATCAATTTCGTATTCTAATTCTTGGCTATCATCCAAGCCTACGATAACTTCCTGCTCTTGAAAGAAGTTCGCTATGAGGCCCACCTTGTAAATAAATAGTGATGGAGGATAGGACGCCGTAGTCCCGTTCTTTCGCACGGAGAGCTGGCAGTAGTTGCCAGAGCCTATTATGGGCGGTTTTAATCTTAAATTCAATATGGCGAATTTAGCCTTATTGCTTGTAACGGCACTCAGGTCTAAATCGGTCCAAGCTAAATCGACAGTCCGGTCATTGTCAGACATAACAGTTACAGAAGTATCTTTCCAAATAACCTTGCTGAGACCACCAGCTATAGCAGCAGCCAAAGCTTCAGCATCAGTATATGTAGGTTGCTCCACTCCGTTTATAGAAACTGTCACGCTAAATACCCTCCACTTACTACTGCTCTACATTTCACCACAATATCGCAAACGGTAGAGACATCAGCTGGACCACCTAAAATGGTTAGCTGTATCTTCTTGGTAGCCTTCAACAGAATGGCACCCGTCCAGGCAATCTGAGATTGTTCCGTCAACTTTGCCTTGTCACCATTTGCTATAGAGATAATCTCCTGAGGTGTAGCATCATCGGTCTGTATTGATATGCCTGTGAAGTCTCCGACATCATCCGAGCAATCTACAGGACAGCGCAGAGTCAGAGACTCAACTATTACATCTTGAGTTGTGCCAACAACTAAATCGTAGTCTCCTGCAGCTTGCTGTAAGTCCTCAGTCGTTGCCTTTATTTGTGCCCTACCCATTACCTTGGGGTCAGCTTCAGTAGCAACTCCTGCTATGCTATCTAGTAGCCTTTGTATCCAATTCTTGTTTGGCATTATTTTCTAGCCTCCGCATATCTGTAAGAGCCTTTGCAGGCTGCATCGCCTGTCTCATCTGTGGCATCCGTTACAACAGTTATCCAGATGCCGTCGGCGTGAATTTCCTGGAGACCAAATAGGTCCATAAGGTTCTGTATGCCGAGGTCAGATACCTCCACGCTATCTACCTCCGTAACAACTCCCTTTACCAGCGTCCACAATGAAAAGGTTAGCTTAGTTCCACCCGTTGTGCCGAAGCTAGTGACATTCACCCACAGGCTCCTGAGGATATAAGATAGATTTACTCGTTCGTCTAAGTCTACTATAGAGTTTGCTGCATCGGCGCTGGGTGGGTCTGAAGTTAGGCCATCATCAATAGTGTTTAAGTCAAAGTCGCTATCGGGTATCCGCTCTTGGGGAACTCTCTTTAGCTGAACAGTGCCTTCACCAAATCGCTTCTCGTGGAGCATATGATGGAGAAATCCTGCCATTATAGCTTTCCAAACAGCATTTGCATTGGTATAATCCGCGACGCCATTGAAATATCTATCGTAGAATGGAGCATAAGATGGAGAACCATCATCCTGCAAACCTTGTTTCAACTTGATTATAGTGAGGTCAGTCCCGGTGGCAATTGCTTCCTCTGCCTTAGTAGTTGCATTGGTAGCTTTAGTTGCCAAAGTCTGAATTGCGACTGAGGCAGTAACCGTCAGGTCTCCTAGAGCCTGCTCGATAAGCCAAGCAGGGGAGTTCTCTACTATCTCAATCTGAGTCTGGGCTGCCGCACTCCCGGCAGTGGCACCCAAGAATAGTGCTGATTCAGCAATAGCTGCACTATGACAAAGTAAAGGTGCATCAGCTGTTCTCAGATTAGCTAGATTGCCTGCATCACCCAAGACACAACTGCCTGACACGATAATAAAGTCGAAGGCGTCCACATCAAGGTCAACTGCTACATCCGCTGGTTCAGCTATGGTCACTTCATAACCCAATGTCAGTATCCAATCTCTTAGTGCTTCGTCGAGGTCTGTGTCTAGGCTTGCTACCTCGTGAACTACAAGTAAAACGTGGGCGTGAGTTGTGAGGTCTGACCTGTTAGCCTTTCCGAATGTGGTAGCTACGTTACCGAGGTCAGCGGGGGTGCCTATCTTGGCGTCAATGTTGGCCACGTCTATCTCAACACTGGAGATATTAAGTATCCTATAGATAGTACCCGCCAATATTTGGGCGTTAAAACCAGTGCCCTGGAGAGTAACGGTTCCAGTTCCATTATCAAATAAAACTGCACCCTTATCCTCGCCTCTGGCATTACCGCTCATAATGAGAACGGCCTTCTCCGGGATACCGCTAGGTGAAATATAGGGATTATCAATAAGGTTACTATCTACCAGTGTAGTACCATCACCAGCACCATCCATAGTGGTAATACCTGTATATGCGGTGAGTGTCCTGATTAACTCATCTCTTGATAGAGCGTGTCCTCTACTTACCATTTTATAGCTCCTCCCTTGCTAGGGCGTAGGCTCTACTAAATGAAGGTTTGGAACCAAAACTCATGCCTGCACCATACACTGTTCCCTTTGAATTAGTGGCAAAAGCTTTAAAGTAGTAGGTGGTACCAGGGAATAATCCTCGTATAACCTGAGAGAAGGTTTGGCCTATCGTTTTAGTCTCGGTTGGGGTAGTGAGGCCGTAGCCTACATCCGTCCCCCACTCAAAGCCACACTGACAAGGTTCCCCGCCATCATCAACAAGAGTGCCGTTAAGAGTGGCCAATATCATACCTAGCCCTGTAGCTGGGTTGGTGGTTACTGTAGGAGCGGCTACCAGGGTGGTGAAAGTTCTATCGGCACCGTAGCTCGTTCCTGCTCCATTGGTGGCAAAGGCCCTGAAGTGATATGTCTTGTTGGGGTCTAGCCCAGCTATACCCTGAGAAAAAGTCTGGCCCGTTGTTCTGCTCTGTATCGGGGTGGTGTTACCGTAGAGTACCGTCTCACCCCACTCAAACCCGCAATTGCAGGCTTCTCCTCCATCATTGGTCAGCTCACCATTTAAGGTGGTTGCCGCGTGGGTGATATCGGTGGCCGGGTCGGTTGCTACAGTAGGGGCAACAAGGGTAGTTTCTGATATCAATTCAGGTGCAGCCGCCCTCGCATGAGCTATAATTCGTGATAGGTCATCTTTTATGCCACAGTATAAGCCATATCCAGCATCCCTGTCAGTGTTCTCAGTAAATTGGTCATCGTTTTCACTATCATCCGCCGTATCTACATATCCCTGCTGGCAGGTTCCACCAGCTTCGTAATACCAGAGTTTATCCTTATCATAGGCATAGATAAACTCGTCGCTTAAAGTAGTAAGTGCGCTTCTAGCGGCATAAGTATCTGTTGCCACTGTATATTTACCATAAGTCCAGTAATTTGCGGTTTCTTCTGCCCCTCCTGTTGCTCCAAGATATACTACGCTACCATCTGCCTTTATTGCTGCACAGCTAGCACGACCATACCAGGTTGGTCCTATTGTAGCGTGGTGGCCAAGAATAAAAAGGTAATTAGTATATTGTGTCCAGGTATCGCTAGAAATAACATACTTAACACATTTCCCACGGAACATTTTAAGATTCAACTGAGCCTCACTGGCATAGGCTTCGGTGCACCAGGCCCATATAGTATCATCATCTTCCCAGACTATAGCTCTAGCGTAGGAAACACCACCTCCTCCTATAACAAAGTCTGTCTGTTTAGATTCCGTCCATAGGCCGGTGGAAATTGTGTAAAATTCTATTCTACGCCCACCACCGATTCTTCGAGAAGTGGTAGGGCCAGCAAAATAGTACTCGTATTCCGAAATACAAGCTAATGTGGTGCCATCTGGAGATATAGCCAATGTTCTGTTGAAATGGGGTGTACTTGAACCGCCATAACTGGGGGATGTTAGCTGAGTCCATGTGCGAGTAGCCATGTTATATTTCCAAAACTCAGTGTCTTGGTCAATAACATAAACCTCACTCCCTATTATAGGGGAAAGGAATATCCGACCTGTGGGGGTGAATGGGAGTGCTACTTCGTCTATCCAAGCCATTTATTTTCCTACTCCTGTATGCTGTACTCTACTTTAAGCCTACCGGTTGTTGGCGCAACCCCTACTATTATCCTGGCACCAACGAAGGGATGCCAGTCATCCCAGGCAAGACCTACACTGATATTACCATTGGGGGCGACGGGGAGTGGAGCGCCTAAGTTTATAGCCAAAGCCATAGAGTCCTCAATATTACCTACAGGTTGAATATTAACTCCCTGGTCTAGTGATGATTCGACCTTAATGAGGATTCTCTTGCCGTTTCGGTAGTCAGCCATCCTGTCACAATCAAAAGTGCCTACTGCCCTCATAGCCTGATTGAATATCCCCACTGGTGCTTTGGCTACCCAGGGTGTTGAGATAGAGACATCTACTCCGGGTTCTATCCCTTGGGCAGCCAGCCACTGCTGGAGTAAGGTTATTAGGGTAGTCTGTCCCTCAGTTACCTCAGCGAGCACCGGTACGAGAGTTGTCAGGACTTCGATTAAGTAATCCAGCTTTTCATCCGTAGGAGCTGCGGCTGCCGGTTTAGCCGCGAGCAGGGTGGCGATAACCACTCCCAATGCGGTACCCCCTAAACCGCCAACTAATAGCGCCTGTTCTGTTTTCCCTCGCTCTTGAACCATTAGAGAATACCTCCGAGCACCTTTTTCCAGACATCCTTGGCTTCAGCTGGCAGCTCATCCTCGGTAATCAGGCCGAAGCGTACCTTTAGTAAGTTGGTGAGCTTAATCCTCTTGAAGGTATAGCGGAATAGGTGACCAGCTACGGCAACGCCAGCGGTTTGCTCAATGGTTAGCCTGATTTCTCTTGTAGCCGGAATAAAGCAGGCTATCTCACCACCAGCATTGAGGCTAAGGGGGAAGGTAACTACATCGGCAAAATTGGCATCATCATCCCTGTCGATATAAATGTGGATGGTATTAGCTGGCCCAGCAGGAGCTGCCGCTACTCTGGTCAGGACAATAAACTCATCATTGGGCTTGGGGTAGATGTTCTCCAGGGTATAGATTGTGTTGATGGCGGCAATGTTGATATTCCTCGTGTGCGTTTCCTCCCCCAGGATGTAGTATTCCCTCTCAATCTGCTGGCTGATTGGGAGAGGCAGGAGCCCCTTCTCCACCGTGTTCTTGATTCCCAGCTCATTACAGATTGCCAGCTCGGTGGAGGTAAGAGTCAGATTATAGCGCAATTTATGGGCGATTGTAGGAGTGAAAGCCCATACTCCATAGTGGGTTGGATAGTTATTCATCAGTGCTACACCAAAGAAGTTGTAGTAGAGAATGCTCTTGGCGGGAAGCCACCATGCTCCAACAAAGTCAGCTGCCGCTGTAGCGTCTCGGAGTATAGCACCGTTATTCTGCTCTACCCTCACATCGCCAAAACCATCATACCGTGCCCTGGTGTTCACATTGGCACTGCGGAGAGCCTGCATATTACAGAGGATAGCGATATACGGGCTAAACCTCTTTAAGTCAAGCACAGGTGGAGTGGACTCACCATTAAGCGGGACTTGTCCGTACCAGCTGTCGGGGATGAGCTCCGGTGGATACTTTACCCTTCGAATGATAGCATCTGAAATCATAATAGCCTCCTAAACGTAAGTTACCTCAATCTCCTCTGAGGTCCAAACTGCGCCTATTCTCTCGCCAGTGATCTTCCTGGCGAGGATGTTAATGCGATAGTATTGGTATCCCGGTGTAACTGGTACAGCAGGCGTGTGAAACTGCTCAAAGACCTGGACTTTCTCGCCAGGCCCAAGATAAAGCCACTCACCTGGGTTAATCATATAAACCTGGAAGTAGGCGCCTACATCGCCGGTATTCCTTATCTCCCAGGCAAAGGTAATATCGGTATCGGCTGGGAACTCGTTTGGCCACCTGGTATATACCCGTTTCCAATCTGTTAGTGCTGCCCAATAAACATAGCTAGACCGAAGCTCGGCATCGATAACCTCAACTACCTCTTCCTCTTCTTCCGGTAACTCTGGAGGTGCCGCCTCAGCCTCCCTAGTCGCGACATAGAGTAACACCCCAGCTACCCCCACCACCCCGAACCCCAGCCCGATAACTGCTATCTTTCCGCTCTCTTCCATTTTCCCCTGCTATCCTTCTTAAACAATATTGCCTACCAACAGGCTCGCCGCTGATAGGCAATATCACTTTGCTTCTCACCGGCAAAGGCTCCGGCGATATATTCAGTTTTTAGCCCCGTGGGTCTAAGGTTCAGGCTCGGTCGGCTCGGCTGGCTCGGTCGGCTCGGCTGGCTCAGTCGGCTCGGCTGGCTCAGTTTCGGGCTCTGGCTCAGTCGAAGGCTCCGGCTCGGGCTCAGCAGGCTCAGATTCAATCTCAACTAGTGGACGGGCAGTACCGCACTTGGGGCAGCGCCCCATAGGTATATGGGCCTTCATACCTTCAAGCTCTACCTTCTTGCCAAGTAATTTCTGCCCGCAGCCACACTTCTCAACCGTGAATTTATATTCCGGCATAATTGTCTCCTTTGCTACTACTACGGTCTCCCTACTGAGATATCATGAGAAAGAGGAATGGCGCGCCTGACCCACCGAGACGAGCGGGGGTCATGATCTGGCCTGCAATCTGCTGTGCTCCGGTTACAGGGTCAGCTTCATCAAACGCTTCAATGTTGCCACTCCCATCGAACATAGCCAAGGTGTTCTCAACTGTATCCCAAACTGCTCCGCCTGGTGTCCCGAAGATGGGCCCCCACGTCTGTAGCCAGACGAATTGGCCGGCAACGGCCGCCACGGTTGGTATCCCCACAATCATCTGTCTGTCCAGGTGGCCGTAAAGAACATCGAGGTAGGGACTTGCTATGCATTCAGCATGGGGGGCGGGACTCAGAGCGACTGTGAGAGGCTTATCCACGGTTATTGTCATAAGACCGCCGCCTATTGTTGCTGTGTTAGCAACTATCATGCGGTTGATGATATCGGCCATGCCGTTGGGGAAGATAATGATGTACCCTCCGGCCAGCTCGTTGGCACCGATATTGCCGTTGACGAGACGGCCATCAGTGTTTGCCACAGTTATCTCAAGGGTGTATTTTCCCGCAGCGGCAAGGTCCACGGTAACGGCACGAAACTCAATATCCTGGGTAAAACCCAGGTGCGCTCCCGAGCCACACGCCAGACCATTACCGGCCCTGGCGTAGCGGTAGCACCTCAAATCCAGGGGATTGGTTTTGGGATACTTGAAGCCGATGGGGTATCTCTGGATGGTACTTAGCTGGTGTATGTCTTGTTTCATCGCCATATCAGTTTTTCCTCCTTATGCGTTAGTTTTTTAGGCTATGGCTAGCTTTCTACTAGCCCTTGACGCCTTCGGTTTAGCTTCTCATTTCCACCCTAATACCAGTAACAGCTACGGTTACACCCAGCGGGTCGGCAGGCACAGCGGCAACTCCGTTATCCCTGATGGTCACATAGCCAATCTCATTCCAGATAAGGTATGGCCGGTCAAGTTTCGGGATGGCAACATAGATGTCGAGTGGCGCTATCGGGGCAGCGACATTCAACACGACGGGGAACCACCCGTAGTTAAGCTGGTTCATAAGGGCATCGGTCGGGAACATGCTCAGTCGAGTGGTCGGTCCCTTGGGATGGTAGTCGCCGGCAATGCGGAGACCTGTTCTGGCCAAGTTGGGGAATACCCCCGCGGGCGGCATCAGTGTATCAAATGACGGACTGACTCCCAACCCCAAAACCAGCAGGGCATCCTTGTCATCGAACTCGAAGTACAGGTTTTCGTTCTCATCGATAACACCGGCCTGGGTGAAGCGGAACTGGTAATCACCCTGCAAGCCATCAGTTGCCAGGGCGTTATAGGCATAGCGGGCAAACGGGTTAATCTTGGGGATTCCCTGGTTAACACCACCTGGCAGGGTCTGCCAGGTTTCGCCATTGATTGGTATCGGGGCTTTACTGATGTTAACGGTGCGTCTTCGTGCGGTGTCACTGAGATAGGCTGGGAACTGCATCACACCACCGTTAAAGGCGGTGGGAAGCTCGCCTGTCTTGTAGACGTACCCCCACAGACGGACACGGTATTGCTGGCTCGCCCCGGTGATGCCGGCCGCGGCGGGTCCGGCCAAGCAGGCAACGGTGACATTCGACTTGTACTTCAGCGTGGTATTCAGCAGGGGATTTGTGCTGCGGGGAGTGCCGAAGCTATAGAGTTTTGCCCCCCAGATACGCTCTTTCACCGGTGCCATCAAGGTGGTACGAATACCGGATAGGGAGACATACTCCCCGATTTCGTGGCCATCCAGGACAATGACGACTTTCCGCAGATCCTCGTCATTGATGCCGATGCCATCAACCGGTGGCTGGATTTCGGCGAAGACGACCTCACCGCGCTCATCAGCCTCCAGTTCTCCACCGACCGCAGCCGGTGTAGGTCTATTCCAGGTGTTGGCTGCCTGCACAGCAGGCGGAGCCGGCTGGGTATAGTCAGCCAGTAACCTCATTTCATAATGTTCCATCTTGTATCTCCTTTTCCATTGGGTAGATTTATAATGGATATTCGACTTATTCAGTTTTTACGGCTAGAACTCGATTCCGACTCTAGCTCCGGCCTGTGCTCTCGCTGGTGCTCCGGCCATGCCTGCTCCGAGCAGCTTAACTCCGGGACCAGCGCCTAGCTGTCCAGGTGCCCCTCGGCCGAACAATTCGGGAACCAGCATCGCTGGCAGCGAGTAGCCAAGGATGGCGCAGCCACCGGCAGCTACTCCCTTGAACAGGTCACCGATCAGGCCTCTGGTGAACAGGGCCCCGCCGACGCCTACCAGTGGCACACCGAGCAGGGTGCCCCAGGTCAGGATAGGGGCGGCAGCACCCATCTGGGGGGCCATCTTGACGATGACGCCCTCAACCACGCCGACAATGCCGGCGCCGGCCACTCCGGTTACCACCTCAGTCATCTCTTCGGCTCTTGGTGCGGCAAATGCGATTGCTTCCTGTGCCATAACTAGCACCTCCTCCTTTATTCACCCTTTGGAACACCCTGGAAAGAGAAAAGCCCGAGGGACGGACACAACTCTCCCAGAGCGTCCCTCGGGCTTTTAATTTGCCTTGGAGCTACCGATGAAAGTCGGCTCACCAGGCTTACAATTAAAACATTAACGCTATTTTAGCTGTTTGTCAAGTCTTTTTTGGTAGGAAAGACCTAGCAAACTCTGCCAGGGCCCCTACGGTGATAATGGGAATCTTAAACCTCCTAGCCAGGGCTTTCAGCTCCTTAGCGTTCATCATTTCTCCAGTATCACTGACCAGCTCACACAATACACCGCCAGGGTATAAGCCGGCAAGTCGGGATAGCTCAACCACAGCCTCGGTGTGGCCATTGCGTCCAATCAGACCATCAGCGTGAGCGCCAAGTAGCATAACATGGCCCGGGCGGGCTAAATCAGACGGCTTAGTGCTGGGGTCAACTACTTTTCTAATGGTGAATGCTCTGTCTTTTGCTGAAATTCCTGAATGCTCTACCTCTTTAGCATCCACCGGGGAGTAGAAAGGAGTGTCGTATGCCCGATATCTAGAAGGGAGGGAATCTATGTCCAGCTCTTTAAGCCTCTCTTTGGGCAAAGCCAGGCAGAGGAGTCCTGAAGCTACCCTAGCAGCAAATAGAATTGACTCAGCAACTATTTCCTGGGCAGGAATAGCCAGGTCAGCCTCATTCTCATCTTCCGAGAAGATGATGACAAATTTTCTTTCCCTGAACGCTGTTATCGCTTTCCAAACTCTTGAAAACATTGTAGTGCCTCAGCCATCAGATTTAGTTTTTTGGCTTCATTCCGGGCTAGTCCAAAGACTTCTGCCAGGGCACCAGGCCAGAGCTCTATTATTTGTTGCTCATCGAATAGAACATAGGAGCAGTAATCTTCAGGGTCTGGAACAAGTCTGGCAGATGTGTATGTGGACTCATAGATAAAGCCGTTTTGGACAGTCCAGGCATGACCATAACCTTGATATTCACCAAGAGCTGTATAGGCATTGAGACCCCCGCAGCGAAGGAGGGAGGTGAGTAAATTGGCGCTGTCTTCGCAATCCCCGGTGCCGCTGGCTAATACTTCAGAGGGGGACTTCCAGAACTCGCCAATGTCAGCCACATATTGAACATTCTGACAAACAAAGTTATAAAGGCCCCAGGGGTCAGGCCCACTTTGTGAGTAAACTGCCAGGATATCGTGATTATCCGGCTGGACAAACTCTCTTAAATCGTGCCAGTCACCATACCGCACCGAAACCAGGTAGCGGCCATCCTGAGAGTAGACCCTTCTCCCCAAAGAGCCGACGCGCATAAGTGCCATAATTCCCAAGACAAGGGAAAGGCTACCAATGCCAATGGAAATTACGGGTGTGAGGCGTTCAAAAAGCCGGTCCCATTCCTCTGCGGTTATCAAGGCTACTCCTTAGGTTTGGCCATTGTGAATGCCACGGCAGCTCCCCCAACGCCTAGCACAGCCAGTCCGGCTAGAGCAAGCAGCGCCCACGGGGATATTGGCGGTGCCACCTCAGCTAGTATGCGGTTTAACAGGTCCCGCAGCTCCTGGTCTGACATCCCTTCCAGGGTCTCCGGCGGGGTCTCCGGAGCCAGGTCGAGTATCATTGAAGTCAGGGTCTCCCTGGAGAATGTCTTTTTGGTTTCCTCGTCCAGTGCCTTGCGCTTAAAGAAGACCTCATCAACCAGTTTAATAGTAAAGTAGATGGCAACAATAAAGAGTAAGGCTAATACGCCAATGATAATCAGATTCCATGCTAGCGGTGAGGCGGTGGCAGTCACTTCAACCCGGTAGTTGGTCCACCACGTCGGTGTGGTGTCCCGATAGACCTTTAACTCGAGGAGCTTTGAGCCTTCCTTTTCCAGCTCGCTGACGAAGGAGCCAACAATTCGCTGACCCAGCCACTCTGTTCCTGGGATCTGCTCCGGGGTAAGCTTAAACTCAAAGACGCAGGTCTCAGCATCACCCTCAAACGTGTAGGCCCAGGGGTAAATTGTTTCCTGAATCAGGACATATTCCGGAGGAATCCCAACGATATCTATGACATTACCAACCTCAGGCATCCCTGCCTCGGGGTATTCTACGAGTTTCACATACAGGTCATAGTTAGTGCCCGGGCTAATATCTGAGGTGATTGGAATGTCAACGCTGCCTTGGCAAGGAGTGAAATCGGTGGTAGATTCGGGGAGCCCTATGCTTACTTGACTGGCAAGGATTTCGTCAAAGCCGACAAATCCCCTGGTGCCTATGGCGCCATAAAGGGTAGCTGTGCCAGTCGGCCCTCGGTAGTCAAAGCTGACTTTGACCCTGAGAGTATCGCCGATAGTAAGCTCGATCTTCTCGCCGGCAACAACCGCGGTAGCCAGGCCAGGATTACCTCGAATAACCTCTATACCGGTAACTAGCATGGCTCCTCCCTGTCATAGTTTCTCGTAACTGACTATGGCGAAATTCCTAAACTCGGCAATACCAAGGATGTCAATCACATCATCGACCTGGGGCATTCCTACTTCAGGATGACCTAGCAGTTTAACATAGAGGTCATAATTGGTACCCGGGCTGATAGCCGCAGTCACTGGAATATCCACCACCAGCTCGTAGGTTAGCCAGTCATGCGACTGGTAAAAGGAGATAGGAGCCAAGCCAGTAATAATCTCATCAAAGCCGACAAAGCCCCTGGTGCCTATTGCCCCATAGAAGGTGTCTGATATTGCTGGGCCCCGATAAGCAATGGTGGCTCTGACTCTAACTGTGTCTCCAACCATCACCTGAAGCTTTTCCCCAGGGATGGCAGCCACGCCGACCCCTTTAAACAGTTGCTCGATACTGTTTATTTGCAAAGTCATTCTGGACCTCCCTATACTCTAGTGTATTCGGTGAGACCGAAACCGCTGAACTCCGGAACCAGCTCCTTTAGGGCAATATCAACATAGGCTTCATCATCCACACGCCACTGCTCCCCGTTCCAGTAATAGCTCCATACATAGACCCTGACACCTTTGTTGGGCATGGTGAATGAACCTGAGAAAGAGTGGGTTACTCCAGCACCTACGGTAGCATACTCAGGATAAAGATTAAAAATGGTGTTATCGAATTTGCCACTTGTGGAAATATAGATGGCATAACCGGCAAGGTTTTGGACCCTGGCCTCAACATTTACCAGCTCACCGGCCAAAGCCTCAGCTGGAGCAACTATGGCGACAATATCAGTGTAGGTCCCCACCGTATCTAGCCTTTCCGGCCTGTTCCCTTGCCCTGACCTCCACCTTTACCGCTACCCGGGCCGCCTTTTGAACAGCCGCCAGTATTCGCATTCCTCCTACCACCACCGCTTTGTCCAGTTCCTTTACCTGAACCGTCTTTGGCTCCGTTAGCCATTTCTAGCCTCCTTAAAAGCAAAAGCCGAGAGACTTCTGTCCCTCGGCTATACTTATTATAGCATACTCTGAAAAGGTGCAACCGTTTTCAAATTTATTGGCCTTCCTTCAGGAAGGTCTCCAGCTTCTGGATATCGCTCTTCTTATAACCCTCCTTACCCTCAATTATAGGCGCTAACTTTGGCATTTGCCTAATCACTTCCGACAATACCATCTCAGGAGTTACCCCCAGCTGCAGCAGGGCATTGAAGTCCCGCCTGATTCTTGCCTGCTCCTCAGGGGAGCAACCGTTGAGATAAGTCCCAATTATACTGACGCCGGCCTCAGCTAGCATTTTGAGATTGTCCAGACCCGCTTTTTCTATCTCCCCTTTGATTTCCCTGACCGCTTTTATCATCAGGAAGTGCCTGGTTGACCTCTGCATAAAGGTTGTCATTCCAAGAGCTCCTCCTTCGTGTATTCCCGGCCGCAGGTAGGGCATTTGAGAGGCTGCCCGGCCCAGCCGGCAGGCGGACCAAACTGCGTCTTGCAGTCAGCGCATTCAAAGGTCTGCGGCTGAGGTGCAGGTGTTTTGGCCCCTGTGCTTCCCTTGAGTTCGGCCACGGTGGCTAGTATTGCTTGAATCCCATCTGGGACGTTTTCCCTCACTGTCTGGGCCAGCCCGACCAAGGTGTCGTGGCGCTCATCGGCTCTTCTTTCGTCACCTTGAAACTTTTTCCAGTCGATGACGTGGCCTAGATCCATAGTAATAGGCGTGCCATCAGGGCCTGTTACCTGGACCGGGAGTGCCGTGGTCCCCGGATTACCAGATGACTCCGGGATTCCGAGTATAGACCTTAATGTTGGGCCAGCCTCTCTTAGGCTGCCTATAGCAGTAATAGCTTCGGTGATCTGCTCCATAAAGGACTTGGGCTGGGCTGGTTGTCCTGGTTGAGGTATGTGGCTTAAAATATCCTGTTTCAGCAGCGCCATTTGGGCAGTGAGAAGCTCTCTCAGCACACCCTGATCACTATCCTTATTGACGTAAGGCTCAAGAGCTGTAAGAAGCTCAGAGACCTTTTCCGCTGTGCCCGGTTGGGATGTCGCTGCTGACTGGGCGGCTCCTCCAAATCTATGCCTTACTGCCCTTATTGCCAGGATATCCTTGGCATCTTGCAGGCTGTAGTCACCAAGGTTCGCGCCGACTCTTACTGGCTCATCTTCAACGATGATATAGTCTCTACCTCCAGACTTACTTGAAACGATCCCCTCTCCCGCTTCAACTTCTGCCTTGCTAACTCCGGTAAGCTCAGTTTCAAGCTCGGGTGGAATGCTTTTGTGAAGTTTGGCACGCCATGCGTTCACCCATACACCCCTCAGGTCATCAGCGATGTCAGCCTGACCCAGTGCTTTCCACACCCAAACGACATCGTTAAAATCCCCGCTCCAGACGATATCGGTGGCCAAGACAATCCTGTCTTCGGTTATACCGATGCGCCGGGCGATGGCCTCGAACTGCTGCCTCGGGGTGACCCCCTCATCTATCATAGACGGGCGAACCCCTTCCCTTTCCAGAACCTTCTTCCCCTCAGCAGTTATCAGCCAGCCTTCCTTGCTATCGCCCTCCACATACTTCTTCTCTTTCAGCCTGGTCAGTTGCTTGCGCGTCCCCTCCGTTGATGCGTTGAGTTCCTTAGCTAGGTCAGCTGTAGAAATTGCTGCCTCCTTGGTACTTAATCCCTCCAAGACCTGTGTTAGATCTGCCATCTTCCCCTCCTTGTCTGGTCTTTTAATTCAATATAGCATAAGTAAGACAAAAAAACAAGACGGGCAAGACAGCACCCCTCAAGTTAGATAGGGGCTTTTTAAGACGAGACAAAACCTAAATAGCCTTGACTACCTTGGCTGTCTGTTTCAAGGGTAAAACCCCGCTAGGCCCCCCAGCGCTGATTTGATTAAGCGGGAAAGGGTGGTAAAATAGAGAGTATGAATTGGCTAGTGTTAATCGGCAACCTTCTAAACCGCGTCCCCATCGAGAGGGTCTTGTTTCCCCCGCGGGACAACACCAAGGCCTTGGAAGATTTTGTAGCTACCATGGCAGCCCCTCAGACGGCAAAAGAAGCCCCCTCAGAGCAAAAGATGACCCCTACTATCACCCAAGAGCCAGAAACTGTCGTCAAGCAGGGAAGCGTAGCTACAGCCTGTGTTCCCTGCGCCCTGGGGCATTTCAGCACCAGTGCCGGCTTACTCAATGAGGCGGTGAGGTTCAAGAACGACGGCATAACCAGCAACGAGATACTCGACAGGGTGGCCAAGGTCCTGGAAGAGCAAAACACCCTGGAGAGAGTTGACCTGACACCGGAGAAGATACAGAGTGCACCCCAATGGGAAAGAGAAATAGCCGAAGAGGCACTTAGCCAGAGTCGCAGTTTACGGCATAGGCTTGAAACCTTCAGCAACATAGAACAGCTCGAGCAGTCTGCCGCCGACACTGAAAGCTACTATAAGAAACTTTACCGAGAGTGGTTCAAGCAGCGTTTCGCGCACCTCGGGCAGGCTAAAGCACAAATAATAGCTAATGAGGTGGGTAAGCTCAGCCCTGAAGATAAAGACCGAGTCCTGAAGAGTCCTGAGGAACTGAATAACATGGCAAAATGTCCTCAGTGTGGTGGTCCCTTGGATAAAGACGGTTGCTGCAAACGCTGCGGAATCTGCCTGCTGAAAGGAGAGAAGTGAAAGGCGGCGTAACAAGACGAATTGAAGACACGGTAAAAGCCCTGGAAGGGGGTCAGCTGAAAAAGGCGCTCTACCTCACTGATAAAGAAGGCTTAGAGAGACACCATCAGTTTGTAGTTAAGGCAACGCGGACCTGTCTTGCGAATAAAGACAACAAGGAGGCTTGTGCGATGGCTATCGAGGAAGCCAAAGAGAAGGTCCAGGACACGATTACCCTTCCCATCGATGATACCAGCCTTGAAGGGGTCGAAGACTATCTATCTCCTGAGAAACCACCGGAGCAACCCCCAGAAACTCAACCTACTTCTGAAAAGACCGATGAAGAGCTCCTTGAGGAGTGTGAGGAGTGCCACGTGGCTGTGGCTGCCGCAAGGGTCGCTGAGATCTGTGCCGAGTACCCCGAGGATGCTGGGGGTGCTCC
>JABUBP010000162.1_pt1 | contig 15948 bp, 26 predicted proteins | sample 7240331 | NCBI WGS metagenome assembly JABUBP01 (sample SAMN07256347, study PRJNA390944) | subsurface metagenome | isolation source: Methane hydrate marine sediment | place: Pacific Ocean: Eastern North Pacific, ODP site 1244 | collected 2002 | reverse complement strand
CTTACCCCCCGGTCTTAATTACTAGCACATTCTTCAGGGTTTGTCTAAGGTTCATCAACCTCACCCCGGGTGTCCCCCTCTCCTTTGAAGGAGAGGTGAGTATTAAACCATTACCCCATGGGGCAAAACGCCTAGATTTTGACCTCAGAGCGTTCTAGCTTTGAGAACAGGGGGTTTGCCGAGGCAATTAGCTTTGCATCTCCCTTTTTGTCCTTTTTCAGCCCCAAGCCTACGGGTTAGAAAGGGGGCGGAATTTAGACCTGGTGAGGTCAGACCCCTGGCAATTCCCCTTAAAAGTCGCTGTCTCCCCTAGAAAATTGCCACCAACTCTCTTGACAAGCCCTTAAGCCTTGTGCTAGTCTTAAGCAGTTATGCCAAATCCAAAGTTAGAACTCGGCCTCAAATACCTAACCGCTCCTCAGGTCCGCAAGCGGTTGGGGCTCAGTCGCTTTCAGTTTGATATCCGCATCGAGCGAGGCATCTTACCCCAGCCTACCTATCTTGACAAGACTAGTAGCCCCCCTATGCGTTACTTTGATGAAAACTGGGTTAGGATAGCCCAAGCGATTTTAGAAAATGTCGCGCAGGGAAATAGAGAGGCTGCGAAAGGAGATGAATAAACAAGCCGCCGAGGCTTAATTCGGCGGCTCAGAATAAAGGGGCCAGAGGCTCGGTGACCTCACCACCTTTACTGCATTTTATCACAGCCTCAGCCCCTAGGCAAGGGGGAGTTATAGCTATGGCACTTATTGACAAGTATGCAGGTAAGGCACCAAGAATGTGGCTTGTTGCCAGGTATACAGGAAAGAAGCCCATAGAAAGTGAGCGAGCCATGGTAACCGAGAAACCCAATTAAGGAGAGCGAGCCATCGGGAAAGAGAAACCCATCCGAATAGAGCGAGCCATCAACGGTGAGAAACCCAGTGACAAAGAGCGAGCCAAGGTAAGAGAGAAACCCAAGGGATAAAAGCGAGCCAAGTAGGGGGAGAAGCCCAAGTGACGTGAGCGAGCCACCGGAGATGAGAAACCCGAAAAAGTAGAGCGAGCCAAGCCTGAAGGGATAGGCGGCAGTTTGTGGAAAGAGGGCTCGTAGCTCAGTTGGTTAGAGCGCGATTCTGATAAAATCGAGGTCGTTGGTTCAAGTCCAACCGAGCCCACCAAAAAGTCTAGTGGAAAATCATAATAAGAAGGTAGTAGAATAAGAGGCAGTCAGTCTTATCAGGACTGACGCTAATAAGACTGAGGAGCCCCCAAGGTGTATGGCCAACCAGAAAAGTTACAGTCGAAGGTTCTAGCCCCCCAATGGCTAGATAAGCCGAAACTTAAGTACCACCTACGAAATTACCAGCCGGTCAAAGCTGGCCTGGCTGGTTTTTTGCTTGCCCCCGCCACCTTAGGGCGGGTCTATAATAATTTTACCGTCAACGCTGACGAGACCCATTGTCCACCTGGCCCATTAACGCTACGGGATACCACCGTCCCCAACAACGCTAACGAGACCAAGAAGCTCTCCTTAGCGGCCCCATCAACGCTGCCGGATTATTTGATGGAGGTGTGTCTGTGATGTTGAGAGAACTTATTTACAACGACCTCATGGCCCGGGGAAAAACCGAGAGTGTAGCTAAAGAATGGGCAGCGGTGGTTGCCGAATTTGAGAGCGTGTGCGGCCAGAAAGAGAGCTACGCCAGGGCGGACGTTACCGCCTTCCTTACCCACCTGAGAAAGAGGGGACTACTTCAAAGCACCATCGACAAGGACCTGAAAGCCATAAAGCTGCTGGCCGAAATCCAGGGCTGGGGCGCGGGACCCAAAGGGGAAGATTTCCCCAAGCTCTCGTTAAGGCGGGTGAGCCCGGATGAGATCCGGCGGACCATTCTGAGCAAGAAGGCCATCGGCAGCATGATAACCCTGGGCAAGCAGGGACTTCTCAGCGACACCGAGCTCTGCTACCTGGCGCTGGCCACGACCTACGGCCTGAGGCGAGTGGAGATGACCAGGCTGAACCCATCCAGCTTCCCCAATGAGCGCCACCTAACAGTGGACACCGCCAAGGGCGGCAGCAAAACCATCCACGTCATTCCACCTCAAATAGTCCCTTACCTGGGTGGCTTCCGGCATTTTGAGGCGGATAGCCTCACCCATATGTTTCACCGTATCGCTGGGAAATGCGGGCTTGACACCGGGGCAGGCTACGGGTGGCACTCCATACGCCGCTCCCTGGCCACCGAGCTAATTCTGTTGGAGGCTAGCTCTTTAAACGTGCTCCGCTTTATGAGGTGGTCTGATGCCTCAACCCGGGGGGAATTTGGCATGCTGGTAATCTACGCCCAGAAAGACCAGGAGAGGATTGATGAGGAGATATTTAGGATTCACCCCTTCCTTCACTACTGGGGAGGATAAATGGAACTAGTCACGCTTTCTCAACCTGAATGCCGCATAGCGGCTTACATAGGTCGCTTGAGGCGGGAAATATCTGTAGCCTACGACCGTAAAGAGACAAGGCGTGACTGGACCCCGGACGGCTTTAGGAATGATGTAGAGGCGGCTGCCGCTGAGATGGCAGTTGCTAAGTACCTTAATATTTACCCTGAATGGCAGCCAACACCTGGTGCTGTCCCCGGGTTCGACTTAACCTGGAACGGCCAGAAGCTAGACGTCAAGAGCACGCAGCGACCAGACGGCAATCTCCTCATCCCTTACTTGGAAGAATACCTGCTCTATATCCTTGTCTGTGGCAAGCTGCCCAAATACACCATACTCGGCAAGGTCAGCGGAAGTAAAGTGCCGTTCATTGGTAGATGGACAGATATGAAATACAGGGCATGTTGGCTAGTTCCAGCGAACCAGTTGGAGCCCCTAATACAAGCAAGAAAAAAAGGGGAGGCTTGATGACTACAGAAACTCAACGCCAGGGACTCGGTACGTTTGTCAACTTTGAATTTACCCTTAAGCATCCTGACGACCACATTTTAGAGTTACTCCATGAAGGGGAGCTGGTGGCTAGGTTTAGCCAAGCAGGAGCCACTGAACATAGCCTCCAGGAAGAGTGTGCCAAGCACCTGGTTTTGAAACATGGCTGGGACGGCTGTGTCTGGCCTTAGTCCAATACTTATCAAGGAGATGCCTATGAAAAGTTGACGCTCAGGAAAGACCGGGTGACGGTGGGAAAGACCACAAAAAAATAAAACATAGGAGAAAAAGGTGAATAAACATCATAGTACTATTTCTCGCCGGGAGTTCATGAAGGCTCTCGGTTTGGCTGGCGCCGGGCTTGGTGCTGCTGCGGCGGCTGCTCCAGTATTCCATGACCTGGATGAGGTAGCAAGCTCACCTAATAGCCTTCGCAAGCTCCCCTGGTATGTAAAGGAGAGAGATTTCTTTAATCCTACAACAGAGATTGACTGGAATCTAGTTGCACCTGGAGGTTCCTACTCCTTTTCATCTGAGGAGAGGGCACACTGGGTAGCGGTTATGGAAAAGGCAACAGTGGACGACATCAATAAACCCGGCTGTGGCCGTCGGGACTACGCCTTGCGGGGTTCCTTTCCTTACCCCAGCGGTGGGAAAAAAGAAGGTGGGATTTGGGGTTCCAGTAAGACCCTTACCGATTTGGGTATCCCTAAGTGGCAGGGTACTCCGGAGGAAAATTTCCGTATTCTTACCACCGCTGCCAAATACTTCGGCTCTCCGTGGGTGGGTGCTTCAGTAATAGACGAGAGAACCATAAAGTGTCTCTATCCTGGAAGGACTATCTGGGATGATACCGATGAGGTCTATAGAGATGAAGATAGAGTCTATCACATACCAAAGGCATGCAAGTATGTTTTCTCTTTTGTTGTGCCCCAGACCGCAGTGGCCAAATACACATACAGCATTACTGGCACCATATCCAATGGTGAGGGCTACCCACGCTGTAGCTGGATTTCTGCTTGCATGACGAACTTTATACACAACCTTGGCTGGATGGCAACACAAAGACCTAGTATCATCAATGTTCCCTTCGGTATCCTTTCGGGCTGTGGTGAGTTAGGGCGTGTCAACTATGTCGTATCCCCAACTCATGGTGCCTTAGTAAGGAAAGCAGAGTTTATGGTCACAGACCTGCCACTTCCTCCCACCAAGCCAATAGACGCTGGTATTCATAAGTTCTGCGAGACCTGCGCTATCTGTGCCAAACTCTGCCCCTCGGGGTCGATACCCACCGAGAAAGAACCTTCATGGGAGGGCACCGGACCCTGGAATGGCAGTGGAATCAAGGCATGGTGGTGTAACTGGAAGACATGCTTACCCTACCGTGGTTCTCCCGGCGGCGCCCTCTCCTACTCTTGCAATGCCTGCCAGGGTGTCTGTGTCTTCAGCAAGGCAGACGCCGCCTCGGTACACGAGGTAATTAGGGGTGTCGTCGGCACCACTTCACTATTTAACGGCTTCTTTGCCACCATGGACAGTTTCTTTGGCTATGGTGAGTGGACCAACCCTGAGGAGTTCTGGGAGCGCGACATGGAAACTTACCCCTACAGAGGGGCAAAGTGGTGACCTAAAAGGTCTAAAAAAGTATAGGAGGTTAATATGTGGTTTATCATTGGCCTTGTTGCCGGTGCCACTCTTTTGGCGCTGGTGCCCTGGCTGCGCAGCCGGGACATCAAGGTAACCTGGTATGAGTGGCTCATCGGAGTTATTGGACTAGCATTACTTCTGTTCACCATCCAGAACTTCGTCGGCTCCTTTGCCGAGCTTGAGCCCACGGCCGCCTGGATGTTCCTTCTGGTAACCGGGTTGCCGGCTCTCATCCTGCTGACCGTGGCCTGGCAGCTGGCCTGGCGCCGCCATCGCGTCGGTTCCTGAAACCAGAATAAGCGGGTCCTGTCGGGGGAAACCAGGGTGCCGTTCGTGCCCACATCGGTACGGCTTAATTAAGTTACCTCCCCCTCCCGTGCGGGTAGCCCTGGCTGTAATCGGGCTTAGCGGCAGGGCCTGCTAAAGGAGGCAAAGGTCACTGGTCCAGTGAGTTTTCGTGTAGTCAGGCTTACCAAAGGGAATAACCACCCTCAGAGGAGTTATTCCGATATCAAATGTGTGTGTAAGCACTACTTGATTCGGCTTGGATTGGGCCGAGGAAGGTATACATTGGCCTGTGACAATATCCACTGCCACAGATATAGGCAACCTGGAAAGAGAGAAGCCCAAGAAGAGCGAGCCATAGAAGTAGAGAAGCCCATGTAAGACGAGCGAGCCATAGGTATTGAGGAGCCCAACAAAGGAGAGCGAGCCGGAGAAAGAGAGATACCCAGAAAAGCAGAGCGAGCCGGAGAAAATGAGTAACCCACAGACGGGGAGCGAGCCAAGGGAAGTGAGAAGCCCACAGGTTTGGAGCGAGCCATTGACAGCGAGAAACCCGAAGCGCGGGAGCGAGCCAAAGTTCAGGAGAAACCCATTGAAGTAGAGCGAGCCAATGAGCGAGAGAAACCCAAGGGACAGGAGCGAGCCAGGGGCAGTGAGAAACCCAACGACAAGGAGCGAGCCAACGATAGTGAGAAGCCCAATAATAGTGAGCGAGCCAATGATAGCAAGAAGCCCATTGGAGGTGAGCGGGGTCGCGGGGTGGAGCAGAGGTCAGCTCGCCGGTGTCATTAGCCGGAGGTCGGTGGTTCGAATCCATCCCCCGCTACCAGATAGTAAGTGAAGGAGGCTAAGTCAATGATTTACTGCAGCTATTGCCCGGTATCTTATGTCTGCGCGGCACTAAAGGCTCACCAGGAATTGCACTCAATCCATAAAGAGGAGGGCCCTGCTTCATTCCCATACTCAATTACGCTTGACCGGGACGGCAAGTACATTCCCGAGAACGCTGTTAAGTGCCCCCTGGTCAAGTGGCTAAAAAAGGCTAAGGAGCTTAGGGATGTTCAAGGTGGAAACAAGGCCAACCACTGAGAGGTACTGCCCCCAGGGGCACCAGCCACTTTCCGGCTCATGGCCTGGGGCCAACCCCGTCAAATTCTGCCACATCTGCGGCGCCTCAATCAAGGAGCGGGAGGTAACCTACGATGCCGCAGTCTGCGCCAATTGCAACAGCCCGGTAAGCCCCGATTGGGATTTCTGCCCCTACTGCGGCCAGGGGAGGGGGCCGTGATGCCCAGGTGGGCCAAGATAATCTTGCTGGCGGCGCTGGTCTTTCTATGGGGCTATGTCATTGTTTGGCTTTTGTTAATAGCATTAGCTTAAAGGAGCGAGCCATGAGAGATGGCTATAGATGGCTCAGTAAAGAAGATAGAGAAGAACGGAACAGGTTCATCCTTGAGAAGAAGGCAGAAGGGTGGACAATCGAGCAGATTTCGGCCCAGACCAATCTGGCGCCTAGCGGAGTTCGGCAAGTGCTCTATATGGCGAGAAGGAGAGCAATAGTGGCTTAACAGCGTTCTAAGGAACTGTCAAGCGTTCTTGCTGAGAACGCTGGGAAGGGGGTAGCTACGGTAACTAAAATACCATTTGATGAATGGATTTTGGAATTGAAGGAGATATATGCCCAGAAAGGGTGCATTGTGGAGGATATGGATTTCAGCTATGAGACCTGGAAGGATTATTACGAGGACGATAGTTCACCCTGGGACGCTTTTGACGAGGAATGTAGCAGGGGCGACTAACAGCGCTCCGAGGCAGAACACTGAAAGATAATAACACTTATTTTAGGAGGTGAATATGTCAATCATCAAGGTTGACCCGGAAACAATCAAAGATAACCCATACCAGCCGCGGTCCTACTATCCCACCAAGATGATAGCGGAGATCGCCCACTCGATAGAGCAAATCGGCCTCATACATATTCCCACCGGGCGCCAGGTGGATGGCCACTATGAGCTCGCCGAAGGGCATCTCAGGAAGAGAGCCTTCATCAAGCTCAAGAAGAATAACCCGAAGAAATTTGGAGAGATGCCCCTAAACATCAGGGATATCTCTGACAAAGACATGGCGATTATTGTTCTTGAGGAGAACCTGCGCCGGCAGGATATTACTCCGCTCGAACAGGCTAGGGCTGTCGATATGTATCTGATAAACTTTTCCGATGTAACCGAGACTGCCCTGGCCAAGGTTCTCAATATGACCCAGGGCAATATATCAAACATGCGGCGCGTCCTGAAGTGTCCCGACGAGGTTCTGCAGAAGATAGTTGACGGCAGGATAAACTTCACAATGGCCAGGGAGCTCTTAATCTTCCAGGGAATAAATGTCGGCTTCGAAGAAGAATACCGGGGCGGCAAGACAGTGAAGACCCCAAAGGACGAGAAGTGGCTTATGCTACAAGCTGTCCGCGGAGTGGGCGGTCAGTATGGCCGGGCGGCAACTGTCGATGGAATAAAGCGGTGCATCTACGACGTGGCTGACAGCCACCTGAAGCACCTGGAGAAAGAAACCAGCTACTGGGGAGGCGGCGACCGCAATCCATTATTCGACACCAGGGCTGCCGGATGCCTGAAATGCCCAAAGATGGCCCGCGCCTTTGAAACAAAGTCCCGGGCCAGGCATTACTGCACGGATTTCGAGTGCTGGGACAAGAAGCAGGAGGTCCACAAGAAAAAACAGGCTACCGAGGCCAAGAAGAAGATGGAAGCAGATATCGCCAAGCGGATAGTCGCGGCTGAGGCGCACAACGCCGTGGTCGAGAAGGCCACCGGCAAGACTCCTAAAGTGCCTGAGATGCCGGAAGAGTCCACAGTCGGCATACCCGTTCTCGACACCGCCGAAGAAGTGATCGAGGAAAGAGGGACTATTTCTCAAGAAATACTTACATTCCCCACCTGGGATGAAGTATGCAAGGGCTGTATCCAGCAAAAGGATTGCGACCGCAGATGCCGTAATATCGTATCAGCTGAGGATGGCGGCGGGTATGCCTGCAAGGATCGCGTCACCAAGGAAAATTATCAGGCAATCAGAGAAAAGGCCAAAGTAGCCATGCCCGATTCCTTCAAGGAAATGGTAAAGGATAAGGCGGGCACCCGGGCTGTAGTTCTCGACCTCAGAGGACTGCGGCTCGGTTACTACCGGGATGAGCTGAAAGCCGGCCACACACTGCTGGATGGCCACTTCTACGAGCGGGGAGCAGGCTTGTATGGAGGGAAGAGTTATAAACTCCTTGAGGCTATTGATGACCCGGAAGAGTGTACCGAAAGGTGCACAGATGGTTTCCATTACGCCTATGATAGCGACAAGATGGATGGGGGAGTCCACTTTGTCTGTAGCAAGCCGAAATGCCTGACAGCGAAGAAGGCCGCTTTCACCCGAGCTAAGAACGCCGCTGGCCAGGCCAGGAAGAATGCCGAGATGAAGGCCATCAGGCGGGCCGCAGAACAGACCACGGATATCGATAAGCCACGCCTTCTACTGATTATGGAGGCTCAACTTGAAGGGAGCCATGTAAGCCGAGGTTACGGCGGCGACCATATAGAATGGCTGTTCAAACATCTCCGGATAGAAAAGGAAGGCATGGGCAAGCGAGACATGATTCTAAAGAAGCTGCCGGCACTATCCGAGGATGAGCTTCGGAAACTCGTTGTGGAGTTCTGCTTAATAACACTCTGCTACGGGGGAGACATTAAAGGCTACCGGGTCCAGACTACAGAGAAACTCAACAGGATGGGTATCGGCATCCAGGTGGGTAAAAAATGAGGATACTAGGAGGTAAATAATACTTCTTATCTTTGGGAGGTAGTAAGTTGGCAACGTTAGCTGAACTAAGTCAAATAGGAAAGGGTGTTTCTGGAGCATATTTCTCATCTTTCAGGGAATACAGGTATGCTCTTTGGCGAATCTGGGATAGAGAAACGCCGGCTGTAATATTCATTGGCTTAAATCCTTCAACCGCTTCTCATATCAAGGATGACCCGACTATTAGGCGCATGGTGGGATTTGCTAAATCTTGGGGATTCGGCGGTCTGTATGTTGGCAACTTATACGCACTAGTATCCTCAAACCCTGGTGAGGTTCTAGCTCGCAAGGAAGAATCTATAGGCACAGACAATGATGTTGTTCTGGAAAATCTTACTAGGGTTGCAGGTATAACCATTGTTGGGTGGGGTAATAATGCCCAATACTCCAATAGATACAAGGAGGTACTGGCCATGCTACGAAAGCCAGTTTACTGCCTTGGTATAACAAAGGCAGGTCAACCAAAGCATCCTTTATATCTACCATACATGATCGAGCCAAGGGTCTTCAAGATATGAAAAATAATCATTATTATCTTAAGGAGGCGAGGAATGAGCTATACATTTAGGATATTTCATCATTTAACCTCACCTGGTGTGCAGATGATAGAGTGCTGGCGTGATGAGAAGTTCGTGGCCGGGATTTACCCTCACCAAGATGGTCTCCGGATTGTAAGCAAATTCATGACGGAGGTGTCCAAGGATCCCACGGTGGTTGGGGTACCCTCGGCTGTAATCAAACTAAAATAATGCACCTTATCTACATGGAGGTAGAAAATGAGTAAACCAGTAAAGCCCATGACGAGAGAGGAACTTGAGGCAAGAACGGATATCCCTGAAGTGCATAAGAAAGCTATTGAACATGCGATTTGGGAGGGTGTTGACCCGGATGATCCAGAGGATAAAGTATGGCCGGATTACTTTAGAGCTGCGGAAGTTGAGTGCCAGCTTGGGTGCCAACTAAGCGATGACGATGAACTAGAAGATGATGAATATGAGACTGACTGCGTGTGGTTTGCAGCAGGATGGAAAGCTAGAGAGAAAGCACAACAGAAACTGCTTTAAGGGAGATAACAATGAGTGTCATTCATTTACGCGACCCCAGGATCTCGCGGGTACCTATTCATTTTGACTCAAGGATAGAGCATTTACGGCTCACCGATAACCCTGAATTGGTTACTTGCAAGCGGTGCCTGGCTATGATGAAAAGAGCTAAGAGGGGGGAGGAGGGAAAATAAGATGATAACAGTTTACCTAGAAGACCATGGCCAGGACTTTCTGGAATGGGATATCGAGGATGGCATAGTTGTTGGCTGCCGACCCTTCCAGGGCTGGCTTTGGATTGGCACGAAGGTTCACAACACCAGCATCCAGCCCGGTGATACCCTTGAGATTACAGGCAAAAGAGGCAATCGGCTGACCCTCAATTATCCGGTGGAAAGTGTAAGGGAAAAGGCCAACGTATAGCTGCGGATATTTAAGGAAATAGGAGCGTGAAAGAGAAGCCCGTCGATAGGTTAAAAAGACTCAGAGCTAGGAAAGGAGACCTACTTAAGAGGATGAAGGGCCTCCGCTTGTCATCAGAGGGCACCGGCCCTGTAATTAGAAATGCAGACCACAAACGAAACCTTCTAAATGATGAAGTCAATAGGATTAGCTTAAGGATAATAAAGATACAAGAGGCAATACAGCCTTCCGAGGCAGGAGGCTAGGGAGGTATTGTTGAGATGGACAAAACGACTGTTTATCAAAGAATAGATAAATTCCATGCTCATCTAGATATCTGTAGCCAATGTAGGAATCACCCATTTGGCCTATGTTCTACTGGTGCCAAACTATTAAAAGAGGCAGCTACAGGGCAAGCAGATGAGTCGCAGGATGCCTTCCGAGGCAGAACGCTGAAAGGAGGTTAATGTGAGAGCAGAAATTGAAGATATACCCTTTGAGAATCGGGGTATAGAGGTTACCTCCGAATCGGAGGAGGAGAGACAACATTTGGAAACTATGTGGAGTAGAAGCGCAGCCTCTGTAATGCTCACTCGCAATGATAATGGAAGCGTAGCTTTAACTATTGCGCCCCCCGGCCAAGAGGGAGCGAACCTGAGGGATAGAAAAGAGCGTTCTGAGAGAGAATGATGAAAGAGATGGTTACATATATGGAGTTTGACGGGCCTTGCCCTTTGCTGATGTGCCTTGCTGAGGGGCGGCACGAACACCCTATATGCCCTAAGTGCGGTGCGGTAGCATATGGCAATATCTCTTGCGCTGAGTGTCGTAGGAATGTGGATATACACAGGGAACTTGCGATAATTGAATGCAACCAGCGTTCTAAGGGGGAACGCTAGCGTTGAACGTTAGCGTTGAACGTAAAAATGAGTATTATACCGCGTTCCGAGGGAGATAAGGACCATGCCTGACTGGACAGGAGGAAATCTTGCCGAAGACTTAGCACAGGCTAAGGACCCTCAACAATGGTTGACTTGGGTTCAGGTTCCTTTAGGCTCGGTGGTGATGGAATACGGTCACACTCCCAGAGCTGATGTTCTGGTATGTAGAAAGAGCTTTACCAATCCCTCTTTCACAATATACGAAGTGAAAATATCCAGAGCGGATTTTAACAGCGATATCAACCGCGGGAAGTATAGGGCTTACTTTGACTACTGCTCCCAGTTCTACTTCGCGGCCCCATCTGGACTTATTAAAAAAGATGAGGTTCCCGAGGGCTGTGGTTTAACAGTCAGGGGCAATAATGGTTGGAGAGTTGTAAAATCCGCCCCAAGACGTGAATATCAACCTGCTATCTTTTTACTTCTGAAGCTCCTCATGCGCGGATATGAAAAGCGAATGGTAGAGTGGAAGCAGTATGACCGTATAAAATACCTTGAATACAAAGGACTCAAAGAGGCATCTTACCAATTCGGGATTCAGCTAGGGCATGACTTAGGACGAGCAGATGAACTGATACAGCTAGCTGAGGAATTGAAGGATAAGGTAGGTAAAGTATTAGGGCATGAATATAAGACTATTTCGGAAGCTGTTTGGGCATTAAAGTCTGACGTGGGGAGCCTATTAAACCAAAAGAAATATGCCGCTGAGGCAGCCCAATTAGCGGATATTGTTACGAGGCTTTTTCAAGGTACAAGGTTCTTCGCTAATGGCACCCCTGGCCAACTCCGGAAGATTGCAGATAAATTAGAAGCTGCTTTCCAAATAGAGGAGATATAAATAATAACACTTATTTTAGGAGTTAAAAGTAAATGACAATAACAGGTTACAAAAAGAAGTGCCATGCCTTTGATTCCCTTGATAAGAATGACCCGCATTATTTGGATGATGCGAGTGGCTACATCAGTTGTCACAGTTTTTTGGCTGTGAAGCTAGACCCGCCTGTTAAGTGTGACAGGTGCGATAGACAAGCTTGTTGGACTGCGGGTAAGAATGATGAGCATCATCTATGTTTGCGGTGTAGAGATAACTGGTGGGATTTCATGCATCAACCAGAGAATTACGAGTTTTTCAGTCTCCGGACATGGGGGAAATACTATCGTGAGTTCTTAGACACAGAACCATGGAACGAAAAGAGGTACGACTGGAGGAAAGGATGACGTGCGAGAAGTGTAAGGAACTGCTGGTATATCTTGGAGCCACGCTTGGTGCTTGCAGGTTGATGGGCTGCCCAAAGTGTTATCGTGTCTACTGGCAGCCAACTGCCCCGATAAAAGATAGTTAAATATAATCATTATTTTTAGGAGGTTAAGATGGGTCAAGGGTTAGCAGAACGATACCAAAAGGCGCTTCACGCCATGCAAACAGGCGTGGCATTTATGATGAACTATAAGACGAAGGAGACGGAGCCGAAGCATCTCAGGGTTGGCGTCAATGCGTCAATGTGCGACCAGGCCGGCCTAGTGGAAATGCTGATTGAGAAAGGCATTATCACCAGGGAGGAATACATGAAGGCTATTGTCAAGTCAATGGAGGCCGAGGTTGACAGATACGGTGAATTGATAGCTGCACAGACCGGCCTCAAGCCGGACTTGGTTTAACATTTCAATTTGGACGGCGATGATACCAGTTGACTATGAGTGGGGCCAGAAGATTGTTGAGACCTGCACCTGCGAGTGCGGGGCAGCATTCACCATGCCCTGGGGAGGAAGTTGGGGCATTGACTCCTATGTGCTGAAATGCACCAGGGACATCAACCATAACAGAATAGCCAGGCCGGCCCGGCTGGGTCCCTACGACATACCGGGCTTTAATCTATTCAATCTAAAAGGGAGGAAAAGAGAAATGGAACAAGAACTAGGCAAAGAAAGAGCGGGGAGGTTGGTCAAGTATGAGGGGGTGGTGTCCCTGACCAAGAGCCAGGCCACCGAGATAATCAAGACTTGCTGGCCCAAGGCACCGGAGCTGGAGGTCTACAAGGCCGCCCTCATCTGCCGGGACTACGGCCTCAACCCCCTTATGAAGCACGTCTTTCTTGTGCCCTTCAAGAACAAGGCCGGGGGTGAGGACTGGGCAATGATGCTGGGCATCAAGGCCACCCGCCTGATTGCCTCCAGGCTGGGGGATTACAGCTACATGGACAATACCCCCAGGGTGATGACAACGGAGGAGGAAGAGAGGACATTCGGCGAGCTTGACCCCGGCCGCATATGGGCGGTGACCACCGTGAGAAAGAAGGGCGGCTTTGAGGCGCACGGCTACGGAAACTGGCCCAGAGACCAGGTCCCCCACGGCGCCGAAAAGGGCAACACAAAGGCGAATATGGCCTTCATCCGCAGCGAAAGAAACGCCCTCGACCGCCTTTTCCCGGGGGCTATGCCGCAGGGGGTACAGGTGGTGGATGAAGAATACGCAGAGAGTTTAGGGGAATCACCCCTTGATAAGGAAGAGGGCGGGAAACCGCCCGCAAAAAAGAAGGCCCCCCCGGCCGGGAAAAAAGAAAGTGAAAGCGGAGAAAAATCCGCTGCACCAGGGGCCGCACGGGAGACTGAAGCGGTGGGAGAGGGGAGTGCGGGGGATTTTTCGGAGCAGGAACAGGGAAGAGAAAAAAAATCGGAAGGGCCGGCCGCCGAGGGCGCCTGGCAGACCCCCGATGATGTCACCGAGGACGATATCCCCGATTACAACGCCGCCTTTAGGGCCTGCGCCCACTTCTACCGTACCCCCAATGGCAACCCCCTACAGCCCGACCATGTAGCTAAGCAGATGGGCTTCAGGGTCAGCAAGGACCTTTTCTCTTCACGAATACCCCCCTGGGACGTCTGGCTCAACATCAAGAAACTTAACGAAGAAACTTAACGAAGAAACTTAACGAGTAGATTGAGGTTAACCTTGGCGAAAAAGAAGTCGCACCAGCAAAAGCCGGTATTCGTGACTGGCGATAAAGCTATACACCAGGGCGCCGTTCTCAGCAGAGCCGATAAGGAGATACTGGATTCCGTGAGAACCGGGGCCGGCCTGATTACGATAAAGAGCCTGAAGCAGCTCAAGGAGATGGCCAAGTCTGCCTGTGAGAGATTTGGGGAGTTTAAGGAGCTATGCAGCCCTATGACCCCTGTCCAGGCAAGGGTTGTCAGGATGTTCCGGGTCAATAAAGGCTATAGCTGGCGTGCCGTCGCCGAAGCTTGCTATAGGCTAGGCTGGGGGAAGTGGGTACCGCCATCAAACCAAATAATGGGGATGGCGCTGTGCCGGAGGGCAGCAGAGCTTTCGGGCGAAGACTATGAAAGGGATCCCTGGAACTAACTAAGGAAACAATATGAGAAGAGCCGTTGCCCGGGGAAGGATGTAACAGTTACGTAACAGTATGCATGTAACGGAAATGTAACGAAAGCGCCTCTACTTCTTCTTCTCCCTCTCCTATATTATTAAATAATTTAGTAGAAGTAGTAGAAGTAGACCGTAACAGTTACAGGTCGTTACAGGGAGCACCGATGCCATTACCCTGGATAAAGATGTGGCTTGAAGCTTTAGATGACCCTAAATTGACCAGACTTTCTTTGGCTGAGAAGGGGGCCTGGTGGGGCATTCTGAAGTTGGCCGGCAAGTGCGATGCCGGCGGCAAGCTCTTAAGTGGCGGTCAGGGCTTGGATACGGATGAGATTGCTGATGCGCTGCATATCAAAACTAGTGAGGATAGGCAGTCACTGGAAACTATGATAGGCAAGATGAAAATTCGCGGCAGTTTGAAATGGAATGAAAACAATACACTTACGGTAATTCATTGGGAGGAGCGGCAGAGAATACCACCATCGGCAAGGCCTGAGGCAATTGCCGATCGTGTTAGACGATACAGGGAACGCCGAAAAAAGACGGAAGAGCCGGAGGAGTTGGCGCCGCCACCCACGCTAGGCACGAGCAAAGAGGCAACGCCGGAGATGAGTCAAGACGATGAGGTACTAGCCATCTGGTCGGGAGCAAAAAACTTTCCCTTAATCACGTCGGAAGATAGCAAGGAGGCTACACGTTTCCTGACTGAGCTGAAGGCGGAGTTTCCTGATGTAGATATCCTGGAGGAGTCGAAGTCCTGGGCTGCGGCCAAGCTCTCTGAGCCTTTGACGAAGCGGTCAATGCCATTCAAGCAATTACGGACTTGGATGAAGAGAGCTCGTGAGTACAGGCAGAAGCCCTACCGGGAAAAGAAACCGAAAGAGAAGGGGGCAGCCCCCAAAGAGCTACTGGAGGATTAGAATATGCCGATACCCAGATTCAGAGATGCCGATGGTGATTATGAGGTGATCCTGTTTTGCCCAACGTGCAGGTGGGCCATTGCCAAGGACAGAGTTACACAGAAGTGGAGGCATTGCCGGGCATGCGGCGCCAAGCTAGAAACCAGGCGGTCTGATTATGCCAAAAATCCCTATGCGTATAGGGGCGCCAGGGACTGACAAAGCAGGAAAGGGTCAGGCGCTGGCTGGATGAGATAAGGGAGCTGGAGGATCAGGATGAGCCAAGGGGACTATATGCGGTATGTGATTGACTGGACTCTCGACCAGGAGACTTTCAAGCAGCAGGTGAGGGACCTGGTACACAGGGCACGAAAGGAAGGCAAGGTGATAGCACTGCCATTCCGGGCTTACCCGGGCCAGTCGTTCTTTGACCTGTTGGTGTCTCTGCTATCGCATGTAAACTGTGAGGGCTGCGATGCCCCCTGCTGCAAGTCAAATCCAGAGGACTTGCCACTTCGTCTGCTGCCGCCAGAGTTCAATAAGCTGGCCAGTAAGTACGGAGAAAAAAATTTTCA
>JABUBP010000161.1_pt1 | contig 16096 bp, 15 predicted proteins | sample 7240331 | NCBI WGS metagenome assembly JABUBP01 (sample SAMN07256347, study PRJNA390944) | subsurface metagenome | isolation source: Methane hydrate marine sediment | place: Pacific Ocean: Eastern North Pacific, ODP site 1244 | collected 2002 | reverse complement strand
ACGGTGGTATTGAAGCTTGTGTGTCCGAGATGCTCCTGGAGCAATCTGAGACCATCGCCGGAGTCGTCAACCTTCATAGCGTGGACACTAAAGGCGTCCCTTAGACGATGAGGACTGACACCTCTTACTCTTCCAGTTTCTGGATTGACTAAATCTGGTATGCCAGCTCGCTCGGCGCAACCCCTGACTATTTGCCAAGCCCGATGCCGGTTGATGTGGAATGTGGCCCAGTCGTCGTCAGCATAAATAGGTTTATTCTGTTGGATATACTCTTTCAGTAAATTAAGGGTGTCTTTATCAATAGGCAGTATTCTGATCCTTCTTTGTATTCTTTCACTGGAAGCGATCTGACTAATCTCCCGGCCACATACGGGGCAATAGTGGTGCCTTCTTGCCAATCTAGCATTACAATCCAGACACGCCAGTCTGCAGTGTGCCTTCAGATGCAGTATTGTGATGGTAGCCTGCTTGAAGTCAATATCACTTACTTTGACGGCAAGGACTTCTGATACCCGACATCCCAGATGAAATAGAAGCCTGATTAGTACCCTATCCCTCATTGAGCATGCACAGCTCTCCATCAACTCCACATCTCTAGGGTCAAGATAGGTCTTCATACTGTACCTGCTCTTTTTCTTACTTTACCAAGTCGGATGAGAGCCTTCCTGACTGAGCTGAAGTGTGGGTTAAGACCGTATTCCTTTCTCAGGATACGAGTGATAGCCCGGTAACCATGACCTTGCCGGTACTGCTCTACTAGAACCGGTTCCATCTCTTCTGGTATTGCCCTCGGTCTCCCCGGTTTTCTGGCCTTTACTGGCATCACTTCGGCCGTTTCCATTAATCCCTCAAACTACCCAGTAGTAAAATAGTTGTAAAAAGCTTCTCATGAAGGTTCCGGCAGCAATTGCGGCACGGTTTGGCATACTGTGGTAACCAAGTATAAAATGGGGTTTCTCACAGGAAAAGAAACTAGCTATCATCATTCTTCCGCCTTTTCTTCTTCTGAAATCCGTAATTAAAATCCCTCCCCTAAAATTATTTCTTGATTTCGCCATAGCTATTTCCTAGCTGGTTCGTAGGTTCCGGTAAAGCAGAAAGTGCTTTGTCTTTCCTTTCGTAGATGCTTTCCGTTTCTTTGATTTTCACCCAATTTTCTCATATACTAATAGAGGTAACTACGCTTTTAGACTACTTTCACGTTTTGGAGTAAATAAATGGAGAGAGAATGCCTGTGGTGTGGAAGAGAGCTGGGGCCAGATAATTCTGGCAAGCTCTGTTTTCTTTGTGCAAGCGAGTTAGCAGAAGTAATGATTGACCTCCCCGAGGTCTTAGATGTGGAAGATGTGAGAAAACTCCTGCATTTTGAGGATGCCGAGAGCGTTAGACGAATGTATAGGCGGGGCGATCTACCGAAGTCTATTAAAGGCGTAAAGAAACTGCTATGGTTCAAAGATGACTTAATAGCCTGCCTGAAGTCAGGACAGACTTCCTCAGTAGTCCCCGATGAGCTCGCTCAAGCAATATCATTGGCTCTGCAATTAGGTATGCCAATAGATCGGTCAACTCTCTACGGCCACGTTCCTGGCAATCTGATAGACTTGCTTAAGCAAAGCGGATATCTTCAGGGCAGCAAAGATCAGCCACAATAAAGGCAAAGGTTAGATTTTCAGCCTGTCCGCTACCCCGTATCTCAGGTGTTGCGCTCTGACATCACTATCAGCCAAGTTTGAATAATGTCTAGTCATAACCAGGCTCCTGTGTCCCAGCTTCTTTTGTAGGCTAAAGACATCACCTCCGTTTCTCAGGTACATAACGCTGCTGGTGTGACGGAGTTTATGAGCATAACAGCGTTTTAATCCTGCTTTCTTACCGTATGCACTAACGAGTTTCTCTATCCTCTTGGGTAATAATGGTCGCCCGTCCCGTCTTAGCCAGAAGTTATCAGTCCCAACAGGCTCCGGTCGACACTTCATCTGATATTTCATCAGTGCTTTGGCCACCCTGCGTCCGAAGGGGACAAAACGCTCTCTTTGGCCCTTACCCATTACTCTGAAGAGGTTCTGCTCGTAGTCGATATCATCGGTTTCGAGATTGGCCAGTTCGCTAAGCCTGATGCCAGTATCGATAAGTGTCAGTAGAAGGCAGTAATCCCTGAGCCCCTCGTTAGTTCCCTTGTTAGTTTGTGCCAGAAGCTTCGCTACCTCTTTTTCCGAGAAAGTGGGGATTACTACCTCCGGCACTTTCGGCATCTTTACCTTTGCTATGACGTTGTTTTCGGTAAATCCCTCGCGCTTGAGGAAGCCAAAGAAGGCTTTTATTCCCCGGCAATAGGTCTCAATAGATTGTGACGATAGTTTCGCCTGCTGCGTTTTATTGTAGGGATGATTGGCGAACTTCGGTTTATCCTGTAGCGCGATAATGAACCGGCGCAGGTCATTGCCCGTAATAGTGCCTATATCTTGCTGCTCAGGCCCCAAGAATTCGGCAAAGTAGCTGACGCTGGAGACAACCCAGGCGACAGTCTTCGAGCTCTTGCCTTCAGCCCTGGCATAAGTTTTGTAAGCTACCAGTGCATCTTGAAGTGTCATGACCTCAAACTCCTTACACTGATAGCTTAAACCCTGATTGAATGACTGGCTACGACTTTGTGCTACATTGCGTGCATTTTGACAATCATTTTTGTGAAAGCAGGTGCCCTTTTTGGGGTCGAGGGCAGGGTTAGCGGCTAAAATTGAGGCTATGGTGGGCGGTAGAGGACTCGAACCTCTGACCCCCTGCGTGTAAAGCAGGTGCTCTAACCAACTGAGCTAACCGCCCATGAGTGGCGCGCTTGGCGGGTCTTGAACCCACGACCTCAGCCTCCGCAGGGCTGCGCTCTATCCAACTGAGCTACAAGCGCCAAAGTAATGATGGTGCCGAAGGGGAGATTTGAACTCCCATGCCCTTACGGACACTACGCCCTGAACGTAGCGCGTCTGCCATTCCGCCACTTCGGCCTGCTGGGAGCTGCTTGCTCCCTTTCCACAAATAAATTATACTTGGCCTAGATTCAAGTGTCAACGAGAAGGTCTTATAGACATTCGGTAGTTGAAGCGATGAGAGTTATTTTGTTTACTGGTAAGGGTGGGGTGGGGAAGACTAGCGTGGCAGCGGCTACAGCGCTGCGTGCAGCAAAGTTAGGCTACAGGACTATCATTCTCAGCACCGATGCTGCTCACAGCCTCTCCGATTCCTTTGAAGTTTCCCTGAGCAATGAGCCGCAGCTTATTATCCCAAACCTTTGGGGGCAGGAAACCGAACTATCCCAGACCTTAGAGGCTCAGTGGGGAAGCATCCAGAGGTATCTATCAGCGCTGATGGCTTGGCGGGGAGTAGATGAAATGGTCGCTGAGGAGATAGCTATCTTTCCCGGAATGGAGGAGTTAGCTAATCTGCTCTATATTGTTCGTTACCAAGATGAAGGCCAATACGATGTCATCATTATAGATTGCGCCCCCACCGGGGAAACATTGCGCCTGCTTAGTTTTCCTGAGGTAATACACTGGTGGATGACAAGGATGTTTCCAATTGGGCGAAAGGTTGCCGGTGTAGTATATCCCCTGGCAAGGGCTTTGATGGATATGCCTCTTCCCGATAGTGAGGTTTTCAACTCGATTGAAGAACTCTACTCTGAGCTTGACAAGATACGTGCCCTGCTCACTGATGCCCAAAAAACATCAGTGCGCTTGGTGGTTAATCCGGAAAAGATGGTGATTAAGGAAGCTCAGCGCACTTTTACCTACCTTAATCTCTATGGCTATGCTACTGACCTCATCATCTGTAATCGTCTCTTCCCTGAAGAGGTTAAGGACCATTACCTCCAAGCCTGGAAGGACAGCCAGAGGAAACATCACCAGCTAATTAGGGAGTGCTTCGCTCCTCTACCCATTTTGGATGTTCCCCTCATGGAGCAAGAAGTAGTGGGCATACCCATGCTGAAGGTTATGGCAGAGGCAGTCTACGGGGGAGATGACCCTACCACTATCTTCTTTCAGGGGCAAGTCCAGGATATCCAGAAGGAGGGCAAGCACTATGTTCTCACCCTTGCCTTGCCCTTCAGTAGTAAGGAGAAAATCTCTTTAATACAGAGTGGTGATGAACTTACCATCCAAGTAGTAAATTTCAGGCGGAATGTCATTCTTCCCCACGCTCTCCGTGGCTTAGCGGTCAGCGAGGCAAAGCTGGAGGAGAGTAAGCTAAGGATTAAATTCCATCAACGGAGAACTGAGGACGGTAAATAGACAAAAATTTTAGAGAGACTAGGAGGTGAGAATATGAGCGACAGCATTTTTGAGGTGGAGTATCACCCTGGGGAGGAGGTGGTGCTGCGCTTCAAACCACCAAGGTTTCGGAGGCTACCCGATTCTACCCGACAGCATCTATTGGTAGCGCGAAAGGAAATGCTGTTGGCACTGCGCAGTATGCTTGATAGGGCGATTGAGAGGATGGAAGAGCCTGGAGAAACAAAGGGGAGAAAGAGAAGCAAGATTAAGGTTCAGTAAGCTACGTTTCAGCTCACTGTAGCTTAAGAGCTAAGCCGCCTCCCCATCTGCCTGGTTCGCACTTCAAGATGTTCTGGATGTGATATAATCCCAGCAACTTAGTCTTGGCATACAATAATGAAGGAGATGAGATGGCTAACGATGCGATTGTTGCGGAGGAACTGACCTACTGGTATGGCGAATTGGTTGCCGTGGACCACATCAGTTTTAACGTGGCTGAAGGTGAAATTCTAGGGTTTCTTGGCCCTAATGGTGCCGGCAAGACGACTGCTATTAAGATGCTGACGGGACAGCTCAAGCCCAAAGCCGGACAGGCAACACTGCTGGGTATGGATGTTGCCAAAAATGTTGATAAGGTACAGGGGGATATTGGCGTTTGCTTTGAGGTGACAAATCTTTATGAGCAGATGAGTGCCATAGAGAACTTGAAATTGTTCGCACGCCTCTTTGGTGTTCAGTCATTCGATGTTGAGGCTTTGTTGGGGAGGGTTGACCTGGCCGGTCGAGGGAAAGACCGGGTCACCACATATTCAAAGGGTATGAAGCAGCGTCTTATGGTAGCACGCTCGCTGGTGAACCGACCCCGGGTCTTATTTCTTGATGAACCTACTGCGGGACTCGACCCGACATCTTCAGAAGCTATCCGGAATATCATCCTCGAGGAGCGTGAGCGAGGCGCTACGGTCTTTCTCACCACCCACGATATGCTAGAAGCAGACAAACTTTCTGATCGGGTAGTCTTTATGAATCAGGGTAAGATAGTCGCCCTGGATACGCCACATAACCTCAAACAGCAATATGGCAAGCGAGCCCTTAAGGCTAAAGTCTCGACCGAGAGTGGCGCGCTTGAGGACCGTGAAGTCATTCTGGACAACCCAGAGACGCCTAATGCCATTCAGGAGCTTTTTGCCCGGGAGAAAGTAGTCACTATCCACAGTGAGGAAGCCAGCCTAGAAGATATCTTCATCAGTATTACCGGCCGGGGGCTCTACGGATGAACTGGCGCATTATCGGTGCCCTGGTTGCTAAAGACCTTTCCCTGTTTTTCAGAAACCGATTTTTTGCCGTTATAACTGTCCTTGGTCTTGTTTTCTATATGATTATCTATTTTATTATGCCGAAATCGGTCGACGAGAGCCTGGAGATAGGACTCTATGCGCCGGTAATGCTCCCTGCCTTTGAGCAGATGCAAGGAGAAGGCCTGGAAATTGAGGGGGTTGAGTCTGAGGAGTTGCTTAAGGAGAGCGTGACCGAGGGGCAGTATGTGGCCGGGATTGCGCTCCCGGTTGATATAATGGAAAGCCTTATGTCCGGGCAGAAACCAAAAATCAGTCTGTATTTCGCTTCGGATGTACCCGAGGAAATTAAGGCTGCCGTTGTGGTTCTGATTAGAGAATTGGCTTACCAGCAGGCCGGACAAGCACTGACTATCGAGATAACGGAGGAAATTCTGGGTACAGATATGGCTGGTATGCAGATACCGCCGCGAGACCGCATGCGTCCTCTCTTTGCTATCCTGCTCATCATGACTGAAACCTTTGGTCTGGCCAACCTGATTAGTGAGGAGGTTGAGCGGCGCACTATCAATGCCTTATTGGTTACCCCTGTTTCAGTTAAAGACCTGTTTGCTGCCAAAGGAATTACGGGTGTAAGCCTGGCCTTTGTCCAGGCAGCATTATTTATGGCAATCATTGGCGGCATGAGCCGGCAGCCACTGATAATTTTAGTTGCGCTGCTACTTGGAGCCGTGCTAGTTACCGGAGCCAGCTTTATCATTGCTGCCTTGAGTAAAAGCTTCATGTCGGTGGTGGCCTGGGGTATGGTTATTCTCATCATCCTGTTCATACCCGCATTTGGCATCATGTTCCCGGGCGCTGTTACCGGCTGGATTAAGGCCATTCCTTCTTATCACTTGGTGGATACGGTACATCGGGCGTCGAACTTCGGCGCTGGCTGGGGTGATGTTTGGTACAACCTGGTGGTGCTTCTGGGGGTTGACTTGGCTCTGGCCTGGATTGGTATCATGGCACTGAGGAGGAAATTCCGATGAGTCTCAAGCGCACAGGCATTCTGTTGGGTAAGGAGTTATGGCAGGGGCCCAAAAACTTTCTCTTCGTCTGGGTTATCGTTATGCCGATTATTATCTCGCTGGTGTTTTCACTAATCTTTGGCACCTTGTTCAATGAAAAACCCAAGCTGGGGGTGGTGGATGAGGGTAGCTCTCAACTGGTAACTATGGCAGAGCAACTGACTTCGGTGGTCACCAAAGAGTATGGTAACGTATCTGAGATTAAACAGGCGGTTGAGAGTGGTGCCGTGGATATCGGCATGGTACTTCCGGCTGATTTTGATAGTTCCGTTATGCAGGGAAAGGGAGCGGAGCTTGTGACCTACATCTGGGGGGAAAGCCTGGCCAAGAATCGCACCATCCTGGGAGTGACCATAGCTAATCTGGTAAGAGAATTAGCCGGTCAAGAGGCTCCTATCGAGATTGAAGCTATTACCCTTGGTGATGAGGTAAGCATTCCCTGGAGTGACCGACTGCTTCCGTTGGTAGTGCTCATGGCCGTGTTTTTGGGCGGGCTATTTCTGCCGGCGGCTTCGGTGATAGATGAAAAGGAGAAGAAGACTCTTGAGGCGCTGGTTGTAACTCCAGCGAGCGTTGGCGATATTTTCATAGCTAAGGGGCTCATGGGCGTCATTCTTAGTCTGTTTATGGGTGTGGTAATTCTGGTTTTGAACCAGGCTTTCGGTACCGAGTCGGCATTACTGATTTTGGTGCTGGCACTTGGGGCGATAATGGCCGCCGAAATCGGTCTGATATGCGGGGCTTTACTAAAGGATATCACCACCCTGTTCGCTATTTGGAAGGCCGGGGGAATTCTGTTGTTCGGTCCGGCTATTATCTACATGTTCCCCCAAATCCCTCAATGGATTGGTAAGCTCTTTCCAACCTACTACTTTTTGCAGCCAATCATTGCCATAAGTCAGGGTGGTAGTGGCTGGTCCGACATCGCCACAAGCGTTTTTATTCTGGTTGGACTGGACCTGATTCTGGTCGGCGTGGTCGTGTTCGCAGTAAGCAGGACCAAGCAGTTTGCCGTCTAGGGTTGGCTTTATACAGATGCAACCACGCCTTCTGCCAAGGGACAATTGCATAAAATTACGGGATAAATAGTTACATGCATAACGAAAGACACCAGATGCTTGCTAATGAAAGAATAGGCAAATTGCTATGGAAGCTGGCACTCCCTGCCGGAATAGGTATGTTCGTTATGGCTCTATATAATGTCGTGGATACAATTTTCATTGGCCATGTAGTCGGTACTCTTGGAATTGCCGGACTTACTATCGTTTTTCCCATTCAGATACTGGTAATGGGTATGGGGATGCTAATAGGGATAGGTGGGGCGTCGCTGATTTCAAGATCCTTGGGAGCTCATGATTTTCAGAGAGCAGAGCGCACTCTGGGCAATGCGATACTTTTGGCAGTTATACTAGGAGTCCTGATTGCGATAATTGGATTATCCAATAGCAGCTTCTGGCTAAGGCTTATTGGCGCGTCAGAAACAATCCTCCCCTATGCCAAAGATTATCTGGATATCATTCTTCTCGGCACGGTTTTCCGGATATTCGCCATGGGGGTAAACCAGCTTGTCAGGGCTGAAGGAAACGCCCGTGTCGCTATGATAAGCATGCTGATAGGGGCTATACTGAACATTTTGCTTGACGCCGTCTTCATCCTAGCTCTTAGAATGGGAATTAAGGGTGCGGCAATAGCTACTGTTTTATCACAAGTACTCACTTCTCTGTATATAATCCGCTACTATCTTTCCCAGAATAGCTCAGTCAAACTCCATATGAAGAACTTTGTTCCACAGTGCAGCGTGATTAGAGGGATTATGGCCATAGGATTTGGTTCGTTTGTAAGAACAGCAGGTGGAAGCCTTGTCGCTGTCATCGTGAATAGAACACTTGTTGGCTACGGTGGAGATTTAGCGGTGGCTGCTTATGGCATTGTACATCGTACTATGATGTTTATCTTCATGCCGATTATTAGTGTTGGCCAGGGGCTTCAACCAATCCTCGGGTTCAGTTATGGAGCAAGGCGCTCTGACCGGGCATTACAAGTAATAAAACTGTCTGCCATTGTTGCGACAATACTTTCTATCATATCATTTCTGATTATTTTCTTCTTTCCCGCTCCAATAATGCGTATTTTCACTAATGACGGTTCGCTTGTCTCCGCTGGCTCTCATGCTGCGAAGCTGATTTTCCTCGCGGCGTATTTGATCGGGTTTCAGATGGTGGGCTCAGTAGTATTCCAGGCACTGGGCAAAGCCGTGCCGACTTTCGTGACGGCTACATCGCGGCAGATTTTGTTTTTGCTACCTCTAGTATTCATACTTCCAAGGTTCTTACAACTGGACGGTGTATGGCTCTCATTCCCTATCGCCGATGCCCTTTCATTTATACTAACCCTTGCGCTTTTCATACCTCAGATAAGAGCACTCCGAAGTATGGATTTGCCAGCGAAAACATGAATGCAGAAGTTTAAGTAGAGTAAGCCATTAATTAGAAATGGAGGAAATAAAATCAATAAGTTTTGTAAATGATTAGTGAACTTATGGATAACTTTTGCAGAAAGTGGAGCTGAGGAGACTCGAACTCCTGACTTCCTCCAATAATTAATGATATGCCACCCTATGTCCCGCAAGTTGCAAGAATTTTTCTTACTATGATGTCAGGTAGGCTTACCTCCCCACTCCTCTCATGGTTAGTGGCTCTCCCTTTAGAGCTCCAGTATGCTTCCCTTTCTCGACTACCAGTGTGCCATTGACAAACACATAATCTATGCCAACAGGATAATGCTTGGGTTTAGCCAAAGTGGCCATATCTCTCACAGTATCTGGGTTGAATATGACAATATCAGCTTTCATACCGTCCCGTAAGATGCCTCTATCTGATAGTCCATATCTTAGAGCAGGAAGAGATGTCATCTTTCTTACTGCTTCCTCTAGTGTTAAGAGCCTCTCCTCTCTAACCAACCATCTCAGAAACTTTGGGAAAGTGCCATAGGTCCGAGGGTTAGGCATCCCCCCGAGCAGTATAGCATCAGAGGCAAACATGCCTACAGGGTGCTGCATTATAACCTTGTTTTCCCAGTCCTCACCATAATGCGAGCTAACAGTAACCTCTAGGTTCTCCTCTATTAATAAATCGCATACGGTGCTCATAATGTCTTTCCCAAGTTTGCCAGCTATCGCCCGGAGGATTAAACCCTCACACCATTTGTTCTTCTCGCTCTTGACACCGGAAATATAATACCTGCGGCTCCAAACCTCCAGATTTTGAGCTTGCTCCTCTCTCATTTTAGTGCGAACCGCTTTGGACTTAAGCCTCTGCAATAATGCATAGGGACCTCCGCTATGTGCCCAAAGAGGGATAAAGGTACCCGCAAGATAGCCACTTCCATATTCATAAGGGTAATTATCAAAGGTGATGTCCACACCACTCGTTCGTGCCTCGCCTATTATTTGTAGTAGCTTATCAGGTCGCCCTCGCGTTGGAAAATTGCAGTGGAAGTGAGAGATATTTACCGCAACCCCACTCCGCTCCCCAATCTTCACAGCCTCTCTAAAGCTATCAAAGGCACCGTCTCCTATACCCAAGCGTGCATGGGTTGTGTAAACACCCCCATACTCGGCAACAATCTTACATAATTCTATTAGCTCATCGGCATCAGCCCAAATGCTAGGAGGGTAGCTCAAACCGGTGGAAAGACCAAGGGCCCCCTCTGCCATTCCTTGCCTTATCATATCTTGCATTGCCCTTATCTCTTTTCCAGTGGCGGGACGATTTTCCCATCCCACTGCCTCTGCTCTAATCGCCCCATTAGGGATAAAAAAGCCAATATTCCCAGCAGTCTTATGATGGAAACACTGCAGATATTGCGCAACCGAGCTCCACTCTACATCTAGCTCCGGATTCCCATCTGCGCCTGACCAATATACCTTCATCATTTCCAAGTTGGTTTTGGAGAGAGGAGCGTAACCCATCCCATCAAGTCCTATCAAATCGGTAGTTACTCCCTGCATTATCTTAGCTTCATGCAATGGCTCTGATAACGCAATCAGGTCAGAATGAGTATGGCTATCAATGAATCCAGGAGCAACTACACAGCCAGAAGCATCAATCACCCTCACTGCTTGAACGGATGATATATCACCTCTCAGCACCTTAATACATTCCCCTGTAATACCAACAGCTCCCTGAAACCATGGGTTCCCCGTGCCATCGACAATTCGCCCACCTCTAATAAGGATGTCAAACATTTTTTCACCTCTACTTTAATCTAACTTAATATAAGAGTCGCTTGGGGTTAGCCTTAACCATCTTTATCCCTCTAGCACTTCTTTTTCAAAAGGTGGCTCATAAATTCCTTTCATTTTGTAATCCTCCTTTGTGCTTTTTTCATTTTTTAAGAATTTCGACAAACACTTCTAAACTTCCTTCTATAAAAACTACACCAGTTTGCTCCGATACCTCAACTTTCCCCTTTTAGTTTCCACTAAATTGTTTTACCATTCTGTTAGAGTAAAATCAAGGAGCTGGGCTCATCTTCTAGTAATGCTATGAGACATGGTTATAGATAAAGGAAGAATGGACATGGGTAACACATTCTTGGTAGAATGTGGAGCTGAGGAGACTCGAACTCCTGACTTCCTCCGTGCAAGGGAGGCGCTCTCCCAACTGAGCTACAGCCCCATTATGATAAAACATTATACCAATAAAGATTCTTATTCGCAATTGCTTGAAAGTCCTCAAAATATTTGACATAATACTCAACATGAGAGGAATAGCTAGATGCCGATGATTCATATTTTTATCCTTCTGGGAACTGGTGTGGGTGTTGGCTTTGCCAGTGGGCTTTTAGGTGTGGGTGGCGGTTTCATAATAACACCGGTTTATTATCTGCTCCTTACTAATATGGGCATGTCAACAGACATAGCTATGAAGGTAGCTATCGGCACCAGCCTGCTGGTTATTTTACCCACAGTCGCCAGCGGCGCCTGGAGACACCATAAGAATGGGGCAGTGTATTGGAAGGTAGCCATTATTATGGGACCCTGTGGTGCGGTGGCTGCTTTTGGTGGAGCTACTCTGGCTACCTACCTCTCGGGAACAGTACTGAAGATAATCTTTGGCGTTGTCGTCCTGGCCAGCGGTGTGCGTATGCTTATCAGTAGACCTATGGAGAGCGGGCAGGAAATGAAGAATAACCCCTGGTTATGGGCTGCCTGGGCTATTCCGATAGGTCTCGTGACTGGCATGACCGGTCTCGGTGGTGGTGTGGTGGCGGTTCCGGTAATGGTGCTGGCGCTTAAGTTTAAAATGCATAATGCTATCGCCACATCCTTGGCCATGATAATATTCAATAGTGCCGGTGGCGTTATTGGTTATATCGTTAATGGTATCGGCGTGCCCGGTCGGCCAGATTTTTCTATCGGCTACATTAATCTGCTCGCTTGGTTATTATTGATGGTTACCAGTATTGGTATGGCACAAGTCGGGGCTATAACTTCTCACAAGCTGCCTGCCCGGCAATTAAAGTGGATATTTGTAGCCGCACAGTTTTACGTGGGGCTCAGGATGCTTGGTGTCTTTGAGTGGCTGGGCTGGCCAGTATAGGCAGCGCTAGAAAAATAGAGGGTAGCATTTACAGGATTAGGTTTAATATCCCGCCGGTTATTAGGGTAGCAGAAATCATTACCCCTGCTGATTTAAGCATATTTACCGCTCCAAGCTCCCTCAGAAGGATAACAAAGGTAGCAATACAAGGAAAGAACATAGCTAGGACCACGCTGCCTACTACCAATTGCTCAGCGGTTAATCCTAGTGGAGCCAGCATACCCAGAGCCACATCCTTGCGCAGAAAACCGATGGCTATAGCCGTTACTGCCTCCTTGGGCAGTCCCAAAAGTCCAGTCACTACTGGCGCCGTAAAATTAGCGATAGCATTGAATACCCTCAAAATATAAAGTATATTGATTACCAGAACAGCGCCTAAGATTATGGGAATAGCCTCTGCCAAGAAGCCATAGACCCTCATCCACAGTTTTTGCAGCACGGCTCGCCATGATGGCAGACGATAGGGTGGTATCTCAATTAGTAGTTCAGGGCTAAATCCTTTTACAACGCGGTTGAGTATAATTCCCAGAATAATCCAGACTACGAATAGTGTCCCGTAGACAATGGCTACATACTGTCCCCCCTGTTCACCGACCAAGCCAATAATCATCGCCTGCAAGGCGGCACAGGGTATGGCGATAGATATTAATGTGGCGGCAATAAACCTCTCTCTCTTGCTTTCCAGAATGCGGGTGGCTAAAACCGCTGGCACATTACAGCCGAAGCCAAGCAGGGTAGGGATGATGGCATATCCGTGTAAGCCCAGACGGTGCATAATGGTGTCCATTAAAACTGCCAGTCTTGGTAAATAACCTATATCCTCAAGCAGACCAAGCACCAGGTAGAAAGAGATGATGTAAGGCAAAACCATGCCAAAAGGAACAAAGAGTCCCGTGGTCAATAAGCCAAATGATTCAACAAAGTTCACTTCACCACCGGCTATCTTACCAATTACAATATCGTGGAGAAAGCCATCACCCCCTAGGAACTCACTCAGCCTCAATATTACTGGTGCCCATAGATTGTCAAATAAGGGCTCAAGCACATAGCCAATCAGGCTCTCACCAATAAAGCGGATCACCATAAAGGCGCTGGCTAGAACGGCTAGGGCTATAATACCTCCGGTTAGTGGTTTTACACTGGCATCCTCCAGACGCTCTCGCCAGGTGTGATGGCGATGGGCAACACGCTGAACTTGGTCTATGATGCTGCCAATAGTAGTCCAGCGCTCATCACGACTACGGGCAGGAGAGTCAGGTGAGATAGCCTTGGGTATATCCTCCACCAGCTCTTTTATCCCCTGACCGGTTACGGCTACAGTCGGGATGACCGGCACCCCTAAAAGTTCCTTTAGTTTGTCTAAATCAATATGTATGCCGCGGTGCCTGGTATCATCCCACATATTCAAGGCCACCACAACCGGAATATCTCTTTCTAATAGCTGCAAGGTTAAATAAAGGTTCCGCTCCAGATTGGTCGCATCAACCACATTTATGACCATATCTCCGGTGTCAAGCATCCTTGACGCTACTTCCTCGGCCTCAGTAGTTGGTTCCAGGGTGTAGGTGCCGGGTACATCAATAACCTCAGCCCTTTCTTCCCCCAGTTTCATAAAACCCTGAGTGTAGCCTACTGTTGTGCCTGGATAATTAGAAGCAATGACATGAACGCCAGTCAAACGAGAAAAAACGACGCTCTTCCCTACATTGGGGCTACCCATTAGCAATATCTTCATTTTATTACCTAATCTAGCTCGACTATTATTCTCCTAGCCATACCGAAACCAATAGCCACCTGAGCTCTATCCACTTGAATGGTTACTGGTCCTCGCATAACCATAGAACTAATCTTGATTATTCTCTTACCTGACCTAATACCTAGAGAATTAAGGCGGTTAATCAGACCATGTCCACCTTGAATTTGAACTACTGTACCACTCTGCCCAGTCTGCATTTGGGCTAAAGTTGTTTGCTTCCCATCGGGCATAAATCATATTCCTTTCCCTAGTTTTTAGTTAAGCCATTCCATTAAATACAAATGCTTCTTATTTGCAATAAACATACAAAAAAATTATTTCCTGTTCTGGCGACATTTGGGGCAATAGCCGGTCATACGAATCTCAACACCGGTGACCTCAAAGCCCTTCTCTCGGGCTATATTTTCCTTCATCCTTTTTATGCTCAGCGGACACTTAAACTCCACGACTTTACCGCAGCCGAGGCACACCAGGTGCTGATGCTCAGAGGGTGGCTTCATCTCATAGTGATGATGAGTATCGTCAAAATGAAGCTCTTCTACTAAACCTAGTTTCTTGAGCGCTTGTAGGGTCCGATAGACGGTGGATAGGCTAAGGCGAGGTTGCTTTGTTCGGGCTTGGCGAAAGATTTCATCGGCATCCAGATGCCCGCGGCGAATAATTTCCAGAATTAAAGACCGCTGGCTGGTAATTCTCAGTCCGCTTACATTTAATGCTTTACGGTTACTCTCTAATGATTTAGTCTTACTAGTCATTTCAATTATCGCTAATGCTTCTTATTTGCAATTATTATAGCACATAAATATATTGCTGTCAACTATACCATGGGGTGTTTAGGGGCTTAGCCCCTCTTTATTAAAGGGAGGGAGATAAAGAGGATAGAAATTTTAGGCTGTTAGTTTTCTTCTTATCTCAAGGATAGAGCTTTGAGCAGCCAGTTCACCTTGTAAAATACACTCCTGCGCTCGATGGAAGTCAAAATAGCCAATGGATGCTACCTGAGGTTCAATCACTACATTAGCCCCAGCAAGGCTAGGCTTCAGCAACTGATAGGCAACAATATGAATCGTTTGCATTATAACATTAAATATATTAGGCTCTTTTACTTCTCCCGCACTTCTATCAGGTATAGCATTCACTGCGATGACAAAGTCTGCTCCCATTGACTTAAGAACATTTACTGGCACTGGGTTCACTAAAGCACCATCAACCAAATACCTGTCTTCCCACTTAGCTACAGTAAATAACACAGGAATAGAAATGCTAGCCCTGACTCCTTCCTGCACCAAGCCGTGCTTAATCACTACCCCCTCGCCAGTGCTTATATCAGTAGCTACACAGGCGAAGGGCATCCTTAAATCTCCAAACTCTATATCACCGATAACTGACTTCAACATGTCTTCAATTCTCCGCCCGCGAATCAAACCAGTTTTGGGGAGGGCTGGGTCTGCCAGAAGAGAGAACCTTTTTGAACCCTGCTCTATGGCCAGGTTTTTTATCTGGTCAGCGTTCTTTCCCTGGGCATAAAGAGCACCAACCAGAGCCCCCATACTGGTGCCAGCAATCATATCAATAGGAATACCCTCTTTTTCTAGGACTGTCAGCACTCCAATATGAGCCAGTCCTCTAGCAGCACCACTACTAAGAGCCAATCCAACCCTTCTTTTTGGCAATTTTACCTCTTTTATTCCCACAACTCCTCTATATCTTGCTCTGCCTGTTTTTTTATCTCAGCCTCTCCGCCGGGGATAAAGTCCTTATAGGATTCGGGTGAGCCGTATTCCCTGGTCCTGACTACCACTGGCATAGGCACAGCGTGCCCGAAGATGAGGGCCTGTTGCCTGGATTCCAACCTGGATAACACTGATTTGAGCTCACTCTTACCGGATACACCTGCCAGCACACTATCAATGTCTCGGTCGTTGTCCAGCAGGCAGGTTATTTTAGTTCCCATTTGCGACATAACCTCACTATCAATGCCACTAGGTCGCTGGTCAATTACCAGTAGAGTAACATTATACTTACGCATCTCACGAGCGATAGTGCCAAAGATAGTCTGGCTGGCTAACTCTGGATTGAGGAATCTATGTGCCTCCTCAATAGT
>JABUBP010000160.1_pt1 | contig 16102 bp, 13 predicted proteins | sample 7240331 | NCBI WGS metagenome assembly JABUBP01 (sample SAMN07256347, study PRJNA390944) | subsurface metagenome | isolation source: Methane hydrate marine sediment | place: Pacific Ocean: Eastern North Pacific, ODP site 1244 | collected 2002 | reverse complement strand
CGACAACTTGTTTGGTATCGACGGCCGAGGCCGGAACCGCAGCAAGGAGTACAATCGAGACTGCGGCAATTCGCAGAACTGACATAAATATCCCCCCCGACTGAAAAAATCGCCACTGAAAAATCGGGGGCATTTCAAGACGAAGGCCCGGCGGGGTCAAGCGCCGGGCCGATCATATCCATGTGTGGAACCGGAAGTTCCACCCTGCAAGCAGCAGATGCCGCCCGCAACTGTGCGTGACGTCACGCAGCCTTGTTTCACGCAGCCTTGGCGGATGCCGGATCCTCCGGCCGCTTGTCGATGACCTTGTCAACGAGGCCGAACGCCTTGGCATCGTCGGCGGTGAGGAACTTGTCGCGCTCCAGCGCGTCCTCGATCGCCTTGTAGTTCTGGCCGGTGTGCTTCACGTAAATCTCGTTGAGGCGCTTCTTGAGATTCAGGATCTCCTGCGCGTGCAGCATGATGTCGGTGGCCTGGCCCTGGAAGCCGCCGGAGGGCTGGTGCACCATGATGCGGGAGTTCGGCAGCGAGAAACGCATGTCCTTTTCGCCGGCGGCGAGCAGCAGCGAGCCCATCGAGGCCGCCTGTCCGGTGCACAGCGTCGACACCGGCGGACGGATGAACTGCATGGTGTCGTAAATCGCAAGGCCCGAGGTCACCACGCCGCCCGGCGAGTTGATGTACATCGAGATTTCCTTCTTGGGATTCTCGGCTTCGAGGAACAGGAGCTGCGCGACGACGAGCGTCGACATGCCGTCCTCGACCGGACCGGTCAGGAAGATGATGCGCTCTTTCAGGAGGCGCGAGAAAATGTCGTAGGCGCGTTCGCCGCGATTGGTCTGCTCGACGACCATCGGCACGAGGTTCATGTAGGTTTCAACGGGATCGCGCATGGGCCACCTTGAGTGATGCTGGGTAAGGACTTTGTCTGGCTCAGATATGGGTCAATTTTCCGGCGGCAAGGCCGGGTCACTGGCCGCTAGTTCAAGCTGATTCGGAGGAACCGGCCTAGCGACGGATGTCGCCGCGGGGCCGGTTTCGCCGTTCATCCTTAATGCGAGGTACCCCCGTCAGGCGGCGGTTTTCTCGTCTTCCTCTTCCTTGAACAGCTCTTCGCGCGTGACCTTCTTCTCGGTCACATTGGCGAGCTCGAGCAGGAAGTCGACCACCTTGTCCTCATAGATCGGTGCACGAAGCTGGGCGAGCGCATTGGCGTTGTTGCGATAATAGTCCCAGACTTCCTTCTCGCGGCCCGGCATCGAGCGCGCGCGCTCGATCACGGCGCGGCTGACCTCTTCGTCGGTGACGTTGATCTTGTTCTTCTCGCCGATCTCCGAGAGTACGAGGCCAAGGCGCACGCGGCGGTCGGCGATCTTCTGATACTCTTCCTTCGCCGCATCTTCCGTCGTGTTCTCGTCGGCAAAGGTCTTGCCGCTCGATTCCATCTCGGCCTTGATCGAGTTCCACATCAGATTGAACTCTTCGGACACCAGCGAAGGCGGCGCCTCGAACTTGTGGGCCTCGTCGAGGCGGTCGAGCAGCGCGCGCTTGACGCGCTGGCGGATCGCGCCGGCGAACTCCGCCTTCAGGCGCTCGCGCGCGGCTTCCTTCAACTTGTCGAGCGATTCGAGGCCGAGCGACTTGGCGAATTCGTCATCGATCACGGTCTCGCCGGGGGCTTCGATCGCGGTCGTCGTGGTCTCGAACTCGGCCGGCTTGCCGGCGAGCTGCTCGCTCGCATAATTCTTCGGGAAGTCGACCTTCACGGTGCGGATCTCGCCTACGCCGACGCCGATCAGCTGATCCTCGAAGCCCGGAATGAACTGGCCGGAGCCGATCACGAGCTGAATGCCCTCGCCGGTGCCGCCGTCGAAGGCCGCGCCCTCGATGGTGCCCTTGAAGGAGATGGTGAGGCGGTCGCCCTTCTCGGCCTTGGCGCCGTCGGCCTTCGCCGCATAGGGGCGGCTCTGGTCGGCGATGCGCTTCACCGCCTCGTCGACATCGGGATCGCTGACGTCAACGACGGGCTTTTCGACCTTGAAGCTCTTGAAGTCGGCGAGCGCGATCGGCGGCACCACTTCGATCGCTACCGTGTAGGTGAGATCGGTCTTGCCCGAGAGAAGCTCTTCGACTTCCTTCTCTTCGGTCGGCATCGTGATCTTCGGCTCGGAGGCGAGACGAAAGCCGCGCTCGGTGAAGATCTGCGTGTTGGTGTTGCGGATGGTTTCGTCGATGGTCTCGGCCATCACGGAGCGGCCGTAGAGCTTCCTCAGATGCGCGACCGGCACCTTGCCGGGACGGAAGCCGTTGATGCGGACCTTGTCCTTGAGATCGACGAGGCGCGCATCGGCCTTGGCGTCGAGATCGGTCGCGGGAACGCTGACCTTGAATTCGTGCTTCAGTCCCTCGGAAAGGGTTTCAGTGACCTGCATCGTCGTCTTCTTCCGCGTTCGTCCGGCTCGCGAGCCGGAGATTGTCAAAATGTTCGACGCCCGGCCGATGACCTAGCGCCAGTGGTTTGGCGAACCGAAATCCCTGACGGGAAATGGCCCTCCGGAAATCCTCGGGCAAACGCTGAAAGCGCTTGGTGCGGGCGGAGGGACTCGAACCCCCACAACTTTCGTCACTGGAACCTAAATCCAGCGCGTCTACCAGTTCCGCCACGCCCGCTAGAATAGCATCATTGGTCCGGCCGCGATGCCGCGGGCGGCGGCTTATAGCATGAGGCCCGCGCTTCGCAGCAAAAAAATGGCCCGTCCCGGCCGCATTGGGCCATAGCGTCGCAACTGGACATTCCGCTTCAAAAATGGTCCGGATCGGCCTCATGGCAAGAGCATTTTTCCGGCCCGACCGGCGCGCGATGCTGACCGGTTTGGGGGCAACCTCCATAGGGCTACTGCTGCCCGGCCGCAGCCCCGCCCAGGAGCGTCCTCCGGTCGCCATTGCGGCGCGCCGGGGCACCCTGGCCCTGCGCCCCGCAAGCCCGGAAACGCCGGTCTGGATGCTGGAGGCCCCGGAGCTGCGCTTCCGCCGCGGCGAAAGCCCGCAAGTCGAATTTGCCAATGACCTGACAGTCCCCGTGGCCCTCGACTGGCGCGGGATCGACGGGGCTCCCGCGCTCCAGCCGTTCATCAGCCGCCGCCTGCTGGCTCCCGCGGGCTGGGAAAAGGTCCGGATTCCATTGCGCCATGCCGGCACCTTCCTGTGCGACATGAGCGTGCTGGCGGTTCAGGACGCCCTGCCGGCGCGGGGCCGGCCCGTGGTGGTCGGTGAGAGTGAACCCGTCAGCGTCGATCGCGAAGACGTGCTGCTGGTCGAGGAGTGGCGGCTGCGGGCCGACGGGACCGCTTCGGTGCCCGGGACCGACCCGAACGAGACAACAGCTTTCTGGACGCTGAACGGCAAAGCCGCAGTGGATGTCGCAGCCCGAACCAACGAACGCCTGCGGCTTCGCTTCATCAACGGCAGCCGGCGCACCGTGATCGCACTGAAGCTGGAGGGCGCCGACGTGACAGTCATGGCGATCGACAGCCAGCCGGCCGAGCCGTTTCTCGCCCGCAACGGCGCGCTGGTGCTGGCGCCGGGCGGCCGGCTCGACGCCTTCGTCGACGTGACGGCGACGCCGGGCTCGAACCTCAAGATACTGCTGCACGAAGGCAAGCAATCGCGCACGCTCGGTTTCATCATCGTGTCGCGCGATCCGCCCGCGCGCGCGGCGCCGCTGCCGCCTCCCGCGCCGCTGCCGTCGAACGGGTTGCCGGCGCAGCTTGATCTGAAGAACGCGCTGCGTGTTGACCTGCCCCTGAGCAGCCCGGAGTGGATGATGGCGGCAGGTCTGACCAACGCGCCACAGCCGGCCTTCCGCGTCAAACCCGGGCGCACCGTCGTGCTGGCGCTGACCAACCGCACCGAGTTCGCCAGCGTGTTTCGCCTGCACGGCCATCATTTCCGCCTGCTCGACCGGCTCGACGACGGCTGGAAGCCGTTCTGGCTGGAGACGCTGGCGATCGAGCCGGGCCAGACCCAGCGCATTGCCTTTGCGGCCGAATATGCCGGACACTGGCTGATGGAATCCGTGGCCACTAATTGGGCCGCGCAGCGCTTCGCGCGATGGTATGCGGTCGAATAGGTTCGCGAAGAAGCGCCAAGCAAAAAACAGGGAGAGACGCATGAGCAAGACGACACCGGCGATCCGCGGCGTGAAGGCGCGAGCCATCGTGGTGCCGCTCAAGCGTCCCGTTAAAACGGCGCTTGGCGAATTCAGCACCGCACCGCTGGTCCTGATCGACGTCGAGACGGATCAGGGCGTCACCGGGCACGCCTACATCTTCGCCTACAGCAATCTCACGCTGAAGCCGCTGGTGCATCTGGTGGAGGAAATCGGCCGCGAACTGATCGGCAAGCCGATCGTGCCGTTCGACCTGATGACAGCGATGGACATCAAATTCCGCCTGCTCAGCTGGCAGGGCCTGGTCGGCATGGCGGTCTCCGGCCTCGACATGGCCTATTGGGATGCGCTCGGCCAGTGCGCCAACAAGACCGTCGCCGAACTGCTCGGCGGCGCGCCAAAACCGGTCAAGGCCTATGACAGCTACGGCGTCGTCGATCCCGTCAGGGACGAGAAGGATTTGCGCCGCTCGCTCGACCGGGGCTTTGTCGGCATCAAGATCAAGGGCGGCGACGGCGACGCAGCAAACGACGAGCGCGTCGTCAGCGGCGTGCGCACCCTGCTCGGCCCCGACATCGCGCTGATGATCGACTTCAACCAGTCGCTCGATCCGGCCGAGGCGACGCGCCGCATCGAGCGGCTCGCGCCCTACGACCTGCACTGGATCGAGGAGCCGGTGCCGCAGGAAAATCTGCTCGGGCATGCCAAGGTGCGCGCGACGTCGCCGACGCCGATCCAGGCCGGCGAGAACTGGTGGTTTCCGCGCGGCTTTGCCGAAGCGATCGCAGCCGGCGCGTCCGACTTCATCATGCCCGACCTGATGAAGTGCGGCGGCATCACCGGCTGGATGCGCATCGCGGGGCAGGCGGAAGCCGCATCCATCCCGCAATCGAGCCATTTGTTCGCGGAGGCAAGCGCCCATGTGCTGGCAGTGACGCCGACCGCGCACTGGCTGGAGTTTCTGGATTTCGCCGGATCGATCCTCGCAAGGCCCGCGGAGATCGTCGACGGCACGCTCACCGCGCGCGGGCCGGGGCTCGGCATGGAGTGGGACGAGTCTGCGGTGCGAAAGTATCTTATCTAGGATGGCGGGGTTGCGACACCGCTGATCGACCGTGCGGAGGTTGGCAGCGATCCCCTCTACGTCCTGATCACGGCCCCAATGCATTATAAGGAATCGACGGCATGAAACGTTTTGACGGCAAGATCGCTCTTGTTACCGGCGCCACGTCCGGCATCGGTCGCGCCACGGCCATCGCCTTTGGCGCACAGGGAGCGACCGTCATCGTGACCGGGCGGCGCGAGAGGGAAGGACGCGAAGCGCTCGATATGGTGCGCGCCGCTGGCGGCGACGGCATGTTCCTGCAAGTCGACATTTCGGTCGAGAGCGAGGTTATCGGCGTCATCCGCGAGATCGTATCCCGTCATGGCAGACTGGACTTCGCGGCCAATTCTGCCGGCAACGACATAGCCCGCCCGCTGACCGAATTTTCCGAGGCCGACTACGACGCCATATTCAATCCCAACGTCAAAGGGTTGTTCTTCTGTCTCAAGCACGAAATCCTGGCGATGCGAGGCAATGGCGGCGGCGCCATCGTCAACATCGGATCGGTCGCGGCGCAAATGTCGGATCTGGGCAACAGCCTATACAATGCCAGCAAGAGCGCGGCGCATTCGCTCAGCCGCACCGCCGCTACGGAAGCGGCGACTTACGGAATCCGCGTCAACGAGATCGCGCCCGGTCCCATCCTAACTCCCATGCTCGAGGGCTTTTTACGGACGGCCGCGGCAGCAGGTTCTGCGTTCAATTCCACCTCCATCGCCGCGAACATCGCGCTCGGCCGAATTGGCTCTGCCGACGAGATCGCCAATGCCGTGGTGTTCCTCTGTTCGAATGACGCCTCTTTCATCACCGGCGCCTCGCTGACCGTGGATGGCGGCTTCCTGCTTGGCTAGAATTTCTCCGAGCAGCATTGCCGCAACTTGCGGATAAAGAAGCCGGAGATTCTTCCACGAGCGCTGCTTGCTAACGGCAATGCGTCCACAAGACCCCGCCTAGTACTCGATCCCGAACTCGTCATAGAGCCGGCGGAACACTGCCGGCATCACCTCCGGCAGATCTTCCGCGATCAGGCCAGGCCCCGCCTCGCGGGCGCCCTCGCCGTGCATCCACACGCCGATGCTGGCGGCCTCGAAGGCATCGACGCCCTGCGCCAGCAACCCTGCGATGATGCCGGCAAGCACGTCGCCGGCACCCGCGGTGGCAAGCCATGCCGGCGCGTTCGACGCAATCGTCGCGCGGCCATCGGGCGCGGCCACCACCGTGTCGGCGCCCTTCACCAGCACCACGGCGCCGGCGCGTTGCGCCGCGTCGCGCGCGCGCTCGAGCTTGGAGCGTCCGGGGTTCTTGTTGCTGAGATCGCTGAACAGGCGCGGAAACTCGCCTTCATGCGGCGTCAGCACGACATGGGTATCGGCCGACGCTTTGATGGATTCGAACAGCCGGTTCGGCTCCTCGGCAAAACTCGTCAGCGCATCCGCATCCAGCACGAGATGCTTCTGCGCCGACAGCGCCGTGTGCACGAAGTCACGGGTACGGTCGCCGATGCCGGCGCCCGGCCCGATCACGCAGGCATTGAATCGCCGGTCGCTGAGGAATTCGCCGAATTCGACCGGCGTATCCACGCCCTTCACCATGACCGCCGTCAGCGCCGCCGCATTCACCGCGAGCGCCTCGCGCGGCGAAGCAACCGTCACGAGGCCAGCGCCGGCGCGAAGTGCACCGCGCGCCGCAAGACGCGCAGCCCCGGTGGAAGCGATCTCGCCCGATACGACCACCGCATGCCCGCGGGCATATTTGTGGCCGTCGGTGCGCGGCACCGGGAACGCGGCCTGCCAGCTATCCGGCTCGTTCTCGAACGTCTGCGGCTTGATCTCGTCCAGCACGCCTCTGGCGATGCCGATGTCGGCGACCTGCACGCGCCCGCAATGCATCCGTCCCGGCAAAAGCAGATGCGCGGGCTTGCGACGGAAGAAGGTCACGGTCGCGGTCGCGCGCACCGCCACACCCATCACCAGCCCCGTCGTGCCGTTGACGCCGCTCGGCAGATCGACCGCGAGCACCGGCGCGCCGTTGCCGTTGATCGCCTCAATCATCTCATATGGCTCGCCCTTCACCGGACGATTGAGCCCGGCGCCGAACAGCGCATCGATGATCAGAGCGGGCTTGCCGAGCGCCTGCGGATTGAACGGCAGCACCGGATATTTCCAGCCGCGCGCGGCAGAGGCTGCATCGCCCTGCAGGCTGTCGCGCTCGCACAGCAGCACCACGGAAACCTCGCGGCCCCGTGCGGCGAGTTCGGCAGCCGCGACAAAGCCGTCCCCGCCATTATTGCCGCGGCCCGCAACCACAACGATCGGGCCCTCCTCGGCCAGATCCATCGCCGCTTCCGCCACCGCCTGGCCCGCGCTCATCATCAGCGCGAAGCCGGGCGTGCCCGACGCGATCGTCAGGCGATCGGCGCGCTCCATCTCCGAGGTGGTGAGAATTTCCATGCCAAATCCTGGTCAAACGCCTTTTACTGAGGCACATCCATTCCCGGCTTGAACGCAGCGGCCCAAATCTGCATAAGAATTGATCTGTTTGCCTATTTCGTAGGCTGTCGTATCATGGGCACTGCGCAACGGACTCCACCCGGCTGCCCGTTAAAAGTCTGATAACATTCCCAAATCAGACCGGTTAACAACTTGGCATAGACCCTGCTTTTGAGGAAGCCGGCTGAGGATGGTGGGTAATCGCGAGTAATTTCCGGCAGTTCGCCGGGTCCAAGGATCTGCCAAGCATCGAACGGGCTGCGTGTCACTACAACCGCTGAAAACGCGCAGCACTCTGGAATTCCAAGAAGCGCCGGGAGGCAAAGTCAGTGAAGAAGATCGAGGCCATCATCAAGCCGTTCAAACTCGACGAGGTGAAGGAGGCGCTTCAGGAAGTCGGGCTGCAGGGTATCACCGTGACCGAGGCGAAGGGCTTTGGACGGCAGAAGGGCCACGCGGAGCTGTATCGCGGTGCGGAATACATCGTCGACTTCCTGCCCAAGGTCAAAATCGAGATCGTGATCGGCGATGATCTGGTCGAGAAGGCCATCGACGCCATCCGTCGCGCCGCCCAGACGGGCCGCATCGGCGACGGCAAAATCTTTGTTTCCAATATCGAGGAAGCGATCCGCATCCGAACCGGCGAATCCGGGCTGGACGCTATCTGAGCCGGGTGCTATCCGGAAATTCGCGGCAAAAAACAAGAAAAACGGGCTGCCTCCGCGGCCCCATTTCGTTCGCGATCTCACTCGCCGTTCACTCCAGGAAACCGACCCGCAAGAGATAAGGGGAATTCATGAAGACCGCCAAAGACGTCCTGAAATCGATCAAGGACAACGACGTCAAGTACGTCGACCTGCGCTTCACTGATCCGCGCGGCAAGTGGCAGCACGTGACCTTCGACGTCAGCATGATCGAAGAGGAAACGTTCGCCGAGGGTCAGATGTTCGACGGCTCCTCGATCGCCGGCTGGAAGGCCATCAACGAGTCCGATATGTGCCTGATGCCCGATCCCGTGACCGCGACGATCGACCCGTTCTTCGCCGAGACCACCATGGTCATCATCTGCGACGTGCTGGAGCCCACCACCGGCGAGCCCTACAACCGCGACCCCCGCGGCATGGCCAAGAAGGCCGAGGCGATGGTGAAGTCGTCGGGCGTTGGCGACACCGTGTTCTTCGGCCCCGAAGCCGAGTTCTTCGTATTCGACGATGTGCGCTTTGCGGCCACCCCCTACAACACCGGCTTCAAGCTGGACTCCTCGGAATTCCCGACCAACTCCGACACCGAGTATGAAGGCGGCAACCTCGGCCACCGCATCCGCACCAAGGGCGGCTACTTCCCGGTACCCCCGCAGGACAGCGTGCAGGACATGCGCTCGGAAATGCTCGGCGCCATGGCCAAGATGGGCGTCAAGGTCGAGAAGCATCACCACGAAGTCGCTTCGGCCCAGCACGAGCTCGGCATGAAGTTCGACACCATGACGCTAATGGCCGACCAGATGCAGATCTACAAGTACTGCATCCACCAGGTCGCCCACATCTACGGCAAGACCGCCACCTTCATGCCGAAGCCGATCTACGGCGACAACGGCTCGGGCATGCACTGCCACCAGTCGATCTGGAAGGGCGGCAAGCCGGTGTTCGCAGGCAACAAGTACGCTGACCTGTCGGAGACCTGCCTGCACTACATCGGCGGCATCATCAAGCACGCCAAGGCGATCAACGCCTTCACCAATCCGTCGACCAACTCCTACAAGCGTCTGGTCCCGGGCTATGAAGCCCCTGTGCTGCTCGCCTACTCCGCGCGCAACCGCTCGGCCTCCTGCCGCATCCCCTACACCTCCAACCCGAAGGCCAAGCGCGTCGAGGTTCGCTTCCCCGACCCGATGGCCAATCCGTATCTCGGCTTCGCCGCGATGCTGATGGCCGGCCTCGACGGCATCAAGAACAAGATCGATCCGGGTCCGGCGATGGACAAGGACCTCTACGATCTGCCGAAGGAAGAGCTGAAGCAGATCCCGACCGTCTGCGGTTCGCTCCGCGAGGCGCTGCAGAACCTCGACAAGGACCGCGCGTTCCTCAAGAACGGCGGCGTGTTCGACGACGACTTCATCGACAGCTACATCGATCTGAAGATGACCGAGGTCGAGCGCTTCGAGATGACGCCGCACCCGGTCGAATTCGACATGTACTATTCGCAGTGATCTCCGGGATCACCACGATGCGAAAGGCGCCCCACGGGGCGCCTTTTGTTTTTGAACGGCCGCACCGAGTGCGCTGCGCTCACACGCCGAAGAGCTTGGCATAGCGCGCCTTGATGGCTTCGCTCTGCTCCTGCACCGCTGCGGGATTGGATTTCATCAGCTTCAGTTCCGACAACGGGATGTGCGCGCCTTTCTCCTTGACCTGGCCGTGGAAGGAACGGTGCGCGTAGGTGTCGACCAGCATCTGCTGGGTCTCGGCGCCGAGGAAGAAACTCTGGAACAGCTTCGCGGCGTTCGGGTTGGGCGCGCCGCGGAAGATGCCGGAGCCGACGATGATCAGCGGCGATCCTTCCGCCGGGTACACCACTTCGACCGGTTTGCCCTGATCCTTCAGCAGCACCAGATTGTAGTCGTTGCCGTCGGCCATGATGGCGCGCTCGCCGAGCAGGACCTTCTTCGGCGGATCGGCCGCCGACTGCACCTGCATCACCTTCTGCTGCGCGAGCTTTTCGAAAAACTCCCAGCCGAGATCGCGGGAGAGGATGTAGGTCGTGGTCAGGATTGCGCCGCTGTAGCCGGGATGCGCCTTGACGATCTTGCCGCGCCATTTGGGATCGAGCAGGTCAGCATAGCCCTTCGGCGCCTCCTCGCGCTTGACCAGATCGGTGTTGTAGCCGATCGCCTCGATCCAGGCGCACACGCTGGCATAAGTGCCGTCGGGGTCGACCTGATCAGCCGGATAATGCTTCGCCACCTCCTCGGGCAGATACGGCTCGAGCCAATCGTTCTTCTTCCAGTCGAGATAGTGCGCCATGTCGGTGGAGTTGGCGACGTCAACGGCCTTGATACCGCTGCCCTGCTCCTGTGCGATGCGCTGAAAAATCCGTTCCGCGCCTGACCGTTCGACGCGCACGGTGATGCCCGGATACTTCGCCTCGAACGTCCGCGCCACGCGTTCGGCGACGTTCAGTTCGAGCGCGCTGTAAAAGGAGACCTTGCCCTCCTTGCGTGCCGCCTCGATCAGCGCGGGCGTGACGGCGGAAACCGGCGGCGGCGCGGCGCGCAGCGGTCCGGCAAACAGCATCCCTGCCGCTGACGCAGCCGACGCCTTCAAAAGGTCGCGGCGCGACCATGGCCGAAACCGCATGCTTGCCTCCCTTGTCTTCGCGAGCGTTCCTTATCTCCCGCTCGGGAAATTGACGCCCATCTCGCTCACTACCGGCCCCCACTTGCGCAAGGCCGCGCTATCGGAAGAAATCTTCACACCGTCGCCGAGCAGGCTCGTCGGCGCGCCTGCTTCCTTGTCGAAGCGCAGCATGATCCTGCAACCGCCGGGCTGCAGGCTCGCCAGCGCGCCGCCCTTCCAGTCCGTGACGAATCCACCGTAGTCCCAGCCGAAACCGGAAACGACAAAGGGACGGCCGTTCGCCTTCTGCACATCTTCAATACGCGAGCCAATGCTGACGCCAGCGATGTTCCATCGACTGCCCTTTCCGGCATTGCGGATGGAAAGGCCGGCCACGGCATTCATGGCATTGCCGGCAAAGGATATCTCGATCCGCTGGTCCCTAGCGCGCGGGAAGAGAGCGACGCCCTTGTATTTCTCGCCCTCGGCGCCGGGCAGTTCCGCGATCACGGCATCCTTGCCGTAGCGATGGGTCAGGCTTTTGGCACTGTCTTTCGGCGCAACCGGCGAGGAGCAGCTGATCGCGCCGTCCCGCGGCTCGGCGTCTTGCGCGAGAGCGGCTGCTGAGACGGATAGAAGTCCGCCGATTGCTGCGACCGATGCGATCAAAAGCCCGCGCCTCAACCGAATTCCCATTGCCATTCTCCCGACCTCGGCCGGGACTATAGCGGAAATACTGATCGCGGCGACAAGCGCGCGCGTCAGGTCTGGTTCTTGCGCAGGAAACGCTCGACGTCGGGCAGCACGGAATATGGCAGCGGAATGGGATCGCCGACATGGTCGAGCGCCGGATCGAGACAGCGCCGCAGCATTCGCGCCAGCTCCGCCTTGCGGTACGGCTTCGACAGCATCGGTATGCCCTGCCCCGCACGTCCCTGCGCGTGCATGGCGCCATAGGCATATCCCGACGTGAAGAGCACTCGCAGCGACGGACGCTCGGCCATCAGGCGTTCGGCCAGTTGCCGTCCGTTCATGTCGCCGGGCATCACGATGTCGGTGAAGAGCAGATCGAACTTCGTGCCCCGACCGGCGATATCAAGCGCCTCCGCGGCGCTCGCTGCGACGATCGTCTTGTAGCCGAGGCTCTCCAGCTGGATGGTGACGAATTTTCTGACCTCGAAGTCGTCCTCGACGCAGAGGATGGTTTCGTGCCCGCCGATCACGGGCCGCTCGTCGCCATCGGTGACCGGAAGCGCGCTGGCATCGGCCTTCGGCAGGTAGATCCTGAAGATCGCGCCGCGCCCCTCCTCGCCGTCGGTTTCGATGCTGCCGCCGGACTGCTTGACGAAGCCGAACACCATGCTGAGGCCGAGGCCAGTGCCCTTGCCCACTTCCTTGGTCGAGAAGAACGGGTCGAAGATCTTGTCGCGGATCGACGCCGGGATGCCCGGCCCGGTATCGCGGACCTCGATGACGACGTAGTCGCCCGCGACCTCGACACCGACATCCATCGCGTCCCGTACGCCGAACACCACGTTGCGCGTCGCAAATGTCAGCGTGCCCTCGCCTTCCATGGCATCGCGGGCGTTGATCGCCAGATCGACCAGCGCCGAGTTCAACTGTGCCCGATCGACGAGTGCGGGCCAGGCATCGCCTTCGAGCTTCGTCACGATATTGATGTGTTTGCCGAAGGTCAGCGAAAGCAGGTGCGCAACCTCTTCAATCAGCCCGTTGACGTCGATCTCGACCGGCTGCAAGGGCTGCTTTCTGGCGAACGCCAGCAGGCTAGACGTCAGCCTCGCGCCGCGGTCGGCCGCTTCGCTGATCATCTTGGTGATAACCGCCAGATGCGGGTTGCCCTTGACGCCTTCGGCGAGGATGTCGATCGTCCCCGTGATTACGGTGAGCATATTGTTGAACTCGTGCGCGATGCCGCCGGTGAGCTGGCCGACCGCCTCGATCTTCTGCGCCTGGATCAGCCGCTCCTCGGCGAGCTTTCTCTGGGTGATGTCCCGCATGAAGTTGTTGAGCACATAAGTGTCGCCGCGGCGAAGCGCTGTCGCGGAAACCTCGACCTGGAATTCATGGCCGTCCCTGTGCACGCCACTCGCCTCGAACCGGACACCGGCTGAAGTGCCCAGTTCGTCCTTCAACATTTTCCGTCGCCGCTCGCGGTGCGCCTCGCGCATCCGCTCCGGCACCAACAGTTCCACCACATTGACGCCGATTGCTTCCGCCCGCGCCCAACCGGTCAAGGCTTCGGCCTGTGGCCCCCACTCGAGGACGACACCGTCCAGATCGGTTTGAAAAAAGGCGTCGAGCGCGGTCTTGATGATCGCTTGCGCATTCTGCTCGCTTGCCACCAGCGCCTGGTGCGCCGCCTGCTGCCGCGCGGCTTCCGTCGCGAGGATCTGCGACAATTGCCGCGCCATCCGCCTCGCGACAAGCAGCGCCAGCAGTATCGCGATCACGCAGGCGGCGAGCAGCGTCCCTGGTTCCAGCCTGCCACCGCCAAAATAGGCCGCAGACAAGCCTGCTGCGCCCACGCTCGCCACAGCGAGCGGGACCATCGCAAGCGCCACGCGGGCCCATAATGTCATGTTGCCGGAGGCTCCTGTGGCGAAAAGTGCAGTCAGCTTGTCAAGAAAGGCATATCCGGCTTCAACCGGCCGGTCGTCAATTTTCGACCCCGCAAGATTACGGCCTGTCCCCGGAAAAAACCGGGGAAATGACTTGGTTAACCGCCGCAGCGTGTGTCGCTGCGACGGCGCTCGCCGGGTTTGCAGCGCCGCGCCGGTCAACCCGCCGCGCGACGGCTCCCCGTCAGCGCCTGGCCGAACGCCTCGAACAGCGCGCGGTTGATCGGGTTCTTCTGCGGATCGTATTCGGCGTGCCACTGCACCCCGAGCGCAAAGCCGGGCGCATCCGCAATGCGGATCGCCTCGATGGTGCCGTCCTCGGCGACGCCCTCGATCACGACGCGGCCGCCGGGCTCGAGGATGCCCTGACCGTGCAGCGAATTCACGCGGATGGTCTCGCAGCCCAGGATCCTGGCAAATGCACCGCCGGGTGTCAGCCGCACTTCGTGGCGGTCGGCGAAGATCACCTTGGGATCGGGATGGATCTCGCCGTTCTCCAGCCGCGGCATGCGGTGATTCATGCGCCCCGGCAATTCGCGGATCTCCGGATGCAGCGAGCCGCCGAAGGCGACGTTCATCTCCTGCAGGCCGCGGCAGATGCCGAACAGCGGCACGCCGCGCGCGACGCAAGCCTCCGCGACCGCAAGCGCGACGTCGTCGCGGTGCAGATCGTAGGGCTCGTGCTTCTCGCAGGGATCGACGTTGAAGCGGGTCGGATGAACATTGGCCCGCGCGCCCGTCAGCACCACGCCGTCGACCACATCGAGCAGCGCACCGATATCGGTGATTTCAGGGATGGAGGCAAACATCACCGGGATGGCGCCTGACACTTCCGCGACGGCGCGAAGATTGCGCTCGCCGACCGCCTGCACCGGGAAGCGGTTTTCGATCCGATGGGAATTGCCGATGATGCCGACGATGGGCCGTCTCATAGTATCAACGTCTCGCGCAAGATTTCTTTTCTCTTTGGGCCCCGATTCCGGAGAGGATCATGCCTTCCGGCACCCCGCGGATCAATATGCGTTGCCTGCAAGGAGCGCGCCATACCCCTGCAATAAAGTCAGTTCGAGGCCGGCGTGACCGGCCTCCGGCGTTATTTGCGCGTAAACACCTCTTTGGCGTTGATACTTTCGACGCCGGGAAGCCCCGCAGCCTTCAGCGCGGACGCGGCGGCGGCGGGCGCGCTCTCGCCGCCGAGCCATGGCAGCTTCGTCGTTATCCCGCGCGTGACGGGCTCGCCGAGCACGCCGCCGAAATCGATCGGCCAAAACCCGTTGGGTATCGCTTCCGCCGAAATGCCGCGCAGGCGAAAGGCCTTGTCCAGCACCGCTTCGCTATCGGCGGACGGCACGACTTTCGCGCTGCCGGGATTGGCGGGATCGGCAAAGGCCACCAGCACCGGCAGCAGCGCGCCCGTCACCCGCACAACGCCGGTCTGCCTGCTCATGTCATTGAAATTCACCCGATTGCCCGTCGCCGCGGGGTAAGCTCGCAGCGCGACATAGTTGATCGCATCCAGGTCGAGCGTCCTGTCGAAATGGGCCAACAGCGCCACCAGATTCTTGCCGCCGCCGAGATCGACATAGACGGCATCGCCTGACGTGCGGGTGCCGCGGTCCCGCGCATAGCTGCGGTCCGGGGTGACGGCCAGCACGCCCGATGCCGACTTGACGCCCGAGGGCGTCTCGACCTCGACGGTCATGCGGTATTTGTGGCCGGGCCGGTTGATCCGGATCTGGTCGCCGGTGACGAGCGCGGCGAGCAGTCCGAGCGGCCCGACCCATTTGAGATTTATCCGCAAGCGCGCCCTCTCCGCGATTCGGTTCCTGCACTTCGCTTGGCATACCCCCCAAGCCAGCGTCAAACCAAAGCCAGCGTCAAACCGGCGCGGATGGAAGCTTGATCCCGGCCGCGTTTTGTCGAATGAGTGACCGGGAAGCAGCAGGAAGGGACTGTCATGCCGATGTCGACCCAAGAGCGCCTTCAGGCCCGCAATGATCTGGCCTGGTCGATTTCGGTCGGCGGCATCGGCATCGTCCTGTTCATCGCGCTATTGGCGCTGGCCTGGCAATTCGCGGCCACCCTGTTCCTGATCTTCGCCGGCATACTGCTCGGCGTAGCGCTGAACGCCATGGCCGATCTGCTCGAACGCGTGGTGCCGCTGCCGCAGCCGGTGCGGCTCGCCATCGTCTGCGTCGTGCTGGCGGCGATGCTGGCGGGCATTGTCGTTCTCGGCGGCACCACCATCGCCCAGCAGGCGACGGTCCTGAGCAACACCATCAAGTCGCAGCTTTCCACCTTAAAGACCATCCTCGAAGGCTATGGCGTCGACACCAGCTTCTTCGATCTCACCCCCTTCACCTCACAGC
>JABUBP010000159.1_pt1 | contig 16112 bp, 14 predicted proteins | sample 7240331 | NCBI WGS metagenome assembly JABUBP01 (sample SAMN07256347, study PRJNA390944) | subsurface metagenome | isolation source: Methane hydrate marine sediment | place: Pacific Ocean: Eastern North Pacific, ODP site 1244 | collected 2002 | reverse complement strand
GATGACCTCGCCCTCCAGCGCCTCCAGGCCTCTTACGGGGTTCAACATCAGTCGGTTCTGCACCAAGAATCGAAAGGGGGGATATAAAATGTTGTCTGATGCATCCAGAAGGGTTTTTTGACACATCTTTCTGAGACAAAATCCATATTATAAACTTCCTGAGACCATATACTCTGTTGATAAAGGTTGACGACGTCGTTCATGGAGGCCCTGTACTTCGAGTTCGAGAACATGCCCGTCCGCATCGTCGCGACTAGGAAGATCCCTGAGATCAAGACCCCCGGGCTCGACATCAAGGAGGCCGACGAGGGGATGGAGCTCACGGTCAACCTCTGGATTGCATGGGAGCTCATCGAGGCGGGGCTTGCGCGCCTCTCGGACGGGGGTATCAGCGACGAGCAGTGGACGCAGACTCATTATCGTGAGCGGGTCCAGCCGCTGGGTCAGCCGACTGCCCTCCCTGAGGATTTCTACTCCCGAGCATACGTCACGTTTAAGCAGGCCGAGAAGTCGGCGAGGGATGAGGCAAGCCGGGCCAGCGGGAGGATGAAGGGGCGGTACAGGGACATCGTTGAGAGCAGGATCGCCAAGATCATGAGGCTGGCGTCCGCTGAGGCGAAGGCTGACTCCAGGGGCCTTCAGCCTGAGGAGGCGGTCCTCTACGATGAGCTGCACAAGATCATCGAGCGCTGGCGCAGCGAGATGAGGGAGCTAGGCGGAGAGTAGAGCGTTACCTGTTTTTTCGTTTTGATTGGTCTCATCCTATAACTTGAGTTTCCTGGAAAGAGTGTATTTCCAGAAGTATTATGAATTCCCGATTTTTCTTGATTATCGATATTTTTCTCCATTCTTATCAGATGAAAATATCGTTCAACGAATATGCACGAGGTCGCCTCCCTAACATGTAATTTTAGGACTTGGTATAAAGATCGGAGACATCAGCCTGATGAGGTATCTCATCAAGCCCTTTTCGTTGAAACTGGCTTAAACTCTTAAGAATCTCAGTTTGTCCCATCTTCATGTGACAATTTTTTATATTCAGTGACCTCTCCACTGCAAGGATACCGGGAACTTTTATCTTTACACTGGTGCGCTTCCCAGAGGTAAGAGCGTAATGTAATGAAGGATTCCCTACTCTCTAGGAGCATTAGCCCTGGCTGGTTACTTCGATGGCGAGTCTAATTCAATCCGAGGAGGCCTTCACCAGATTCATCGAGGAGTACAGGGACGAGAAGGCGGAGGTCAAGTACGAGCAGGCCATCTCTGAGATGGCGGTGAAAGGGCTCAAGTCCCTCGTCATCAACTTCACCGACCTCTACGCCTTCGACGAGGACCTCGCCAGGGTGGTCCTCGACAACCCGTTGGACCACCTCCCCCACTTCGACATCGCCGCGTTCTCCAAGCTCCGAATGCGCGACGCCATGTACGCCGACCAGATACGAAGGGTCCACGTAAGGTTCAGGGGGCTCCCCGCCGAAACACCCCTCCGCAGGATCGGGGCAGAGCACATCAGCCGCCTCGTCATGGTCACGGGCATCATCGTGAGGGCTTCAGCGGTCCAGCCCTACATCATCAAGGCCGCGTACAGGTGTACCGCATGCGGGGAGATGATACTCCTCGACCAGACCGACCAGTTCCTAAAGACGCCAGCCCAGTGCCCCTCCTGCAACAGCCGCCGGGGGTTCGAGCTCGCCCCCAAGGAGTCGGTGTTCATCGACTCCCAGCGGATCACCATCCAGGAGCGCCCGGAGGAGCTCCCAGCGGGGCAGCTACCCAGGTCGGTGAACGTTGAGCTCAAGGACGACGTCGTCGACATAGCCCGGCCCGGGGACAGGATAAGCATCACGGGTACCCTGGGGCTCCTCAGGAAGCAGGGACGGGGGGGGTACCCTCAGGGTCTTCGACCTCGCCCTTGAGGTGAACAACATCGACGTGAGCGGCCGGGATGCAGAGCTCCTGGAGATCACCGAGGAGGACATCGAGGAGATACGGGAGGTCGCGTCGGACCCCTGGGTCTTCCGCCGCATGCTCCAGTCCATCGCTCCCTCCCTCTACGGCCTCGACACTATCAAGGAGGCGGTGATGTACCTTCTCTTCAGCGGGGTCAGCAAGGAGCTCCCAGACGTCAGGATAAGGGGGGACATCAACGTCCTCCTTGTCGGTGACCCGGGGACCGGGAAGAGCCAGCTCCTAGGGTACGCCGCCAAGACCGCCCCGCGGGGGCTCCTCACCACCGGCAGGGGCTCCACCGCCGCAGGGCTCACCGCCGCCGTCGTCAAGGAGGGCGGCACGGGCAACTTCGTCCTCGAGGCCGGCGCCCTCGTCCTGGCCGATAAGGGCATCTGCTGCATCGACGAGATGGACAAGATGCGGGACGAGGACCGAGGGGCCATCCACCCAGCCATGGAGCAGCAGGTCGTCTCCATCGCCAAAGGAGGCATCGTCGCCACCCTCAACGCCCGGACGAGCATCCTAGCCGCGGCGAACCCGACCCTTGGGCGGTACAACCCGTACCAGACCATCGCCCAGAACATGAACCTCCCCGTCACCATCCTGAGCCGCTTCGACCTCATCTTCGTCCTCAGAGACCTCCCAGAACCCGAGAAGGACACAAAGATGGCGGAGCACATACTGAACCTCCACAGGGCGGCAGGGACCCCCGTGAAGGCTCCCTTCAGCACCGAGTTCTTCAGGAAGTACGTCAGCTACGCTAAAACCATCAACCCGGTGATGACGGACGAGGTCTTCGAGAGCTTCAGGGACTTCTACGTCAAGATGCGGAGCGCCTCCATCGAGGGGGGCGAGGCATCAGCCATCAGCATCACCGCCAGGCAGCTGGAGTCCCTTGTGAGGCTCTCCGAGGCTAGGGCCCGCGTCCACCTACGTGAAGAGGTGACAAGGGAAGACGCCGAGGCCGTCATCGCGCTGTATTCAAGGAGCCTTGAGCAGGTGGGCATCGATGTCACCACCGGGGAGATAGACATCGACATCATCTACACGGGTAAGCCCAGGAGCCTCCAGATGCAGCTCCAGAAGGTGCTCGGGGTCATCGGGGAGATGGAGAGGGTCTCCGGGGTCGTCCAGGACGAGGACCTCTTCACAGCCATGCTGGAGGACCACGGCATCGCCAGGTCCGAGGCGGCGAGGCTCATCGGGGTCCTCATGAGGGACGGGACAATCTACTCGCCGAGGCCCGGCTACTACAAGAGGACCTCCTAGTCCCGCCCACCTTCCTCCACCCCCCACAGAGGGGTGGACATTGTTTTTATGGGGCGGGGACCCGTTAATTCCAGCTGGGTTAAGTTGACCGAGGAGAACGCTTTCTCAAACCTCTGCCGTCCGGTCAGGAGGCTCCTAGAGGGAAGAGGGTTCACTCAGCCCACGGAGCCCCAGAAGCAGCTTATGCCCTACATCCTGGAGGGGAAGAACGTCCTCCTAATCTCACCCACGGCCACGGGGAAGACAGAGGCGGCGATGCTCCCCGTCTTCCACAAGTTCCTCATGAGCGAGAGGAAGCCCGGGGTGAGCATCATCTACATCACCCCCCTGAGGGCCCTTAACAGGGACATCATGGACAGGATGACCTACTGGTGCAGCAGCCTAGACATCAAGCTCGCGGTACGCCACGGAGACACCACGACAAGGGAGAGGAACAGGCAGAGGCAGGCACCCCCGGACATGCTCATCACCACCCCGGAGACGCTGCAGGCGATCCTCTCGGGGCGGGTGCTCAGGAGGTTCCTCAAGCCACTCCGATGGATCATCATCGACGAGATCCACGAGCTGGCCGACAACAAGAGGGGGAGCCAGCTCAGCATAGCATTGGAGCGGGTGAAGGAGCTGTCTGACGAGCCCCCCCAGCTCATTGGACTCAGCGCGACCATAGGCAGCCCCGAGAAGGTGGCCCAGTTCCTTGTAGGGAGCGGGCGAGAGGTGGACATCGTCCAGGTCTCGACCACCAGGAACACCACGTTCGACATCATCTACCCTGAGCCCGGACCCGTTGACTACGAGTTGGCCACCAAGCTCTTCACTCACCCTGAGGTGGCCTCGCGCCTCAATGTGATGAGGGGCCTCATCGAGGAGCACGAGACCACGCTCATCTTCACGAATACTCGGTCCACCTCTGAGATGCTGGCGAGCAGGTTCAATGTCTGGGATCTCGACTTTCCGTTGAGCATCCACCACGGTTCCCTTGCCAAGACCAGCCGTATAGCCGCGGAGAGGGGGCTCCGGGCAGGGGACCTGAGGACCATTGTCTGCACCTCCTCCTTGGAGCTGGGCATCGACATCGGGACGATCGACTTGGTGATCCAGTACAACTCCCCGCGGCAGGTGACCAGGCTCCTGCAGAGGGTGGGGAGGAGCGGCCACAGTATAGGTGAGACGGCGAAGGGCATCATAATCGCGTTGAACAGTTCCGACGCATTGGAGTCCATGGTCATATGCCGGAGGGCTTTGAAGGAGATCATGGAGCCTCTGGTCGTGCCCTACCAGCCCTACGACGTCCTCGTCAATCAGATTGTCGCTGAGTTCATGTCTAGGTCCCGTATCTACTTCCTCCAGGCCCAGACCCTGTTCAGCAGGGCCTATCCCTTCGAGGACCTCACCGAGGACGACATCAAGTTCGTCGCCAAGTACATGCATAACAGGTTCCCCCGCATGGCCTGGGTCTCTGAGGAGGACGAGGTCATAATCAGGCCAAGGGGGAACAGGAAGACCCTCTACAAGTACTTCTTCGACAACCTCTCCATGATCCCCGACGAGAAGACCTACCTCGTCATAGACGTCGCGGACGAGTCGCCTGTGGGCATCCTCCAGGAGGCCTTCGTCGCTGAGTATGCTAAGCCTGGGGTCAAGTTCGTCATCAGGGGGAGCCCCTGGAAGATACTGAATGTCCACAACGACAAGATCTACGTCAGGGCGGAGGACGACCCCACGGGCGCCATCCCCAGCTGGGTAGGGGAGGAGATACCTGTCCCCATCGATGTCGCCTTGGAGGTGGGGAGGATCAAGGCCATGGTGGAGGAGTGCGTCAAGAATGGACGCCCGCAGAGCGAGGTCATCTCGGAGCTCGCTGAGATCTATCCTGCTAGAGAGGAGACCATCAAGAGGGCTGTCTCCGAGATCGTGGAGCACGTCGAGCTGGGCTATGCCGTGCCCACGGATAAGAGGATAGTCGTCGAGGACTGGGATGAGAACGTGATCATCCACGCCAGCCTCGGCACCCTGGTGAACAGGACCCTGGCGAGGGTGATAGGTCACGTCATCTCGGAGGAGACGGGCTACCCCGTGGGGGTCCAGCAGGACACCTACAATGTGGTCGCCCAGACCGTCGGGGAGGTGGACTCAGCCTACGTGGAGACCCTCCTGAAGAAGCTCACCGAGTCAGACCTTGAGGCCCTCATGCGCGACGCCGTGACGAAGACGGGGCTCTTCAAGAGGCGCCTCATCAACGTCGCCCGCAAGTCCGGGGCCATAAGCAAGTTCGCAAACTTCAGCAACATCACCCTGGGGAGGCTGATGAAGAGCTTCGAGGGGACATGCATCTACGAGGAGGCGATGAAGGACACCCTGAGGCAGGACCTCGACATCGAGGGCACAGTCGAGATCCTCAACAAGATCGCGGAGGGGGAGATAGAGGTCGTCCGGCTCAGGACGGGGGATGAGGTGAGCCCCCTGGCCAAGGTCGCCATAGAGGGCATCAGCATGAGGACCGACATCGTCCCGGCCGAGAAGATGACCCGGATAATCATCGAGTCGGCGCGCGCCCGCCTCCTCAACGAGACGCGGACCTTGGCCTGCCTGGGGCGATTGGACCACGTGGAGACCAGTCGGGTCAAAGAGCTCCCCGAGAAGATAGTCTGCCCGAGATGTGGCTCCACGGAGCTCGGTGTCTACGACAGGCCCATAGACGAGGTCAGCAGGGAGCTCTCCAGGGAGAGGAGGGGGGTCAAGAGGGAGGGAGAGCGCTGGTGGGAACGGGGCAAGGACACCGCGAAGCTCGTCTCCATGTACGGGAGGAGGGGGGCCATCGTCGCCACGGCCCGGAGGGTCGACTTCACCGAGGCCTGGGACATCCTCGCTGAGACCGTCGGGGAGTCGGACGATTTCTTCGGGAAGATCGTCGAGGCCGAGAGGGAGGCTCTGAAGAGGCGCTTCATCTGATCCCGACGAATACTATTTTAGAATAGCCCGCCGATAGAGTGCTGACCATGACCAAGATTGGGATGCTCACCATAGGGCAGACCCCGAGAGTTGATCTTCTGCCCACATTAGTCGAGATTCTCGGTGACGAGCACGAGATCATCGAGGCTGGAGCCCTGGACGGCCTGAGCCTGGAGGATGTCAAAGGTATTGAGATCCTACCCGACGATTACATCCTCGTCTCCCGGATGAGGGATGGAACCGAGGTTAAGATAACGAAGAGATTCGTCATCCCCCGCGTCCAGGAGAAGATAACCGAGCTGGAGGAGAAGGGCGTCAGGCTGACAGTCATCATGTGCACCGGGGCCTTCCCTCAGTACGAGTCGAAGGGCCTCGTCGTCACCCCCCAGGAGATCCTCAAGGGGGTCCTGAACGGCTCCCTGAAGAAGGGAAAGCTGGGAGTCGTCTACCCCACCGAGGAACAGATGCCGGGGGCACAGTCAGACTTCGGAAGCGACGACGTCGAGACCTACGCAGACGTCACCTCCCCCTACGAGGGGAGCGAGGGGCTTGAAGCCCTAGCCGGGCGGCTCTCAGCACAGAACCTAGATCTCATACTCCTCAACTGCTTCGGCTTCAGATCAGACCTGAAAAAGTACATAGCAGAGATGACGGGAGTGCCCACCATACAGTCTAACGCCGTCGTCGCCAGGGTGCTGAAAGAGCTGGCTACCTAGCCCTGCGCCTCCGTCTCAGGTATCGAGCGACCAGGTACACCTCGGCGCTCCCCTTCCTGCTGGCCATGGGCTTCACGATGTTAACCTTCCTGTACGCCGCCTTCACCTCCTTGAGGTAGGCTTCGTACTCGGAGCCCATGAAGACCTTGACCACGAACCAGCCGTCACGTCTCAGGAGGGCCTGCGAGACCTTCAACGCCATCGTCGCCAGGTCGATCTGGCGGAACTGATCCACATCCCAGACCCCGGAGATATTGGGGGACAGGTCGGAGAGGACAACGTCAACCGAGCCAGGCAGCAGTTCCCGGATCTCATCCATCGTCTCCTCGTCGAGGATGTCGCCGACGATGGTCTCCACGTTTCCTAGCTCCAGGTACTCAATCGGACGCAGGTCCACGCCGACAACGAGCCCGTCCTCCCCCACCGCCTCACTCACGACCTGGAGCCAGCCCCCGGGGGCGGCACCTATGTCCAGAACGTATCGGGCTCTTCTGAAGAAGTGGAACCTGTCGTCCATCTGCTTGAGCTTGTAGGCAGACCGGGAACGGTACCCCTCCTCCTTCGCCCTCTTATGATAGTGATCGTTCTTCCGCTCGGTCAGCCATCTTCGAGACATCTAAGCACCTCCCCTCTCCTTCAGTTCCCTGAACGCGGCCACGACATCTGAGGCTGAGGCGTCCGTCTTTATCCCTCTGTTGTCTATATGGGACTCGGTGGCTCTAAACCCTTTCACTCTTAGGGCGTTCAGCGCCTCGGCGAAGTCTACGGAGGCCATCCCCACCTCGGAGCAGGCCCTGTCCACGTTGAAGAAGCCGACAGGCAGGCCAACCTCGTCCTTCACTCTGGCGATGATCGACGTAAGCCTCCGATTCGAGCCTGCGAAGGACCTCTCTGAGTACTTCAGCATGTCATCGCAAAACGAGGCTTCCGCAAGCTCCCCCACCCACATAGGGCCAGCCGCCTTCGTCTCTGAACCGCAGGCCTCACATCCGATCTCAGTCAAGGCGAATAGAGGGATAGTCCTCCTGTGCCCACAGCTGAAGCAATGCAGGACGTAGCCCATCTCCCTCAGGCTCCCGTCGGCCTTCTTCTTGCCCCTCTCCAGATGGGCGTATACCCTGACGTAGTGATCTGCGGCATAGCTGAAGACGGGCGTAGAGGCAACCTGATGCCTAGCGGCGGTCACTGCCAGGGCCCCGGTGACGAGCCTGATGGCCAGCTCGTGGCAGTACTCAGTCCTCAGGGAGCGCCCCCCGTACTTCCTCAGGCATGCCCTGGGGTGCACGCCGCAGAGAGGGGCCATGTCCGTAGCTGTCAGCCCTATCAGGCCGCCTCGCTTACAGGCCCTCACCGCCGTGTCTAAGTAGGGAGCTGGTGTGCCGTAGGGGTCTATGTCGACGTAGTCGAACCTGCTGAGGGGCTTGGCGTGGAGGGCGAGGATGAGGTTCGCCTCCATGTGCCTGACGGCCACCTTGTCCGAGACGCCGTTGAGGGATACGTTCTCGGTCGCCAGCTGCACGGCCTTGGAGTTCAGGTCACTTAGCACCACCTCCTCGACGCCTTCCACCTCCAGAGCCAGCCTGACACCCCTTATCCCGGTGCCGCACATGGGCTCGCAGGCGGAGACGCCCCTCCCCAGCCTTCCCTGATGGGCGCCTAGGGCGAGGACGGCCGAGTCCCTGTTCAGCCTCATCCGTGGATTGTAGAAGACGGGGGCCAGGGAGCGGGCTCTGTCGATGTGCTCCGCAGTGGATTCGTCGAGTTCCGGCACCAGGAGGGAGGCAGCCCCCTCGTTCACCCGGATCTTAGGGTATTCCATGTTCGTTCAGCTGACCTTTTCGCTGTTCCTTCGTAGAGGGATAGATATAAGAAATAGGGCGGACGATGGTTGATCTAAATCTCGAAGGGGGGGCCCTGCAAGCTTGAGCTATAAGAGGAGACCTGATTCTGCTGAGTTTACCTTGGATCGTAGGGTCCAGCTCCTCCTCGGCAAGTTCCTGAGCGGCGAGATAAAAGTCCTTTCGCCCACCCTGGACCGTGAAATGGGCTACAGGTACACCTCCGTGGAACCCCTCCTGGACAGCCCCGAGGAGGTTCAGGGTTTCCTCGACAATCTCCATGCTCACGGGTTCCTGGAGACGGAGACCTGCGGAGTCCTCCTCAGCTGCGGGAACTGCGGCTCATCCAACGTGGAGCACGTAGCTCCCCAGGGAGGAAATAGCGGCTCATCGGAGACAGGCGGGCTCCCCTTTCTAGGCGACTCCGGCTGGCGGTGCAAGAGCTGCAATGCTACCTTCGAGAAGCGTGAGCTCAAAGTCCATCTGGTCCCATGCTACAGCTTCAGCGAGAAGAGCATAGCAGACGTCTCAGACTGGCTGGTCATCAAGCCCCTCAGGGACTTCCTCCACGAGCGCGGATACAGGACGGAGAGCCCGGGCTTCCTGATAGGAGAATCTGAGGTCCGGCACCAGTTCGACATCGTCGCCTACAGCGGCGGTGAGGATGAGGGGACCTTGGTCATGGACGCAGTAGTCTCCGTCGACCCCATAAGCGAGGACGACGTGAAGTCCCTCTTCGCCAAGGTATATGACGCGAACCCCCTCAAGTCGGTCATCGTGGCCTTCCCGGAGCTCACGGACGACGCCAAAAAACTCGCTGAGAAGTACAAGATCGGGGTGGTCGAGACGACCGAGTTGAAGGACATCTGGATGAAGCTCAGGGAGGTGGTCCCGCCCGTGGACGAGGTCCGGTTCGAGCCCCTCGACGTCATGACGCTCCTCTCCCTACCCGACCACCTGAGGAAGACCGCCACCGTGACCGGCAGCCTGGGGAAGGCTACGGCCGACGAGATCTCGGAGAGGACGGAGCGGGCGAGGGCCGTGGAGAGCGGGTACCTCAACCAGCTCGTCAGGATGGGATACCTCAAGAAGGAGAGGGATGGGAGGATGGTGCTCTTCTCGGTAATATCGTAGGTGATGTATGATGGTGAAGATGTTCTCAATCCACTCGAGTCGTGGAGGCACGGGGAAGAGCCTGATCGCAAGCAACATCAGCGCGCTACTCGCCTCCGAGGGGCACAACGTCGCCCTCCTCGACTTCGACTTCAGGGCCCCCAGCCTGCTCACAATATTCCAGGCGAAGAGCAGCGTCAGGGACTGGATCAACAACTACCTCGACGGGAAGGCCCGGTTGGAGACTGTGATGGTCGACCTGACCTCCAACTATGGCACCAAGGGAAAGCTCCTCGTAGGCTTCGCCAACCCGGACATGGAGGCGATGCGGGAGATCGCCCGGAAGGACCGGAAATGGCAGATGAAGGCCCTGAGGAAGGTCATGGAGATGAAGGATGAGCTTGCCAAGAAGATGGGCGTCGACGTGGTCATCATCGACACGAGCCCGGGGGTCCAGTTCTCCTCGGTGAACGCCGTCGTCAGCGCAGACATCACCATAATAGTCTCCAGCCTCGACCAGCTTGACATCGAGGGCGTGGAGCGGATGGCCGAGGACCTCTACGAGCCCTTCGAGAAACAGACCTACATCCTCGTCAACAAGGCACGACCCCACATGTTCGTCTCCGATGAGAGCAGGAAGAACCTCCTCAGCGAGGTCGGGGGCAAGTTCTCAAAGCCCCTCATAGCCATCATCCCCTGCTACTGCGACCTCCTCCTGGCCCAACGGGTTTCGCTCTTCGCCCTCGACAACCCCAGCCACCCCTTCACATGGGCCCTAAGGGAGGTCGCCCGCAGGCTGCTAGAACTGGCTGGTTGACTCACAGGGCTAAAAGTCCTTCAGGATCCGATCCATGTTCTTCAGCATAATCTCGCCCTGAGGCAGGACCTTGTACACCTTGCGCTTCCTCTTGCCCGAGTAGACCTCCTCTGCCAGGATGAGCCCGCCGGCCTCCATGGACTCTAGCAGGGGATAGATCACCGCGGGGCCCACCTTGACCCCGAACCTGTCCTTCAGCACCTCCATCATCTTGTAGCCCCAGATTGGCTCCTCGAGGAGCAGCTTCAATATGGTTACATCCAGGAACCCCCGGACGAAGCGGGTCTTCAGCTCCGCGAAGCCGGGCTCTTCTACACTCATTCGGACCACAAGATGTGTTCTGTCTGCGATATATAGGCATGCCGTATGGGAGGTTTCATGAAAGGAATCACGGTATATCCGATAAAACGAAGGTTGATTATTAATTCTGTCTCCATAAGCATGCTCAGAAGAACATTTATGAATGATCTAGTTCGGGCATAAAGGTTTATAAACTAGTTTAGGTGGTAGTGTCCGAATATATCGTAGAATCGATATATTGTAGAGGTGTACAACACCACTACAGAAAAGGCGAAGGAGGGACAAAAGATAGAGGCTGTAGCCGTCATAGGCCAAACGTTCTCATACGTAGCCCTGGCTTTCGGCCTCTTCTTCTTCCTCTTCGCCTGCAAATACTACATCGCGATCCTCATCGCCCTATTCTTCGGCAGGGCCAGCAATGGAAACGGCTCAAACGGGACCAACGGCACCAAGTCCATCCAGAACGGGGTCCTCAACTACATCGCGAGCCTGAGAGGGCAGAACAACAACGGATCTGCCTATAACGATGGGTTTGACAACGGTAGAAAGATCGATGAGCCCTTCATCTCGATCCAGCTCCCCTTCTACAACGAGAAGAACGTCGCCCGCCGGGTGATAAAGGCCTGCTCGGACATCGACTACGAGAACTATGAGATCATCATAGCGGATGACTCCAGAGACGAGACCATAGAGATAATGAAGGAGCTGAACCTCAACACCAACGGACCGACTGTCAAGTTCATTCACAGGAACGAAAGGTCGGGGTTCAAAGGCGGCGCCCTCAGCAAGGCCACCAACTACATGAATCCCAAGGCCAAGTACGCCGTGGTCTTCGACGCCGACTTTATCCCGCCCCCCGACATCCTGAGGCGCTTCCTATGGTACTTCGAGGGGCAGGACGGCAACGGGAACAATGGGCACGGGGAGACGACAAACGGGAACGGCCACAGGTTCGCCGATGATGTACTCAGACATTACGAGAACGGTCAGAACGGTAAAAACGGCGGGAACGGGAACGGCGAGGAGCTCCTGGACAGGGTCGACGACTGGTTCGAGCGTCGAAAGATAGGCGTCGTTCAGGGATACCAGCTCCACCACCTCAACAAGAACGAGAACTGGATCACGAAGGGGATCAGGGCCGAGTTCAGCGGGGGCTACATGATCGAGCGGGTCGCCCAGGAGTTCTTCGGCTCCATGAAGATGATCACGGGCAGCGTCTTCATGATCAGGGCCGAGATACTGAAGAACCTGGGCTGGACCCACAGCATCACCGAGGACTGGGACCTCACCATCAGGATGTACCTGGCGGGCTACAAGGTCCTCTACACCCCCCTCATCCAGGCCCCGGCCGAGATACCCACGACCATCAGGGCCCTAGCCCGCCAGAGGATGCGCTGGGCTGAAGGGCACACCTTCGCCGTCAAGAAATACTTCTGGGACGTCCTCAAGTCCCACAACATGACCGGTCGGGAGAAGCTCGAGTTCGTCTATTTCGCCCCATACTACCTCCAGTCCTTCTTCTTCCTCGTCGGGACATTCTTCTGGGTGGCGGCCGAGCTCCTTGGGGAGCACCCCTTCTTCTGGACTGCCACCTTCGGGTGGTGCCTCATCCTGAGCAACCTCTTCGCCCTCCCCCTCATGAGCCTGTCAGGGCTCTTCCTGGAGCAGACCGCGAAGGAGGACTACTCGGGTATATTCTCGTTCATAGTCCTCAGCTACGTCCTCACGCCCTTCCAGGCCTACGCCGCCGTGAAGGGCCTCCTTGAGAAGGACGAGGGGGGCTGGGTTAGGACCCTCAAAACGGGCAGCGTAACCGACCGGATCCTCCAGATAAGGGTCAGGAGGCTCTTCAGCTGGATACTCCCGCGAAGGGAGGCCCCAAGGGCTCAGAGGACGGAGGAGCGGGACAGGCAGAGGAGGCGGAGGCCGTCAGCGATGGCTCTCCTGTTCCTGCTGCTCATGTCGACCTTGATAGTCTGGGTCACCGCAGCCGCCATGTCGGTGCCGGTGGACGATAGCCCAGTCACCGCCTTGAACCTTGAGTACGTCGCCTCTGGCGTCACCATCAACGGAAAATACACGAACATGATCCTCACCCATCCGGACTACATTTCCCTTGGGACCACACAGACGGACAGCTACACCCTCTCCGGCACAGACTGGCAGAAGGGGTGGCAGTTCTACCTGTTCGGGCCCCTGGAGGAGGACTACCAGATGAAGGGGAGCCTGAACCTCCACCTGTTCCTGCACTCGGACAAGGAGCATGAGGTCGACATGAAGGTCCTCGTCACGGACTTGGATGAGGACGGTGAGACTGACTCCAAGTTCTCATACCAGTTCAAGGACGTGGGGGTCGACGACGAGTCCCCGGAGAAGGCGCTGATGCTCCCCGCCGAGGTCATCAAGTCGATAAAGTTCAGGGAGGGGCACAGTATCATCGTGGAGATACTGTTCAAGGGGGAGGACGGCTGGACCTTCTACCTCGACTACGACTCCGCGGAGAAGCACTCCCGAGTGGATTTCCCGGGGATGGTGATGCCAGAGTCGTTGCTACCCCTCCTCATACTAGCCCCCTTGATTCCTGGGATCGTAATGAAGCTTCGAAGGAGGAAAGACGATGCTTAACCGAGTGAAGGAGTTCCTCTTAAAGTTCGGAGCCCGGTACGAGGGCTTCATCTGGTTCACCCTGGTGGGGCTTTCGATCCTACCCCTCATAACCACCATCAACGACCTCCTCACCCAGTTAGCCCTCGGTTCAGGGCTCTACAAGGTACTGGAGAAGTACGCGGTTCCGGTCATGGTTCGCCTCGCTGGCACCGTGTTGGAGGAGGTATTCAAGATAGAGACGGTCATAAGCGGATCTAGCATATACATGATGACCGGTGGTCTGCCCTATGAGGTAGACATCGTCTGGAACTGTGTTGGATGGCAGAGCTTCATACTCCTAGCGATATCCCTCGTCACTATCATGCAGGGGAAGTACACCCTCGGGAGCAGGATTAAGTGCGTCGTCCTCGGCATCGAGGGCGTGGTCATCCTGAATATCATCCGGGTCACCTCCACGTGCCTCCTCCTGTTGAACGGTGGGTACAGGCCAGCCATAACCTTCCACGACTACTTCTCGACGGTCTTGACTTTCATCTGGCTGAGCGGCTTCTGGTATCTATCCCAGAACTTCATCCTCGACTACAAGACGGAGGACGACGAGAAGCCCCTGCTTGAGAGTATCAGGACATCTTTCAAAGGGTTAGACCTCATCGGGCTTCTCCCCGACTTCATCTATGGCAAGAAAGCCATGGGCTTGGCGACGATGGTGATCATCCTCCTCGCGACCTTCCTGAATGGAGTCGCCATTATTTCGGTGAGGGCCACCGGGGTCGATCAGACGATACTGAGCTTCGAGTATCTGACCTCCCCCGTGACGGTCAACACAATCTCGACGAGCCGGATAATGACGATGCCCGAGTTCACCCAGCTCGACCCACATGCGTACAGCGATCCCGTCCAGGCGAGCAGCTCCTCGGAGTTCTATGAGCTGTGGAACTTCTATCTATATGGCCCGCTTGGTGCCGACTACAGCCTGCAGGGCTCGATAATATACACTGTCTGGTTGAAGTTCACGATCTCGGGAAAACTGTCCAGTTACGATACCCAGATACGCTTCAAATTATACGACGTGAACGAGACAGGTGGGTCAACCCTTGTGAATTCGGATACCTTCGATATCGGGATCAAGAAGAAGATGACGAAGTTCCAGTTCACGGGGAGCCACATCGACGAGTACATCTTCGACAGCGGACACACTCTCCGCCTTAGCATCAGCATCTACGACGACAGGGAGCTGACTTACGTCTTTGAATATGACAGCTCCAAGAGACATTCCAATATAGACCTTCCCGGGATGGTGGTCCCGGAGAGGCTGACCGGCGTCTTACAGGTGTCTTTCTTCTTTGCAACGACGAGTATCATCTCTGGTCATCTCAGGTCAATCTTGAGTAGGAGGAGGGAGCAGAATGAGTGATAAGATAATTCAGCGCGCCCAGGGGAAGGTCTTCCAGAGGATAATCATAGTCGCCTCTGTAACGTTCATAATCCTTCCTTTCGTTACGACGTTCAACGAGTTCCTGACGAAGGTGGTGGAGAGCTTCCAGCTCGTCGCCCTGATCCAAGGCTTCATTGCACCCTTCATCGTGAGGATCGTGGCAGTCCTACTGAAGACACTCGGTGTGCCTGCGTCCATCAACGGATCGAACCTGTACCTGACCGGGGCCTGGATACCCCTCAGGATATACATTAATTGGAACTGCATCGGCTGGCAGAGCTTCGTGCTCCTAGCCTTCACTCTCCTGACGGGGCTCCAGGGGCCCTACACCAGGAGGAGCAAGCTCATGACGGTGCTCATCGGGCTGGAGGGGACGTTCCTGATTAACATACTCAGAATCTTAATCCCAACCCTTCTAGCCCACAACTCGGGGTACCTCCAGGCTATCATCTTCCATGACTACCTGGGCACCCTGTTCACCCTCCTCTGGATGGGCGTCTTCTGGAACTACGCCTTCGAGAACCTCCTTCTGAGGAAGCCAACGGAGAAGGACGAGGAAGACACAGCCCCGACCGTCAGCAAGAGGGGGATATTTGACGACATAATAAACGGAGAGATAGGGAGGGAAAAGTAGTTGGGTAAATACTATTCGAGGATCGGCGGGAACCTGTACATCTACGTCACCAGGGGAGACTCCCTCATCGACCTGAAGTACTTCCCCAACGAGCTCAACCTCTTCACAGCTGAGTCGGCCTGGCGGATCAAGGACAAGATGGCCATCGTCAACGACGCTGACGAGGCCAACGTCGACAAGGCCGAGATCATCCTCAGCCTCAGCTGTTACTGCAGGAGGAGCCCGAGGTGGCCGTGCCCACTCCGACGGTTGAGAAGCCTCCTGAGATGGAGGTCATCATACCTGAGGCGAGGCCGCCGGTCCTGCCAGGAGCGGATAAAGTCGTGGCGCCTCCCGTTGAAGGGATGAGGGTCACAGCCCCCGGACTCCCGGCAGAGAGGCGCGTGATAACTGTTGACGTCTCTGATGACGAGTTCATAGACCGCATCATCGATCGCATGTTGAGCAGGGGCCTAGTCTTCCAGTACAGGCCTACTCCTCCACC
>JABUBP010000158.1_pt1 | contig 16147 bp, 14 predicted proteins | sample 7240331 | NCBI WGS metagenome assembly JABUBP01 (sample SAMN07256347, study PRJNA390944) | subsurface metagenome | isolation source: Methane hydrate marine sediment | place: Pacific Ocean: Eastern North Pacific, ODP site 1244 | collected 2002 | reverse complement strand
GGAGCGTTTGAATTTGCAACCCGAAGGTTGCGGCTACGATAGATTTCAGGGGGAATTATGGTTAAAGTAATTGTCTGCGGTGCTTGTGGGAGAATGGGCAGAAGGATTATTGATATTCTCAGCCAGGATGAAGAGACAGAACTGGTGGGAGCTATTGAAGCAAAAACCCACAAGGCTTTAGGAACTCAAGTTACACCTGAAGTTAAGGTAACTGATAATCTGGAGAAAATTATCGATAGAGCAGAAGTGGTCATCGACTTTACAAATCCACAGGTGAGTTTGGAGAATTTAGAAGTTGCCTCAAGATTTAAGAAACCTATGATCATAGGCACTACCGGCCATACAGAACAAGAGAAGAAATTGGTCATAGAAAAAACAAAAACCATTCCTCTCCTTATGGCTCCTAACATGAGCCTGGGAGTGAATCTTCTATTTAAATTGGTAGACAGTGTGGCAAGAGTTCTTAAAGGTTATGATGTAGAGATTATTGAAGCTCACCATAATCGGAAGAAAGATGCCCCTTCAGGCACAGCAGCAAGATTGGCAGAGAATATCGCTCAGGCGCTAAACTTGAATCTTAAGGAAGCAGGGGTTTATGGGCGTAAGGGTATGGTTGGACCACGAAAGCCCCAGGAGATAGGAGTGCATGCTGTGAGGGCTGGGGATATTGTAGGTGAGCATACTATTATTTTTGCTGGAATGGGTGAGAGGCTGGAGTTGACCCATCGGGCGCATAGCCGAGATTGCTTTGCCCGAGGAGCGGTAGAGGCTGCAAAATGGATTGTCAAGCAACCACCAGGATTTTATGATATGCAGGACTTCTTAGGTTTGAAAGGAAGTAAGAAATGAGATTCGATTATTCCCAGAGATTATCCCAGTTACCTCCTTATGTTTTCGTTGAGATTGACCGAAAGAAAAAAGAGGCTATTCAGCGAGGTGTAGATATTATAGATTTCGGTGTAGGAGACCCAGACCTACCCACTCCTCAACATATCAGAGATGCTATGAAGAGGGCTATAGAAGAGCCCAAATACCACAGATACCCCTTTGGTCCAGGACTGTTAGAATTTCGCAAAGCGATTGGACGTTGGTACAAAATCCGTTTTGGCGTAGAATTGGATGTTGGGAATGAAATCCACGCTCTAATCGGTTCCAAGGAAGGGATTGGGCACATTCACCTGGCATTTGTTAATCCGGGTGATGTGGTTCTCTGTCCGGAACCGGCTTATCCTGTCTATGATATAGGGACAATCTATGCCGGAGGCACTTCCTACTTTATGCCTTTATTGGAAGAGAACGATTTTCTGCCGGATTTAGATTCAATTCCCGATGAGATAACCACGAAGACCAAGATGATTTTTATCAATTATCCCAACAATCCTACTGCAGCCTGTGCCAATAGAGATTTTTTCAGAAAAGTAATCGAATTTGCCAGGAAACACAATATCGTTGTGGTAAATGATGCAGCCTATTCAGAGATATATTATGAGGGAAAGAAGCCTATAAGTTTCCTGGAACTTCCCGGTGCAAAGGAAGTGGGGATTGAATTCCATTCTCTATCCAAAACTTACAATATGACAGGCTGGCGGATTGGATGGGCTTGCGGGAATCGGGATATAATCAAAGGTCTATCTATGGTGAAGGAGAATATCGATTCTGGTGTTTTTGGTGCTATTCAGGTTGCATCGATTGAGGCTTTGAATGGACCCCAGGACTGCGTGGATGAAATGCGCCGTATATACGAGAGGCGCCGCGATCTCATAACCGAAGGCTTAGGGAAAACTGGCTGGAAAGTCAAAAGGCCAGAGGCGACATTTTACATTTGGGCGAAAGTTCCGGAAGGCTATTCCTCGCTCCAGAGTGTGGAGAAGCTCCTGGAGAAAGCAGGTATCCTGTCTACTCCAGGCAATGCACTCGGTCCCTCTGGAGAGGGATATGTGCGCTTTTCTCTGACAGTGGATGAGAAGAGGATAAAAGAGGCAGTGGAGAGGCTAAGAAAGATTAAATGGTAAAACAAGAGATTTATATTGCTCTTGGTTCCAATCTTGGAGACCGCTTAGCGAACATAAGAAAGGCAATTGAATTAATGAAAAGGGAAGGAATAGAAATTATAGACGAGTCTTCCATATACGAGACAGAGCCCGTGGGCTACAAAGAGCAAGGTTGGTTCTTGAATTCCGTAGTGAAGGGGAAGACAGAACTTTCTCCCGGAAGACTCTGGAAAAGATTGGAGAAGATAGAAAAGTCGATAGGGAGGGAAAGTGAGATAAAATGGGGACCGAGAATAATCGATTTAGATATTCTCTTTTATGAAAATAAAATCTTAAATGGTAAACAGTTACAGATTCCCCATTCTGAATTACATAAGAGGAAGTTTGTTCTGGTTCCTCTTGAAGAGATTGTTCCCCAATTGGTTCATCCAGTTCTTAAGAAGACGATTTCGGAGTTATTGAGAGACTTAAAAGATAATTCACAGGTCGAACTTCTGCTGAGACAATGAGAGTAATCAGGAAAAATTCTATAATGCAAAAAGTTGCTGATAGACTAAGAGAAGAAGGCAAGTCGATTGGTTTCGTTCCCACATTGGGAGCACTTCATCAGGGACACCTTTCTCTAATGGAAAGGGCAAGAAGGGAAAATGACATCCTGATTATAAGTATATTTATTAATCCTACCCAATTCGGCCCTGGAGAAGATTACAAGAGGTATCCCCGTCCTTTCGAGAAAGATAAGTTACTTGCCCGGAGAGAAGGTGTGGATATAATTTTCTATCCTTCTGTTTCCGAAATGTATGGGAAAGGATATTCTACTTATGTAGAAGTAGAGAAGTTTTCGAAAAGTCTTTGCGGGTTGTTCCGGCCAGGACATTTCAGGGGTGTGGCCTCAGTAGTCTGTAAACTATTCAACATTGTTAAACCCCATGTTGCCTATTTTGGACAGAAGGATTATCAGCAGCTAAAAATCATAAAGAGAATGGTCGAAGATTTAAACATGGAAGTTGAAATAAGAGAATGTGCCATTGTTCGTGAGCCAGACGGGTTGGCCATAAGTTCTCGCAATTCTTACCTCTCTTCTCAAGAGAGGAAGGAGGCTCTCTCATTATACAAAGCGTTGAAGTGTGTGAAATCGTTGATAAAGGTGGGAAGTTCCATTTCAGATGTAGTTTCTGAAATGGAAAAAATTATCCAGAGAGAATCCCACGCTAAGATAGACTATATAGAAATTGTTGACCCTCTAACCTTAGAAGACGTGAAGACAATAAGGCCAGGAAAAAAGGTTCTGGTTGCTCTGGCCGTATGGATTGGCAACACCAGATTGATAGATAATATGCTCATTAGAAGAATGTAGCTGTCCCGATGAATCGGGACGAAGCTCTGCTTCATAGTCATGTCATTGCGAGCGACTGAAAGGAGCGAAGCAATCTCGAGATTGCTTCGTCGCTTACGCTCCTCGCAATGACAACGCTTTGCTGCTACACTGTTACAAAAAGGTAAAAAAGTGGAAAATAGAGAAGAAATCCTAAAAGAAATCGAGGAGTTGAAACATAGGCGAAATGCCGTCATTCTCGCTCATAATTATCAAATAGGAGAGATTCAAGATATTGCCGATTTAGTTGGCGATTCTCTGGAGCTAAGCCGGAAAGCAGCTGCCACTGACGCAGACACTATAGTTTTTTGTGGTGTTTTGTTTATGGCTGAAACCGCAGCCATTCTTTCACCAGAAAAGAATGTTCTTCTCCCTGATTTGAAGGCGGGATGTCCCCTCGCTGATATGATTTCCCGAGAAACGCTGAAGATGTTAAGAGAGGACCATCCTCAAGCGCCGGTGGTCACTTATGTCAACTCTTCAGCAGAAGTTAAGGCAGAAAGTGATATCTGTTGCACTTCAGCCAATGCAGTTAAAGTGGTCAATTCTCTTCCTCAAGAAAAGATTATTTTTGTCCCCGATAGAAATCTGGGGCACTGGGTAGCTCGCTCGACTGATAAAGAGTTAATCTTATGGGAGGGGTTTTGTCCTACCCATGAGGTATTGAGAAAGGAAGATGTTCTGAAAGTAAAGAAGGCTCATCCACAGGCAAAGTTTGTTGCTCATCCCGAATGTCTGGAGGAAGTATTAGATTTGGCTGACCAGGTTGCCTCTACCAGTGGAATACTAAGTTTTGCCCGGGAAACTTCTGCTAAAGAATTAATAATAGGCACGGAAAACGGTATGTTATACCGTTTGAGAAAGGAGAACCCGGATAAGAAATTCTATCCTGCCAGCGAGAAGATGGTATGCCCCAATATGAAATACCACACTTTACAGAAAGTTCGTGATTCCCTCAAGAAGATGATTCATCTTATTAAAGTCACTGAAGAAATTAGAGTGGAGGCTTACGAGAGCATAAACAGGATGTTAAACCTGAAGGTTGGCGCGAAGGATTGAATATATGCTCGGGTTTGTGCTTTAGAGGAGAATTGTGGAAGTAAAAACCGATTTTTTAGTGATAGGAAGCGGTGTAGCTGGTTTGAGCTTTGCCCTTAAAGTTTCCCCATGGGGAAAAGTAGCAGTGGTAACTAAAAGGGAATTTGAGGAGTCGAACACAAAGTATGCTCAAGGAGGAATAGCTTCAGTCTGGAGTCAAGAGGACTCATTTGATGCACACATTCAGGACACTCTGGTTGCCGGGGATGGACTTTGCCATCCCGATGTAGTGGAGATGGTGGTCAAAAATGGCCCGGATAGAATTAGAGATTTAGTTAGTTGGGGAGTAAATTTTACTTTATGGGAGAAAGATAAAACAAAATATGACCTTGCTCGTGAAGGAGGTCATTCCAAAAGAAGGATAATCCATGCTGCCGACCTGACTGGAGAAGAAGTGGAAAAGACCCTGGCTAATCGAGTTAAGAAAAACAGTAACATAGCCACATACGAAAACTTAATTGCAATAAACCTTATTATGAGAGAAGGAGAATGCTGGGGAGCTTATGTCCTGGACGTTAAGAAAAAGGTAGTGCACACTTTCCTGGCTAAGGTTACTCTTCTTGCCACTGGTGGTGCAGGAAAGGTCTACTTATATACCAGTAATTCAGATGTAGCTACAGGAGATGGGATAGCCATAGCCTACAGGGCAGGGGCTAAGATTGCAAATATGGAATTTATGCAGTTTCATCCCACCTGTCTCTACCATCCAGAAGCGAAGTCTTTCCTCATTTCAGAGGCTGTGAGGGGAGAAGGGGGTATTTTGAGATTGAGGGATGGTAAGCCTTTTATGCACAAGTACCACCCCCAGAAAGAACTGGCTTCCCGGGATATAGTTGCCCGGGCAATCGACAATGAAATGAAACAGAGGGGAGATGATTATGTCTTTCTGGATATAACTCATAAGAGCCCGGAATTCATAAAGAAGAAGTTCCCCAATATTTACAAGAAATGTCGTTCTTTCGGTTTCGATATGACCAGAGAACCGCTTCCCGTAGTTCCCGCAGCACATTATATTTGTGGTGGCGTTTTAACTGATACTGATGGTCGGACTAGCCTCAAAAGACTCTATGCTGTGGGAGAGGTCACTTATAGTGGTTTGCATGGTGCCAATCGCTTAGCTTCTAATTCGCTTTTAGAGGCACTAGTCTTTGCTGACAGGGCTAGTAAGCACGCAAAATATGCCGCCGAAGAAAAAATCTCTTTCCCCACAGTTTCTCCCTGGGATATAGGACATGCTGTGGACAGCCATGAAGCGGTAATGGTAAGCCATAACTGGGACGAAATTAGAAGGCTGATGTGGAATTATGTGGGTATAGTTCGGTCGAATAAACGCTTAGCGCGGGCTAAACGCCGCATTGAACTTTTCCAGAAGGAAATCCAGGAGTATTATTGGGATTTTATTGTTACTAGTGACCTGATTGAGCTACGCAATATTGCAGTGGTGGGACAGTTAATTATTAACTCTGCTATTAAGCGCAGAGAGAGTCGTGGTCTCCACTATAACCTCGATTACCCTTCAAAGGATGACCTCCATTGGCAAAAGGACACAATTATTCAACAGAAGACACTTAAATAAGGAAGCAAATTTTTTTGGAGTGTCCCGACTTGTCGGGACTGGTACCCCGACTCGTCGGGGCACTTTACGCTCCAAATTTTTTTTGGAATTTCAAGAATTCTAAGATTATGATTCCCCTCACCTATATCCTCTCCCTTAGGGGAGAGGGAGAGGGTGAGGGGGGACATTTGTAGGTCCCGATTCATCGGGACAGGTAAATAATGATGACCCAGGACAAAATTACTATCAAAGGTGCCAGAGAGCACAACTTAAAAAATATAAATCTGGAGATTCCCCGCAATAAACTTGTGGTCATAACTGGTCTCTCCGGTTCGGGAAAGTCTTCTCTCGCTTTCGATACCATCTATGCCGAAGGACAGAGGAGATACGTGGAATCACTTTCTGCTTATGCTCGCCAGTTTCTGGGTCAGATGCAGAAGCCAGATGTTGACCAGATCATAGGTCTCTCTCCTGCTGTAGCCATCCAGCAAAAAGGTATCAGTCGAAACCCCCGCTCTACCGTGGGGACGCTAACTGAAATTTATGATTATCTGAGACTTTTATTTGCCAGGGTTGGTCATCCGCATTGTCCTAAATGTGGAAGGGAAATCCTTCCCCAGACTTCTCAACAGATAGTAGAACAGGTTTTGAACTTGCCTGAAGGTTCCAGGATTCAGGTGTTAGCGCCACTGGTAAAGGGAAGAAAGGGAGTTTATAGAGAGCTCTTCCAGAGGGTTCGCCAGGAAGGATACGTCAGGGTAAGAGTTGATGGGAAAATTTACGGACTGGAAGAGGAGATTAGATTAGACAAGAACAAGAAGCATAATATTGAAGTGGTTGTTGACCGCCTGGTGATTCGGCCCGAAGTGAAAACGAGACTTACCGACTCTATTGAAACCGCCTTAAAGCTTGCTCAGGGAATGGTTCTAATAGATACTACCGGAAAGCGCTCTTCTCTTTTTAGTATCCACAACGCTTGTCCTCATTGCGGTATAAGCATGGGTGAAATATCTCCTCGTAGTTTCTCTTTTAATTCTCCCTATGGTGCCTGTTCTAGTTGTTCTGGGCTGGGAACGAAGATTGAAATAGAGCCTGACCTGGTTGTGCCTGATAAGAGCCTTTCTGTAAATGAAGGAGCATTGCTTCCCTGGAGCAGTCCCATTACTACACGGCGCCACCGCTGGAAATGGGCTGCTCGAAGCTATTACTATGAAATGCTTGAAGATGTTAGTGATTATTATGGTTTCAGTCTGGACACACCTTTCAAAAAGCTCCCCGAAAAGTATCAAAATATACTACTTTACAGTTCTCCAGATGAAATCTATGAGTCAGGAGAGCCTTTTGAAGGGGTGATTACACAGATTGAGAGGCGTTACCACCGCACCGAGTCTGATTTTGTGCGAGAAGAGATTTTTAATAAGTATATGACTACAAGAGTCTGTCCAGATTGTCAGGGCAAAAGGCTTAAAAAGGAGAGTTTGGCTGTTACCATCCAGGAGAAGTCTATTGCAGATATAGCTGCGTTTTCCATCAAAGAGGCCCAAGGATTTTTCAACAAGATTTCTCTTTCCCCGACTGAGGCACTTATTGGACGGGAAGTACTGAAAGAGATTAAAAAGAGACTCTCCTTTCTTATCAATGTAGGATTAGACTACATTACCATTGACCGACCGGCAGCTACTTTAGCTGGTGGAGAGGCGGAAAGAATTCACCTGGCAACCCAGATTGGGTCATCCCTGGTGGGGGTAATTTATATCCTTGATGAGCCCACTATTGGTTTACACCCGCGTGATGTATCCAGATTAATCTCCACTCTGGAGGATTTGAGGGATTTAGCCAATACGGTTCTGGTTGTGGAGCACGACCCAGCAACAATCCATGCTGCTGACCACATCATAGATTTGGGTCCAGGAGCAGGTGAAAAAGGAGGGAGGGTTGTGGTTAGTGGTTCGCTATCCAAAATAATAGCTAACCCCGAATCTTTGACTGGCGCGTATATTTCAGGTAAACTGAAAGTGCCCCTGCCGACAAAGAGAAGAAGTGTAGACTTTAAAAGGGTTCTGGAAATAAAGGGGGCAGCCCAATTCAATTTAAAAAATATCAATGTAAAGATTCCCTTGGGAGCTTTTGTCTGCATTACCGGCGTTTCCGGCTCGGGTAAGAGCACATTGATTCAGGAAATCCTGTATAAAGCACTGGCACAGAAGATATACCACTCCAAAGAGAAACCCGGGAAACACAAAGAGCTCTTAGGCATAGGAAACATTGATAAGGTAATCAATATTGACCAATCGCCAATTGGCCGAACCCCCCGTTCTAATCCAGCCACTTATACAGACCTATTTACTCCTATCCGCCAATTATTCTCTGAGCTTCCTGAGGCGAAGATTCGAGGCTACAAGCCAGGAAGGTTCAGTTTTAATGTCAGGGGAGGAAGATGTGAAGCTTGCTCGGGTGAGGGATTAATTAAAATAGAGATGCAGTTCCTCCCTGATGTTTATGTTCCCTGTGAAGTGTGTAAGGAGAAAAGGTTCAATCAGGAAACTCTCCAAGTCAAATATAAAGGTAAAAATATTGCAGATATCCTATCAATGAGCGTGGAAGAAGCTCTGAAATTTTTCAAGAATATACCCAGGATTAGAGAGAAACTCCAGACTCTATCCGATGTGGGACTCGACTATATAAAGATAGGGCAATCGGCGACCACTCTCTCGGGCGGAGAGGCTCAGAGGGTGAAGCTGTCCAAGGAGCTTTCCAAGAGGAGTACAGGAAGGACGCTATATCTATTGGATGAACCTACTACAGGGTTACATTTTGCAGACATAGAGAAGTTATTGAGCGTCTTGCACCGTCTGGTAGATAAGGGGAACACAGCTCTGGTTATCGAGCATAATCTGGATGTAGTCAAAACTGCGGACTATATTATTGATTTAGGTCCCGAAGGCGGGGAGCAAGGTGGGGAGGTAGTGGCAACAGGCTCTCCGGAAGAACTTTGCCAGTCTAAAAAATCGTATACAGGAAGATACTTAAAAAAATTCCTTAAATAAAAATAAAATCTCTTTGGAGTGTCAAACGAAAGCTTGACAATGTGAAACTTTCGTTTCACACTCCAGGGGTCCCCTCTCCCCTTTGGGGAGAGGGTTAGGGTGAGGGGTGCCTTGACTTGTGGGGACGTTTCACACTCCCAAAACCCACTATTTTCGAGCTGGTTTTTTGAAAATCATCTTAGCGATTTTCAAAACCAGCTCTTTTTCTTCCCCTTTCTTATCCCTGAGCAATGACATAAATCTTTTAATGAAAAGGTCTTCTCGAGGTAACTTGTAAGTCTTCTCAGTAGCAAACAGGGCTACTATTGGTATTTGCAGGACATCAGCAATTTTCTTTAAAGTATTTAAAGTGGGCCTCTTCGTTCCTCTCTCAATATGCCCCAGAAAGTTGGCAGTGATATCGGCTTTCTCTGCCAATTCCTCTTGAGTTAATTTTAATCTTCTTCTCTCTTCTCGGATTCTCTTACCCACCATTCTGTAAATAGTCTCCATAAGGCACTCCTCACAGAGATTATATGTTTTTTTGCTTCACCTATGAATAGCCTAACAGGCAATATTTTGTTTATTGACAAATAGGCAATGTCGTGATATACTTACAAATAGAGAGGCTTGTCCCCACCCCGATAAATCGGGGCGCCCATAAATGGCTACACTACCGACAAATTTCTGAGAAGAGCTACATTATAAAGAGGAGTTGTTTTGAAATATGAAGAAGCATAAGATTCTTGTCGTCGATGATGAAGAGGGAATGAGATATATGTGTAAAAGTGCACTGGAACGCGCTGGATATCGAGTCAGTGTATCTCAGAACGCACAGGAAGCTCTTGAACTACTGGATAAGGATGAAGATTATGAGCTTGTACTTACAGATTTGAGTATGCCCGGGCACAATGGCTTGGAACTGATCAGGGAAATAAAGAAAAAGCATCCTCGTTGCAAAACCCTTTTAATGACAGGAACACTCCTAGGAAGTAATATAAATATAAGGAACTATTTACACAAGCCTTTTCGCCTTACGAAGCTGTTCTTAAAGATTAAACAGAGCCTTTCCTCACCCTGAAACTAATCCATCTCACCTGTCTTTTTTGATAACCTCAAAATTTATGATATACTAAAATTGTTATTAGTTAAAGTACAAAATTCATAAAAAAGATATCTCGATTTTTCTCTTTATTTCATTTTCTTTCATCGAGCTCTTTCTGGAATGGAAGACAAGCTTAACTGATTAAGGGAAGCGAATGCAGGGAGAGGATAGGAACTTGGAAAGTAGAGGAAGAGGCTGCCACGCGTAAAATCGAAGAGGAGTTTTCTAAAATAAAAAGAATGATATGCCCATTAATATAAATACAGTTCCCGCAATTTTTGTTACTACCTTTTTATCCACTTTATTAGAAACGAACCTACCTAAATAGATTGCCATGACAGATAGCAGAGCTAACGCTGTCATAGCTCCAATTAGAACCATCAGAGGGTTATATTTAGTGGCGAATATTCCCGAAGCAATTTGTGTCTTATCACCCCATTCTGTTATAAAAATCAATGCAAACACTGAAAGAAACGAATTTTTGAAATATGATTTACTTTTCTCCCTTCCTTCTTTGTTTCTTAATATCAAAACCCCAAAAATTATGAAAATGATTCCCGAAAGTATTTTTAACAAACGGATGGGCACAATATTTATAATCCACGAACCTATTAATACCGCAACTCCATCTACTATCAAAAAAGCAAGCATAGCACCGAGTAATAGGTGTAGATGTTTTTTTGTTTTTGAGGATAAAAGGAAAATGGATAACTGAGTCTTGTCTCCGAATTCCGCTAAACCTATCATAATTAATGGAATTAATACATCTGTTATCATTTAGGCACTTATTTCTCCCTGTTTATCTTTTGAACTCTTAACTTTTCACAGCGAAAAGCCACTCCTGAATAATTGAGAATACCGAAGTAGCAATCTCGCACAACTTCTTGCCTGTCTGGCGTCCAAAAAAGCGAGGATTTGGGCGAAGATGGTTAACCCGTTTTAGCCGAAGCTCTTGGAGACCGACGATATGAAACCATTAAATAGACGAAAAGAACAACCAAGCCCATTACAAGACTTTCAATAGGTACTTTAAACCTGGCATTTTCACCGAATTCGGTCATTGAACTGACTACAGATGTATAGGCAATAATTGAGAAAATAACAGCCATATCTGATTTCCACAGTAGATCCTTTATTCGGCGACTGATAACCAGTAGAAGCATGAAAGAAAAATAGACAGCTATGAGTAAGAGATAGACAAATGAATAGGGATATACCCACCATACTTCTCTGCCGGAAAAGAATCTTCCGATGCTGTATCCTTCATGATACGGCGCCGGAAACCAAAATAATATAAACGATTGGATAACACTCTTACCATAGGATACAGGGTTAGCGATGAATAATGCGATTGACATTTTAGTAAGTTTTTTGGACAGTTCGGCGTGGGACAAGCCACTACTGGTAAGCATTTTTTTCCTCGCCCGCCAAATTGTGCCTGCAGAAGTGCCGGTGGTAGCGATCTTCTTATCCCGTTCCTGTATATAGCTATCAGCAATAATTTTGTATTCATCAGGCGCCTTCTCAATAAACTTTCCTGAATGCTGAGTAAGGCGATATCCTGTCAATGTAGAAATCGTAAAATGACCAAATCTATTATAATTCACATAACTCCATCCAACGATAAGGATAAGAAAAGGGAGTAAGATGCTTGATGCGGATAAAAGAATGTTCTTAATGTGCAATTGCCTACATCGGGAGTATTGTGCATATGTAACCACTAACATCAAAGCGATGGGCAATAATTGAAATAAAGGTCTTGTCAATCCGGCTAAACAACTGGTAATTCCTACAAGAAAGCAAGCGGATGGTCGCAACTTGCCACTGTGTACTACGCTAAACGCAAACAACACTGTCAAGCAAACAAAAAAAGTAGTCAGCGTCTCGGATAATATATTTGCCTCAAAGAAAAGCGCACTTGGATTCAAACTATGAACTAACCCGCTAATTACTCCCACTACTGGCTTACTTGATAATCTTGTGAATATCGAGTAAAGAAATACAGAAATAGCAATTCCCAGCATTGACTGTGCCAAGAAAACAGACCAGCTATTTAACTTTAACAGAGCGATGAAAAGAGGGTAGATGGGTGTTCTGGTACCAGGGTCATTGGCAATATTGAAATTTGTCATCGCTTGGGCAAGTTTTAGATATCCTCCCGAGTCAGGCCATAAAACCGGATGGTAAATTAGCAGAAATACTATTCGGACAACAATAGCAACAAGTAATAGGAGCTGTAATTCCTTTGGTATATGGATTTTTCTAAAATACCGTTTCATCTTGCCAATCTTCTCTGAGGAAATTTCAGCCAACGTGTGCATGTTTGCCAAGCCCAGCACTACCGCCCGCGTTTGTTTTCCGCGCCCAGGTCGTACAATTTTACTTTGCTATCATGATAAAGCATTCTTATTGATGGATACTCGGTGAGTATGTCCGTATCAGCGTCAGTGACCAAATATCTAATGTTATAATCACGATAAAGCAAAATATATTGTTTGTCGCGAATAAGTTGTCTTAGCTTTTGGTCTTTTATATTTACACTTTTTGGGATTCTAGAAACATGACCAAATGCCATAGGCTTTTCGTGGATAGTTTGATAGTATAATGCCAATCCGTGCCGCCTGACTGTTGTATCTACGATGCCTTTGCTATCAGGTAAATCTTTCAAGAAATTAATGTATCGTGGTATGACAACTTTAGAGGCAGGGATAGGCTTTGGTAAATATTCTATAAAAAGGATTATAAGTAATAGTCCTGCCAGCAATCGTTTTCCTCGTGACTTTTGAAAAAGAACCTTAAATCCCATTGCCGAGATAACTGCTGCACTAAGTATTGTCATTACCATCATCCGCACAGGAACACCTGAAACCTTTAGAGGAGGAAATCCCATTTCAAACAATGCATAAGGCAACCTTATGAATGGAACTTCCCATCCCCATATATGCAATACCGGCCCTAAGCCCATGACAGTAAAGAAAATGAGTATAAAATACCATAGCCTGAGGCCCTGAGCAGGAAAGGTTCGTCTCTTAACCCACATAAAGATAAGAACACAGAATATTGCCAGGCCTATATGGACGCTACTTTCATTGATATTGCCAGGAAGGTTAGACCAATAAGAATGTGTTAAATGAGCAAAGCGCCAGTGTCCTCCAGGAATGAAGGGAGCCAGGAGATCCAAGGAAAATAACTTTGGTAAATGAGCGCCCACAAGGGGATCTCTCATATTTAAAAGCAGGAAAGAAACTACCAGTGGTCCTGCTGTTACGAGAAGACCTACAAAAAAAGCTGTAAAAGGAACCAGGTGTTCTTTTCTGAGGAAGAAAAAGATATTCTTTTTCTGAACACTGTACCAACCAACTATCAGACACGCTATCATCACACAGTAAAGAAAGTAGTAGTAATCGCAAAGAAGGACTGCGAAAAGAACTATGGCTGAAGCTATAGCTGTAACAATCCTTGGCTTAGCAACCAGCATATACCAGAAAAGCACAAACAGGGGGATCCATTCTAAAGACACCAGATTTAAATGCCCTTGAGCATGAGCAAAGTGATAATTCGAGAAAGCGAATATAAAACCTGCGATTATACTGGACCAGTATGACTTAGTAAAATAGTACGCTAATAAAAACGCCGTAAGTCCACCAGCGACGAAAGAAAAAACAACGATAAAATTATGAACCTTTATTAGCGTCAAAAATTTTAACAACAATATTCCCATAAAGCCATTAAATGGAGTTAAAGCATCCCCAAGGAGTGAAACCCCGTATGGATAATGAAGATAACAGGTTTGCCAAGGTGATTGATGGAGCTCGGTCAATGCCTTGTTTACCCACCAGATATTCCAAACATATTGTAATCCATCCCCCTTGTCTGCAAAAAAATGCGTGGAAAATTGTAGAATCAAAGGATAGGTGAGAATGCAAAAAAAGATGAAATAGAAAATTAAGGGGAACAGTCCCATCTTAGCTACAATAGAGACATAATGTTTGATGTTTTCTCTATTCATTTTTTAGAACTCCAAATAAAGGTTTCAAAAAACGGTGGACCTGAATTTCTTGAAGTCCACATCCAGTTTTTTCTTCAGGGTTTCCTTCATGTTGATTTCTTTAAAGGTGCCAAAGTCTTTCTTCAGTAAAGATTTGCTGATTTGAGCTGATTCTAAATGCGGAGTCAGTCCGCTTAAGGCGTAATCTCTAAAAACAGTTATGCTAAGACAAAGAAAAACTGCAAAAAAAAGACATACTCCAAGTTTATATTTTTCTTCAATTAAAATCTTAATTCTAGTCATTCTTATGTCTTTTTAGTTTAATTTTATAGTCCATAGTTGTTATTTTGTATTATTTGACCTTTTTATGAATTGTAAATCTCATACGTAGAAGGCCGGATAGGTCCTCCAATATAGTCTTTCCTATACGGACTTTTGTTTTTATGTTCTCTATCCATTCTACGGGAATTTCCAATATTTTATATTTATTGTGTTCAGCCAAAAGTAAAAGTTCTGTATCAAAAAACCAATTATTGTTTTTCACCAGTGGAACAAGATGCTTGGCAACATCGTTTCTTAGTGCCTTGAATCCGCATTGTGCATCTGAAAATCTAGTAAAGAATAAAAGCTTAATCAGGAAATTATATATTCTTGAAAATATTTCGCGATGCAGCCTTCTTTTTACTCTCGAGCCTTGCATTAGCCTTGAGCCTATGGATATATCAAAGCCGCAAGCTATGCCCTCAATCAAGGGTTTCAAATAATGTAAATTAGTAGAAAGGTCCACATCCATATAACATAAAATATCAGCCTTACCTTGAAGGAATGCTTTTCTAAGAGAATAACCTCTACCTTTTACTGGTAAGTGAATATATTGTATATTCTCATATTTTGATGATAGATATGTTGCAATTTGCGGAGTTCTGTCAGTAGAAGCATTATCAGCTATGATGATATTCCAGGAAAAATCGGCTACTCCTTCTAAGTAGGTATATAAAATAAGTACATTTTTTTGTAAGCAATCCTCTTCGTTATATACGGGAATTACTATATCTACACTTTGTGTTTTTTCATACATATTATCGAATCCTGAAATTTTACATTGACTCTATTTCTATACCATTTTATACTAAAAAAATTTGTTATAGAGTTTGGGATAAAATTCCAGCTTTTGTATCAAATAGTATACCAAATTCAAGACAATCTGCAATAAAAATCCGCAGTGTCTCCCTTATGGTACATTCTTCCAAAGGGGATCCCTGCCTTTCCTATCTTTTTACCAAATTTAAGCGAGAAAGCACCCGGTTTTAACCGTGGTGATGAATCCAGCCCTTGCACACAAGGGCTGGATGAATCCGCTTTTTCTTTTTTGCCTTGACGGGTTCGTTGATAAATACTATAATGTCTACAAAACTTATTAAGACTTCCTTCTTTATGGACGCATTTATATTTTGTATCAACTGCACGCAGACTGAAATCTGCTACTCCTAACCATTCAAAGCTATATTCAGGCACAAAGTAAAACATGATAATCAAAACCATTCTACTGAAAATCAAACAGCCAAACATATTAGAATTTAAGACAATTCGTAAAACATATTCCAAAGTTTGTAATTTAGGAATAGACTATCTTTCTATGCAATGGCCAAATAAAATTAGTCATTCTCAACTCTATGCTTATCTTAAAAATAAATCAGTTATCCCGTCTTCAGTTCTTAACGAAGCAGTAAGACTTATACGCTCACGATGGATAACCTTCTGCAAGCAGAGGAAACAACATATTGTAACTTCTACTCCCCATTTTAGAAATACCATCGCTATCAGTTTTAATAACCAAAATTGGTCTGTCAAAAAAGATGGCCATAGATATTTCGTAGGTTTCCCTGTTAATGGTTCAAAGCCATATTTTGAATTAATGTTATCCCAAAGACAGAAAGATGTATTAGACAAACTACTCCAGAAACAAGTTTTATCAGGTAATGGTCAACTTCTTGAACGTAAAGGAAAAT
>JABUBP010000157.1_pt1 | contig 16178 bp, 24 predicted proteins | sample 7240331 | NCBI WGS metagenome assembly JABUBP01 (sample SAMN07256347, study PRJNA390944) | subsurface metagenome | isolation source: Methane hydrate marine sediment | place: Pacific Ocean: Eastern North Pacific, ODP site 1244 | collected 2002 | reverse complement strand
TATCCCCCCAGATTCCAGCTATTAATGCTTTTAGACCCATTTGCTTTTTCTCCTTTCCCCCTTTTCAGGGTTACTTGCCTAGATTAAGCTATTTCTTAAGCGATTAAGGACGCGGGAGCCAGCTTGCGATACATGACGTGCAGGCTAATAAGCTCCCCAGCAGCCATATCTACACCAGCGAATCCCCATGTAATGTTCTGACCTGGACCAGCCGCTACTCCGTAGGTTAAGGCCAAAGCAACTAAGGCGAGGTATGAAGGCATCGGTGCGGTTAAGGCGGCTACTACTACCCTAGCTGCGTCCATCAGGGGGGAGACGACAACTGTACCTACACCAGCGGGAGCTATGGCAGCCAAAGCGTCATCCATAATCACGGCGCCTATCATAACGTGAGTTTGAGTGGCAAGGGTGAGTTCTGTGTCAAGGTACTCAAGGATACCTGTGATAAGAACCGGCCCACCGGTTATAGCAAAGATAGGCTGCGCTGCGCCACCAGCATAAATTGCCGGCACAGAACTGACAACATTTACCCTATCCCCCCAGATTCCAGCTATTAATGCTTTTAGACCCATTTGCTTTTTCTCCTTTCCCCCTTTTCAGGGTTACTTGCCTAGATTAAGCTATTTCAACCTTTATTTAATTAGGTTAGGCTATGGTAGCACCCGCTATCTCAAACAGGAAGTTATCGATGTGCACCGGAGTCGCTCCAGCGATGACATTGCACAGGACCTGGATGGCGAAAGGATCCTGGGGGTCGATAACTACGGGCTCGGAGAAGAAAGCGGCTGTCTCTAGTCTTGGCCCCAGGGGCTGCATGTCAAACTGGGCCTGGATGTTACCAACCGCGCTGGCCCTCCGGAAGATCAGGCGCGAGATAGGAAGCACTGCCACATCGACGGACACCCCATAGCAGACCATCAACCTACCTGCAGGGAACGTGTAAGCTGGGAGTGCGTTCAAGCAGGTGTAGACCGTGCCAATAGCCCCTAGGGCTATCGTCAGCCAGAAGTCCTGGGCAGCAGGTGTAACGAAGTCGGTCAGGGGGGCCAGCTCACGCTGGTCTATCGTCTTCGGCCATGCGCCGGTCTCGATGTAGGCTTTAATCATCGCGACTCTTCTCTCCATTTCGGCCGGTGGAATGCCCGCCAGACCGGGGATGTCGGCATTGACATTGCCGATGCCCTTCTCTCCGCACCTCTGTAGGCCGGCTGCTAGAGCTGTCGTCCGGTACCTCTTCTTGTCACTCAGCGACATGTCGTTGGAGTTAATCAGATAATTTCTTGAAGCCATTGTGTATACCTCCTTTGACTTCTTTTAGATTATTTGCTTTCCGGGCTTTACCTAGAAAGCATGTGGAGCTACTGACTCAAACTCCCGCTGATAGCTCCTCTCAGTGGGTCTGCCCTCGGTTAATGCCTTCGCCCTCAATTTCTCATTGAGTATCCTCTGCGCCTCCTTGACCGCAGACGACCCTGACCCCTTCCTACCACCAGCACCCAGCGCCTTGGTCAGGCCGTAGGCGAATCTCGGCAGGTCATAGAGGAAGCCATGAGAGACGTGCTCTGACCAGCGCTCGTAGCGTCTCATCCAGCCAAAGACACTCATGAGAGTGGCGGCGAGACCGACGCCAAGATAGGTGTAAAAGGACGCTTTCTTGAACACATCCCCTGTCCCTATTTTGCCCTCGTCGATACGTTTGTTATCCCACCACTCGGTAAGGGTAACGAGACCGCCATAACCGATTTCCCCAAAATCCTGAATGCGAATCATAGTTCTTCCCTCCTTTTTTCGCATTTTCCGCACTCGACTTGTGCGGTGGGGAAGCAACTATCTCAAAAAGGAAAGCTGGGAAGCTTCCGACCTTCTATCGAAAGTCGCTTCCCAGCTTTTGTTACAATTTAACGATAAACTATTTAATTATGCTTGTCAAGCCCCCAGAGTCTATTATACCTCCTTCTACTTCTTTTTCCTGACAGCTAAAACAGCAACGGTCCCAACTGCAAGGGCACCGGCACCTATGGCCCAGGGCAGCCAGGCGACCCCTGGCGGCGCTATCTCCCTAGCCAGCATATCAGCGTAGTCTAGCTGCTCCTGATAAGACATTCCCTCTAGTTCTGAAACTGGCGTGGGAGTAAGATTTAGATCTATCTCCCAGTCGTTGATAGCACCAAATAAAGTTGGCTTAGACCAGGCTTTCTTAAGTTTCTCAGAGATAGGTTTATGCTCGAAGCGGTCTAGAAAACTATGAATCGCCAGGGTGGCTACAATAATAACGGCAATTATGGCTAGACAGGCAAGGATGATGCCTAACCATATGGGAATGTGGATGGCAGCTGCTTGGCGTGGTGCTCCACCGGCAGTTTCCCTTAATGGCGTCGAGATGATGTCTATCCTGATGTCCGTCCAGAAAAGGGGTGTAGTATCGGCATAAGCTTTTAGCTCAATTACTCGTCCCCCTTCCTTCCTGACCTCACTGGCCAATTTATCAGCAACCTTTTCGGCTATCCAGGCTGTGGGTGTAAACGGGTCGATCTTGAAAGTGGCAGTGACAACCTCAACCTCACCGTCGTAGATATATGCATAGGGGTAAATTGTTTCTTGAATTAGCTCAAATTCCGGGGGAATACCAACAATGTCAATGATATCAACTTCTGTGGGATGACCTGCCTCTCGATAATCAAGAAGGCTGACACTCAGGTCATAATCAGTGCCGGGGTCAATATCGGAGGTAATGAGAATTTCAACACTTCTTTCGTAGGTGGTAAACTCTAAGGATTCGGGAATGTCTATCGTTGTCCCGCTCTTGAGGAGGACCTCTAACCATTCCGTAGGAAAGTGGTGGAGCTTACCGATGGCGCCTTCAAGGGTAGTTTCCATCGCCAGCCCTCGGTAGTCGAAGCTAACATTTACCTTGAGAGTATCGCCATAGGTGAGCTCAACCTTCTCCCCGGGTAGAACTCCAACAGTAGCTACACCAGGTCTGATGACCTCCATACTGGTAATATTCATAGGTATCCTCCCAAAATATGGTTCTTCCTAAAATTGGTCTCTACAAATTTGGCTTGGCACTCCGAGCAGAATTGCATTCTCCCCAAGTACAGATTGCCCATAATACAAAGGTCATACTCCGGATTGGTAAAAGGCTCCATATGGTCAGGGAGACCAAAGACATGAGCTATCTCGTGTTCTAATAAGGTTTCTACTCCTTCCGCTTCTGTTAAGAATGCACTATCGCTGACATAAATGGGCGTTTGATAATTCACTGAGTAAGCATTATGTGTATTAGCGAAGACAAACAGTGATATATCATACAATTCATAGTCCCTAGCAAAGTCTGAGTTCATTGCTGCCCACTCGTCTATCATCATTCGACAATCTACACCCCAGTAAGCCCCTATGGGGCCACCTCTTCCCACCGGGTAACTGGTCTGAAATTCCGAAACAAAGGCAAATGGCCAAGTCTCTCCAGTATATCCCGAAAGCCTCCCTAGGGCCTTTTCTAATCCAGGGCGCAGATTTGATATCCAATTCGGGTCATAATCCTCAGGATAGTGCCAAATATAATTAACCGCTACTGATTTAGAAAAGGCCCCTACGATAAAGGGGCTTTCTCGTAGCTGACTATCTCAAAATTACGGAACTCAGCAGCACCAAGAACATCAAGGACATTTAACAGAGTGGGAGCAAAAATATCGGGCCCAGGCACTCCTTCTATCTTGGCATACAGGTCATAGCCGGTCCCATAGTCACCGCCAATCAGCACATCACAAGCGAAAAGGTGGGGGACCCAGTCAAAGGACTGGTCAAAGTGAGCCAAAAAATCACCTTGCTTGTTGCCATCCTCATTAAACCATGTGTTCTGGTGGCCCCAGGAAATATGGATTTTCCCGTCTAGGTCTGGGCCGCGGTAGTCGACACCGAGGCGCACCCTGACTGTCTCGCCAACCATCACAGTGAGCTTCTCCCCAGCCAGAACATCTACAACGATGCCTTGCAATAGTGATTCAAGGCTGTTAATTTGTAGAACCATTTTAACCTCCTTTTGTTAGTCTTTACCTCTTTGCATATTCGGTTATGCCAAATCCGCGGAACTCTGGCTCAGGCACCGCAGCAGCTACAGTACACAGTTCTCCGATATCCAGATCAACCATCTCCGGGTCATCCTGGGCGCCCATGAGTAACTCTATCCAGAATGTGTATTTCCCTACTTTATTTAAGTCAAACTGCCCACTACTGATAAACTCATGGTCAGTGGGATATGGTCCTATGGTGCCTCCCCAGTCGGTGTATTCCTCGGCTATCATACCATCTGGGTCAGCGACAAACCAATAAATCCCCATGCCCTGAGAAATGCTCATATCATTTCTCCCCCAGACATGGAGTTTTGCCCTTACACCGAGGGGGACATCAGCAACTGGAACGATACCGTCACCGCTCCCAGAAAACTCCAATTCCTTTCTGATTATAGTCCCCTCTACGGGCACGGGCACAAGCTCAAAGTAGGCCACCACGCTCTTGTTGCTATTCATGTAGAGGTTGTAAGTTGTACTCGTCCCGCTGGCATCGCCTCCCCATCTAACAAATTGATAGCCGGAAAGGGGGTAGGCTCTTAGAGTTACCGTGCTATAAGCAAGGTAGTCCCCACTGCCAGGGGAAATGGAGCCACCGGAGGGGACAGAGACGCTAAGGTGAAAGGTTGCGGGTTCTGGAGTATAATACAAAGGACTGCCGATACTTCTCCAGTATTCTATAGAGCCTGTTCCTCCAGTTCTTAACCAGTTGGCGTAAATCAACTCTTCATCGGTAAGCGGCGTATAGTAGAGTGGACTACCAATAGAACGCCAGTATTCTATAGAGCCTGTTCCCCCAGTTCTTAACCAGTTGGCATAAATCAGCTCCTCATCGGTAGGCGGTTCTGGCTCGGGTTCAGGCTCAGGCTCGGGTTCAGGTTCAGGCTCTGGCTCAGGGTGATAATAGGCTATGTGCTCTACCAAAGCACCAGGGGAGTAAAAAACCTTCCCACAATAGGGGCACTCATACAAATCGTACATTATTCTCTCCTTTTCTTGCCCCGAGCAACTAGGGCAATACCCAGGACAGCTAAAGCACCGATACCGAGCACTTTAACAACTGTGGAGAGAGCCGCTTTAGTCTTTAAGCTGACAACTTTACTAGCATGATTATCGTAATCCCAATGGACAACAAACCGATGTACCATGACCAAAATGGTAGTATCCCAAGCGGGCATGGTGAACGACCCGCTGATGGTTTTGTATGCCCCACCTCCGATAGTTTCCTCAAAGGTGTCAAGTAAATCACCGGGGGCTGGGACCGCATATATATCCTCGACCGCATATAGCTTCACCCTGAACGAAAGGTCAAGCGCTGTGGTATTCGTTACCTGGGCAGATACCGAAACTGGTTCACCTTCTTCAGCGCTATTAGGAGCAGTTATTGCAATATCAGTATAAGGCATTAGCTCTCCTTCTTGTCCCCAGTGTCATTTTATCATAGGATTTATAAAGCAGTATGTCAATACCGGGCTATAGCTTACCCGGCGGCGTAATATCAGCTATGTATTTGCCATAGGCAGTTCGCAAGCCTAGTTTTCTAACTCGTTTGTTTTCCTTCTCATAGGCTCCTGGGGAGATAATCTCGCCTTCCTTGAAGGTAGTTTGCCCCGGGTCGAGGATGGTGAGATACTTCTCTCTGCCCGGGATTGAAGAAGCGGCCGAATGATGGCCGCCTACGCTTTTGGGAGATACCTTTCTGCGGCTCTCTCAGCGATTCGCTCCGCCGGCTTCCTGACAATTAAAGCCACAGCGACGAGTCCAAGCGCCCCGGTGATCATCAGGGGCAGCAGTGCTTTGCTTATTTCCTCAATCCGGACGAGCCCAAAAGCAATGAGCCCAATGATGAATAGAGGAACGAGCAGGGGAACGATAACGGCAAAGGAAGGTGAACCTTTCTGAAGGACAAGCTCGGTAGTGGGTATGCCATCGATAACCCGAGCTGTGGGTCGGTAATCATGAAAACCACTGGCGATCATCCCCAGGTAAAGGTTATCCAGCTCATCTTCAGTAGGCAGGTCTTCAGTACAGATAGCCAAACAGGCCTTTTCACCTACCTCCATGGTGGACTCCACCAGGTCAAGAGCTGTAGGAAGTTCGACTGCCGAGTAGCCAATAATCTCTCTTTGCGCAGCGCTTGTTAGCCCATATCCCCTTTCCGGTAGCAGCTCCTCCACTGAGTAGACCCTAAGAAGGTCACAGGCTTCCTCAATCGTTATGCCATAGTGACGAGCAATTCTCTGAGCGGTATCGAGCGGAATGCCTTTCCCATGCTCTTCCCCTTCTCTAGCTTTTCCCATTTTTTTACCTCCTTGCGTCTCTGTCGGCCGGCTGGCAGCAGCCATCATAAGCAAACCTATTAGTACGCTTGTCGTGGCGCCGAAAAGGACTTCCTCCGGCCGCAGATAAACCTCATTCATTACCTAATTATGAAACTGTTTAGGCGGGGTTGTCAATAACTGCTTTTGGTGGGCCTTCAGGAGGCTACTCCGCAACAGGCTCTACTTCCTCCCCTTGCTTATGACCACAGAACGGACACTCTTTGATAGAGGCGACTTCTGCCTCGGGTACTGGCCAACTTTTATGACAATTATCGCACGTAGCCAGCTTCATTTTTCCCTTTGGCTCATACTCCGTGGACTTGCCCAATGCCTTCTCCGGCTGCTTGACCAGTTCAATGAGGTGCAACCGCAGCTTCGCTATGTATTTGGCTCCAGGCATGCCCCTGTCCTGGATAGCAGCAGCCAGGTCAGGACGGGCTTCGGCAACAAACTTCATGAGCCTGACCAGAGATATCTTCTCAAAGTGTTCGGCATTGTCGCTCACCGCGGTAAAGTCCACTTTCTCCAGTGGGGGGAACCTTCCTTTCCTTACGATTTCAGGAATATCATCCGGCTGTATCCCAGCAAGATACTTCCGGAGGCCTTTAACTATCTGGTCACGCTTGGTCTCAATGAAAAACTCGAAGGCCCAGCGGCTACCGAGTTTCCCTAAGCGCTTTTTCGCTCTTTTCGTTAAGCCCTGTTTCATTCTTCCTCTTCTCCCTCGATCACATGGCCCAGGGCAGTGCCTGCTTTGTTCAGCATATCTTTGAAGCTCTTGGCTATCTCCATTTTAGTCTCGTGGCTCTCTCCATCGCGGCGCTGCTTGTCGCGGTGCTCCTCTAGCTTAATAAAAGTACCCAGGTCAAGAACCATAGGGTTACCATCCTTGTCGTTCACCTGAATGGGCGTTGACTGCGCTGCCGGTCCACTCTCGCGTATGATAACTACTGGCTGGCCTGGGGTAACTTCCTTGACCTCTCCTGTTTTGTTATCTACTAGGTAATTAGTGCCACTGCCGCCAGCTGGCTTGGGCGACTCCTTGATGATAACCACCGGCTGCCCGGCAGGCAATTCCTTGACCTCGCCGTCATCGCTAACGAAATAGCTGGGACCTGGCTTTGCTGCTGGTGATGCTGGTACAAGTATGGGCTTACCGGACTCCGCTTCTTCTACCTGAAAGCCGCCATCTTCACCAGGCTTGACGACATAGGATTTCCCCACCGCCTTTTCCCCCTCTGTAGCCTTAACAAGATTGACTATTTTTATAACGTCATCGACCGCGGAGCTGGTACCAGGTGGGGAGGTATCCTTTCTCCTGGCTGCTCTTATTTTAGCTAGGTCAACCGCATCCTTGTAGTCCATATCACCAGAACCCTCCCCCACATTGATGGGGATATCATCTTCACTTAGTATGTACCCTTTCTTACCAGCACCCTCTTCCCTTTTCCCCTCTAGTCCCTTGCCCTCCGTGGTGTAAAACTCAGCTGGTAGGTCGGTGGGGATAGGCTGATGCATCTTGCCTCGCCAGGCGTTAAGCCAGCGCTTGCGGAGGTCGCTCCTGATGTCCATTTCTATCATCGCCTGAGCTACCCATTTTAAGTCCGTGAAGTCTCCTGTCCATACATGATCGGCTGTCATCTTAATGAGCTGCAGCGGGACAACCCCAGTGAGCTTGCCTAACCTGAGAAACTGCTGGTACTCAGTGGTGGCAAGGGACTCCTGGGTAGGTTCAGGTGTACCACTACCGGGTTTCTCCGCCAATCCAGGCTCTTCTTCGATCTCCTTAAATTCCCCTAGCTTCAGCGCTTCCTCTCGCCCCTTATCGGTTAGAACATAGTGCTGGTCCCCAACATCTTCAATGAGGTGCTCCGTTTTCATCCAGCGATTAACAAACTGGGTCTGGAGGCTTCGGAAGCTTTCGCCTACCTTCTCCTCTACCTCAGCCCGACTCATGGGGCCGCTTGCCCCAGCCAAAATTCCGAGAACCTGTTCCTTTGATGCCATAATTACCTCCCTTTTCTTTAATAATAATCCCTTGCCAGCACTTTTGTCAAGTTTGCAAGCGCCCCCGCCAGCATACTCGCCAACACTGAGCTTAGGGTAGAACCTTGACAAGCCATAGGGCTGGGGTTATTATGGGGGTGAGGAACAAAGATGAATTGGTTAAGCTTTGTAACTGAGCAAGTGGCAAAACTCCCCCTGGAGCGCCTCTTCGTCAGGCCCTCTGATAATAAGAAAGGCCTCAAGGACCTGCAGGAGATCCTGAGCGAGTCCCATGCCGAACCAGCCGAGACATCCCCAGAAGAAATCCCCGAGGAAGCTGAAGAAGAAAATCTTGAGCCACATCGGCAGAAGGTACACCTAGAATCACCACCAGCTAGTGGCGTTTCCACAGAAGAAACAGTGGCTTACGAGAACAGGGAGATTGCTAAGAACCTAGTGCAGGTAGAGAAGCATTACGCTCAAAAGCTGAGAATCAATGGTATACCCTGCGATTGTGGCACTGGCCGTCATCTCCTAGCTATAGAAGGGGGCTGCGAAAATGCAATTTCAATGGTGGACAATCCCGATGTCTATTACCGTGTTGTAGAATGGACTCGGGAAGTCGCACCAAAAAGCACTGACGAGGCCGCCAAGAGCGGGCTCTACGATGAGGAATATCCTAACTTTTCCCACCAAGCCAGAGACTTCAGGAAGGAGATAATAGGCAGCTTAGACCCCAAGGCTCTTTACCCACAGAAGCCCGGTGAGCCGGAAGGCACTAGGATCCTCCCCGTAGCCAGTGAGGAGGAGATAGAGCAGATTCGGGAGAAAGCACACGAAAAAATAGAGGAGGTTTTGAAATGACGCCAGACGAAATTGACCAGGTAGCTAATAAGGTAGCCGCTAAGGTTCTGGACGAAATCACCCCCACAGTGCTAGACCCCGCCGGCAGGGGAATGCTGCTTCATTTCACCGAGCACGCCATAGAAGGTGCTGGATTGGTGGTAAATGAAGCAAGGGCCAGAGCTTCCCCCTGTAACTGCTTCACCTACAAGGGGCGAGAATATTGCTTCAGTAAAGGGGTCATAGGGATGATGAGCTCCGAAGAGAACCCGGAACAGATTGCAGAATACTGCAAGGCCGGCAAGGCCTACGAGGTGAAGCCCGGGATTAAAGAGAGGTTTGAGACGTTTTCTTCAGCGGCTGAGGCTGCCCACGAGAAAATTGAGGAAATCCCCAAGGGAGAACGATTAGTGCCCTGGCTTTCAGCAATGGGTGAGGAGCTGGAGAAACGCGGTATAGAGGTTTAGCAATGCGTTGTCCTAACTGTGGTGGTCCGCTAGATAAGAACGGCTGCTGTAAGAAATGCAACATCTGTGTTCTCAAAAAGTGAGGCAAAGATTAAAGAACAACCGCACTCCTTCGTGATTGACAAGAAAATTAAAACCTGCTATAAATAATAAGAGGTTCAAATGATACTTACCTTATTCACCGGTGATGAGTGTCCCCCGTGTACCGAGGTTGAGGAAGCCTTTAAGGGGAAGTATAAAGAAGAGATTGCCTCGGGTGAGGCAGACATAGTCAATCTTGATATCAACGAAGAAGCACAGCAATTTTGGACAGAACACGATTTACCTCTAGCACCAGTTATGGTTGTTACTACAGATAATGGTAAACTAATAAGCGTCATTGAAGCGCAAGAACTATTAGAGGCTTCACCGGTCGCAGAGACCGAGAAAGCACCCATCGAGTCGAGTGGGTAATAAAAATCTAAATAGGGAGGAATGATCATGCCAGCACCTTGGAAGCGGTTAACCGCAATGCCCCCACCTCCAGGTCAGATTCAGGCGGTTCAGGCGAAGAAACACGTAACTGTGTTTTCTCGCTCGCCTAGCGCTCCCGGAGCCGGTAGACCCGAAGTGAAGGCGGCCTTCACCGCCTGTGCGGCTGAGACTCTTGGCATCGAAAAGCGTGGAGAGCGCAATGTCAAGCTGTCTAGTTGCATGAAGGCTAAGGGACTGAGGACCGGAGTCTTCCACAAGAAGTCCCGAGCTAGGATAGGATCCCCGCTCTTCGGTAAGATCTATACCTATGGCGCCGGAGTAGTAGCCTAGGGTAGAGGGGTATAAAAGATAAGAGGCAGGTTTTTCGCCTGCCTCTTATTTATTTCCCTAGACACCTAAGCATCTAATCAGCTTTTCTCGATGGGTGAACGATGGCCATAATCACATCCTTGGGGAAAACCTCTAATATCCCTGTTTTATCACGAATCTCAAATTCATTAGCTTTCTCCCAGCACTCATAACAAAGTTCACTCCTGGTTCTAAACACCTCCCGGCCACAGTTGCTGCAAATAACACCGGCAGCCTTATCCCAGTCGTCTCGCCTCATTCTAGTTCGCCGCTTACCAGGCCAGGGGCGTGCTTCAACTATTCTGAGATTGGGGTCAACTCGATGCAGAACTTCAGCAAGTCTTTCCCTAGGCATTTACTCCCCCAGGGATTATTTTGAGGTTGGGCATCAGCTCTCCTTCTGCGCCTCAGCCTTAGCTGCTCTCTCTTTCATAATAGCCTCGTAGGCGTTATTGATTTGCTTAAACTTTTCTTCTGCCGACTCATTGCCAGGGTTGACATCAGGATGATATTTTCTGGCCAGAGCTCTGAAGCTCGCTTTTACAACAATGTCCATGGCATCAGGGTGGATACCCAGTATGTAGTAGGGGCTATCAGGCGGCAGCTCCTCTTCCTCGGGCCCGGCGAAGAAGTTGGTTACCTTTTTAGCCATGTCCTCACCGAAGGTGTTGACCACCCCTCCGGCCACGTGCTTCAGGCGCTTGCCGGTGAGAATATACAGAATATCATCCGCATTTCTCAGCGCTCTCTTGACCTGCCTGGCTCCTGACTTGGTTGCCATTACTCACCTCCTTAAAGATGGCTCAGCGAGCTCTACTTGTTTTAGGTCAAACTCGCGGAGCCCAATATCTGTACTGAAGCAGTACTTATCGTTGAACATGCCATATATGACATACTTCCCCTTGAGTGATTTCCCTGGGGGCGCAGTAGATTCAAGGATACGGTCCTCGCCGCCCTCGCCTTCTGTTACTACCCACATGTGCCCGTCTGTCTTCCCTCCCATTGCCCAAAGCCCAAAGGCACAGTATACCTGGTCCGGGGGAATATAGTTCCTGAGGATACTGCAAAGAAGAATAGCCGAATCATCACAATCAACACCGGCCCTCTTCTCTAAGGTTTCACTCGGCGTTCTCCAGAAATCGCCTACTTCCGATCCGTAAGTGGTAAAGGAATTAACAAACTCTTGAGTAGCATTGACAAAGTCGCTTGCCTGTACCAATACCCGAGCGATATCTCTCACTTCTTGGTCGTCGACCTGTACTAGAGAACGGATAGAGTGGTGTTTTTGATCATGCCTGACATCGGCCAGAAGATCATCATATCGCTTTATCTTGCTATCCCCAGCGACTATGGAAATGGCGCCGTTTTTCATCAGCTGCTTTACCGACTCCTCACCAATCTTAAAGTAGGTCATAGCTTCCTCCATTGTTCTAAAAGTTTGAACGTGCCCCTTGACTGGATACCCGGGGAATACGCCCTCTAGCTCTCGGGAATAATCCTCCTCCGGGACATACTCAACTGGCGGACCGAAAATAGTATGATTTGCCACCCACCCCCAGAAGGAAAGGCCAGTGCGCCCGCCGCTGCGGAAAATCGGAAGTGTGAAGGATTCAACAGCAACTAAACCGACAGCTAGCTTTGGTAGCACCCGCTTTACTTCTTTAGCTCTCTCAGCTTCCATGTGCCCCCAATGCCTCCTGGTAGGCTTCTTGTGCCAGCCGTTCGGCTTCAGAATAGGGAAGGTGGGGATGGCCAAAAGGAGAGCTCGGTTCGAGGTGGGTTGAGTCATGGACAAGCTGCCAGAGGTTGACGCCATCGTGGCGAGAATGTCCAGCCCCTCTCCAGATAGGGCAGATGCTAGCAACCCCCAGGATACCCACGCAGATAAGAAGCCCTTTCATTTCAAACTCCAGTTAGCCCCAGTATACACCACCAGGGGGGGCTTGACAAGCTGGATTAGATACTGTATAGTAATACTGGAAACATTAAAGCTAGGATAGGAGGTAAATACCAAATGTCATTCCCTTTAACCTTTAATCGTTGCCCAAATTGCGGTTGTAAGGATACTGTCTGCCGGCTTGCCTGCGCCAACGACCCCTCTATCCCAAAAGGCACCTTCCTTTCCCTCGAGAAGAAGATTACTCCCATCCAGGACTTCACGAAAATATCTACACCTACCACTAAGATACTCATGCGTCATTACGATACTTGCGCTAAGTGTGGCCTTGATTATTGTATCAGGGTCGAGAAGACAACTATGGATACAAATACCTTGATGAAAGCGATGGGTCTAGGGATTCAGGTAGTGAAACCGAGGTAAAGCGATGATTGACTTTGAAGATATGAAGCAGAGACAGGAAGTGGGGCAGCAAGACATTGACTCGCTCATCGATGATGAGAAAACAGTGCTTAAGCACTACTGCAGCCTGGCGACCGAGGCACTACTGAGGCTGGGAGCTCAGAAAAAGTCACCGGTAGATCAGGTAGTAATTAATTCCTTCAGACTTGGTATCGCCCTGGGGCTCCACCTGACCGTGGCTAATGGTGAAGTCCAGGGGAGACAGTAAATAAAATAAAGGAGCAGAACGATGGCAAACGATGAACTCAACCCCTTTGAGAAGATAGGATTGCAGATGGCCAAGGACCTTACCAACCCCGATCATTACGACGAGGAGTTTTATAAACTGCTGAGCACTCAAAGAATCCCCAGGGTGCTGGAGATTGATGACCAGATTCGCACGGCAATCGTGAAGTTCATAAAGGAGACGTGGGAGTCTCTGCATTGGAAATTTGACCAACCCGAAATACTTAATCTAGCGGCAGTTATGACTGCAATGACCCAAGCCCTGATCACAGGCTATGAGCTGGGGAGAAAACTGCGCCGGCCGCTGACCACGAAGCCGGCATCCTCACGATAGGAGGCCAATCAGAGATGGTAAAACGAAGAAGCAAACGAAAAACAACGGAAAAACAACGGAAAAACAACGGAAAAGCCCTTCACCCTGCCCTGGAGAATTTGAAGGAGCGGCTCTCATCACCGCGGCTCAGGGCTGCCGGCACGATTTACACATACCTCGAAACGGGTGCTAAATTCCTCAACGGACTAGGCAAAGACCAAAAGCCGACCGACAGCGACTTCCGCCGTTACTTTATCCGGCGCCGGGAGCAGGGGATCTCAGAGAGGACGCTGCGCAAGGAGTTTTTCCACTTAAAAAAGTTAGCGCTGGCCAACATCTGGGATTGGCCCTTCACTGCCGATGATACCCCCTACCCAGAGGATGAGGAATATGCCCCAGCTCTACTGCCCGAGCAGGTAGAACAGTTGATAAAAGCCAGGGCGAAGCTTTCCAAGGCAGAAAGATTTTACCTGGCTATAGCTACAACCTGGGTGGTTCGCCGGGAGGAGCTCAGCCGGATCAAAAAGAGGGACTATGATGACAGCACCTTCCTAATTCACACTGCCAAACATGGGAGACCAGTAAGACACCTTATACCAGATTGTCTCCACCAGGTCTTTGCCGATTATCGGCCTAAGGAGCATACACCGGCTGCCCTGACTATTATGTACCGGCGCATCTGTTCAAAGGCAGGACTCAAACACGAGAAAGGTTACGGATTCCATAGTATCAGGCGAACGCTTAATACAATACTGGCTGCTCTTTTACCACAAAACAGGTTGGACCCGGCAATACTGGCTGACTATGCCGGCTGGAGCAAAAAGTCCCTGGGTCCCCTATACGGTGGCGCCGCTATGGTGGGGGTCTATCGCCACCCCGAGATCCTTGACACCGACCCCTATGGCAAGGACAGGGTTATTTACAATATTCACCCGTTTCTTACCCTCTGGGAAAATAAACACTAGCCTACCGCTGGCAACCTTGCCAGCACTGGCAGTAGATACAAAATAAAGGCAGTGCCCACACCCTGCTAGCCCCTTGCCAGCGGCTTGCCAGATGTGTCAACTCCAAAGCTAAAGGGCGTGGGCTCAGATATGAAAAGCACCGCTCAGGTTTGCTGGCACTTTACTGACACTGCTGGCATACCAACATTGGTGGAGGTTTTTAGTATGCGGCAGGGTTACTAGCAAGCTGTCAACAGGATAGTTACCAACAAGTGCTGCCCCAGAGCAGCCCTCAATGTTCCCCACGATAACCCCCACGATGTTTCCAGCAAAGTTCAATCACTCCCCTAATCTGCCTGCCAGCAATTCCGTGCTGTCAGAGCTATCCCAAAATATATTTTGCCAAATCGGTCAAAAACACTTGACAAACTATATGCCAGTGTAGTAGGCTATTCGTAGCTAGTCTTTCCAGTATTAGGATACTGAATAGCCTTGTTAGCAGGCTCGTAACCTACTACACCGGATAGCCTAGCGATAGAACCTTAAAAAACACCACTCACCCCAAAAAGTTCTAGGGCGAGTCCGAACCCTAACTTTCGTTACATCTGGGGGGAAAAAGTTACAGAGTGAATAGGGCAACACTCAACCGCTACTGACTACGCTTGACACTAAAGGTAGTGGCTCAAAGTTACCAGATGAGTAGCAAAGCCCGAAAGCATATAGCCTAGTGGTCATAAGAGTTTCAGAGCCTAGTTAGGGGGGGCTATCCCTTGTGAGGTGATAAGATGAAAGAAACCCCTAACTACATCAAGAGCCTGTTACTGCCTAGCACCAAAAGCCCTAGAGGGCGTAGGGTATGGTCAATAGACCTAGAAACGGTATGGCTTCCGTTTCTAACCGCAACCAACACTATGGGCGACACCGCTATTCCTGCTGACGCTTTAGGCTGTCCTATCCGTTTGGCTTTTGACAAAGATGGCTCGGTCAAGTTCTCCAAAACTGGTAGACCTGTATCCAGAGTAGCTAGACCTATCTCCGAGAGTGTAACCCTTATTCGGCAGAACTTTGTGGCTAATCTCCAGCAATATGCCGAGCAGGTTGCCGAGAGCAGGCAAAAGGATTACGCAAAGCAGGTTGAAATGGCTACTATTGCGGGCAAGCCGATTATAGCCCACGATAAGGTTGAACTGGACAAGGCTATCAAGTTACAGCTAGAGGAAGCTCTACGAGTAGCAGAACAGGAAGCACCACAGGAAGCACCAGAAGCCACACCAGCCCATAAAACGGAGGAACTGGTAGAAGCCCAGTAAATAGGGAACTAGCCCCCCCTATCTAGGCTCTGAAACAAAACGAAAGGGGGGCTACACTATGGCAACAACCCAAACTTTGCCGAAGTGGGCAACCCTTGACCGCAGAAATGTTTTAGTTCAACTGTTTCTGGATAGTGGGGGCTTTTGTGTCTACGGACATAAAAAGTGCTTAATTCCCGAACATCACTATTTCCTGTATTCCGAGTTTCTTATTCAGGATTGGAAGCACCTAGACAAAGAGCAAAGGCAAGCCGAGTGGGAAGCTGAACGAAAGGCGTTACACTCATTAGGCGAAAGGTCATACCCCATTAGAGGGCAGTTTTCTGCTGTATCTAGGGACATTTACGCTGAAAGCCAGCCCCTTTATTACCTAGAGGGGCAAGCGGTAAGCGGTATCACCCTCAAGCCTTTTGTGAGAGTGCGTATAGCCTCAAGCTATATCCGCCTATATGTAGATTTGGGGGAAGCGTTGAGGCAAGCGAGCAAGTCGCAAAGGCGAAAGGCTATCCGATACGGCA
>JABUBP010000156.1_pt1 | contig 16178 bp, 15 predicted proteins | sample 7240331 | NCBI WGS metagenome assembly JABUBP01 (sample SAMN07256347, study PRJNA390944) | subsurface metagenome | isolation source: Methane hydrate marine sediment | place: Pacific Ocean: Eastern North Pacific, ODP site 1244 | collected 2002 | reverse complement strand
GCCCGGAGCAGGCGCGCCGGCAGGCGCTGCGGCAGCGGTCGCCGTTCCCGGCGGCGGGCCGCCCGGCATGACCACCACGCGGGTGCCGACCTTGGTGCGCTCGAACAGGTCCGAGACGTCCTCGTTCAGCATGCCGATGCAGCCGGAGGAGACGAACTTGCCGATGGTCGAGGGCTGATTGGTGCCGTGGATGCGGTACACGGTCGAGCCGAGATACATCGCGCGTGCGCCGAGCGGATTGTCGACGCCGCCCTTCATGTGGCGCGGCAGGTCGGGCCGGCGGGCCAGCATCTGCGACGGCGGGGTCCAGTCCGGCCATTCCTTCTTGGCGGTGATCCTGTGCACCCCGCCCCAGCGGAAGCCGTCGCGGCCGACGCCGATGCCGTAGCGCAGCGCCTGGCCGTTCGGGAGCACCAGATACAGCCGGCGCTCGCCGGTGTTCACTACGATCGTGCCGGGGGCGTAGTTGCCGTTGTACATGACGGTGGTGCGGGGAACGGGATTGGCGCCGGACCGGAAGAAGTTCGGGCCGCCGCCCATGACGTCGCGGCTGTCGAACTCCTCGGCGAAGGCGCCGCCCGCCATGGCCGACAGCAGTGCGATGGTGGCAATCGGCGCGGCAAAAAACCGGATCATTGGTCTCCCCAGCAAGAAATCGATTCAATGAACGCCACAGGCCATATTCGGGGGGATTCCGCAAGCCACGGCGCCGTGAGGCGGGTCGTCTCCACCGATTGGCGTTACCAATTCGGCAACCACGATTGGCCGCGGACCATTAGCCAAACCGGCACATGCCCGCGCGGGGCAGGGCAGCGATGGCGGCTATTGCTTTGACGGGACGCGCGAACAATGATTGATCGGATAGCTGAAAAGACCGATTGCGGAGCAAAAAGAATGAACGGCGCGGAAAGCCTGGTGCGGACGATGGTCAAGGGCGGGGTGGACGTCTGCTTCACCAATCCGGGCACCTCCGAGATGCATTTTGTCGCGGCGCTCGACCGCGTTCCCGGCATGCGCTGCGTGCTCGGCCTGTTCGAGGGCGTGGTGACGGGCGCTGCCGACGGCTACTACCGCATGAAGGGCTCGCCGGCCTCGACGCTTCTCCATCTCGGTCCCGGCCTCGCCAACGGCCTGGCCAATCTGCACAACGCCAAGAAGGCCAATTCCGGCATCGTCAATATCGTCGGCCAGCACGCCACCTACCACATCGGCTACAACGCGCCGCTGACCTCGGACATCGAGGGTCTCGCCCGGCCGATGTCGGCCTGGGTGCGCACCTCGCCCGATGCGAAGTCCGTTGCCAAGGACGGCGCTGCCGCCATTGACGCCGCCCGGAGTTCGCCGGCGCAGATCGCAACGCTGATCCTGCCGGCCGATACCGCCTGGAACGAGGCCGACGGCATTGCGCATGTCAATGGCGAGACCCAGCGCGCCAACTATTCCTCGCAGGCGGTCGACCATGCCGCGAAGATCCTGCGCAACGGCGGCTCGCAAAACCTGCTGCTGCTCACCGGCAGCGCGCTGACCGAGAAGGGCCTTGCGCTGGCGCAGCAGATCGCCGGCAAGACCGGCTGCAAGGTGATGGGGCAAACCTATAATCCGAAGATGGCGCGCGGCCGCGGCCGCTTTGCCATCGACCGCATCCCCTATGTGATCGAGCAGGCGCTGCCGATCCTGAAGGACTTCAAGAACATCGTGCTGGTCGAGGCCAACGATCCCGTCGCATTCTTTGCCTATCCGAACAAGCCGAGCCTGTTGAAGCCGGAAGGCTGCGACGTGCACCGCATGACCGGTGGCGGCGAGAATTCGGTGGCGGCGCTGGAAGCGCTGGCCGGCGCTGTCGGCGCAAAGCCCGCCGACGTCGTGCCGCAGAAGCCGATGGACATCGCAAAGCCCACCGGCGCGCTGAACCACGCCAACATCGCGCAGGCGATTGCGATGGCGATCCCCGAGAATGCCATCGTGGTCGATGAATCCGTCACGACGGGCCGGCAGTTCTTCCCGCCGACCGCAGCCGCCAAGCCGCATGACTGGCTGCAGAACATGGGCGGCTCGATCGGCTTCTCGCCGCCGGTGGCGACTGGCGCGGCGGTTGCATGTCCCGACCGCAAGGTGATCTGCATGGTCGGCGACGGTTCCTCGATGTACACGATCCAGGCTTTGTGGACCCAGGCGCGCGAAAGCCTCAACGTTGTCACGATTGTGTTCGCAAATCGCATCTATCAGATTCTGCGCGGCGAGTTCGACGGGGTCGGCGCCGGTGAGCCCGGTCAACGTGCGCTGGACATGTTGAAGATCGACCGGCCGACCATCGATTTCGTGGCGCTGGCCAAGGGCATGGGCGTTCCGCCCCGCGCGGTGACGACGGCGGACGAGTTCAACAAGGCGCTGGAAGAAGCCATCGCCGAGCCCGGGCCACGGCTGATCGAGGTGCAGATGTAGCGGGCGTATCGCCCGCGTCATTGGGGGGAGTGGATGCGGGCGGAACTCCAGAAGGTCATCAAGGCAGTCGAGGAATTTTATGCCCGCGAGGGCGTGCTGTTCGACAAGGACCTCGGCGAGCGCACGCTGACGCACCGGATGGCCGTGCATCTGGAGCGGCAGTTCGACGGATGGGAAGTCGATTGCGAATACAATCGCCTCGGCGAGCGGCTCTTGAAGCTGCCGCACGGGTCCATCGTTTCGACCGATGACGAACTCGGCAAATCGATCTTTCCCGATATCGTCGTGCACCGCCGCGCCGTGCCGGAAAACCTTCTGGCGGTGGAAGTGCGCAAGGCCACCAATCATCAGCCGATCGAGCACGAGCACCACAAGCTGCGCGGCCTGACCGATCCGTATCTGTGGTTCGCCTACCGCGTCGGCGTGCTGCTGGTGCTGGCCAAAGGCAAGGTGAAGTCGTCGGACGTCTATCTCGGCGGCATCATCGACAAGGAATTGTCCGACTGGTTCGCCGGACGGCTGAAGGAATTGGGTCTGGCAGGCTGAAGCGTGATGTAGCCCATCCTTCGAGACGCCCGTCTTTGGCGGGATCCTCAGGATGAGGCCTTTGCGCTGTGCGATGTTTGACCCTCATGGTGAGGAGCGCCGCCTGCGGCGCGTCTCGAACCATGAAGGCCAAACTGGATCAGACAAGAACAATCGCACTCGGGGAGGCTGACATGAAATTCACCGCATCGATCGCTGCAACGTTGTTGCTCGTTACCGCCGCCTTCGCGCAGACACCCTCGATGGACGCCTCATTGCAGGCGCTGCTCGCCAATCCGAAGGTCATCAAGACGCTCGACGACCTCAAGGCCGACGATGCGCGCGCACTGGTAGAGCAGAAGCGCATCACCGAAATCCCCGCGCCGCCGTTCAAGGAGAGGGTGCGCGGCGAGTATTACCTGAAGCGGATGCAGGAGCTCGGCCTCAAGGACGCTGCCATGGACAGCGAAGGCAATGTCATCGCGCTGCGCAAGGGGACCGGCGGCGGCCGGCCGAAGCTGGTGGTCTCGGCGCATCTCGACACGGTCTTCCCCGAAGATGTTGACGTGACCGTGAAGGAAAAGGAGGGCGTCATCAACGCGCCCGGGATCGGCGATGATTCCCGCGGGCTCGCCGCGCTGCTCTCGCTGGTCAAGGCGATGAACGAGAACGGTATCGCGACCGTCGGCGATCTCCTGATCGTCGGCACCGTCGGCGAGGAAGAACTCGGCAATCTCCGCGGCGTCAAGGCGCTGTTCCGCGATCACAAGGACATCGACGGCTTCATCTCCATTGACGGCCTCGGCATCAGCCGTGTCGTCAACCAGTCCACCGGCAGCCACCGCTACGAGATGATCTTCAAGGGGCCGGGCGGCCATTCCTTCCAGGAATTCGGCCTGCCCAGCGCCATCCATGCCATGGGCCGCGCGATCGCGAAAATCTCGGAGTTGCAGACGCCGGCCGAGCCGCGCACCACCTTCACCGTCGGCACCGTGCGCGGCGGCACCTCAGTCAACGCCATCGCCGCCGAGGCGCGCATGGCCGTCGACATGCGCTCGAACGATACGGATGAACTGCTCAAGCTCGAGGCGCGGCTCCTCGATCTCGTCAAGCAGGCCGTCGCGGACGAGAATGCGCGCTGGAACTCCGACAAGATCTCGGTCGAGATCAAGCTGATCGGCGACCGGCCCGCGGGCATTGTGTCGATGGATTCGCCGATCGTGCAGGCCACGCAGCGCACGGTCGCGTCAATCGCGCGCGGGCCTAAGGTCACTTTTGCCGGCTCTTCCACCGATTCCAACATCGCGATGTCTCTTGGAATTCCGGCGGTCACCATCGGCGGTGGCGGCGAGGGCGGCAACTGGCACTCGCGCAACGAATGGTACAAGCCGACAGATGCCTGGATGGGCCCGCAGAACGCGCTGCTGACGGTGCTGATGCTGAGCGGGCTCGATGGTGTGACGAAGCCGGCGCTCACCGTGAGGCAGGGCGCAAAGTGATTGTTTTTCGTCATGGCCGGGCTTGTCCCGGCCATCCACGTCTTTCTTGCATTCCGCATCAAAGAATATGGATGACCGGGACAAGCCCGGGCATGACGGTGAGCGGATAGCTTGGCGCTACACCGCGCGCCTTACCCGCGCCAGCGCCATACCAAGCCGGCGTCCGACCAGAAGGCCGATCACCACAATCAGGCACCACACCGGCAGGAAGAAGAAAGTGAGGATCCCCGCATCCTCCGGCTCGGTCATCAGCAGCCATTTGACGATGCCGACCGGTGCGAACAGGCCGATCGCGCCGCCGATGGTGGTTATGACCCCGACCAAAATCCTCTGCGGCGACATCGGCGCCTTTACTTCCGGAACAGGATGAGGGCTTCGCGATAGAGATTGGCGAACGAGATCATCAGCGCGCTGCCGAGCGCGAACATGGCGAAGCGGTGATAGTCGTCATAGGTGAGCGGCTGGAACTGGAAGTGCGGCGGCATGAAAGCCCACCACACGATAGGGATGGTCAAGAGCGTCGCGAAGATGCCGGCCGGCGCACCCGCCAAAAGGCTGGCCACCAGGATCGCGGGGAAGAAGGAAGCGAAATAGAGTTTGATGCCGAAGATCGTGAAGACTTCCTGGATCGTCGCGGCGAGCGCAATCGACAGCACCGCCGCCAGGAAGGCCGATGGCGACCACGGCCTCACTTTCAGGATCACATTGCGCATCACGTGCCCCCGGCAAACCTCTCGCCCGGGAACAAACTACCGGAGTACAGTTGGAAACGGAAGCACCCACCGCGGTGCCGGGAGGGCGGCAAGCAACCGAAGCGGGCTAATGTTAATGACAGCCGCCTGCCGCCTTGCACTGCAAACCAGCCCCTGTAATCTCTGGAAAACATAAGGAAAAAGACTGATGGGGGGAGTTCTGGAGGGGGTCCGTGTCCTGGATTTCGGGCGCTATATCGCTGGCCCCTATTGCGCGGCCTTGCTGGCCGAGTTCGGCGCCGAGGTCATTCGCGTCGAAAAGCGCGACGGCAGCGAGGACCGCTTCGTGGCGCCGGTCGGCCCCGGCGGCGAAGGCGCGCTGTTCCTGCAGATCAACCGCAACAAGAAGTGCATCACGCTCGATCCGATGAAAGTGGAAGGGCAGGAAGTGATCCGCCGGCTGATCAAGACTGTGGACGTGGTCATCGCCAACCTGCCGCCGCAGACCTTGCGCGCGATGAAGCTCGACTATGACTCGCTGAAGGCGATCAAGCCCGACATCATTCTGACCACGGCAACGGCGTTCGGCGGGCCGGGCCCCTGGTCCGATCGCGTCGGCTTTGACGGGATCGGGCAGGTGATGTCCGGTGCGGTGTACATGACCGGCGCCGGCGATCCGCCTTACCGGGCCGGCGTCGCCTGGGTCGATTTTGGCACGGCGCTGCATCTGGCGTTCGGCACGCTCGCCGCCCTGATGGAGCGCGGCAAGAGCGGACGCGGGCAGATCGTCGAGGGCGCGCTGCTGCACACCGCTTTGTCCTTCACCAACGCCACCTTGATCGAACAGGCTGTCATATCGGCCAACCGCGTGCCTACAGGCAATCTCGGACAGACCGCGGCGCCCGTCGATATCTACCGCACCAAGGACGGCTGGGTGCTGTGCCAGGTGACGGGCCATCCGCTGTTCATCCGCTGGGCCAGGCTGATGGGCGAGGAGGAGCAGTGGCTGAGCGATCCGCGCTTTGCCGACGATCTCAAGCGCGGCGAGAACGGCCCCATCGTCAGCGCGCGGATGGCGCGCTGGTGCGCCGAGCGCACGACACAGGAAGCCGTCGACACGCTCGGCAAGGCGATGATTCCGGCCGGCCCCGTGCTGAGCCCGCAGCAGGCGCTCGATCATCCGCATATCCGCGCCGCCGGTTTTCTGCAGGAGGTCGACTATCCCGGCTTGCCGAAGTCGGCGCCGGTCGCGCGCGCCGCGATCCGCCTGTCGGAAACCCCCGGCGAAATCGCGTCGCGTCCGCCGACGCTTGGTGAGCATACTGATAGTGTGCTGGGCGAACTGGGGTACGCCGCAGCGGAGATCGCGGCACTGAGGCGGGGCGGCGTGATTTGACGAGATCGTCATTGCGAGCGAAGCGAAGCAATCCAGCTTCGCCGCGACAAGCAAGCTGGATTGCTTCGTCGCTGTCGCTCCTCGCCATGACGAATGAAGACATAAAGGGAGAGACGGCATGGACCTGAAGGGCGCGGTGGCACTGGTGACGGGCGGCAATGGCGGGCTGGGGCAGCGAATCTGCCACGCGCTTGCAGAAGAAGGCGCCCATATCGCCGTCATGTACGCGAAGAGCCGCGAGCAGGCGGAAAGCGTCGCCAGCGAGCTGAAGCAGCGTTATCAGGTCAATGCGCATGCGTTCGGTTGTGACATCACCGACGGCGCGGCGGTGGATCGTCTGGTCGGCGAGGTTACAAAAGCCTTCGGCCGGCTCGATATCCTCATCAACGACGCCGCCTACAACCTCTCTATCCCCTTCGGTGATCTCGACAGTCTCTCGATGGAAGTGTGGGAGAGGATCATGGCCGTCAACCTGACGGGACCGATGCGCCTCACCAAGGCGGTGGCTCCGGTCATGAAGGCGCAGGGGCGAGGCCGCATCGTCAATATCTCGTCGGTGGCGGGGCTCAGCCCCACCGGTTCTTCCATCGCCTACGCCGTCTCGAAGGCGGGGCTCATTCATCTGACCAAGTGCATGGCCGTGGCGCTGGCGCCCGAAACGCTGGTCAACTGCGTGGCGCCGGGCCTGCTGGAGGGCACACGCGCGACGGCCAACCTCAAGTCCGAGCAAATCGAGCGCTCCGCGTCCTCTTCGCTGCTGAAGAAGGCGGCCGACAAGGACGACTGCGCCGACATGGTGGTCACGATGTGCCGCACCGAGACCATGACCGGCCAGACCGTCGTCATCGACGCCGGACGTATTTTCCACTGAGGCCTGATGATCAAAGCGCGATCACTGATCTGACGAATGGTGATGTCGGTTCGACTTCAATTCATCATCCTCTTGGACAATGGCGGTCGCGGCCGGCCGAGTGACAGGGATCGACAGGCGAGAAAATGACAAAGCTGACACGGCGAACCTTCGTGACCGGCGCGGCTGCAGCCTTCGCGTTGCCCGGCAAGAGCAACGCGCAATCCGCCTGGCCCGCGCGCCAGATCCGCATTGTCGTGCCGTATCCGGCGGGCGGCCAGACCGACGGCATCGCGCGCGCTTTCGGTGACTATCTGGCGCGACAGGTGAGCAAGCCCGTTATCGTCGAGAACAAGGCCGGCGCCGGCGGCGTCATCGGCGTGACCGAGGCAAAGCGCGCAGACCCCGATGGCACCACCATCCTCTGCACGATCTCCTCGTCGCTGATCCAGAACCGCGTCACGGTGAAGGACCTGCCCTACGATCCCGAAAAGGATTTCGTTTATCTGACGATGGTCAGCGGCGCCGGCGGTCCTGTCGTGGCGGCGAAGAAGACCGGTGCCACCAATCTTCGCGAGTTCATCGAATACGCAAAGAAGACCGGCAGCATCAATTGGGGCTCTTATGGCGTCGGCTCGACGCCGCACGTCCTGATCGAGACCATCGCCAAGCAATACGGCATCAAGTTTCAGGTCATCCAGTATCGCGGCGAGGCGCCGATGTGGAACGACGTCGCCGGACAGACGCTGGATGGCGCCGCCGGAAGCTATGCCGCGGCGGCGCCCGTGATCCAGGCGGGAACGGGAAACCTGATCGGCGTGGTTGGCAGCCGCCTGCCGCCCTATCCCGATGCGCCAACGATGACCGAGCAGGGCGCCGTCGGCGACTTCTACGATTTGCGCGCTTTCACCACCTTCGCCGTGCCATCAGGCACGCCGAAAGAGATCGTGGACAAGCTCTCCTCGATGCTGATCGCGGGCGGCTCCGATCCCAGGGTGCAGCAGATGCTGACCAACTTCATCCTGTCGTCACCCGCCGATTTCGAAACCACCGCCCGCATCTTCAAGCGCGACAGCGACGTGATGCTGAAGATCCTGCGCGATCTCGGCGTGAAGCCATCGGAGTGAATCGCCAACGCCCGCAAAGTTGAACGGAGAAGTCACATGAGCATTGCCGATCCCAACAAGACGATCCTGACGGGCGAGAACCCGTTCATCCGCCTCAGCATGAAGGACGGCGATCCGAACTCGACGGATGCGAGCTATTGGCGGATCATCTTTTCGCCGGCCGGGCCCGGCCATGTGTTGTATCTCAAGAGCGAACTGACGGAAGGGCGCTGGCGCATCTATTCCGACAACATCGCGATGGCGCGCTGGCTGCAGACGACGGTGCAGGGCATGCTCAATGCCGAATTGTCCGACACCACCATCCCCTGTGCGGACGCGGCGTTTTCCAGGTCCGGCGATGTCCGCTCCTTCTGGACCGAACACGTCAAGGCCCACGGCGAAGATATCTCGCTCACCTGGTTCGACATCGGCGAGCCCTTGCTGATTCACTCGCAGCCGAACCAGATTCCGGGCCGCCGCTACGGCGTCTGCACGGTGCTGATCCCGGCGCTCGGCACCCGCCTCGTCCGCAACGGCATCGAGGCCAAAGGGCAATCCTGGAAGCGCGAGCGCGAGGGGCGGCCGTTCTCGACATCGGCGCTGGCCTTCTCGGAAAGCTGGACGGACGCGATCTGAGGCGAACCGTGCCTTGGTCCTGCCTCAATCCGCCCTCGATCAAGAAGGGTTAACGTATCCGACCTACCTTGGATGACGGCGAACATGCGTGTACCTTCGCCAAGGGAACCTGCCGCGAGTTGGGGGACAATGAAAGCCTGGCAAGTCATTGGCATCGCAGGTGCCATCGCATCCACGGGGATTTATCTGGCGGCCACAAGCCGGCCGGTCGCGACCGTATCGGAGTCGACCGTATCTGAGGCGATGCCTCAGCCGGCCGTGAAATCCGTGCTGCCTCTGCTCTCCGCCGCCGTGCCGAAGGAAGCATCCGCCGGTGTTGAAACCGCGCTGGCAGGGCCAGGCCTCGTAACCGGCTCGATTTCCGGACCGTTGATGGCCCGCGCGGAAATGGTCGGCTATTCGCCCGGGATGAAATTGGCGTCGTTGACTCCGAATGATGTCGCGATGCCGGCGACGCGCAATGCGTCCGTCGATCCCTCCAACGATGTCGCCAACGCGGCGCCGCCGACGCAGGATTTCCGGCATCTCATCTGGTACGTCTGGTCCGAAATCCCGCCCGCCGAGAAGCCGGCGCAGACCGTGCTGAATTCGCTGAAGGACATTCCGGTCGGGACGCCGATCGAGGAGATCAAGCGCGCGTCCGACGCGTTCGGTCTCGATTTCAATTACATGAAGGCGGTGGCCAAGATCGAATCCGGCTTCAACCCCAATCAACGCACCGGCTCCTATATCGGCCTGTTTCAGCTCAGCGAATACGAGTTCGGCAAATTCGGCTTCGGCAACATTCGCAGTCCCCGCGACAATGCCGTGGCGGCCGCCTACAAGATCATCACCGAAGGCATCCTGTTCGGGTGGATCACGGGCCGCAAGCCCGACCAGAGCGATCTCTATCTGATCCATCAACAGGGCTGGGAAGGCGCCGCCGAGCACATCAGCCAGCCCGGCCGCACCGCCTGGAAATCCATGTGCGCCACCAAGGAAGGCAAGGAAAAGGGCGAGAAGTGGTGCCGGCGCGCGATCTGGGGCAACACCCTTCCGGTCCTCAAGAAGGAATGGAAATCGGTGGAGAACGTGACGTCCGAAGCGTTCGTCGGCATGTGGCGCGCGCGGGTTGCCGAATTCTACGGGAAATACACGGCCACCGCCGCCGCCGGGCCGAAACAGTAAGCTGCCGGCAATTTTCGTTGCGTGATCGGCAGGCCTTGCCGCGCCATCGGCGCGCCCGGCTACGATGACAGGGAGCGACCCAATGATGCGCAACCCGGATCATGTGACGATCGCAGTCGCCGACGCCGAGAGAGCGATCGCGTTCTTCGCGCTGCTCGGCTTCAGGAAGGATCACGTCGCGACGATCGACGGCGGCGTGCCCGCCCGCTACATGGGCATGCCCGGCATGAAGGCGCAGCACATCACCCTCGTGCTCGAAGGCGCGAAGCCGCATTTCGAGATCCAGTTGCTCGCATTCGACGGGCCGGCGGGCAGCGATCCCGGCGCGCACCCGACCAATTTGCGCAAGCTCGGCTTCAATCATCTCGCCTTCCGCGTCGACGACATCGAGGAAACCACCGCGCACCTCACCGCGAACGGCGTCACCATGCTGAGCGAGGAGATGGACTATATCGGCCGCAAGCTGCGGCTGTTCGAGGGGCCGGAGGGCATCACCTTCGAGCTGGTGCAGCGGGACGATTAGAGCGCGTACCTGTTTCCACGTCATTGCGGGGAGCGCAGCGACGAAGCAATCCAGCTTGCTTGTTGCGGCGAAGTAAGCTGGATTGCTTCGCTTCGCTCGCAATGACGGCGGGTAGAGTCTAATCGATCGAAACATTCGCCTCGCGCGCGACCTTGGTCCAGCGCGCCGTCTCCGCCCGCATCATGTCGCCGAATTGCTGCGGCGTCATGGCTTCGGCTTCCGCGCCCTCGTTGGTGAGAAACATGACGACCTCGGGCGAGGCGAGGGCCTTGTTGATCTCGACGTTCAGCGCCGTGACGATATCCGCCGGCATCCCGGCAGGTCCGGCGATGCCCCACCATGTCTCCGCATTGGCGTCCGGCGTGCCGGATTCCGCCAGCGTCGGCACGTCAGGCAGAATCGCCGATCGCTTGCTGCTCGTCACCGCCAGCGTCTTGATCTGGCCGCTGCGGACGAGTTGCAGCGCTTGCGGAATGCTCGACACGAACATGTCGACATGGCCGCCGACGAGATCGTTGAGCGCCGGCGCGCCGCCCTTGTAGGGAACGTGCGAGAGTTTGACGCCCGCCGCCAGCGCAATCAGCTCGGTCGAGATCTGGTTGATGCTGCCGAGGCCCGCCGAGGCGTAGGTGATCCGGCCGGGCTTGCTCTTGGCGAGCGCGAACAGCTCGCCGGCGGATGCGACCGGCAGCTTGTTCGCTGTCGTGACCAATAGCGGCGCGCGGCCGAGGAAGGCGACCGGCGTGAAATCCTTCGCCGTGTCGAAAGGCATGGTCTTGCGGACCGCCGGGTTGATGGTGAAGGTCGGCGACACCAGGAGCAGCGTGTAGCCATCCGGTGGAGCTTTTGCGACGGCGCCGGCGCCGATCAGGGTGCCGCCGCCACCGCGGTTTTCCACCACGACCTGTTGGCCCCACACCTCCGAGAGCTTCTTGCCGATGGCGCGACCGACCAGGTCGTTCGAGCCTCCGGGCGCAAAGGGAATGATCAGCGTGATCTGCCGGGACGGATAGCCTTCCGCGCGCGCCGCGGGACTCGTGAGGACAAGCGCTGCGGCAAGCAATACTCCAGCCCGGATCATCACAGGCATCTCCCGGCCCCCGGTATTATCCCCGGGTGCTTGTGCGAAAATGACCTATAATCGTCCCGCCCGCCACTCTCGTTTTCACGCCAAGGACAAGCAATGGACTTCCAGCTCAGCGAACAGCAGCGGCGGATGATCGCTGCGGTGCGAGAATTGGCGCAGGGCGAGTTCAAGGCCAACGCGCCGAAATACATGGACGGCACGTTCCCCTGGGAGAACATGAAGAAGCTCGCCGAAATCGGCGTGCTCGGCATGTCCGTCCCCGAGGAATATGGCGGCCTCGGCCTGCCTGTCTTCGACACCGCGCTGATCCTCGAGGAGATTGCGAAAGCCTGTTACGTGACCGCGATGGCGACCCTGGGGGAAGCCGGCGTGCAGACCCGCGTCATCGCGACCTACGCGCCGCAATCCATCCGCGCCAAAATCCTGCCGAAGGTCATCTCCGGCGAGTGCATGCTGGCGGTCTGCATGACCGAGCCGCACGCCGGCACTGACGTGGCGAACTACCGGACCAACGCCGTCATCAAGGGCGACCGCGTCATTCTCAACGGCACCAAGACGCTGATCAGCCGGGCGAGGGAAGCCGGCATGTTCGTCATCTTCACCCGGATCGACGGCAAGCCCGGCCGCGAAGGCATCGGCTGCGTGCTGCTGCAGCCGGATACGCCGGGTTTCGAGGTGACCGGCACCTACCACACCATGGGCGGCGAGAACCTGCACGAGATCCAGTTCAACGATTGCGAGTTGCCGCTGGAAAACCTCGTCATCCGCGAGGACGGCTTTCGCAAGCTTCTCAACGCCTTCAACACCCAGCGCTGCCTCAACCCGAGCATCTCGCTCGGCCTCGCAGAGGGCGCCTTCGAGGAAGCCCGCAACTATGTCCGGGAGCGCACAGTGTTCGGCAAGCCGATCGGCGACTATCAGGGCGCACGCTGGAAGCTCGCCGAAATGTACCGCGAGATCGAGACCGCCCGCAGCATCCTCTATCGCGCCTGCATCACGGCCAATCCGTTTCCCGATCCCCTGATGGCGGCGGTCGCCAAGATCACCTGCAACGAGATGTCGATGCGCGTCACGTCGGAGGCGATCCAGTTGCATGGCGGCTTCGGTTTCACCGACGAATATCCGGTATCGCGGCTCTATCGCGGCGCGCGCTACGGCACGCTCGGCGGCGGCACCACGGAGACGCTGCGCGACCTGATCGGCAAGCGGATCATGGACGCGGCGGAGGCGGGCGCTGAGCTGCTGGCATATGACATGACGGCCGGCGGCTGATCGGACGCAGATTCCACAGGAATCAAAATCTTCCCTTGTTTCCGCCTTTTTTCCCGGTGGGAAATTGCCGCAATCGTAAAGGAACCTGTGCACGTACCGGGCGCGTCGGGGGGCGATAATGGACAGCAACTACCAGTTCTACGTTTTGGACCATCAGGGCCGCACCGCAAGGCCGCCGCGCGTTTTGTCTTTCAGGAATGACGAAGCCGCCATGGCCGAAGCCCGCAAGGCGCTTTCCGACCAGACCATCGAGATCTGGCAGGGCGACCGCTGCGTCGCGACCTTGCTGCATCTGCAGAAAGCCGCCTGAGCCTCTGCTCTTCGCGGCGTCACTCTCCGCTGCGTCCCGTTCGGCCTTGGCCGGCTGGCTTGCGCGCGCGGCCTTCCGCCCTCAGTCGATTCTGAGGCCGAGCCGGGTCACCAGCGGCTCCCAGAATTTGACCGCATTGGCGAGCACCTTGCGAAAACTTTCCGGATCGGAATCCGGCGTCGCTTCAAATCCCGCCTCGATCATCAGCCGCTGGTATTCGGCCGTCGACAACAGCGCGCGGCTCGCGCCGGCGATCTTGTCCACGATCGGTGCCGGCGTTCCGGCGGGAGCGAGCAGGCCATAGGAGCTTTCGTTGGCGATGCCGGGAAAGCCGGCCTGCACCACGGTTGGCAGCTCCGGCGCGGCGAGCAACGGCTTCGCGCTCGTGACCGCCAGAATGCGCAGCGCGCCGGTCTTGTGGAATCCCAGGCTTTGCCCGGTGACGCCGACGACCCCCATCGGAATCTGGCCGCCGATCAGGTCGGCCATGACCGGCCCCGCGCCCCGATAGGGGATTTGCACGAGCTCCGGAATGCCTGCGACCTGCTTGAACAGCTCGCCCACCAGATGATTGGTCGAGCCGATGCCGACATGGCCGTAGGAAACCTTGGCAGGGTTGGCTTTGACATGCGCGACCAGCTCGGTCAGCGTCGTGGCGGGCACCGAAGGATGTACCGCGAAGCAGACGTAGCCGACCGCGATCTGCATGATCGGATCGAGATCCCTGTTCGGATCGTAGAGCGGCTTGGCTTTCAGCAGCGCTTCGTTGACATGCGGCAGCGTGCCGCCGAGCAGGATGGTGTAGCCGTCGGGTTGTGCTTTCGCCACCGCGGCAGCTCCAAGCGATGCGCCGGCGCCGCCGATGTTCTCCACGACGATCGATCCGAGCAGCGGCTTGATCCGCTCGGCCCATGGCCGTCCCAGCGAGTCGTACGCGCCTCCGGGCGGGAACGGCACGATCAGGCGAATCGGCCGGTCGGGATAGGATTGCGCCGCAGCAGATCGCAGGAAGGCCGGAAGCGCCGCAGCGCCTCCCAGCAGTTTCAGGATATCACGCCGCGATTTCCGCATGGTGCCCCTCCCGTCAACCCGGCTCTACCCTACCGCGCCAACCCTGTGCGGCAATCGGAAAAGCGTTGCCGAGCACCTGCTGCATCGCGTCGATGCAGACCAGCGCTGCATCCGCGCACGCTGGTTTCCCGCGCCTGCCTCAGGCAATCTTTCCCCAACGATAACAGGTCCGCGCGACCGCGGCGGCACGACCGCCGACGGCGCGACTCAGGGGAGGCTGGCATGCACGACATCGTCATTCGCGGCGGCACCGTCATCGACGGCACGGGCAAACCCGCCTTCACTGGCGACGTCGCCATCGAAGGCGGCAAGATCGCAGCGGTCGGCGGCAAGCTCGGCCCCGCCAAACGCGACATCGATGCCGCCGGCCTGATGGTGACCCCCGGCTGGGTCGACGTGCACACCCATTACGACGGCCAGGCGATGTGGGATCCGCTGCTGGCGCCCTCGTGCTGGCATGGCGTGACCACGGTGATGTTCGGCAATTGCGGCGTAGGGTTTGCCCCGGTGAAGAAGCATCATCGCCAGGCCCTGATGGACCTGATGGAAGGCGTCGAGGAAATCCCGAACCCGGTGCTGTCGGCGGGCCTGACCTGGGAGTGGGAGACCTTCCCCGATTTCATGGATGCGCTGGATCGCCGCGAGCGCGTCATCGATATCGCAGCCCAAGCCGCGCATCTGCCGATGCGCGTCTATGTGATGGGCGACCGCGCCGTGCGCCGCGAAAAGGCCACCGCCGACGACATTGCCGAGATGCGGCGGATCACGCTGGAAGCGCTGAAGTCCGGCGCCTTCGGCTTCACCACCTCGCGCACGGATTCGCACAAGACGCCCGACGGCGAGCTGGTCGCCTCGCGCGATGCCGACGATCACGAGCTGCTCGGCATCGGCTCTGCGCTGGGCGAACTCGGCTCTGGCACCTTCGGCATGAACAGCGACTTCGACGACGAGGACTATGAGCTGCGCTGGATGCGCAAGCAGGCAAAAGAAACCGGCCGCCCGGTCTGGTTCCTGCTCACCGATCGCTTCGAGGACCCCGAGCGCTGGCAGCGCCTGATGAAGGCGGTACATGCGGCGCGCGCCGACGGACTGCCGCTGACCGCGCAGATCGCCGGCCGCCCCATCGGCGTGATGATGGGCATCGGCACCGCGCTCAATCCGTTCACCGTGCGGCCGACCTACAAGACGCTCGAACATCTTCCGATCGAGGAGCAGCGGCGGCGCCTGCTCGATCCGGAGCTGCGGCGAAAAATTCTCGCCGAAAAACCGTCCGAAGCCGAGGTCGCCAAGCTCTCCCAGTTCCGCCAGCTCGTCACCAGCCGCTGGGACAAGTTCTTCACCATGGACGACCCGCCGGATTACGAGCCGGGCCCGGAACGCAGCGTGGCCGCCATCGCCGCGCGCACCAACCATACGCCCGACGAGATCGCCTACGACTACATCGTCGAGCAGAACCAGTATCTGTTCTTCCCTGTCGTGAATTACGTCACCGGCGATCACGAGCCGATCCACCAGATGCTCAACGACCCCGCGTGCCTCCTGGGCCTCAGCGACGGCGGCGCGCACTGCACCTCGATCGTAGATTCCGGCTTGCCGAGTTTC
>JABUBP010000155.1_pt1 | contig 16249 bp, 17 predicted proteins | sample 7240331 | NCBI WGS metagenome assembly JABUBP01 (sample SAMN07256347, study PRJNA390944) | subsurface metagenome | isolation source: Methane hydrate marine sediment | place: Pacific Ocean: Eastern North Pacific, ODP site 1244 | collected 2002 | reverse complement strand
GCAATTTTAATTTTTTGCTTTACTGTCTCTTTTTAGTTAAAAAAATTCGGCTTGAGAAAATAGCAAAATTTTTAGTGCACAAACCGAACTTTTCTATTTCTTTCCATTATATATCCAGGTTTTTCACTTCAGGAGCATAAGCTTGTATAAAATTTTTCCGTGGTTCGACCTTATCTCCCATAAGAGCGGTAAATATCCTATCCGCCTCTACCGCATCTTCCAGTTGGACCTGAAGAAGGGTTCTCTTCTTGGGATCCATTGTCGTCTCCCATAATTGAATAGGATTCATCTCTCCCAACCCTTTATATCTCTGTATATTGATTCCTTTTTTTCCCAGATTCTTTACCACCTCCAACAGCTCACCAAAACTGTGCACATTGAACTCTTCTCCATTACATCTTATTTTATTTATGACTTCCTTGCCACTCTCCTTGCCATACAGGGAAATGTCCAGACCAGTCTTTTCCAGGTTAGCTACAACCTCTTTTATCTTTTTCAACTCCCAGAGGTCCTTCACTTCCGGCCCTTCCTCCTCACTGGGTAGAGCCTTCTCTTTATTCTTACTCTTCTCCTTCTCCGTAAGCTCTTTGCGGAAACTTTTCAACTCTTTCTCTGAATATAAGTACTTCTCCTTAAGCGAAACACCCTTCCCCTTAGTCTCTATTACAGAATAAAGAGGAAGCCTGCCTGATTTATTGAGTTCTAAAAAATTTCCCCAGGTAATTCCTTTCTTTCCCACTTTCTTAAGGAGCCTTTCCAGCTCCATTAGTCCCTGGAGAATCTGTTTAATCTTTTCTTCTTCATATTTTAAGATTTCTTTGCCATCCTTTAATTTAAAAAGCCGGATACCTTGCATACCCTGGCGTAAAAGGTATCTATCCAGTTCATCATTACCCCCTAAATACATCTCCTGTTTCCCTTTTTTTACCCTATAAAGGGGCGGTTGGGCTATGTATACATAACCATTCTCAATCAAAAGGCGCATCTGCCGATAGAAAAAGGTCAAAAGCAGAGTGCGGATATGTGCCCCATCAACGTCGGCATCAGTCATAAGAATGATCTTATGGTAGCGGGCTTTTGCCAGGTCAAACTCCTCTTCGCCAATGCCGCTTCCCACAGCAGCAATTATTGTCCGGATCTCCTCATTGGAGAGCACTTTATCTAACCGTGCCTTCTCCACATTTAGTATTTTCCCTTTTAAGGGAAGGATAGCCTGGAAAGCCCTATCCCTCCCCTGCTTTGCACTTCCTCCAGCAGAATCGCCTTCAACTATATATAATTCACACAATGAGGGATCTCTCTCTATACAATCGGCCAATTTCCCGGGCAGAGAAGCACTATCCAGCGCCCCTTTTCTCCTGGTCAGTTCACGCGCCTTTCTGGCAGCTTCCCTGGCGTGTGCTGCAGTGATCGATTTTTCTACAATCTTATTAGCAATAGAAGGATTCTCTTCCCAAAAAGCGCTCAGGTATTCGCCAACTATAGATTCGACAATTCCCTTCACCTCGGAATTACCCAGCCTGGTTTTGGTCTGACCTTCAAATTGCGGTTCAGGCACTTTCACGCTAATTACTGCAGTTAGCCCCTCACGCACATCCTCTCCGGAAAGCGACACCTGTTTGTCCTTCAGGGCAGCATTTCGCCTTATGTAGTCATTGATTACTCTGGTTAGAGAAGTCTTAAAGCCGATAAGGTGGGTGCCACCTTCTTTAGTGTTGATATTATTAGCAAAGGTGAAGATGTTTTCGGTGTAACTATCATTATACTGCAGGGCAATCTCCGCGTTTACCCCCTCTTTCTCTCGAGAAAAGTAGACAGGCTTTTTATGAAGAACATTTTTATTAGCATTCAGGTGTTTTACGAAAGCGGTGATTCCTCCTTCGTAACAGAAAGAGTGCTGTTTGTCTTCCCGCTCATCATAAATATTTATAGTAGTGCCGGGATTCAAAAATGCCAGTTCACGCAAGCGGTGGGAGAGAATGTCGAAATTGAAAGTCACACTCTCTGTGAACACCTTAGGGTCTGGTTTAAAAGTTATCTTGGTCCCTCGATCATCGGTTGGGCCTACAACCTTTAGATTGTAATCTGGTTTGCCTCGATGGTACAACTGTTTATAAATATTACCGTCTCGATAAACTTCCACCTCCAGCCATTCGGAAAGGGCATTTACCACTGAAATTCCCACCCCGTGGAGCCCGCCGGATGCTTTATATGCTTTCTTATCGAACTTCGCGCCAGCAAAGAGCTTAGTCATAATAACTTCTACAGCTGGCTTCTTCTCGGTAAGGTGAATATCCACAGGAATGCCCCGGCCATCGTCCATAACACATATACTATTGTCCTGACAAATGGTAACCTCAATATTTTTACAGTAGCCGGCTAAGACTTCATCGATGCTGTTATCTACAGCCTCCTCTACTAAATGGTGTAACCCCATGGGCCCTGTTGTCCCTATATACATAGCCGGTCTCTTCTGAACCGACTCCAGACCCTCCAGAACCTGAATCTTATCAGCAGTATACTCGCTTTTTCCTGAGACCATCTTCCTACTGTTTACCTCCCAACCTCTCAAATCTTTTGCCTATAGCTCGAGCACTGATTCCCGATAAGTGGAAGGAACCATCCTCAAGTAATATCGCTGCTTTTGCCTTCTGTTTTAAACTGGAAAATTGTCCCCACTTCGCCTTTCGCATATCAATAATCATAACTATTTCCCTGATGTCAATTATTTGACCATTTCCAATGCATAAAAACAAGATAACCCCTTCGGGAATACTTCCAATTTCGATTTCTCCAATTTATTTTACCTTTTTTAATCGCTATTTGTCAAGAGAAAATGGACTATAGTTGGAGAGAAAAGCTGACAAAAGAAAACCCTCTAACATAATATGTCAGAGGGTTATTATAAAAAATCTCAACTCCGGGCAAAGAGTCAGTTTCTCTTGCCTCTAGAAATGGGCGAGTGTCCATAGCCCCTTAACACTGCTTCTACCCTTGCCGTTAACTCATCAGGGTCAAAAGGCTTAGTAATGTAATCGTCTGCTCCCTTATTTAGTCCAACAACCCTGTCTTTAACCGAACACTTAATGCTCAATATTATAATAGGAATAAAATTCGTGTGGTCGTCGGTCTTTAAAATCTTGCACGTGTCATAACCGTCTATACCCGGAAGTATTATGTCTAGAATGATCAAGTCAGGCCTCACTTTAGGCACTTCTCCCAATGCCTCTTCCCCGCTCTCCGCCGCATAGACCATATAGTCTTCTGCTTCCAGAATAGTCTTAACCAGATTTGTAAGATCTGGATCGTCGTCCACGATTAAAATCTTTGCTTTCATAGTCATCTTCTCCACACAATAGTAAATCCTGTCTTTCCCTATATTTAAGTATAATCTATTAATGTTAAGTTTAGGTTAACAATTTGTAAAATTTTTGTAAACTTTATATGGCTTTCAGAAATGGTCATTTATGGGAAAACCGAGCAGGGCAAGATTGAATATTCACTCTTCCTCAACAAACTTATAACCCACGCCTTCCACAGTTTCTACCTTCTTCCCCTCTTCCCCCAGCTTCTCCCTCAAATGGCGCACGTGGACATCCACAGTTCTTGTGCCACCGAGATATTCGTATCCCCAGATATTTTCAATGAGAAAAGTTCTGCTGAGCACTTTGCCCTTTTTTTTCATTAACAGATAAAGCAGATTAAACTCTTTTGGTGTAAGGTCGATTTGTTTATCCACTACATATACCATATGTTCAGTTGAATCGAGCCTAATCTCTCCAGACACCAGAACCTCTCCGGGCTCGCCTGCATAGAGAATCCTTCTTAGAACAGCCCTCGTTCTGGCCACCAGTTCAGCTGTACTGAAAGGCTTGGTCATATAGTCGTCAGCTCCTGCTTCCAACCCAGCAATCTTGTCAGTCTCAGTCGATTTTACAGTCAACATGATAATGGGAATAGAACTCGTTTTTTTATCTCGCTTCAAAATACGACAAACCTCTATACCTCCGATACCCGGGAGATTCAAATCTAAAATTATGAGGTCGGGATTAGATTCTTTGACCTTCTTGATAGCAAGATCAGCATTGCGTGCCGAAATGACAAAGTAATTATTCCGCTCTAATACATCTTTGACCAGTTCCACAAGATCTGGTTCATCATCGACCACTAAAATCTTCTGTTTTGCCACAACCACTCCTCCTATCTCATTATGGTGATTTCTATTTTGTTCTCCTGTCTGTTATGTAATTGCTCCCCTCAAGAGACTTTATATGCTTCTTTAACTCAGCACCTACTGCTACAATCTGTCCTTTATGGCTAAATTTCCTTCTCGTATTGGTTACTACACCAATGGTTATGGTCATTATGGGAAATTTATTTATGTTCCCCTGTCTGTCTTTCCCTGTGATGTATCCCTTGATTCGGTCTTTTGATGAATAGAATTTAAGAATCTTTTTATCAAACGATTTAATAATCGCAGAACAGATTAAATCGATTTTATCCGGCGTAGTAATGGCGATGAAGTCGTCTCCGCCAATATGCCCGATAAAATCTTCAGGATTGCCCATCTCTTTTATATATTCGATAATTATCCTGGCTGTCTGCTGGATTATTTTATCCCCGAGTTCGAAGCTATGCCTGTCGTTAAAAGCCTTAAAATTGTCGAGGTCGAAATAAAGCACTGCGAAAAGTCTGTCGCCGTCGATACGCTCTTCGATCTCCTCAATGATTGCGGTATTGCCAGGAAGACGAGTGAGCGGGTTTGCTTCCAAGCCTCGCAGGGTGCGTTTGAGCACCATCTTCACCCTGGCTAAGAGAACACCCGGCCGGAAAGGCTTTATTATATAGTCATCAGCACCGATGCCCAATCCCTTAATCTCATCTTTCTCTCCTCCTTTAACTGTTAACATAATGATGGGAATATTGGACAGGAGGAGATCACCTCTTATCTCCCGGCAAACCTGATATCCGTCTACCTTGGGCATCAAAATGTCCAGGAGAATCAAATCGGGAGATTCGGTATAGACTTTTTCTAGTGCCTCCTTAGCGTTGTAAGCAGGAATAACCTTATATCCTCCTGATTCCAGGATATCCCTGATCAGTTCCACTACATACTTTTCATCATCAACAACTAAGATTTTCCTTTTAGCCATAAAAGTTCCCTCTCTCTAAAGCAGAGTTTCACTCTTTAGCTACACTATTTAGAAGATGGTTTGTGAAGAGCACTTGGAATTTTAGCCAAAAAACGAGGACGGCTTCTCTTCTTTCAAGCAAAAATTTGTTCGAGCCCCGATAAATCGGGGCGAGTTTATTTTTGCGCCCTCGAGAGTCGTTACGAGGAAGCGACCGAAGCAATCTCGAGATTGCCACGGCTTCGCCTCGCAATGACATCTTCTAAACTTTCAAGCAAACAATTTACTTATGCCTTGGGCAGAGTGAAGATGAACTTGCTACCTTTCCCCAATTCACTTTCCACCCATATCTTTCCGCCCTGTGCCTCCACTATACCTTTAGCGATTGCCAATCCTAAACCAGGCCCCTTCAATTCCTCCATCGTTGTCTCATCTTCCGGAGCCAACCTGCGAAATTTATCAAATACCGTTGAAATTTCCGTTTTTGATATGCCGTACCCAGTGTCGCTAATGGACACCTCAACGAAACCACTGCTTTCTCCTGCCTGACCACCGCTCTCCTTTGCCTCTATAACCACCTTGCCTTTCCTGTGGTTGAACTTCAGCGCATTACTTAAAAGGTTATCTATGACCTTTTTCACCTTTTCTCTATCCCCTAAAACCTGTCCCATTTTTTCTTCTTTTTTCACCTCGATTTCAATCTCTCTCTTCCGGGCAAGAGATTGAAACTCTCCTGCCTCTTCTTCAAGGACCTCGCCTAAATTAAAAGGCTGCCTCTTAATCTCAAGCTGTCCGGCTTCTATCTCAGCCAGGTCAAGGACATCGTTAATCAACCTGCCCAGGCGGGAAGCATTATGTTTCATTATGTTTAATGCTTTAATCTGCTTTTCCTTTCCGATTCCAGCATCTATTCCTTCAATAAAAAAATCGATATAACCTTCTATGGCTGTGAGAGGAGACTTGAATTGATGGGAAATACTGGAAATAAAGGCGCTCTTTAAATGCTCCAGTTCTCCGAATTTTTCAGCAATCCAATTCAATTCTGCGCCCAATTGGCTTAACTCGTCATTTCTTGGCTCTACCACCCTAGCGAATTTGCCTGTGGCAATCGATTTTGCTACAGTGGTTAATTTTTCGACCCTGCCCGATATGCGGCTGGCCATAACCCGTGCCCCAAGTATTCCTAAAACTATTCCTATTATACCTAAAGGCAGGAGAACCCACCTTTCTAAGAGAAAACCCGCGGCGATTAATCCCCCTATAATTCCGCATAAAAATAGACCGGAAAAAAGAAAGATATTTGTCTTAATCTTCACTTCTACTCCTATCTGTTTTACCAAGCTTAAAACGAACCTCCACAATAAATCTTTTGCCCATCCTTTTATTTACTCTATCCATTATAGACTTCCTTTTTGCTGACAATTCCTGCATATACACAGGGTTATCTACTTTTACCAACAATTTGCCTTCTCGAAAGTTACCAATCTGGGCATGCTTTGCCAGTCCACCCACCTCTTCTTGCCAGATAGTGAACAACTTCTGACTCTCCTCGCCCAGATTAAACTTTCGGAAAGTTTCTTTAACTATTCCTTTTATTTCCCTCAGGTATGTCACTATACCCGGTCTCTCCTCTTTATATATGGAGTCTCCCGATGGAATCGGGGGTAATTAAATTCTGGAGTGTCCCGACTTGTCGGGACTGAGTCAAGCTTTCGCTTGACACTCCACCCCTCCCTTTCGGGAGGACTCCAGACTTTGATATCCTGCAGAACGCCCAGTTCAGTGTTTTTTGAGAATCAACTTTACTTTAAATATTATATCATATTCTCATAGGCATGACTATAGAAATATAATCTTCGCCAGTTGTTGGTCTTATTAAACATGGATTGAGGGAATTGGTCAGTTCTAAACAGACTTCCTCGCAGCCAATATTTCTCAAGACACTTATCAGAAATTGGGGATTATATGCAATTTCCATCTCCTTGCCAGCATAATCGACTCCCACCACGTCTCGAGCCTCACCGAGCCCTTCTGTATTGGCACTAATAACTAGTTCATTCTTCTTCAGCGAATACCTGATCGAGTTAGACTTTTCGGTAGTCAACAGGGCAACTCTCCTGGTTGCTTGTAACAGTGCTTCAGTCTTTATTTTAAGCTTGATCTCACTACTTTTGGGAATGACCTGTTCGTAATTGGGGAAATGACCCTCGATTAATCTGGAAATCAAAATAGTATCACCTATCATAAAGCCTACTTGATTCTCCTCAATATTTATTCTTACTTTGCCTTCTTTTTCGGTTTCTTCTCTTGTGGAAATTTGTGTTAGGATTCTATTAAGCTCATTGACCGCCTTTGTGGGAATGATTACTTTTACTTCCTTTTTCTTATCAATTCCTATGTCTTTGGAAATATAAGACAATCGTCGGCCATCAGTGGAAACCATTCTAACCTTCCCTTTCTCCACGCGAAAATATATCCCACAGAGAACATAGCGAGTCTCATCTTGGGAAACAGAAAAGATGGTTTTCTTAATCATTTCACTTAACGATTCCCGGTCAATAGAGAATTCCCCGTCAGTTTTGAATTTTGGTAGCGCGGGATAATCTTCTTTAGGCAATCCCATCAGATTAAAAATTGCTTGCCCACTATTAATTTGTACCCGGCTCTTTTCGTCAACTTTGATGTTAATCTCCTCAGAGGGTAATTCTCGCACCACCTCCGAGAGAGTTCTTGCTGGCAGAGTTATCGCCCCCGGTTCGGAAACTTCTACTTTTACCGAACATCTTACTCCTACTTCTAAGTCTGTGGCTGTCATATCCATTTTTTCTCCCTTAGCTTCCAATAGAACATTTGCCAGTACAGGGAGAGTACTCTTAGTTCCTACCACAGCTTGCACTGTTTGAATTCCTTTAAGCAATTCTTCTCGTTTGCAACTAATCTGCATTTTCTTCCTCCTCCTTCTTTTTTCTTAAATATTAAGACTAGTAGTCTGTATTAGTAGAGAATGTTAATATGTTAATAAAGTTAAAAGAACGAGAAAAATTTAGATTTAACTTATTTTTTGGAAAAATACTTAAAGAAGAATATGATGTGAATAAAGATTATAAAATATTAAGATAATGCACAAGAGAAATCAATTTTTGAAAATTTATTCACTGTGTCTTCACCTTATTCACAATCCATCAACATATTATCCCCAAAAAGTGACAGGAACTTTTTTCCTCCATTATACTTTCCTGTATGATGGGCCAACTCCCGAATTTCTCTTTTATGCTCCCGTCTTTATTTCCTGCGTTATCCTATTTATGAGAGCGGCGAAGAAGGGGTCGCCGGCAAGTTTCATCTTAATCTTTTCACAAGCATACATTACTGTTGTATGATCTCTGCCACCAAAGTCCGCCCCAATCTCCGTCGTAGAATATTCGGTTAAGGTTCTGGCCAGATACATTGCCACCTGCCTGGGAAAAGCAACGGCATCTGTTCTCTTTTTACTTTTCATCTCTTTAACATCCAGATGGAAATGTTTACTCACTACGTTTTGAATCAGTTCTATGGTTATGGGAACAGCAAGCTCTTCTTTGGTAATTATATCCTTTAGAATTTCTTTAGACCGGTCCACAGTAACTTCACTTCCGGTCAATGAAGAAAATGCCACAATTCTGATTAAACACCCTTCCAACTCTCTGATGTTGGACTTTATTTGGCTGGCAAGAAACAGAACTACATCGTCTGGAATGAAGATGTTTTCTGCCTCTGCTTTCTTTCTCAAGATGGCAATTCTGGTCTCTATATCAGGCGGCTGGATATCGGCAATTACTCCCCATTGGAATCGGGAGCGGAGCCTTTCTTCGATAGTAGGTATCTCCTTGGGGGTGGAATCAGAGGAAATAACAATCTGTTTGTGAGCTTCATAAAGGGTATTGAAAAGATGGAAAAATTCTTCTTGCGTGCTTTCTTTCCCGACCAGAAATTGGATGTCGTCAATCATAAGAACATCCAGATGGCGATATTTGTTGCGGAATTCTACCATCCTGTCGTTTCGGATCGATTCAATAAGTTCATTGGTGAATCTTTCCGATGTGATATAGAGAACAGCGAGCCTGGGGTTCTGTTTTTTATTATAGTGTCCAATAGCCTGTAATAAATGTGTTTTCCCCAAGCCCACTCCTCCATATATGAATAGAGGATTGTAGGCTTTTCCAGGGTCATTGGCTACCGCCTCAGCAGTTGCGTGAGCGAAACGATTAGAAGGACCAACCACAAAATTCTCAAAGGTGTACTTGGGATTGAATTCCATTGTGGTGAAGGTAGTCTCGTCTGCGGCAATCGATGTAGGTTCAATTTCTTCATCTTTTCTTTCCTTTTCCTGGATGTGGGATTGGGGGTCAATGGTGAAAATTATTTGCGCTTCCGAGGCAGTAGTTACTCTTAACAATTCTTCGATTTTTCCCTTGTGCTTCTCTTGTAAATATTTGGAAAAGAACCTATTGGGCACCTGAACGTTTAGGAGATTGTCTTCAAAAGATACGGCTCTTGTGGGTTTGAACCAGAGTTCGTAACTATCTTTGGGCATTTCTTCCTTGAGTTTATTTAGAATTTCGTTCCATAATTGCTCTGCGGACAGCACCATTTTTGCCCCCTTCTCCACCGATTTGCGGAAAGTTACTAACAGGTTGTTCACAGGTGTGCATAACTTAGAAAAGAGTAATCCGATTTTTGGTTTGAGATATCTATAATTCAGAATTTATCAAATTTCTTTTGGTAAGAGAACTCAAACTGCCTGTCGTCAATCCAGGGGTTTGGGGATAAACCTCAGGGGATAAACCTCAGGTAGTAATGGGGTAAAGGGATAGAACTTTGATAGCCTTTGCCTAATGTAGAAAAAAATTTCCGGAGATATTATATTATTCTTCTCAAACCCTGTCAACATTTTTTTTAGGGGAAAAGTTTTTGACCTCGAACCAATCCTTGACAAGAGAATAAATAAAAGATACAATTTAAAAAAATCTTAGATTGGTGTGAGAACAGATGAAAAGGACTTACCAACCAAAAGTTAGAAGAAGAAAGAGAACTCACGGCTTCAAAAAGAGAATGGCCACAAAGAGTGGCCGGAGAATTTTGCGGGCAAGGAGAAAAAAGAAGAGAAGAAGGTTGTCTTCTTAGAAGAAGAATCTTTGGTTATGAAAAAATTTGCCCTGGAAAAACAGCAGAGGATAAAACGCGAGGCCGAATTTAAAAAAATTATGGGAAAAGGGAAATCCTATGCGGATAAGTATTTAGTTGTGTATGTCCTGGAGAAGTCTTCCCAGATAAATCCGCTTACTTCGTCGTCGAGAAAAGTAACTCAAGAAGGAGAGAGTCGATTACCCAGGATGGGACTTTCTGTAAGCAGGCGGATTGGTAAGGCGGTAATTCGCAATCGCATTAAACGCTGGATGCGGGAAGTGTTTCGCCTCCACCAGTCCCGCTTAAAAGACAGGATGGAAATAATCTTGATCGCCCGTTCTTCTGCTAAGGAATTAGTCGATTACTTTGAGATGGAAAAGAGAATTTTGCATCTCTGGGGAAAGGCGAGGATAGTGAGGAATTGAGGAGAATGGTAGTAAATATAACTGTAATGGTAATTAAATTTTATCAGAAGATTTCATTTCTTCTCCCCAGGGCTTGCCGTTTCTATCCTACCTGTTCGGAGTACACAATTCAAGCCCTTAAGAAATACGGAATAGCGAAGGGGTCATTCTTAGGAATAAGAAGACTTTTGAAATGTCATCCTTTCCACCCCGGAGGTTACGACCCTGTAAAATAAATTTTATTCTAAATTAGAAAGGAAATTCAATGGAGAAAAAAACGATACTTGCTGTGGTCATTTCCATGATAATTCTTCTGGTCTGGTCAAGATTTTTGCGCCCTCCTCCCGTGGAGAAAAAAGTTGCTCCTGTCCCAGAAAGAGAGGAGAGAGTGGAAGAGATTGACAGGGAAGCAAGAGTTTCTCCTCGAGCTTTGCAACTTGACAAAGAGGCTAAACGAGTAGTAGTAGTCACCGACACTTCCAGAATTGTCCTCGCCACCCAGGGAGCAAGGGTGCTGGAATGGTCTATTAAGGAGAAAGAAGGTAAGATCGACCTCGTTCTGGAGAGCTTTCGTAGCCAGGGGATATTACCTCTTGATTTGGAGATAGAGGGCTTCCCTGGACTTTCCCGGGCCCATTTCCAAACCGGGGAGGAAGAACTTGTATTGGCAGAGGGCGAAGAAGGAGAAGTTCTTTTCAATTATCGATTGGGTAAGGGACTACTTCTCTCCAAGATATACCGGTTCTCCTATGGAGGCTATCTGCAAAGTCTGGAAGTGAGAATTCATAACCAGTCCAAAATCCCTCAACAGATAGGAAATCTGACCCTGTTATGGCAGGCAGGGTTGTCCATAGACGAGGCTTTACTTAAAGAGAATATGAAGATGATGAAAGCACAGGGAAGGATTGAGGGGGTGGTTACCAAAAAATTGAAACCCAGCACTTATACGGGTAAGATAGACTGGATAGGTGTAACCAACCGGTACTTCCTTGCTGCATTTATTAACAAGAAAGAAGATTTCTCTACGGGTAAAGTGGAAATCTTCGATAAGCGTACTCCTGCTGTTGGTCTGATTGCCCCCTCTTCTATTTTAGCGCCCAACCAGATTAAGAGTTACAAAGTTGATCTATTGGTGGGACCCAAGGACTATAGATACTTGAAAAATTTTAATATTGGTCTGGAGCGCACTCTCGACTTTGGACTTTTCGGATTCTTAAGCATAATCTTTCTATCTGTTTTAAACTTTTTTTATAAGCTGACTTATAACTATGGCTTTTCTATAATCATTTTAACCTGTATATTGCAGGTGTTCACCTTTCCTTTGACCAGGAAAAGTTTCAAATCGATGGAGGCAATGAAGATCCTTCAGCCGAAGCTAAAGGAATTGAAGTTGAAGTATAAGAATGATCCCAAAAGACTTAATGTGGAAACGATGAATCTTTATCGTTCCCGGAAAATGAACCCTTTTGGTGGTTGTCTACCGATGATTTTACAGATTCCTATATTCTGGGCACTGTTCACCATGCTTAGAAACGCAGTTGAGCTGCGCCATTCGCCTTTTATATTCTGGATAGGAGACCTATCCATGAAAGACCCTATCTATGTTTTACCAATTTTGATGGGAGCTACAATGTTTTTGCAGCAGAAGTTGACTGCCACCGGTGACCCTGCGCAGTCTAAAATGATGATGTTTATGCCTGTTTTCTTTACGTTTATCTTCATGAAGTTCCCTTCAGGCCTGGTTCTTTACTGGTTAACGAATAATATTCTCACCTTAACGATGCAATTAATTATGAAGAGGAAGTCGAAAGTTAAAGCCTGAATTTATAGGAGATTTTCCAATGGAAGAGAAAGAATTTAGTGGCAAGAATGTCGAGGAAGCAATTGAGAAAGGATTAAAAGAGCTCGGCCTTTCCCGGGACGATGTGGAAGTAAAGATTCTCGATGAAGGCAAGGCAGGATTATTTGGTCTCATGGGGGCAAGCCCGGCTAAAATCAAGCTGATAGTTAAGCCTTTGGAAGGTTTAAAAGCTGAAGAGAAAGGAAAAGCAACTCGGGAGAAACTTTCTGGCGTCAATCTTATTTCTGCTCAGAAAAAAGTAAAGGAAGAACTGAATGAAATCCTAAAATTAATGGGAACGGAAGCAGAAATAACCACCTCCTTAGAAGAGGGAAAAGTAGTGGCAGACATCAAAAGTGAAAACGGGGCAATTCTAATCGGGAAGAAAGGTCAGACTCTAAATGCCCTCCAGCTAATTGTGAATCTAATTGTGAATAGAGACGAAAAGACGAGAACAAAGGTAATTGTAGATACTGAAAATTATCGTCAGCGACGGGAGAATGCATTAATGAAGATGGCCGGGGAGGTGGCTGATGAAGTGAAGAGTAAGGGCAGGTCTCGTGAGTTAGAACCAATGAATCCCGCTGAGCGCCGAGTAATCCATCTTGCATTGAAGGATGATAGGGATGTGGAGACTACCTCACAGGGAGAAGGCAATTTCAGGAGAGTGGTGGTCTCTCCAAAGAAGAAATAGGAGAGAGGTTCGATTTGAACATTGATACAGAGGATACAATTGCTGCCATCTCCACGCCAATGGGGGAGGGTGGATTTGGCATTGTCCGCTTAAGTGGAAGCCAGGCTATCCCCATTGTGCTGAGACTGTTCATTCCCAAAAGGAAGAAGAATTTAGCCGGGGTAGACACATTTACCATCCATTATGGACACATCTACGATAGAGAAAAATTGGTAGACGAAGTTCTCCTCAGCGTGATGCGGGCGCCCTACACTTATACCCGTGAAGATGTGGTAGAGATTTCTTGCCATGGGGGGATAGTTCCTTTACGCAAGGTTCTGGAATTATGTTTAAGGGAAGGTGCCCGGTTAGCAGAGCCGGGGGAGTTCACCCTGAGAGCTTTCCTAAATGGCAGAATAGACCTTATCCAGGCCGAGGCAGTCTGTGATATAATCAGGTCTCGAACTGACGCCGCCCTGAATTGTGCACTCCACCAGATGGAAGGACACTTATCTATAACTGTAAACAAGATTCGTGACTGTATAGTAGACCTTCTGGCCCACATTGAAGCTTGCCTCGACTATTCTGAAGAGGATATTCCCCATCTTTCCCGAGGAGAATTAGCGGAAAGGATGGAGAAACTCTCCGGGGAGTTAAAAGAACTTCTGAAGTCTGCGCAATCAGGAAGAATTTTACGAGAAGGTTTGCAGACAACCATAGTGGGCAAGCCTAATGTGGGGAAGTCCTCCCTGTTGAACGTGCTTCTTGAGGAGGATAAGGCGATTGTAACTCCTGTTCCGGGAACGACCAGAGATGTGGTTGAAGATATGGTTAATATTCTCGGTATTCCCATGAAGATTATGGATACCGCGGGAATCAGACATGCCCGGGATGAAATTGAAATGGCAGGGATAGAACGGACGAGAAGGTCTATTGCACTTGCAGACCTTGTCCTTTTTGTAATCGATTTATCGATACCCTTGAGCGAAGAAGATTGTCGTATCGCAGAAAACCTACTGGGCAGGAAAACAATCTTAGTGGCTAATAAATGTGACCTTCCCCAGGTGGTATCTGAGGAAGAAATAAGAGAACTGTGGGCATCTTGCCTTAATCGACTTGAGCCCGAAAGAGAATCATTATCGGTTAATTCAGCTAACCCCGCACATGACAGTTTAAGCAATCCCTCTATTCTGAGAAACCCGCCTTTAATTAAAGTATCAGCAACCAAAAAGATAAGAATAAAAGATTTACAAAAGCTAATCTACCATCTATTTATTAAGGGAGAAGTGAGTATCTCTGATGCTGTTCTGGTTACAAACGTTAGGCATCAAGATGCTCTGGTAAAAGCTGAAGAATCCTTAAAAAAGGGAATAGAAGCTTGTGGGAGGGGAGAGTCGGAAGAATTTATAGCCCTCGATTTACGCCGGGCACTGAAGGCGCTGGGAGAAATTGTGGGAGAGACTGCCACTGAAGATATTTTAAATAGAATCTTCTCCAAATTCTGTATAGGCAAATAAAAAAAGGGCAAAGAACAATATTCTAGAATCTAATGATATGTGCTATAATGTATTAAAATCTAGCAGTTGAAAAGTGGAATAGGTTATGGTTAAAATTACGCTTACTCATAAAATCCGGCTTAAACCGACTTATAAGCAGGAGAATTATTTCAGGCAGGCATGTGGCGTAGCTCGTTTCACATGGAATTGGGCCTTGGGTGAATGGAAAAGGCAATATGAGGCCGGCAAAAAGCCAACAGGATTAGGGTTAAAAAGGCAGTTCAACGCCATTAAGCCCGTTGAATTTCCCTGGATGTATAATGTTACCAAATATGCCAGCCAGCAGCCTTTTATTTTCTTGCAAAGTGCATTTAAGCGTTTTTTCGGCAAAAAGGCAAATTATCCTCAATTCAAGAAGAAAGGAATACATGACAGTTTTTATATAGGTTGCGATCACATCAAGATAGAAGACAAACGAGTTCATATTCCGAAATTGGGCTGGGTGAAGATGCGAGAGGCCCTGCGGTTTTCAGGCAAGGTGATATCAGCTACTGTTTGTCATGTTGCGGAAAATGGTTTATCAGCCTTAACGTAGAACTGAATCAACGGCCCCAACCCTGTGAGAGCCAAGCAGTGGTTGGGGTTGATTTAGGGGTAAGCAGGTTAGCAACCTTGTCCACTGGGCAGAAGTTTGAGGGGTCTAAGCCGCTAAAGAAGCATCTGAATAAGCTTAAATGCCTGCAGCAGCAATTATCTCGTAAACAGAAAGGTTCAAACAACCGCAATAAGGCGCGGATAAAAGTGGCAAGGTTGCATTACCGTATTAGCTGCATTCGCCAGGATACACTACATAAGCTTACGTCGCATCTGAGCAACAATTTTGCCGCTATTGCCATTGAAGATTTGAATGTTAAAGGCATGATGTCTAACCATGTGCTGGCCCGTAGCATTGCCGATATGGGATTTTATGAGTTTCGGCGGCAGTTAGGATATAAGTCGCAGATGCGAAACAATCATATCGAAGTTGTTGACCGTTGGTTTCCGTCATCTAAACGTTGTTCTCGTTGCCATGTTATCAATGATTCAATAACATTAGGCGATCGGGTTTTTAAATGTAACAATTGTGGTTTGGAGATAGATCGTGAGCTGAATGCCGCTATCAATCTCGAGAGTACGGTGAGTTCCACCGGATTTCAAGCCTGTGGAGAGAAAGGCGCTGGTCCCGACTCATGTCGGGATGAAACCGGTCTCAATGAAGCAGGAACTAAGCCGTGTACAGATTTGTACACATTTTAGAGAACGGTAAAAGATGTGATATCTATCTATTCATTGTCATTAAAGCTTCCCATAGAGAATTTGGTTACTTTAAAGGGAGGGAATTTTTTAAGCTTTCTCTAATAAAAGAGGATGATGGTACATGGAGAGTAGTGGAAGGAGAAGCAATAGGGTAGAAGAAGATTTCTAACGAAATAAACTAATGGGAGTAATCCAGAATGAAAAGCGTGATTCTCTACTATTCCCGGACGGGGAAGACCCGT
>JABUBP010000154.1_pt1 | contig 16369 bp, 16 predicted proteins | sample 7240331 | NCBI WGS metagenome assembly JABUBP01 (sample SAMN07256347, study PRJNA390944) | subsurface metagenome | isolation source: Methane hydrate marine sediment | place: Pacific Ocean: Eastern North Pacific, ODP site 1244 | collected 2002 | reverse complement strand
CCGGCATATCGATTGCGAGAGCCGGTTGCGATGGCAGCGGCGGTTACCGGGCCCGGTGCCATCACGCCGGAAAGTGATATTACAACAACCTGAACTAAAAAAAGCAGAAGGTTCACCAAGTCACCGAGTCTTAATTGTTTACTCGCCGATGATTTTTACGAGGGCTCGTTTTTTTCTTTTTCCGTCGAACTCTCCATAGAAGATTTGTTCCCAGGGGCCGAAATCAAGCTGGCCATCGGTAACAGCCACGACCACTTCCCGCCCCATTACGCTGCGTTTTAGGTGGGCATCTGCGTTGTCTTCAAAGCCGTTATGGCGGTACTGTGAATATGGTTTTTCGGGGGCCAATTTTTCCAGCCAGACTTCAAAGTCTTGATGGAGGCCGGATTCATCATCATTGATAAAGACGCTGGCAGTAATATGCATAGCATTGCAGAGGACAAAGCCTTCTTTAATACCGCTTTCTCCCAGAGCTTCTTCAACCTGTGGTGTGATATTGATGAATTCCCGCCTATTTGGCGTATTAAACCAAAGTTCTTTTTTGTAACTTTTCATATTCAGTCCTTAGTTCATAGTTCATTGTTCGTAGTAAGTTTTTTGTACACTGATTCAATTATATCTACCATTGTCTTTGGTGCGAATTTTCCTTTTATGGATTCCCGCCCTGCCCTGCCGAGGCTATCTCTTAAGTCTTTGTCTTCGAGCAATTCTGCGCAAGCCCTGGTCAATTGTTCGACATTCTTTGGTTCAATAAGTCGGCCGGAGTCTTCTTTTATCACTTCTCTTGCGCCGTCGATATCGAAGGAGACGGCCGGTTTGGCGCAGAGCATTGCCTGCGGCAGAGTGCGTGCAAGACCTTCCCGCAGCGAGCAGTGCACGAGTATATCCGATGAGGCGATAGCCATTGGGATTTGGCGCGGCGGCAGTAGGCCGGTGAATTTGATTTTCTCGGCAAGTCCCAACTGCCGGACTTGTTTTTTGAAGTGGTCGGCGAGGTTTCCATCTCCGACAAACAGCCAAACGGCATTGTCAAATTGCTTCGATAGTGTTTTAGCCGATTCAATAATATATTCGTGGCCTTTTAGCATAAACAGCCGGGCGATGGTGATAAGGACGATGGCATCTTCAGCGATTCCGTATTTTTGGCGGAAGGTTCTTCTGAGCTGTTCGGAGATTGGCTGCAGGAAATCGTTTTCCTCGATAGCTGAATAAGCAGTAACAAACTGTTCGGGTCGGCCTATATCGGCGGCGGTTGCCTGGGCGGTCATTGCATCGGCAACGCTGATAAAAAAGTCAGTTCGCTTTGCAGCGGATTTTTCGACGGCAATGTAAAATTTATTAAGCCATTTGCTTTGATAGGGATGAAAAGCCAGGCCGTGGATTGTGTGGACAATTTTCGTATTGCGTATGCTGTGGGCGGCAAATCTGCCGAGTATGCCGGCTTTGGCTGAGTGCGTGTGGACAATGTCGGGTTTTATGCGTTTTAGGTGCTCTTTGATTTGGAAGTAGCTTATGGTGTCATATAAAGGACAAATTGCACGAATGAGTTTTGGGAGAACGATCACATCATATTTTTCGTTCTTTGTCTGCTCGAACAACTCACCTTCGGGGCCAATGGCTGGGCCGGTGATGAGGGTGACATCGTGGCCGCGCTGAGCGAGGAGTTTGCAGGAAATCAGAGTATTTTCCTGCGCTCCGCCTAAAATCAATCTTGTTATTATATGAACGATTTTCAATATTTAATCCACATTAAGCATAGGCCTTGTGCCGGTGCGATTGGTCCTGCGGCTGTGCGATCTTTTGCTTTGAGAATTTGCGGTATCTTTCCCTGATTCATTCTGCCGACGCCGACCTCGACCAAAGTTCCGACGATGTTTCTGACCATATTATACAAGAAGCCATCGCCTTGGACATCAACATATACCCAATTTCCATTGCTGGTGACGTCGCAACGAAAGATTGTTCGCACTGAGGTTTCGCGGTTGTCGGCGGCTGCTGCGAATGATTTGAAGTCTTTTTTCCCGACCAGCATTTTTGCAGCTTCGGCCATAGCAGCGATTTCAAGTTTTTCAGGCAGATGCCAGCAGTGCCTTATTTGCAGGACCGGACGGACGGTTCCTGTAAAAATTGTATAGCGGTATAGTTTACTTTCGACCGCACTTATCACATCGAAGCCCTGGGGGACTTCGACGGCCTCGGTAACTGCGATATCAGGAGGGAGCCTGTGCGTAATTGCCTTGGCGAGATTTTCTGTTGGTATTGGCGAATCGATTTGCACAAGGGCGACCTGGCCGAGGGCACTGACACCGGCATCGGTTCTGCTTGCTCCGAAGATCTGAGCTTCACAGCCAATCAGGTTTTGGATTGCATCGGTGAGTATGCCCTGAATGGTTTTTTGTCCCGGCTGGATTTGCCAGCCGCTGTAATTTATACCGTCGTAGCTGATTGTTAATTTTATGTTGCGCAGACCCATCAGGGGCGAATTATAGCAATTTTTCTGCGATTTGGACAGCGTTTAAGGCAGCACCTTTTCGCAACTGGTCGCCTGCAACCCAGAGATTGATGCCGCGATTTTCAGGTATGGATTTATCCTGTCTGATTCGGCCAACAAAGATATCATCTTTGCCGGAAGCATCGATGGGCATTGGGAAACGATTGTTTTCGCGGTCATCCAGAACGGAAACACCCGGAGCGGTACTCAGCAGGTCCCTGACCTGGTCGGGCGTAATGGGGTCGGTAAACTCAAGATTGATACTTTCACAATGCGCTCTGAAAACGGGGATGCGGATGCAGGTGCAGGTAATTGCAATATCGGGACAGTCGAAGATTTTTCTGGTCTCGTTGACCATTTTTATTTCTTCGGCGTTGTAGCCATTAGCATCGAGCTTAGAATTATGGCTGAAGCAGTTAAACGCTATCTGATATGGGAAGGCCTTGCAGGTCGGCTCTTTGCCATCAAGAATTTCGCGACTTTGATTTTCCAGTTCGAGCATTGCTGACATTCCAGCTCCGCTGGCGGCCTGGTAGGTGCTGACGACCATTCTTTTTACTGGATTTGCCCTGTGCAGCGGCCAAACGGGGACGATACCGATAATTGTCGAGCAGTTGGGATTTGCGATGATGCCGTTGTTTTCGGCGATTTTTTGTGGATTTATTTCCGGGATGACAAGCGGGACATCCGGGTCCATTCTAAAGGCAGAGGTGTTGTCGACCACTACTGCGCCGGCCTGGACTGCGACAGGAGCAAATTCCTTGCTTCGGGCCCCGCCGGCACTAAATAGAGCAATATCGATGCGTTCAAAGCTGTTTTTGGTTAATTCCTCGACGATGTATTTCTTGCCTTTGAATTCGATTTTTTTGCCGGCCGAGCGACTGCTGGCGAGTACCTTGAGAGAATCGAATGGGAAATCCCGCTGCTGGAGGATTTTCAGGAATTCCTGTCCGACGGCGCCGGTAACACCTGCAATCGCCAAATTAATGCTCATAGTTAAAACTCCTGCAATTTTTTCCTATACCTAAACCGAGGGGCAGTCAAATAAAGACTGCCCTTTAAATTTCTAAAACCCAAAATTAGCAAAGGATTATAGCATTGTTGCCGCTAAAATGCAATAGCCCCGTTTTTGAGCAAGGCTAAGGCATTTATATAAAAGGCCTTATACTCTTAGCGTTTATTTCCCGGGGAATGTCAATGCCACAAAACGCTTGTAGCCTTCGGTTTGTATTAAGAGCAGAACGGTTCCCTCTTTGCCGGCCTTTTCTATTGCTTTGTTGAAATCTTTGGTGTTTTTGACGGGCTTTCGGTCGACTTCCATAATCAGGGTTCCGGGCGTGATACCCTTACGTGCGGCTACCGAGTCGGGCCCAACCCAGGTAACTATGACGCCTTCAAGGCCTCCATAGCCAAGACGCTGGGCCAACTCCTCGGTAAGGTTTTGAACAGTAAGACCTAATTTCTCAAGAGTGTCCGACCGACCAGCGGCAATCTGCTCGATTGGCGGACGCTCGCCGAGTTCCACGGTAAGCTCTTTTCGTTTGCCATCCCGCAGTATTACCATTTTAACCTTGGTACCAGGTTTCAGCATGGCGACGCGGTTCTGCAGCTTCCTGGCTTTTTCAATCGGCTCGCCTTCGAATTCGACAACAATATCGCCCTGCTTTATTCCGGCCTTGTCAGCAGCGGAATCCTCATTCACATTCGGTATGAGAACGCCTTTGGTATCTTCCAGGCCAAAAGACTTTGCCAGCTCAGGAGTCAGGTCCTGGATGTTAACGCCCAAGAAGCCTCGAACAACAGTTCCTCCTTCAATGAGCTGGCCATAGATGGTTTTGGCCATATTGACAGGGATGGCAAAGCCGATACCTATATTGACGCGGTAATTACTGTAACCAGTGACAATAGCGGTGTTAATTCCAACTACTTTTCCATCAAGATTCAGCAGCGGTCCGCCGGAATTTCCGGGGTTTATTGCGGCATCGGTCTGGATGAAATCTTCATATATGGTCAGTCCGACGTTGCTTCGGCCTTTGGCACTTACGATGCCTGCGGTGACGGTGTGGCTTAAGCCGAAGGGGTTGCCGATAGCAATGACCCATTCGCCGACTTCGAGTGTGTCGGAGTCGGCCAGTTCGAGGGTTGGGAGGTTATCGGCATTGATTTTTATGACGGCGACATCAGACTCGGGGTCTGTGCCGATAATTTTTGCGGTAAACTCGCGTTCGTCCGCGAGCTTTACGGTAATTTCGTCAGCATCACCAACGAGATGATTGTTCGTCAGGATATAGCCATCGTGAGAGATAATAAAGCCGGAGCCCTGAGCGAGCTGGCGATGTTTCGGCCGGGGTGAACGTCGGTGAGGGGAGCGACGACGGAAGAAATAATCGAAGAAATCATCTTCGAAGGGGTCAAATTGGTCGCCAAAGGGCCGTTCCCGCAATGTTGGGTAATCACGGGTAACGGTCTTTTCAGTTTTGAGCCCGACCACAGCCGGCGATGCCTTTTTGGCGATTGTGGCAAAGGCCTTACCTGTCTGGCGAAGGGTATCGACACTGCCTGTATCCTGAGCAAAGGCCGAGGGCGGGGTGATGAAGAGCAGAAGTACTAAAGAAGCTGAAATCACACAATAGTATGAAGTTTTATTTTGTCTGAAACCAATAGTCTGCATTTTAGCCTCCCAATTATTCAGGGTCCTTAAGGCAATCACCAAAACCAACGATTAAACAACGATTTAGACTAAATCTATACGATTTTGTTACTCATCGGTTCACAACGCCATTTTTTTATATAAATACGGCTAATAACTTAATGAGCTTTAATAGTAATCTTAGCTGATTTCCTCGTTGAGCCAGCCGAGGAGCTCTTTGAGCTCATCGAGAGTAATATCGCCCATATGAGCGATTCGGAAAGACTCTTCTTTCAGTTTGCCGTAGCCGTTTCCGAAAATGGTATTGTGCTTTTCCTGCAGGGCATTGATGGTTTCGGCGACATTGATGCCTCTGGTGTTCCTGATAGCTGTGAGGGTATTAGAGGCGTATTTTTCCTCGCAGAAGAGAGCGAAATTTTCCTTGGCCCAGGCCCTTACAAACTCTGCCATTTGGCTGTGGCGTTGCCAGACATTTTCCATACCCTCGGTGAGCAGCTTTTTGCACTGGTAGTTCAGTGCCATAATGTGAGGGATATTCGGCGTAGCGAGCGTTTGGTTTTTTTCGTTCGATTTTGCCCAGAGCTGGAAGTCAAAGTAATAGCCCCGGTTTGGGACGTTTTTGCTTTTTTGTAGTGCCCGGCTGCTTACGGCGGCTACGGCCAGTCCGGGCGGGATTGCAAAGGCCTTCTGGACCGAAGCGAATGCCACGTCCCAGCCAAGCTCGTCGAAATGTAAAGGCAGGCCTACCATACCGCTGACCGAATCGACAAAGACCAGCACGTCAGGATACTTTTGCTTCATCATCTCACTGATTTCATGAACCGGATTTGTCAGGCCCGTGCTTGTCTCGTTATGAACAATGGTGACGGCGGCGTATTTGCCGGCAGCAAGTTTTTTATCAATCATTTCGGGAAGAACAGGTTTTCCCCAATCAACTTTAAGCTCTTCGACTTTTCTGCCGCAGCTTTTAGCTACGGCTGCCCACTTATCGCTGAATGCTCCGCAACAAGTACACAGCACGGTTTCATCGGGAGCCACACAGTTGCGAACAGCCGCTTCCCAGATTCCGGAAGCTGAGGATGTGGAGAGAAAAATGTTCTGGTCGGTGAAGAGGATTTTTTTGAGCATATCGGTCGTTTCGGAATGCAATTGAGCATACTCTTTTCCCCGATGTCCCAGTGTCGGACGTGCAAGCTGCTGCAAGACGTCCTCATCGACCTTCACCGGGCCCGGAATAAATAATCTTGGCGGGTTTTTCCAATCTACCATATCCTTCTCCTATAAAGAAAGTCAGGGAGGCCATTTTGCGGCATTCCGCAAAATGGGAACCCTTATAATTTGTTAATAGTCAAGCCCGTATAAATCTTCGGATAAAAGTAAGTTGACTTCTGCGGCATTTTTTCGCCCGCAGCAGTGACCATTTTCAGCTGCTGCATTTTTACAGGGTTCATAAAGAAAGCTGCCTGTTTTTGGCCGGCGTCGACCCTGGCGATTGATTCATCAATCGCATTGTCGGTATCCTTTATATATTCCAACTGGGTGCCGCCTGCCAGTTGTTTCTCGCCAATGCCCAAGATTTTTTCGAGGATAAGCTTATGCAGCACGGAAACATCGAGCGACTTCCAGGGGCCGCTCATATTCGGAGCGACTGCATCCATTGCGTGTTTGTCTCTCAAAACAGCGAGGTAGAAAGCATTGCCGCCGCCGTAAATTACGAATGCATTTTTATCGTTTTGCTGCTCAACCTTCATTTGCGCAAGGGCCTTTTGCCTTGCGTCCGTTTTGGCCTGTGGTGAATCAAAGTGATACTCACTGATTTCGAAGCTTTCTTTGAGGTCAGCAAGTAATCTCTCAAGCTGGAAGTTTTCAAGATTTCCGACGAGGCGGTGCGTAGCTAAAATGACCAGCCCTTCGTTGTGAGTATTAACAAAGGCGATTATTTGATACGCCGCGGCGGGGTTGGCGGTTTCTTTGTAATAATTCAGAGCTGTCTCGTAGCGATGGTGGCCATCGGCTATGATGCAGCTTTTATCGAGCATCATTTTTGCGATTGCATCGATATTGCTTTTGGTGGTTATTGCAAAGAGGCGGTGCCGAACATTTTGCTCATCGACGAAATCGACAAGTGGTTCCTTGCCGGCGGTGTTTTCAACGATTTGGTCTGCGATTTTTTTCTCATCCTCGTAGAGCATAAAGACGAGGCCAAACTTTGCCACGGTTGCTCTTTTAAGATTGAGGCGGTCGATTTTTGGTTCAATGAGGGTCTGCTCGTGAGGCCTGACGGTTTTTCCAAATTTTTCGAGTTTGGCCAAAGCGATGAAGCTGAAACGCTGGAATTGAGTGCCAGCCCGCTGGAAATCCTGGACGTAAGCGTAGATAGCTTCAGCCAAATCCTGTTTTAAGACACCTTTTTTTAGCCAGCTATTAAGATAGTCAGCGGCCCTTGTGTATTGATTATTGCCGGGGTTGTCGGAAGGAGTTGTTTTCCCCTTTATTATCCGCACGATATTGTATTCGTTTTTTTTGTAAAGCTGCTCCTGCTGTGCGGGGCTGATGACATCATAGGGGGGAGCAATGCAGCTGCCCACATCGCCCACTGTGCCGGAGTCGAACCTAAAAGCTTTGAACGGCTTAACTTCCATTATCACCGCCTTCAAATCCTTTCTCGTTTTGTGCTAATATTAAGGTTTAAATTCACTTATTAAGACTGCCCAAATTTACAGAACTCGAAATCATATCAAGGAAAAGATAGTTTGTCAAAGGGGCATTGGTAAATAAGCAAAATCATGGGACGGACTAACTGTTTTTGGGGTATAGGACTTTGCAAGCTGGAGAGAGGCAGGGAAAAATTTTGAGAAATTTTTTGATTTTTGCCTTGACAAGAATGTTGAGTTTGTTTACTATCTTAATAGACTTACTTAACAAAGGAGACCTACACTGCAATGAAACTGACTACAAGAAGCGAATATTCAATATTGGCACTTATTTATGTGGCCCGAAATGAGAAAAAGGGTTTTATAAAAATAGAAGAGATCTGCTCAAAGTGTGATATTCCTGAGAAATACTTAGTGCTTTTATTCTCGATTCTGAGGCAGAATCGCTGCATAAAGACCAGAAGGGGTGCCAGCGGCGGATATAGACTGGCAAAGCCAGCATCGAAAATAAGTGTGGCAGAAATAATAAGACTGATGGATGGTGCCTTAGCACCGACGGAATCAGTAAGCAAATACTTTTTCTCGTCCACTCCTTTGTCCAAGGAGAAACAGATAATGAAGGTGTTCAAAGAGATACGGGATTATGTTGCGAGCAAACTTGAAGCTTTGAAACTTTCTGATTTGGTTTAGGTCGCTATTAATCAATTGGTTTTTACGAGAAACCTTAAATTGAAAGGGGCCAAATATGTCGCCACTATCAGAATCTATTGTTTTCTTCGATGAGAGCACCATCATCGCGGATAGGTGGGTTCTCGAACTGATAGCAAATGCCGCCCGCCGCTTAGTTCCCTCCAACTCAGACCAACATATCTTTATCAAGTTGGACCATTTCATGGACAGTCACCTCTTCTTCCTGGTTGTCCTTGGCTCTTCACCAAACAAACCGCAGTGTGTGTGGAAAGCCACCGTGATTGATGAGGACGTAGACCCTCAATTTGAAAAATTATCTATGGATGAGTAGACAAGATGTTAGAGTTATCACTTTGGACGATTGTTGCTATAGCTGTAATGGCTTTTTTGTGCGATTTAGCTTTTAGGGTTTTGTCTGCAGGGGAGGTTAATTTTCGGCCTTCTTTTTTTCTGCGAGGTATTGGTTAATTGCAGCGGCGGCGATTCGGCCCTGCCCCATTGCCAGAATAACAGTTGCGGCACCGAGGACGATATCTCCGCCGGCATAAACGCCCTCCAATGACGTTTTGCAGTTTTCGTCAACGACGATATTTCCCCATTTGTTGAACTGAAGGCCTGGGGTGGTCTGGCGAATCAATGGATTTGCAATGTTGCCAATAGCTATAATTACGGCGTCAACATCGATTTGGAACTCCGAGCCTTCGATGGGGATAGGTCTTCGTCGGCCTGATTCGTCCGGTTCGCCGAGCCGATACTTTAGGCATTCGATAGCAGTTACGTAGCTGTTTTGGTCGCTGATTATTCGTTTCGGACTTTGCAATATGTGGAATTCGACGCCCTCCTCCTTGGCGTGGTGGACTTCCTCAATTCGGGCGGGCATTTCCTTTTCGCTCCGTCGATAAACCAGATAGACCTTTTCGGCTCCGAGTCTGACGGCTGTTCTGGCTGAGTCCATAGCGACGTTTCCGCCACCAATAACGGCGACTTTTTTCGAGAGGGCTATTGGTGTGTCGGCGCCTTTGCCAAAGTCGTAGGCCTTCATAAGATTTGACCGAGTGAGGTACTCATTCGCACTATATACTCCAACAAGGGACTCGCCTTCGATGCCCATAAATCTCGGCAGTCCTGCCCCGACGCCGATGTAGGCAGCATCGAAGCCGTCTTCGGTCATCAGTTGTTCGACAGTTCTCGTTCTGCCAACAATGAAGTTACAGACGATTTTGACGCCCATTTTAGTGAGGACATCAATTTCCTCCTGGACGATGGCTTTGGGTAGCCTGAATTCCGGGATTCCATAAACCATCACGCCACCGGTTTTGTGAAAGGCCTCGAATATAGTGACATCGTGGCCTGCTCTTCTTGTATCTGCGGCAGCGACGATGCCGCCCGGGCCTGAGCCGATTACAGCGACTTTCATTCCTGTTTCCGGCGCTACGGTCGGGGTGCCGTCTCCATTGGGGTCGAGGTCGGCAACAAATCTTTCCAGCCGGCCGATTGAAACGGCTTTACCGGTGTCCTTGAATTTCAAGCCTACGGTGCATGTTTGCTGGCACTGGACCTCCTGGGGACATACTCGGCCACAGACGGCGGGCAAAAGTGAGTTTTCTTTGATAATGGCAAGGGCTTTTTTGAAATCGCCATCGGCAATAGCAGCTACAAAATCCTGTATCCTTATCTGGACGGGACAGCCCTTAATGCAGGGGGCGGTTTTGCACTGGAGGCAGCGCATTGCTTCCAGCCGAGCCTGCGTTTCGGTGTAACCGGTCGCCACTTCGTTGACGTTACTCCTTCTTTTGACGGGGTCCTGTGCAGGCATATCCTGAGAGGGGATTTCGTATCTGTCGGCAGGTTTAAGTTTACCTTGTTTTTGCTTTTCCAAGAGTTGCTGGAGGAGTTTTTGTCTTTCTTTTTCGGTCACGATAAAAAGTCCTTAGCCTATTTATCCAGGCCGATTTTACATCCGTGTTTTTTATACTGTTCGTAGGCCTTTTGCTCCTGGTCTTTATAAGCGTCTAATCTTTTCATCATCAGGTCGAAATTGACCTTGTGGCCGTCAAACTCCGGGCCATCAACGCAGACAAATTTTGGTTTGCCGTCAAATTCGATTCGGCAGCCGCCACACATACCGGTGGCGTCGACCATAATGGTGTTAAGCGAAACCTGAGTAGGAATGTCAAATTGCTTTGTGACCTCGCAGCAGAACTTCATCATTATAGCCGGGCCGATTGCAAAGACCTGGTCCGGTTTTTGGCTGCGTTGACAGAGCTCTTTTAAGGGTTCAGTTACCAAAGCCTTTCGGCCGTATGAGCCATCATCGGTTGTGATTATTAGTTCGTCAGAAACCTGGGCGAATTCATCTTCAAGAATAAGCAGCTCTTTTGTTCTTGCTCCGAGGATGCTGATGATTTTATTACCGGCTTTTTTCAAGGCTTTTGCGATAGGCAGCAATGGGGCGGTGCCTATTCCGCCGCCGACACAGACGACGGTGCCGAAATTTTCGATATGGGTAGGCCTACCCAGCGGTCCGGCAACGTTGGCGATTTCATCGCCTACCTTCATATCAGCTAATTCGGCGGTGGTTTTGCCGACGCGCTGCCAAATCAGGCGGATAGTGCCCTTTTGTGGGTCGGCATCAGCAATCGTCAGGGGAATCCGCTCACTGTATTCGCTGCTGATACTAATAATGACAAATTGGCCTGGTTTTCCTGCCTCGGCGATAAGCGGCGTTTCGACATCGGCAGTGAAGACGTCTTCGCTAAGCTGGCTTTTGGACACAATTTTATGCGGCACTTTTTAGTTTCTCTCGACTCAAAAACAATAAAACCGCAATTATGCACAAAGAAGGACATTTGTCAAGGCGTGCTCACCTGCATCCGGAGTTAGGCTCTGTACGGGAATATTTTATTAACCGCTAATTTCCTGGGCGAAACAATCGAAGCCGGGGCCGAACTGTCGCAGGTAAAACAGCGAATAGGCCCTCTTAAAAACGGGCAAGGGCAATATCAGGACAGTGCCGATATAAGGTATGACGAATATGCAGGCGGCGCAGCAACAGGTTATGCACGCAGCCATCATCAAAATTGCGCCAATCGCGATTGCTATGACGATTTGAAAAAGGATGTACAGTGTAAAGCGGGCTTTATTCGCCGAGAGGATTGTCAGAAATTCGCGCCAAGCATTTGTGCAGCTTATCGTCCGCAAAAACATAATCGGCACGACAAAATCGTACGTGAATTTGCATACCAATAAGAAGGCAACCAGCAGGACAAAAAAGACAGGCAAAAATATCAGGCAACTAAGCCAAAACAGTATGCGGCTTGGGCTGGTGTGGAACATCGGCATAGCAATAAGAAAAATGAAAATAGCGGTAGGTATGACGGTTGCAGCGAAAGCTATTAAGGCCAAGACGATTCGGAATAAGAATAAGCTTTTTGCATGTTGTTTGAATTTTGTCCAGGGGATTTTGACTTCGGCTTTGTTTTGAGCGACACAGTGGAGGAACATAAATTGGCCTCGGCTGCTGAGCCAGGTAATAATAAGCCATATCACTATCATCAACATAACCCCAATTATGGCTGTGGGAATGAGCCAGGGTAAGTTATCGATGACAAAGTCTTTTGCGTGCTGGAAGCCTGCCTGGTCGTGCTTAGTGGGGACATGGAAGCTGGGTCCACCGCCTCCCTGGGCTAAATATGCCAGCCAGGCGCAAAAGCCAATAACGAACCATTTGCGCAACTCGAAGGGTTTAAAGAGCATTACCTTTACCCTGTCGATAGCGGGGCTGATTGGGTCGATTACACTTATACGGGGTAATTTTCCGGCAGTCACAGGATAGGCCCTCCGAGATAAATGAGCCAGTTAACCGAAATTGCTATTAAATCAAGTGCCGCAGATAAGAACGCTTTTATTTTTATTAGTTTTCTATTCGTTTTTTTGTCTGATGATTAGTCGCCGATTCTATATGAGAATTGTAAGGAAATAAAGGCAAAAATCGGTGGGCCGGGGAATTGGGGCCTTAGAGCCTGGTGTTATGTGGCGCACTTTTACCTTTCCAGTGGCTTAGAAATACTCGGTATCGAGGGTATGTGGCAGTTTTTCCAGTGGGCAGGCAGAACATTTTGCCTTTGGTCTGCAGAATTCTTTGCCGAGTCTTACCAGGAGCGCGTGGTACTCATTGAAGAGTTGAGAATCCTGCGGCAGGTTCGACTGGAATAATTCTCTCAGTTGCTCGTAATCGGCATCCGGCTGGATTAGGCCGTGGCGACAAGCTATTCGAGCAGTGTATGCATCAATCACAAAAATCTTTCTATTGAAGGCGTAAAGCAGAATCGAATCGGCGGTTTCCGGGCCGATGCCTTTTATGGCCAAAAGTTCGGCTCTCAATTGGTCAGTGCTAAGGTCTTCGAGATTTGTCAGTTGGCCATCGTAATTTTGAAAGAGCCATTTTACGAAGTTTTTGAGCCGTTTTGCTTTTATATTGTAATAGCCGGCCGGCCGGATAAGCTCAGCGAGCTGCGAGGGGTCAAGATGATAGAGTTTTTCGGGGGTTAATAAGTGAGCGGATTTTAGATTTGCTATCGCTTTTTTGACGTTGGCCCAGTTTGTATTCTGGGTCAGGACAGCGCCTGCGATTATCTCAAATTGTGTTTCACCCGGCCACCAGTGCTGAGGGCCAAAGCGGTCGAAAAGTAGTTGATACACTTCTGTCAACTGCTTACTTATCATCGTTTTACTTGCAGCCTAAAAAGCTATTGCGTTTGACTATTGTAATTTTGGCATATTTGAAGTAAACTCTGGAATAATCAGCCATAGATTAAAAGAAAATTAGAAATAAAAAAGGAAAAAGTTAGAAATAAAAGTCAACGGAATGATTAATAAGGACAGGTACAGTACGGGTCAATTATTTAACTTTGCGCAAGATTCCTATTTTGAACGGACGTCCCGGCCGATTTACGCTATAGTTTTTCTGCTGCCATTCATTGTTTTCTACGAGCTGGGCACGATTCTTATCAATACCGATTTGTTGAGACACTACTGGCAGGGTCGGGTAGTAGCATTCTCATGGGTGCAGGAATTTCTTGCACACATAGGATTCGGCAGCAAGTTTGCGTGGGCAGCAACTCCTTTGGCGGTTGTGGTGATTTTGATAGCGCTGCAATTGACATCGCGCAAGCAATGGCGTTTTTGGTTGGGTGATATTTTGCCGATGGCAGTTGAGTGTATTCTGCTTGCGGTGCCGTTGATTGTTTTGAGTGTGTTTTTGAGTGGTTCGGGCCAGCGGCAAGGTGATATCAACCAATTTGCTAACAGTGCGGTACGAATACAGGCTGACGCGGTTTTAAGCTGTTCTTCGATTACAAATGACGGTTCGCCGGCGATGGCAGAGGGCAGTGTTGATGCCGGGAAATGGCAGGGGCTGCTGGCCAATATTGTTACCGGTATAGGAGCGGGGATTTATGAAGAACTTATTTTTCGGTTGATTTTGATTATCGGTTTAATGATGTTGTTTCAGGATGTTCTGCGGCTCGGTCATAAGAGTTCAATTATACTTTCGGTTCTTATTTCGGCGGCGTTGTTTAGTGCATATCACCATATAGTGTATCTGGAGGGTCGGTTCATCCAAAGCACTCCATTTAACTGGACGGAGTTCGGTTTTCGGACAATTGCAGGTATTTATTTTGCCGTTCTTTTTGCAATTCGCGGTTTCGGAATTACGGCTGGGGCTCACGCTTTTTATGATATTATCGCGGTTTCTATGAACGTCCTTTTTATCCGGCAATGAAAATTTGACGGGCGGTTTCTTATTTCTTGATTTTTTTCAAAAAACCCCACTGCCATTACTCTTTTAGCCTGCAGAACTTGCAAAACAATCGTCCTATAAGCACCGAAATCGGCCTTATCAATACTGATATTGCGCTTGAATAAGTCGGGGATTTTTTATACAATAGTGTAGAAGTTAGCAGGTTGTTTGTTTGGGAATACTTGTATTATGGAATCACCTCAAATCAATATAGCGATTGAAGAATTGGCATTCAGCCTTTTTCAAAGGCCTTTACATCCGGAGCTTTTCCAAATTTATGCCAAGCGGCGAATAAAGACCAGCAAATACGAAGCTGATATCTGGATTACAGGCTGCACGCACGTTGTAAGCGTGTATGCGGGCGATGTGTGCCTGAGCGAGGTTGTAAGCACGCCGGGGCAGATGCTTCCACGACGAGGCCTGGTTGAACGTTTTCGATTTCGCGGTCCACGGTCTCATAAATGCACCTTGAGCCGAGGGGTGAACTATATGACCGATTTTCAGATTGAGAAGATGAGCGCCAATTTGTATCGTCAGAGTCATCTCGACCTTGAGCGGTTTGCTCGAAAACGGGGCGTGTTTGTCAAATTCCCGGGTTTAGAAATCGGTGGTCTGCAGCCTTTCTGCTATATTGACTTCGAGGCAAGACGAACTGAACTGCACATCCATACCTTCGCGGCTTACCCTGACCAGGTAACGATGATTAAGACGCAATCTCTGTTCGACTTTCAGTAAGAGACGGGCAGTCAGCGGCAAGCGAATGAGGAACTGACAATCCTGTTTAAGCGGTCTGCTGTTTGAGTTTTTGCTTCAAAATATTCCACTTTTCGCGAATTTCCTCAGCCATTCTGCTGTTTGGGAAATCGTGCATAATCCGCTCGCCGGTCTTGACGGCTTCATCCCATCGCTTTTCGGAGATAGCGAGAGAGAATTGGACGCCGAGATTGTGCAGCTTGTTCCTGAAAACGTCCCTTGCAGCTTCCTGCAAAGCCAACCCTTCATTGGGAGTCAGGTATAGATCCAGCTCCCTTAGAATTTCGAGGCTGCGGTCGGTGTCCTGGCGTTTTACGGCATCATCCCAGGTGGTGAGCAATATTTTTTTGCGTTCCTGCTTTTTATCAAGCAGTTTTTGGCGCATTACTTTTGCTTCTTCTGACTTTGGGTAATCCTTGATTAATCTTTCTATATTGGCGCTTGCTTTGGCCCACTGGTAGTTTTCGAAGAGCTTTTCGATAAGTGCAATGACCTGATTTACCCTTTCGGCGTCGGTTGCATCGCGGTATTTGTCCGCCTCAGCGTGTAACTGCTCGGCCAATTCCTTATATGTCGTGGAATGGGCAATTTCATCAATTATTTCATGGGCAGTATCAAAATCCTGCTGCTGGAGCTTATCAAAAACAGCCTCTCGCAGAGACTGTCTGTCCGCATCGCGAAATGCAATCGCCTTGGCAGTCTCGCTGAGGCGAGTGTTTTGATTGATTTGTGTCAGAACCGACCGGTTCTTTTCCAGCACCTCCGCTATTTGCTCGAGCCTTTCGCTGCTTTCGGTGAGTGTGTTAAATATTTTAAATGTCTTTAAGAACATCGATACAACTACGACCAAAAGCACCAAAACACCGAGGAACCATATAAGCTGCGATATTGAGCCGGTTCCGAATGTCTCAAAAATGTCAGTAAAGACCGTGAGCAGGAACACGACTGATAATGCTGCACAAACAATGACAATGTGCCACTTATATCGCCGTAAAAGCAAACCCTTTTCCAAGTCCATAATCGCCGCCTCTTAAAAGAGAATTTCTTTCAGCCAGGCTTCATATATTATACTATCCAGGGCCTGGTTTTGTCAAATTGAAAAAGCAATGGCCGAATTCTGTGAATCTCGCCGGGCCGGCAAAGCCCGCATCTGAGGATACTCACAGCCCAAACCACTTATAACTATCAATCCCGTTTGATTTGGGCGGTTCGGACCTTGTCTATTCAAGCAAGGCTGTGGGCTCCGGCTCAAGCTCAAAACCCAAAGCCGCCAAGGCGTCTCCCAGCTTTTCGATGCTTTGGTTTAATGCCTTTTGCGAGTGCTTCTGATG
>JABUBP010000153.1_pt1 | contig 16403 bp, 12 predicted proteins | sample 7240331 | NCBI WGS metagenome assembly JABUBP01 (sample SAMN07256347, study PRJNA390944) | subsurface metagenome | isolation source: Methane hydrate marine sediment | place: Pacific Ocean: Eastern North Pacific, ODP site 1244 | collected 2002 | reverse complement strand
CCGATGGCTTCGCGGAAGGCCTCGACTGCGGCTTCAATGTGCTTCGAGCGCTCGTCGCGCGACCTGGAATCCTCCAGCACCTGCGAATTGAGCGTGCGGTTGTGCTCCATCGCCTCCTTGAAGATCTGGATGGCGCGGGCAAGCGAGCCGATCTCGTCGCGGCGGGCGGTGTGGGGCACCTCGACATTGTCCTCGCCCTTGGCGACGCGGCGGATGGTGTCGGTGATGACGGAGAGGGGACGGGCGATGGAGCGGGCGATGATGAGGACGCCGACGATGACGACCGCCAGCGCAACCGCAGCCAGGAAGGTCAGGACCACGGCCATTGAACGATTGGTGTCGGCCTCCCGTGCCTGACGCTTGCTGCGCTCCGCATAGACCTTGGCAAGGGCTTCCAGGTCCTTGTTCAATGCTGTGCGCACCTGACGATTGGCATCGTTATCGCCCCATTCCCGGCCGGCGGCTGCACCGATCTCGACGCCGCGTCGGACCAGTTCTTTTCGGAATTCGACGAACTGCATGATGCGCTTCTTGAAAACAGCAAACTGCTCTGCGTCGTCCGCCTGGACGATGGTTTCCCAGGTGTTGACGATGTCGAGAATCCGGTCGTTGAACTTGAACAGTCCCTCGCCATATTTCTTCACGGTCGCAGCATCGGTCGACATGTAGATGCCGCGGGACTCCATGACCACCGCATAGATCATCGAATTTATTCTTTCGACGTTGAGCGCGGCGCGGACGGCCATTTCGGCGGCCGCAGAGTGCTCGGCATTGCGGCGCATGTTGTACTCGGACAATGCGGCAATGGCGGCGACCAAAACCGCCAACAACGCGAAGATGGAGTACAGCTTTGCCGCGAGCGATAATTTTGAGGTCATGACACTGCCAAAGACGCCGTTACGGGATTGGAAAGTTGCACCCGAGCGGCGGATGCCGACGGGACAACCGGGACGCGCAAGCATGAACAATTCTCGTGGATTTTTCCTTAATGCATCAACTATAGTGGATTGCACGATTCGTTAATTTCGTACGTAAAATCAATTAGATAGGATTTTCTCCGCAGCGTGACGGTAGAATTACTGGGACGGTAGCGCCCAGCTGGCATTCCAATGGCATGCCACAGGCTGCGGTCGTCGAAAACCGGCATCCGCGTGAGGTCGCGGCGACGCCGCAAATGCTACGCTGCCAGCGTCTGGCAGAGGCAACCTCGGAGTCCGCATGGCCTACCGGCAAACGATCGGCGCCACCGCCTATGTCTTCGATGACCTGCGAGCGCTGCTGGCGAAAGCAACCCCGCCGCGCTCCGGCGACCGGCTCGCGGGGATAGCGGCCGGCAGCGCCGAGGAGATGATCGCGGCGCGAATGGCGCTTGCCGACACGCCGCTCAGGCAATTCCTCAACGAGGCCGTGGTCCCCTATGAGGACGACGAGGTCACGCGCCTGATCATCGACAGCCATGACGCGCGCGCGTTTGCGCCCGTCGCGTCGCTGAGCGTCGGCGCATTCCGCGATTGGTTGTTGTCGGATGCGGCGACGCCGGCAGTGCTGGCCAATATCGCGCGCGGGCTGACGCCGGAAATGGCGGCTGCTGTCTCCAAGCTGATGCGCAACCAGGACCTCATTCAGGTCGCGAAGAAGTGCGAGGTAAACACTCGCTTCCGCAACACAATCGGGCTGAAGGGGCGGATGAGCGCACGCCTGCAGCCCAACCACCCCTTCGACGATGCGCGCGGCATCACCGCTTCCATCCTGGATGGGCTGCTGCTCGGCTCGGGCGATGCGTGCATCGGCATCAATCCGGCCAGCGATGATCCCGCTGTGATCGGCGGGCTGGTGCGGCTGCTCGACGACATCATCGCGCGATTCGAAATTCCGACACAGGGCTGCGTGCTCACTCACGTCACCACGACGCTGGGCCTGATCGGGCAGGGGCTGCCGGTCGATCTGGTCTTTCAGTCGATTGCAGGTACGGAAGCCGCTAACCGCAGCTTCGGCGTCAACCTTGCGCTGCTCGCCGAGGCGCGCGAGGCCGGGCTTTCGCTGAAGCGCGGCACGGTCGGCAGCAACGTGATGTATTTCGAGACCGGGCAGGGATCGGCGCTGTCGGCGGGCGCCCATCACGGCGTCGACCAGCAGACGCTGGAGGCGCGCGCCTATGCGGTTGCGCGGGCGTTCGATCCGCTCCTCGTCAACAGCGTGGTCGGCTTCATCGGTCCGGAATATCTTTACGACGGCAAGGAGATCATCCGCGCCGGGCTCGAGGATCATTTCTGCGGCAAGCTGCTCGGCGCTCCGCTTGGCGTCGACGTCTGCTACACCAACCATGCCGAGGCCGATCAGGACGACATGGACAATCTGCTGACGCTGCTGGCCGCCGCCGGCGTCACCTTCATCATGGGGGTGCCGGGCGCCGACGATGTCATGCTGAACTACCAGTCGACGTCTTTTCACGACGCACTCTACCTGCGCGACCTCTTCGGCCTGAAGCGAGCGCCGGAGTTCGATGATTGGCTGGTGCGGGTTGGCCTTTCCGGCACTGATTTTCGCCTCGCCGGAAACGCAGGGCAGCTCCCTGATTTTGCCGCGAAATTGATCGCCTGAGACCTATTCCAGGGAGGCTTTTGCAACCGTCAGCCGCGTCTAGGCGTTATAGGTCGCCCACCAGTGCGAGAGGAATTTGTAGCCGAGCCTTCAAGCTCGTGGTTAAACTCCTGATCGCCGGGCAAGTCATGAGAATGCTTGAGGAAGTTTGATGCGAGCAGAAGGTTTTGAGACGGTACGGCGGATCCTCCTGGTGTTTCCCCGCTACACGTCTTCGTTTGGCACGTTCGAGCATGCCTACCCCCTGACCGACGGGGTCAAGGGCTTCATGCCGCCGCAGGGATTGCTGCTGATCGCGGCCTACCTGCCGGCCAACTGGCCGGTGCGGTTCATCGATGAAAATCTTCAGCCCGCAACCCGGGAAGATTTCGAGTGGGCGGAAGCCGTGATGGTCAGCGGCATGCACATTCAGCGCAACCAGATGAACGACATCTGCCGCCGCGCCCATGCCCATGACCTGCCGGTCGCGCTCGGCGGGCCCTCGGTCAGTGCCTGCCCGGACTATTATCCGTCATTCGACTATCTGCATGTCGGCGAACTCGGCGATGCCACCAACGAGCTGTTCCGCAGGCTCGCGGACGATTGTACGCGGCCGGAACAGCAGGTGGTGCTGACGACAAAGGACCGCGTCGCGATGAGCGATTTTCCGATTCCGGCCTACGAGCTGGCGGAGACGCGAAAGTACCTGCTCGGCAGCATCCAGTATTCCAGCGGCTGTCCCTACCAGTGCGAGTTCTGCGACATCCCGGGCCTGTACGGCCGCAACCCGCGCCTGAAGACGCCGCAGCAGATCGTCGCCGAGCTCGACAAGCTGCGCGAATGCGGCATGACCGACACCGTCTATTTCGTCGACGACAATTTCATCGGCAACCGCAAGGCGGCGATGGATCTGCTGCCGCATCTGATCGAGTGGCAGAAGCGCACCGGCTACATCACACGGCTGGCCTGCGAGGCGACGCTCAACATCGCCAAGCGTCCCGAAATCCTGGAGAAGATGAAGGAGGCGATGTTCGTCACGGTGTTCTGCGGCATCGAGACCCCCGATCCGGACGCGCTGAAGGCGATGCAAAAGGACCACAACATGATGGTCCCGATCCTCGAGGGCATTGAGACCATTAACTCCTACGGCATGGAGGTGGTCTCCGGCATCATCATGGGGCTCGACACCGACAAGCCCGGCACGGCGGACGCGCTGCTCGACTTTGTCGACCAGTCACGCATTCCGCTGCTGACCATCAATCTGCTGCAGGCGCTGCCAAAGACGCCGCTGTGGGACCGGCTGGAAAAGGAAGGCCGCCTGATCCATGACGAGGCCGCCGAAGGGCGCGATTCAAACGTCGACTTCCTGATGCCCTATGACCAGGTGGTCAGCTCCTGGAAGCGCGCGATGAAGATCGCCTACGAGCCGGCAAAGCTGTTCGCGCGCTACCAGTATCAGTGCGAATACACCTACGCCCAGCGCATCAAGGTGCCGGTCGCGGACGAGCTGAAGTCCTGGTCCAGCATTCGCCGCGGGCTGATCATGCTGCGCAACATCTTCTGGAAGGTCGGTGTGCTCGGTGACTACAAGCGCGTGTTCTGGAAGTTTGCGCTGCGCCGCCTCCGCCAGGGCGACATCGAGGGCCTGATCGGCTCGACGCTGATTGCGCATCACCTGATCGAGTTTGCGCGCCTTGCGACCAGCGGCCAGCAGAACGCGTCGAACTATTCGATCCGGTTGCGCGAGGCTGCCGTCCCTGCCGAATGAGCCGAAACCTCCGGCATCATCGCCGCGCCCGGCCAGCGACCTGCGGGCGCTGACCCCGGCGCGCGTCGCGCTTGGCCGCGCCGGCGCCGGCCTGCCGACGCAGGCGCTGCTCGACTTCACGCTCGATCATGCCCGCGCCCGCGATGCCGTGCATGCCGCCTTCGACACCAAAAACCAGATCGCCTCGCTCCGCGCGCTCGGCCTCGATCCCATCGAGGTGGCGAGCCGCGCCGCTGACCGGCGCGACTATCTGCGCCGGCCCGACCTCGGCCGTATGCTGGATGCGGAATCGCAGCGCATGCTGGCGGGCAGGGCGCGCGGCGCGTGTGAATTCGTGCTTGTCATCGGCGATGGACTATCGCCGACGGCAGTCAATGTGCATGCCGCCGAGGTGATCGCGCAGTTGCTGCCGCACCTGAAGCAAGCCGGCATCGCGATCGGTCATGCCGTGGTCGCTTCCGGCGCGCGCGTCGCGCTCGGCGACGAGATCGGCGAAATCCTGGACGCGCGCCTCGTCGTCGTGCTGATCGGCGAGCGGCCGGGACTATCCGCGCCCGATAGTCTCGGTGCCTATCTGACGTTCGGCCCGAAGGTCGGCCGATCGGATGCGGAGCGCAATTGCGTCTCCAATATCCACAGTTCCGGGCTTGGTTCCGCCGAGGCCGCGTTCAAGATCGCGTGGTTGATCAGGCAGGCGCTGGCCCGCCAGATCAGCGGCGTTGCGTTGAAAGATGAAAGCGGAGACGCGCTGGCCCGGCGAATCGCAAAGCCGGTGTGACAAATCAGACACTTAACGCGGCTTTTTGATCCGCCCCCGCCGTTTTGCGGGAGGCGCGAACCTTGCGAAATATCGCGCGAACCTGCTACACCACGGGCGCTGAATTTGCCGTATTTTTTCAAGGGCTAACGCCGATCTCATAGAGGCCGACAGTGCCGCTCGCGCGTTGCCAAAATCTTTAACCAGACATCGTCAGGCGATGTGAGGACTGAACTGGTCATGCTCGATAAGTACAGCGAAAGCGAAGTCCACGTCGACGTCGTCGAGGAGCGGCCGACTTCGAGCATCGCGTTCGGTCTGGAGCGGATGGGGCTGATCGCGATCAAGGCGCCGGTGCTGTCCGTCATCATCCTGTTCGCGCTGATGGTAACTGCGATCTTCGGCATCGAGCGCATCAAGATCGACGACTCCCTGAGCCAGCTATTCCGCTCCGACTCCAAGGACTACAAGCAGTACGAGGCAGTGACCAAGCGCTTCCCCGCGACCGAGTTCGACGTGCTGGTCGTGGTCGAAGGCAAGACGCTGCTGGCGCGCGACAACCTGGAAAAAATCCGCGACATGGTCACCGACCTGCAGCTCGTCGAGGGCGTGCGCGGGCTGGTGTCGCTGTTCTCGGCGCGGCAGGCGCCGGAACCGGGCAAGCTGCCCGCCGCGCTGTTTCCGCCGGAATTGCCGGAAGGCGCGGCCTATGACAAGTTCGTGGAGACCATCAAGTCCAACGAGATCATCCGCGGCAAGCTGCTGTCGGAGGACGGCACGCTGGCGCTGATCGTGCTGTCTCTCGAGCCCGAGGTGGTCGCCAGCAACAAGCTCACCAAGGTGGTCGCCGACATGCGCAAGATCATGACCGATGATCTTGCCGGCAGTGGGCTCAACGCACAGCTCTCGGGCGTGCCTGTCATGCAGCTCGAGATCCGCAACGCGGTCAAGCGCGACGGACTGACCTACAACATCCTCGGCATCGTCGCCGGCTGCGTCATCGCGATCATCTTCTTCCGCAAGATATCGTTCATGATCATCGCGGCCTTCCCGCCGATCATCGCCATCCTGCTGGCGCTCGGCGGCCTCGGCTGGGCCGGTTTCAATCTCAACATGTTCCTCAACGTGATGACGCCGCTCATCATGGTGATCAGTTTTTCGGACTCGATGCAGCTCACCTTTGCGGCGCGAGACCGGCTGATCGCGGGACAGGACAAGTACACGGCATTCAAGAACGCCGTGATGGTGGTGGGGCCGGCCTGCGTGCTGACCCATGGCACCGCCGGCATTTCATTCATCGCGTTGCAGTTCTCGGACTCCGAGTTGATTCGCAAATTCGGCGAGGCGGGGCTCGCTGCCACCATCATCGCGCTGATCGCCGTGCTTTCGCTGGTTCCAGCGTTCGGCGTGCTGCTGGTGCGCAACGAGAAGATCTTCGCGGTGAAATTCCAGGGCGCCGACGCTGGCGTGCAGATGCTGCGCAATTTCTGTTACTGGATCGCCGTGCGCATGGTGAGCCGGCCCGGGCTGTTCAGCCTGATCGCGCTGGTCGTGGTCGCCGGTCTCGGCGTCATCTATTCGAGCCTCGAGCCGCGCTATCGCCTTGCCGACCAGGTGCCGGACAAGCGCCAGGCGGTGGCGGCGAGCGGTCGGCTGGATGCCAAGCTCACCGGCGCCAATCCGATCGACGTGCTGATCGAATTCCCGAAGGGTGCCGATCTCTATTCGCCGCAAACGCTGAAAGTGATCGCCGACGTGCATTCCACGGTCGAAGGCGCCGCCGGCGTCGGCAACGTCTGGTCGCTGGAAACGCTGCGCCGCTGGCTGGCGGAGAAGGCAGGGAGCACCGACGTCAACACACTCAAGCAATATGTCAGCGTGATCCCCGAACATCTGGTGCGCCGCTTCATCTCCAAGGAGCAGGATGCGGTGGTGGTGTCCGGTCGCGTGCCCGACCACGATTCGAGCCAGATATTGCCCGTGGTCGACAAGCTCGATCAGGCGCTCGACAAGGTGCGCAAGGCCAATCCGGGCTATGAGATCGCGGTGACCGGTCTTTCGGCGATCGCCGCGCGCAACAGCGCCAACATGATTGAAAAGCTCAACCGCGGTCTCACCATCGAATTCCTTCTGGTCGCGGTCTTCATCGGACTCGCCTTCCGCTCGACCGTCGTGATGTTCTCCTGCATCCTGCCGGGCATCTTCCCGGTGGTGCTGTCGGGCACGGTGCTGTGGCTTCTCGGGGAGGGGCTGCAATTCGCCAGCGTCGTCGCGCTGACGGTGTCGTTCGGTCTCGGCCTGTCGGCGACCATCCACTTCCTCAACCGCTTGCGGCTGGAGAGCAAGCCGGGCGTCACTTCGGATATCGCCGTGGAGCGCGCTACCGTGCTGGTGGGACCTGCGTTGATCCTGACCACGGTGGTGCTGGCCTGCGGCCTCGTCGTGACTGTCTTCTCCGACCTGCCGTCGCTGCGGCTGTTCGGCTGGCTCAGCGCCTTCTCGATGGTGGCGGCGCTGGTCGCCGACCTCTTCATCCTGCGCCCGACCGCGATGTGGCTGATCAACATGCGCGAAAAAATCCGCGGGACGGCCGGTCAGCCGAAACCCGCGGAATAGCGAACCGCTAATCCGCCAGCCCCAAGACGAACGCCAACGCGGCGTTGCCAAGCCTTGGTCTTGCTCGGTAGTATTGGTGGAGGAGCGGCGAGTCCTTCGCGAAAAAATCCGCGGGGCGGCCGGTCAGCCGAAGCCCGAGTGTGATCGTTCGCGCCTGGCGCGGCGGAAGGGCTGTCTCAGCCCTTCGTCATGGTGATGTTGACGCCGCGGATCTCGCCCTTGGACTCGATCTGCACGACCTGCTTGGTGCCGTTGGTGCGCAGGTTCAGTGTGGCCGCGAAGCCGGAGGCCTCGACGAACACGCTGATCTGGCCGCCGCCGGCGGTGCCCTGCAAATTGCCGAAGATGTTGCGGCTCTTTTCGCTCCAGTTGCCGGAGATGCGGTCGCCCTGGCTGGTGACGTCGCTGGTCAGGTCGAACTTGTAGCTGTCGCTGGCGCAATGCAGCGCCTGCTTCAGGCCCATGCCGCCGGCGGCGACCTTGTAGTCCGCCTTGCAGCGGATGTTCTCGTTGGTGCCGTTGGAGAGCGAAACCGTGCCGTTGCCGGACCACGAACCGTCAAAGCCCGCAAAGGGCCCGCTCGACTGGGTGTTACCCGCCGTAACCGACAGCAACAATGCGGCGCCGATACCGGCCGCCGTGAAAGCCCGACCCTTCAGGCCCGAAGCAAAGAAATTCATGGTGAGGTTCCCATCTCAATAGACGTACTAGCCAGTAACGTCTCGCCACATCGAACTCTTAGTGTCGTCGCAACGGGCGAGGTTCAAATCGCGGTGAAATCGGCGCTTTGCCGGTTCCGGCGGCCATCATGTAGCGGCCCGGACGGCACTGCTGCAACCGGCATTTTCCAACACGACTAAGACGAAAATTCGCACAATATTTCAATCGGTTACAATGAGTGAACAAATGCCGTTAATTTAGCCGCATTTGACATGCTTGTGCTTGGACTGTCGCTGCGATACGCGGCACCTAGCATTTCCCGAATCTGCACCAATCACCGAAGCTCCATTCGGAATGTTGCGGGTTACTGCCGTCGAATGAAGGATCACATGCGCAAGTTTGTTCTGGCCCTCGCTCTGCTTTCCTCCACCACATCAGCTTTCGCCCAGCAGCCCGCTCAGCCGGCACGCAGCGGCACCCCGGAAGAGCAGGCCGCCTGCAACCGCGACGTCCAGCGGCACTGCCGCGCCGTCATCAATCAGGGTGACTTCACGATCCTCGCCTGCCTGCAGCAGAACCGCGCGCAGATCTCGGCGGCCTGCAACCAGGTGCTGAAGAACCACGGCCAGTAAGCGCCGTTTTCGCGCAAAACGGCCGCCGGCAGCCTCCCGGACGGCCCCTCGAAAGAGCACGGGCTGCATCATTTGCAGCCCGCGAAAGCATTGGTTTTGCCTGCATATTCCCCTATATGGGGGCGTTCCGCGCCCCCCGCGCAAGACCAGTGACGAAGCAGCAATTCAATGAGCAGCGCCAGCGACCTCAGGTCGGGCAAAACGCACCGTGACGAGAATTTTCCGGTCGCCTCGTGGATCATTCATCCGCGGCACCGCGCGCTGATCCTTGCCTTCTACAATTTCGTCCGCACCGCCGACGATATCGCCGATCACGCAACGCTCTCCGCGGACGAGAAGCTGCGCTATCTCGACCTGCTGGAAGCCGAGCTGCTCGGCAAGGGTGAGACCCAGGCCGAAGCGGTGCGGCTGCGCAATGCGCTCGCCGAACGCGGCATGCCGCCGCGCCATGCGCTCGATCTGCTCACGGCCTTCCGCATGGACGTGACCAAGCTGCGTTACGAGAACTGGGACGAGGTCGTGCATTACTGCCGCTACTCGGCGATGCCGGTCGGCCGCTTCGTGCTCGACGTCCACGGCGAGAGCACCTCGACCTGGCCTGCGTCGGATGCGCTGTGCGCGGGCTTGCAGGTCAACAATCATTTGCAGGATTGCGGCAAGGATTTTCGTGAGATCAACCGCGTCTACCTGCCGCGCGATGCGCTGGCGCAGGCAGGCGCCTCCGTCGAGGAGCTCGGCGCCGCAAAGTCCTCGCCGCAGATGCTGCGATGCCTGCATGCGCTCGCGGTGAAGACGGAGGCGCTGCTCAACGAGGGCAGGGCGCTGGCGCCGCAGGTGAAGGATTTCCGGCTCGGCCTCGAAGTTTCGGTCATCCAGATGTTCGCAGACAAGATCGTGGCGATGCTGAAGGTGCGCGACCCCCTGAGCGAGCGCGTGCATCTGTCGCCGCTTGAATTGCTCGTCCATACCTTTGGCGCCATGGCCGGCGAGACGGCGCGCCGCGCGGTCGGCCGGGGTGCGCAATCGAAGACGGCGGCCGGCGCATGAGCGGGGAAGCGGCGGCGGCCAACGCAAGTTACGGCACGACGGCCTCGGGCAGCTCGTTCTATTCGGCGATGCGCATCCTGCCGCCGGCGCAGCGCGAGGCGATGTTCCAGATCTACAGTTTCTGCCGCCAGGTCGACGACATCGCCGACTCCGACGGTCCGCGCGACGAGCGCCTTGCCGCGCTCCAGCAATGGCGCGACGACATCGATGCGCTCTATCGCGGATCGCCGCCACCACGCCTGAAGGATTACGTCGGCTCGGTGAAGACGTTCGGCCTGAAGCGCGAGGACTTCCTCGCCATCGTCGACGGCATGGAAATGGACGTGCCGGCCGATATCCGCGCGCCCGATATGGCGACGCTCGATCTCTACTGTGACCGCGTCGCCTCTGCCGTGGGGCGGCTGTCAGTGCGCGTATTCGGCATGGGCGAGGAGGACGGCATTGCGCTCGCGCACCATCTCGGCCGCGCGCTGCAGCTCACCAACATCCTGCGCGACATCGACGAGGACGCAGGCCTCGGCCGGCTCTATCTGCCGCGCGAAAGCCTGTATCTTGCCGGCATCACCAGCGATGATCCCGACAAGGTCGCCGCCGACAAGTCGCTGCCGAAGGTCTGCGGGGGGCTGGCGCAACGCGCAGCGGCGCATTTCGCCAAGGCCGATGAAATCATGGACCGCAACCCGCGCCGCGTGGTACGCGCGCCCCGGATCATGTCACGCTATTATCGCGCGATCCTTGATCTGCTGCTCGCCAGGGGCTTTGCGCCCCCGCGCGAGCCGGTACGTGTGACCAAACTCACGAAGCTCGCCATCATCTTCCGCTACGCTTTCATCTGATGCAAAAAACCGTTCACATCATCGGCGCCGGAATCTCCGGCCTTTCCGCGGCCGTGCGGCTGAGCAATGCCGGCCTGCAGGTCCACGTCCATGAGGCGACGCAGCAGGCCGGCGGCCGCTGCCGCTCCTATTTTGACGCCGCGACCAACCTCACCATCGACAACGGCAACCATCTCTTGCTGTCGGGCAATCGTCATGCCCGCGACTATGCCCGCGCGATCGGCACGGAAGCCGGTCTTGTCGGCCCGGCACGTGCGCAATTCCCGTTTGTCGATATTACGACCGGCCAGCGCTGGCAGCTCGATCTCGGCGACGGGCGGCTGCCGACCTGGGTGTTCGACGAGTCCAGGCGCGTGCCCGACACCAGCCTGTTCGATTATCTCAAGCTGGCGCCGATCGTCTGGGCCGGCGCCGACAAGCTCGTCGGTAACACCATTCCCTGTGACGGCACGCTGTATCAGCGCCTGGTGCAGCCGCTGCTGCTTGCCGCGCTCAATTGCGATCCGCCGGAAGGTTCGGCAGGGCTCGCCGGCGCCATCGTGCGGGAAACGCTGCTGGCGGGCGGTGAGGCTTGCCGTCCATTGATCGCGCGCGACGGTCTCAGCTCGGTGTTGATCGAGCCGGCGGTGAAGCTGCTCGAAGGGCGTGGCGCCAGCGTGCGTCTCGGCCACGAGCTGCGCGCGCTGACGACCGCTGGCGAGCGCGCGACCGAACTCAATTTCGGTGACGACAAGATTACGATCGGTCCGGACGATGCCGTCATCCTCGCGGTGCCGCCGCGCCCTGCGGCGAGCCTGCTGCCGGGCCTGAAGGGGCCGACCAAATACCGTGCCATCGTCAACGCGCATTTCCGCTTCGATCCGCCGAAGGGGGCTGCGCCCATCCTCGGCGTGGTCGGCGGTCTCGTGGAATGGCTGTTCGCCTTCCCGCAGCGGCTCTCCGTCACCATCAGCAATGGCGACCGGCTGGTCGATATGCCGCGTGAAGAGCTGGCGCAGGCGATCTGGCGTGACGTCTGCAAGGCCGGCGGCGTGTCCGGCGAACTGCCGGCCTGGCAGATCGTGCGCGAGCGCCGCGCCACGTTCGAGGCCACGCCGGAGCAGAATGCGCTGCGGCCGGGCCCCGTCACCGCGTACAAAAACCTGTTTCTTGCAGGCGATTGGACTGCTACGGGATTACCGGCAACCATCGAGGGATCGGTGCGGTCGGGTGACCGCGCTGCCGATCTGGTGCTGGGAAGAGCAAACGCTTGAATCCTTCATGCGCGAGCGGCCCGCCGTTGCGGTGCCGGACGCGAACAGAGGTAAGTCAGTGAACATGCATTCCACGAACCCTACCGCCGCTGTTCATTCTGCCGCGCTCGAAAAGAGCATAGCCTCGGCCACCGAAGCGCTGCTCGGCTGTCGCCAGTCCGACGGCCATTGGGTGTTCGAGCTCGAAGCGGACGCCACCATCCCTTCCGAATATGTGCTGCTGCGCCATTACCTGGCCGAGCCCGTAGATGCCGTGCTGGAAGAGAAGATCGCCAACTATCTGCGGCGCATCCAGGGCGAGCACGGCGGCTGGCCGCTGGTGCATGACGGCCCGTTCGACATGAGCGCCAGCGTGAAGGCCTATTTCGCGCTGAAGATGATCGGCCATTCCGTCGACGCGCCGCACATGGTGAGGGCGCGCGAGGCGATCCGCGCGCGGGGCGGGGCGGCGTTCAGCAACGTATTCACGCGTTTCCTGCTCGCGCTCTATGGCGTGGTGAGCTGGCGCGCGGTGCCGGTGCTGCCGATCGAGATCATGCTGCTGCCGATGTGGTCGCCGTTCCACCTCAACAAGATCTCCTACTGGGCGCGCACCACCATCGTGCCGTTGATGGTGCTGGCCGCGCTGAAGCCGCGCGCCAAGAATCCGAAAGGCGTCGGCATCGACGAGCTGTTCCTGCAGGACCCGAAGAGTCTCGGCTTGACGGCGAAGGCGCCGCACCAGAGCTGGGGCTGGTTCCTGCTGTTCCGCGGCCTCGACAAGATCCTGCGCGCGATTGAGCCGCTGTTTCCGAAGAAGCTGCGCCAGCGTGCGATCGACAGCGCGCTTGAGTTCACCGTGGAGCGGCTGAACGGCGAAGATGGCATGGGCGCGATCTATCCGCCGATGGCCAACATCGTCATGATGTACGAGGCGCTCGGCAAGGATGAGAATTTCCCGCCGCGCGCCATCACCCGCCGCGGCATCGACAAATTGCTCGTGATCGGAGAGGACGAGGCCTATTGCCAGCCTTGCGTGTCCCCGGTGTGGGACACGGCGCTGACCTGTCACGCACTGGCGGAGGCTGGCGACGCCGAATCGCTCGCCAAGGCCAAGCAAGGGCTCGACTGGCTGAAGCCGCGCCAGGTGCTCGACCTCAAGGGCGACTGGGCAGTGAAAGCGCCGAACACACGGCCCGGCGGCTGGGCATTCCAGTACAACAACGCGCACTATCCTGATCTCGACGACACCGCCGTGGTGGTCATGGCGATGGACCGCGAGCGGCGCCGTACGGGCAGCCACGAATATGACACGGCGATCGCCCGCGGCCGCGAATGGATCGAGGGCATGCAGAGCCGCGACGGCGGCTGGGCCGCCTTCGACGTCAACAACCTCGAATATTACCTGAACAACATCCCGTTTTCCGACCACGGCGCGTTGCTCGATCCGCCGACCGAGGACGTCACGGCACGCTGTATCTCGATGCTGGCCCAGCTTGGCGAGACCGCCCAGACCAGCAAGGCGATGGCCGACGGAATTGCCTATTTGCGCCGCACCCAGCTCCCGGAAGGGTCATGGTACGGCCGTTGGGGCCTGAACTACGTCTACGGCACCTGGTCGGTGCTCTGTGCGCTTAATGTCGCAGGGGTCGACCACGGCGACCCAATGATGCGGAAAGCGGTAGAATGGCTGGTCTCCATCCAAAATCGGGATGGCGGCTGGGGCGAGGATGCCGTCAGCTACCGGCTCGATTACAGGGGGTATGAGCAGGCACCGTCCACGTCGTCGCAAACGGCATGGGCCTTGCTTGGTCTGATGGCGGCCGGGCAAGTGGAGCATCCGGCCGTGGTTCGGGGGGTTGAGTACCTAAAAAGCACACAGACGGAAAAAGGTCTGTGGGATGAGCAACGCTACACGGCTACGGGTTTTCCGCGCGTGTTTTATTTGCGATATCACGGGTATTCCAAGTTCTTTCCGCTCTGGGCGTTGGCGCGGTACCGGAACTTGAGCAACACGAATAGTAGGATGGTAGGGGTCGGGATGTGACTTTTGCGGCGGGGGTGGCCGCGTCCGTGGAAAGCTCGGTGGGAAATTATTCGGTCGATCCACGGCCGGTCTTGATTGTAACGGGATTGGTGCAGGAGGCCCGCATAGCGGCCGGGCCCGGCATGATCGTCATCTGCAGTTCAAGCGATCCGCAGCAGCTTCGGGCCCTGCTGGCGACGCTTGATTCCACGACTTTCCGCGGTGTCGTCAGCTTCGGCGTGGCCGGTGGCCTCGATCCGTCGCTAAAGACCGGCGACGTCGTCGTGGCGACCGAGGTCATGGCGGGGGATACCAAGTTCCTGGCCGACATGGCCCTCAACGAAGAGATGATCGCGAGCGCCGCGCTTAAGCGCAGCCGCGTGACGCGCCGCCGCCGCCGCGTGGTACGCGGTGGGCTCGCCGGCGTTGAGCGGGTGGTTGCCGCCAGCTCCTGCAAGGCCGCGCTGCACTCCGAGACCGGGGCAGCCGCCGTCGACATGGAAAGCCACATTGCGGCCGCCTATGCGGCCCAGGCGGGCCTGCCGTTTGCGGCGCTGCGCGTCATCAGCGACCCCGCCCACCGCGCGCTGCCTGAACTGGCGCAGAACGCGATCAAGCCCAACGGCGACATCTGCATGCGCACGATCATGCGCGGCGTGGTGCGCAATCCCAAGACGCTCAAGGAGCTCGTCTCCACCGGCATCGACTTCAATCTCGCGCTGCGCTCGCTGCGCAATTGCCGCGGCTTCCTGATGGGCTATGAGTCGGCCGCGGCGAACCCCTAAGGCGTCTTCAAGCCGCTTGAATCTTCAAAGCAATGAAAAGGCCCGAGCGATGCTCGGGCCTTTTCGCTTTCCGTCGCTGCCGTATGCGGCTCAGGCGGCCGTCGAGGCACGCTGGGCGAGCTTCTCGGCCTTTTGCTGGGCGGCCACCGCCTCGTCCTGGCGGATCTCTGACAGCTTCTTCTGCACCTGCTCGGCGAACACATATTGCGCCGGGCGCTGCTTGGTCAGGTCGATTTCCGGCGCCATGGGACCTTCGGTCGTGATGCCGCGCATCGAGACCCAGGCCGCCTTCAGCGGATTGTTCAGCACAGCCATCGCGGCGGTCGGCTCGTAGCCGCAATGCGCCATACAGTTGGCGCACTTTTCATACTTGCCGGTGCCGTAGGTTTCCCAATCGGTGGTGTCCATCAGTTCCTTGAAGGTCTTGGCATAGCCTTCGCCGAGCAGGTAGCAGGGCTTCTGCCAGCCGAAGATGTTGCGCGCCGGCATGCCCCATGGCGTGCACTCGTATTCCTGGTTGCCCGCGAGGAAGTCGAGGAACAGGCTGGAGTGCATGAAATTCCACTTCTTGCCCTTGCCGAGCGCAAAGACGTCGCGGAACAGCTTCTTGGTCTTGGTGCGGTTCAGGAAGTGCTCCTGGTCGGGCGCGCGCTCATAGGCGTAGCCCGGCGACATCGACACGCCGACACCGAGTTCGGCGGTGAAGTCGAGGAATTTCGCGATCTCTTCCGCTGGATGGCCGTCGAAGATGGTGGCGTTGACGTTGACCGTGAAGCCGCGCTCCTTGGCCGCCTTGATCGCGGACACCGCGCGGTCGAACACGCCCTTCTGCGACACCGCCTTGTCGTGGTGGTCGCGCAGGCCGTCGAGATGCACAGAGAAGAACAGGTAAGGCGAGGGCTCGAACAGATCGAGCTTCTTCTCGAGCAGCAGCGCGTTGGTGCAGAGCGAGACGAACTTCTTGCGCGCAACGAGGCCGCGCACGATCTCGCCGATCTCCTTGTGGATCAGCGGCTCGCCGCCCGGAATCGCCACCATCGGCGCGCCGCATTCATCGGCCGCGTCCCAGCATTCCTGCGCCGTCATGCGGCGGTTGAGGATCGCATCCGGATAGTCGATCTTGCCGCAGCCGACGCAGGCGAGGTTGCAGCGGAACAACGGCTCCAGCATCAGCACGAGCGGGTAGCGTTTGCGGCCAAGCATCTTCTGCTTGAGCAAATAACCGCCGATACGCATTTCCTTGAAGAAGGGTATTGCCATTTCGAAGCGTTCTTTCTTGCCTTAAGTCGTCAGTCGTTGAATCAGCCCGCAGTAGTCAGTTCGGCCGGAAGCCGGAACTCGATATTCTCTTCGCGCCCTGGCACCACCGAGACCGCCACCGGTCCGATGCGCCGCAAGGCCTCAATCACGTCGTCAACCAGCACCTCCGGGGCCGAGGCGCCGGCGGTGATGCCGATCGCCAGC
>JABUBP010000152.1_pt1 | contig 16459 bp, 27 predicted proteins | sample 7240331 | NCBI WGS metagenome assembly JABUBP01 (sample SAMN07256347, study PRJNA390944) | subsurface metagenome | isolation source: Methane hydrate marine sediment | place: Pacific Ocean: Eastern North Pacific, ODP site 1244 | collected 2002 | reverse complement strand
AAAATCATTTCCTGAAGTATCCCGTAGGCCTTCTCGCGCGGCATCGTCGGCTTGTAGGTGCGGTGCTCGATCAGGGCCCCGAAGATGTCCGAGATGGTCAGCACCCGAACAATGTCCGTGATGCTTTCCGCGCAGAGCCCATCGGGATAGCCGCTGCCGTCGAGCAGTTCGTGATGATGGCGGACGCCATCGAGAATCTCCGGCGAGATGGCGGCGTTTCCCTTGAGCAGGTCGTAGCCGGCGACAGGATGGCTCTGGATCAACAGCCGCTCGTTGTCATCGAGCTTGCCGGGCTTGTCCAGGATCGCCAGCGGAATCGTCGCCTTGCCGATGTCGTGAAACATGGCGGCCGAAGATAATCGCTCGACGTCCGGTGTCTTGAATCCGAGGCTGAGAGCGAAGTCAACGGCTACTCCGGTCACCAGCAAGCAGTGCTGGAAGGTGCCTTCGTGATGGCGCCGCACTGTGGAAAGCCAGTCGGCAAGTCCGTTTTCGGCAATGCTGCCGGCGATCATGCCGCCGGCCGCCTTGATGTTTCCGACGTCGATGGCAGTCCCATTCATCACCGCCGCGAACATCGAAGCGATGCTCGCCGCCCCGGCGGAGGCGGCTTCGACGCTGCTGGCGGACGTCTCCGCTGACAGGGCGGCGGCTGCTTCCGCCGTCGCCAGCTTGCGCAGGAGCTGACCGGCATTCACCGGGTTGGCCAGCACGTCGGTCGCGCCCAGCGCATAGGCCTGAACCATCGAGAGGCGCCCCTTGCGTTCGATCAGGAAGATCCGCTTGCCGATGCAGGCGAGCTTGACGGAGGCGGCCTTCAAGGCGGCGATGTTGTCGACGTTCGCAATGTCGACGGCAACCACGACAGCTCCGATGCCCTTGCGCTTGATTTCCGCGCCGTCGAGCATCTCCGACGTGACGAGATGCCTTTGCTCGATTACGTCCCGTAGTGCGGCAATCTTGGATGCGTTGTCGGCGATGACGTGGACAGTCATGGACGTTGCTTACGGTCTGACAGCCTGCGAAGGCAAGGCCCGGTTCGTCCGATCGGCGCCGCGGGGACCGCCAAGGCCGGCATCGTCAGACCTTCTCCGACTGGGCAGGTCGCGACGCCCTTCTTTTCTTGTCGTGGATCACGAACTGCACGCCGATAATGTTGCCGTCGATCCGCACAAGCTCGCAGCGGCGGAAGGCCAGCCCCGTCGTGGACAGCAGCAGGAAGAATTCCTGGGCGCGCAGAACGTCCAGAGATCCCTCGACCTCGAGCCGCGCGCCGGTGGCGGAGACGTCGAGCATCACGCAGGCCCGGCGCCAGGTGCCGTCAACGCCCATCAGGTTTACCGGGTAGCGGTGCTCGAACTGAACGCGGGTCGATTGCCGATCGCCGTAAGCCATCAGCCCGCCTCCGCCATCTCAGCGCCATCCGGCAAATGAGCGGTGTGCCCGGGGCCTGCCTGTACGGCGCGCTCCAGGTCGGTCATCATCTCGGCAGTTGCGATCGCAGCCATCGGATGCGCCTGCTTCCCGCGCAATAGGTCCTTGTTTCAAATGCCTAATTTGACCGCTGAAACCTTAATTCCACCCTTAGGAAATCTCTCTGAAAGGTAATTAGATACGCTTGATTTTACTCAAAACACTATCGAAATTCGGCGAAAGCATGCTTCCCGGGATTGTGATCGTGGTTCTAGTCTTTCCATCGTGAGCTGATCGGCGGGCAATTTGCTGGGGGAATTAATCGACGCTCTTGCCGCTTTTTTCGCGGGTAGCGGGCGTTAGTTGCCAGAAAGCAGGGGATGACCAGTGACGCTTTAGCGCCGCTGCAGGCGCCAAAGACATTTCGATGCACGGATATCGATGAGTTCAGAAGTTCAATTCGTACGCTGAGCGTGGATTTTACGCCGCTGGTGCGCGTGATTTCGGCAGAACAATCCATTCTCAGCCTGCCCGGATGCGATGTGAACTTCACCAAGTCGTTCCCGCGGATCACCGATGCCCAGCTGGCGACGGATTGCACGGCTGTCGCCTTCTCGATGGACGATGGCGCTCCGATCCGGTTCAACGGCGTCGAGCGCGACGACTCCGTCATCACGTTCGGAAACGGCGGCGCGCTCTACAGCTCGGTGGAAACGGCGCCGCGGGAGTATGCCTCGATCATGTTCCGGCCGGAGGTGACAAACCGCGGCTGGCCGCAAACCGGCGCGAACTTCCATGTGTTCGAGGCAGGGCGGGCGACCTTCGCGCGGCTGCGCGCGCTGGTGCGGCAGGTGCTGGCCTCGGCCACAGATCTCGGCGGATCGCCGGAGAGCGGCGGCGTTGCCGCGGCGATGCGGGAATCGATGCTTGCCGGGATCGACGCCGCTGCTGCCGAACTCGTCCCGGCGCGGTGGTCGATACAGGCGAACGCGAGCCGGCAGTTCAAGATCTTCAGGGACATTGAGGACGCTTTGTCCGGTCATTTCGGGGACGTCATCTACAGCGAGGAGCTGGCAGCTCATATCGGCGTATCCTTGCGTACCATGCACGACGCGGTGCAACGCTATCGCGGAATGAGCCTGCATCGCTACTTGCGCTTGCGCCGGCTGTGGCTGGTGCGCCGCCGGCTGGTGGCCGGCGCCGACAGCGTGAAGTCCACTGCGCTGGCTTTTGGATTCTGGCACCTCAGCGACTTCGCCCACGCCTATCGCGAGCAGTTTGGCGAGATGCCCTCCGAGACACTGGCCAGGTCACGACGGTAGCGGCGACCGTCATACGAATTTCGTCGAACGCCCAAAAATTGTATGGAGCGCCCGGCGCATTGATGGTTCATGTGCCCCGTTGAGGGCAAGGGCAATGAATGTTCGCGAATTGATCGAGCTCCTGCAGGCGAGCTCCTGCAGGAATGGCCTGACCAGGAAGCGACCGGTGGTGATCGGCGAGGGGATGCGCCTCGACCAATGGCTTCTCGTCACGGGAGTCGTCGGGCGCCGCATCGCGGCCGATGCCAAAAACCCCGATGTCGTCCAGCCCGGAGTCGAGGCGGGCGTCGAGATCGTCTGATCTTCCGAAGCAGGCGCGAATGCCCGGGTTTCACGCGGTCGGTCGCGCGCCGATACTGCGCCGCAACGGCGCAAATCCCTGCGGATCGAACGCTGCCGTGCTTGTCATGCGCGGCGCAAGGTGCATAGTTTCGGCGCGCAAGAAGCCAACAAGGAATTTCATCATGTCTCGTATCGCCAAAACCTTATTTGCATGTGTGGTCGCCGCGGGATTTGCCGGCGTTGCTGTCGCCGCACCGGCCCCGGGCTCGGCGAAGCTGACGCCGGCGGAAAAGACCGCGCTGAAGCAGGCGATCTCGTCCTGCAAATCCGAGGCAAAGGGCAAGAAGGTGCCGTGGCTGCAGCGGCGCAAATACGTCAAGGGCTGCGTCGTCGAGGCGCTGAAGGACAAGCCCAACATCGACGTCATGACGTTGCTGAAGACCCATCCCGACATGAAGGATCTGCCGGCGGAATCGGCGGACGCGATGTAAGGGAATCACGCGAGCAAGAGGCCGCCTCGGAGCGGCCTCTTTGCTTTTGTTTGTGGTGGTGCTGGCCGCTTCAGAAAATTTCAGAAGCCGATGAATGCCACCGGTGCACGATCGTCACGCGCCCGTAATGTTACGCACCGGGAAAGAAGAAAGCGCCCCGGCGCCTGCATTCCCGCTACACTATGTGCAGAACGTTGAGTCGGGATCAGGAATGGCAAAGTCATCAAAGCTTGTGGCGGCGAAAAAGGGCCGCGTGCTTCTCGTCAGGCGCCGGCATGACAGGCTCTGGATGTTTCCGGGCGGACGCCGGCGCGCGGCCGAGAGCGAACGGCGCTGCCTGCGCCGCGAGATCGGCGAGGAACTGCCCAAGCTCAAGCTCGGCGAGGTCAAGCTCTGGAAGGAAGTGAAGGCCAGGAACCGCAAGTCCGGCCGCCGGATGAGCGACGCTATCTTCGTGGCCAAGAAGGTCTCCGGTCGTCTGAAGATCGGCGACAAGAAAGAAATCGACAAGGCGGCGTGGTGCAAGCCCCGCGGCCTCCGGCTGACGCCGACGTCCCGTTACATCCGCGACAGGCTGTTTCCGCGCTGAGTCTTGTGGCTACGCGCGGCGCGCGAGTCGTCCGAGCAGCGCGTTGATCCCGCCATTCTGCGCGACGAGCAGCGTCACCACGAGAACGACAGCCACCAGGACGCAGAGCCACACGTTCAAGCGGCTGAGCGGCGGCGGTGCCTGCAGCGCCACCATGGCCTCATGGACGGCTTGAACCCGGTTCATGCTTCTTTTGTCCGGCGGTGGGAGAAATGATTTTGCGTGAATGCCGGCGCCGTCGCCGGTGTAACGCATGGTGGCAATCGAATCTGGGCAAGATAGCGGCGGGGACGGCCGGGGGCGACAGGGATAGATCTGCCGCGCCCGCAACCTGTGCGTGACCGGTGCTGAAGAGGGAGACTTCGTGAGGAGATGTCAGCGCCTTGCGCGTTGGCGCTCCCTAGCGGAATCGAACCGCTCTCTCCACCGTGAAAGGGTGGCGTCCTAACCGATAGACGAAGGGAGCAAAACGTCAGGTAAATCAAGGCTTTGGGTGAATGATTTAACCCGGTTTGCGGCCGGCCGCGGAAAGCCCGGCGACTGGTTGCGGGCGAACGTATAGTGGCGTTTGCGAGGGCGGGCAAGTCGGGCGCTTGGCCAAATTCCACCGTTTCAAAGCGGTTCCGCATTAGCGGAAATCGGCCTGTATCCAGCAACGGAATTTAAATCCGGCCAGCGTAAATCGATTTGAGTTTTACGGAATGGCCGCGATGACGACGGGACTGCGAAAGAATCCGATGCTGGGTGCGAAGAAGCGTGAGACGCGCAAATCGCTGCGCCAGCCCGGCTGGATCACGCTCGAGGGCGGCTTTGCCGCGCGTGCATGCGTGGTGGAGGATCTCTCCGCCTCCGGCGCGTGCGTGACGGTCGACGACAACAACACGCTGCCGGCCAAGTTGCGGCTGGCATTCACGCGCGATGCGCGGAGCGGGCGGCCGTGCGAAGTGGTCTGGCGCCGCGGCCGCAAGGTCGGCGTCAAGTTCGTGCGCTGACGAAGCGCTTGCTGTCTTAAGACATCGGCGGCGCGATGTGCTGCACATATCCCGGACGTTCGGAGATCAGCGCCAGCCAGCGCGCCATGTTGGGCTGCTTCGGCTTGCTCACGCCTTCGACGCCGAACCAGCGCCGCGCGAAGGCGCCGATCGCAACGTCGGCGATGGTGAACGCATCGCCCTCGACGTAGCGGCGGGTCGCCAACTGCGCTTCCACCACGCGCCACACCATGGCCGCGTCATCGGCGGCCTTCTGCAGCGCGGCCATGTCGCGCTTTTCCGGCGGCGTGCGCACCAGGCCCCAGAACACGGGGCGATCGACCGGCTGCAAGGTCGACAGCGTCCAGTCGAGCCAGCGGTCGACCGCGGCGCGGCCTTTGGCAGCCTGCGGATAGATCGGCGAGCCCTTGCCATAGGCGAGATTGAGATAGCGCATGATGGAATTGGATTCCCACAGTACGTAGTCGCCGTCGACCAGCGTCGGCACGCGGCCGTTGGGATTCATGGCCAGATATTCCGGCGTATTGTTGTGGCCGAAGGCCATGCCGGCGTCGATGCGGTGATAGGGGATATCGAGCTCGGCCAGGCACCAAAGCACCTTCTGCACATTGACCGAATTGGCCCGGCCCCAGATCGTCAATTGTCCTGCCACGCGCAGCCTCCCGCTTTTTGCTTTGGGCTGACATAGCGGAAATCAGCGGCGAAAGCGCCCGCAAAAATCAGGCCCCGCCATGCGAAGGCGAGGCCCGATCAAAGCAAGTGGCTTACGTCAGCGGCTCAGCGGCCGAAGAACAGCCAGAGCAGAAGGATCACCGGGATTGGCACACCCAGCAACCACAGCAGAATTCCGCGTCCCATCGTCTCCTCCTCGTGTTCGCGCTTCGGGGGGACAACGCGGTCGAGGAAGGCTGGTTCCAGTCAGGCTTTCGGAATCTCCGACAGCTTTAGCCCGATTTTGAACAGCGAATAGCCGTCGCGATCGACGGCCCCGCGTACTTCCGCATTGACGTCGGCGGCCTCGCGCACGCGGGTGCGCCGCCAATCGGCCTCAACGGTCTGGTCCGGAAACGGCGCGTCCGCCTTCAGCACCAGGCGGTAGGCGGGCAGGCGGACGTGCACGAAGAAAGCGTAGGCGCTCACCAGTGGCCGGTGTTGGGCATCGAGGTCCAAGGCTCGGCCGGCGGCTTCGGATCGCCCTTCTGCAGCAGTTCGATCGAGTGCAGGTCGGGCGAGCGCACAAAGGCCATGTTGCCGTCGCGCGGCGGACGGTTGATGGTGATGCCCATCTTCATGAGCTTGTCGCAGGTGGCGTAGATGTCGTCGACCTCATAGGCGAGGTGGCCGAAATGGCGATCCTCGCCGTATTTCTCCTCGTCCCAATTGTAGGTGAGCTCCACCAGCGGCGCCCCCCGCGTCGACGGCAGCTTCTTCAGCGCGTCGAGATCCTCGGCGGCGCACAGGAACACCAGCGTGAAGCGGCCCTTCTCGTTATCGATCCGGCGCACTTCCTTCAGTCCCAGCGCATCCCGATAAAACTTCATCGCGACATCGAGATTGCGCACGCGCAGCATGGTGTGGAGAAAACGCATTTTCGGGGCTCCCTGAAGGGGTTTTTGTTGGTGGGGGCGTGATAGCAGAAGTTTGATCGCGGGGGCAGGGGTGGTTGCGCTGGGTTAGCAAGCGCCGAACTTCATTCAATCTTGCAGGTGGTGCTCTCGACCGTGGAATTCCGATAGAGGGCGGGCTTTCCCAGGTCCGTCGAGAAAGACGTGAACTGTCCTGCGCCGTTCTTGATCTCCATCTTCGCGGTGCAACTCGCCCCTTCGCTTGTGATCGTAAGCTCCCGCGTTTGTTCGCCGACCTTCCAGATCCTCTTGATCGTGTTCGAATTGATGACCTTCAGGTGATGGCCCAGCTTCGAAGCTCTCTTCTCGCTAATGGGGTGGGCTCCCCCAGTACTGAAAGCCTCGTCCAGGCTGCCATCCTCATGAAGCACGTAACTCTGCTTAATCGTCGGAGTGACGATTTTCGGATCGGGCTTCACGCGCTCTTGTCGTAGAACATACTCTACCCGGATATTGACGTCCTTTGCCCAGGCCGAGCATGGGATAAAAGCAATCAATATCAGCCATCTCATCGAAACGCCCCACAACCCCCACTATAAGAATTCAACGTTTTCCCGCCGCTTGCAAGCCCAACCACGAACTATTGGTCGGGCGAGGTTGAACCCGCCGGCCGCTGCCTGCGTCAAACGCGCATGGCGAAGTTCGTTGGAGAATTGCTGTTTCGGCTGCTGTGGGATTTCACGGAGCAGCACGCCATCCGTCAGATTGACCGGAAGGCAGGGCCTTGGCTGGCTACGAAGCTCAGCAAACGCGCCGCAGTTGTCGTCGGGCTTCTCCTTGGGCTCGCCGCCTGGAGTGTCTGGCCGCTGCTGGCTTACTTGCTGGCTCGCTGAAAAATCCAGACGGTCGGATCACGCGCGAGACGATGAGTTCGGGCGGCCATTGGGTCGCCCGATCTCGTCCGGGATCAGGCCACCAATTCCCTGAGCACCATCGCCTGTTCGAGATTGTGAACCGCGATCGCCGTGTGGGTGTAGTCGCCGGCTTCGTTTGAATTGGCGATCCGGCGAAGCAATTCGTCGCCCTTGATGACGTGCAGGCCGACGCCTTCTTCGGCCGAGGGATAGATGCCGAGAACCACGTCGTGTCCGGCGATCACCGCGCGCAACGCCAGCGCCTTGTCTTCGGACCTCTGGATGTACATGCGGGTCGCATCCGCGAGCCCGCGCAGCTCCTCGAAATCAATCATACGCATACTCCACACCACTAACCCGCGGATTCTAGCCACGACAAGCTTACCCAACCATGAAGGCTGCGACATCGCGCGAGCAGGATGCGGCATAGCAATCATGTGTGACGATCGCCACGGTCGGTTACATCCGTCTGCGCGAAGCTAACGGCCTACCTCAGTTGAAGGAGACACCGCGATGTTCGTACTCAGCATTCTGGCGGCCGCGCTTCCCTCGATCCTGTGCTTTGCCGCATCGGCCTACATGGCTTTTCACGACAAGGCGCAGTGGAAGTATTTTGCGGCCTTCGCGTTCCTCGCGGGCTATGGCGGGATCTATCTGCTGTACACGATTGGCGCGTGGCGGCTCGCGGTGCATGGATGATCGCGATTGTTGCGCCAACGGATTGTTAAGACTTCGCCCGCGCTGATTTTTTCGATTCCGATTCGTTCTTTGAGAACGAAATAGAGTCAGAGGCAGAACATCCCGCGACAATCAGCGCGTCGTCGAGCGGGTGGTCGTGTCGCCTGCAACAGATCGCCGCGTCACCGGCGTGCGCGGAAGGTCGCCGAATTCGGACGAAGCATAATCGCGTCCTTCGGGTGTGATAATGTGGATGTCATAGCATCCGGTGCGCGACATCTCGCGTGCCTTCTTCAGCGCGGCCTCCGAGGTCTTGCGCCGGTGGACGAGCTCACCGTGCCTGCACATCGCTCTGATCGAGAAGCTCATTTTTTCTTCTTCTTTTTCTTGTTCTTCTTCATCGTGTCGGCCTGGGCGCGGAAAGCCTGCGCCAGATTGCGCATCTGATCGGCGAGTACGGCATCATTGGTCGTGAACGCCATGCGTTCGGCGGTCAACGCCTGCTGGCGGATTGCCTTGGCCATCTTCATACGGATCAATGTCCGCGGTGTCGCGCAGTTCCGGAGCTGCGACGTCAAGTATCTCTGGCATTTGTTCTTTATTTGTTCTATCGTTGATGTCGGGAGATTCGCGACGATGGATGCCGAACAAGAACGCGAGATCATCAGACTGTGGAACAGGCTTCGTCTTTTGCAGCGGCAAGGGCAGCCGACCGACGCTGTTCGAAGGCAGATTGAGAAGGCGATGGCCGAGCGCGAACAGGCGGCATGATGCCGTTCGTGCTCAGGCCGGCGGCGGATTGTTCAATCCCGCATCAGAACGCCAGTCAGTCGATGGTGTGCAATCTCTCTGTGAGACCGCATTGATTCGCTGCGCGTCAAGATTTGACACGATTCAGCGACGGTGCATCTTGTCGTGTTATGCGTCGGTTCGGGAATACGCGGCTCGCGCGGATGAGCAGCGGACATTATTGCGTGATACGCGACCTCGGTCTTGTAAAGGGCGGGAAGGGTTTGCGGCATCATGAGGTCGTGCTCGACCTCAGCCTGCGCGGTATCGGGCGCGGCGCTTTCCAGTTCGCAAAGTCGATGTTTGGGGCGCGGCCCGGGGAATCCGGGCAGGAGCGCGCGAGCGAGCCTGTGCTCGCGGCGCAGGCGACGCGCGCGCCGCGGCGATAGCTCGCGGGACGATCCGCTCAGGCCTTCTTGTCGACGTGGTCTTCCTTGGCCTGGGCTTCGGTCCATTCCGCCAGCGCCTGCCGTTCGGCTTCGCTCTTGGCCGCGGCGACGCTCAGCACATCCGCCTGGATGATGTGCGGCGGAGCTTTTTCGGTCTGATCGGCAACGAGCTGAACGCGGGCTTGCGTCACCGCAGTCGGTATGGGGTAGACGAGCATGGCATTACACTCCTTCTACGCAAAAACTCTCAGCTTCTCCCAGCAGCCTCCCTCTACGTAAAACTCCCAGTATCGTCTTTACGTTTTGTAAACAGGTTCGGTTAACGCTCGACATTATCGTCAGGGAACCGCCGGGGTCCCCGGCGCGTTGCACTGGCCAGCTATGGAGCGAGATCGCCATGCGTAAGATCCTGGCGTTGCTGGACGCGGAGCAGCGCGAAGCGTTGCTCGAACTGACCGATTTCGGTCTTGCTGCCTTTTCGGCAGGACTGGCAGTCGCCATGCTGAAGAGCGCCGTCGATTTCGTCACGGCTTTCATCTGATCGTTGCGGCGGCGCACACGGCTAACGCCGGCTTACCCCGCGAGGGATAACCCTATTCAGTTAGGTTAAGGACGGGATTGCGTTGCGCGCGATGCGTGCGTGCTTAAGGGTGGCTGCGGCAGCCAAATGTGGCTGCGGGGGTAGCCATGGTGCCATCGTTCCACAACGCGGACAGACCGACCCATCGCCGGGTGATGGCGATCGGGCTGCTGTTCTGCGCCGTGTTCGTGATCATCAGCTTCTCGCTGCGGACCCCGCCGGACAATGACCGCGTCCTGGTCAAGGCCGACAAGCTGGTGCGTACCGCCGGCGAGGCGAAAAAGGCTAACTGAGGCCTTCGCCACGCGCATCCGTCTCTTCATTGGAATGATTGAACGTGGCAACGCCGACAAAGCCGGCGTAGCCGATGACGTTGATCAGAACTTCCATCCATACCGGCATGAAATACCTCTTTGGTAGAGAAGGCCGAAAGGACGCGTTTCGTTCCCGATGGCCTAGATCGGAGAGGGTTCCAGTGGATTCCACTGACGGCGCGTCCTCGAGGAATTCCACCATCAGCGACGAGAGCTCGCGATTGCGCATCGGTCTCGATGGGGGACGCAACGCGCTATTGCCGAAGCCGCGCACGATTTGGTCATAGTGATCGTCATTGCCGCAGGGAATGAGCTTGCGGATGCGCGTGAGCAGGGCGGAAATCGGCAAGGCGCACTCTTCTTGTTTCTGCTCTTGCTTTGATCCCTGGCGCCGGCGCGCTCGATGGCTGCCAGCATCTCCCGGAAATGAAAAACCCCACCGGCATCCGAAGATGCCGATGGGGCTTTCATGCTCTCACCCCTTTCGAGGTTGCTGCACTTGCATCAACAACAGCGCCGGGCGGAGTTCGTTGCCCTGAACGTTGCAAATATTTAATGGCCGCGTTCCCTGTTCGGAACCAGTTCCGGGGAACTGCCGGCCATGACTCGACGTTATCCCCGCGAACTGATGCGAGGAGGTTTCGATGAAAAAAATGCTAGCAACTCTGGCGACCACCGCTGTTGTCGGCTTGGCGGCCGTGACGGCGCCAGCGCCTGCCGAGGCGCGCGGCATCGGGCCGGGCCTGGGCTTCGGCCTCGCCGCGGGCGCGTTGATCGCCGGCGCGGCAGCCGCGAGCGCCTACGGTCCGTATGGCTATGGACCGGGCTATTATGATTACGGGCCGCGATACTACTCGCCGGGTTACGCCTACTATGGTGGCGGACCGGCCTATTATCCGCGCCGCCACTACTACCGGCACTATCGCCACTGGTAGGCAGCATAGGGTAGCCAGAATCCGAAAAGCCCGGAGCGAATGCTCCGGGCTTTTTGCTGCGCGAATTACCGAAAGTTCAGTTCCAGAACAGCGGGCGGTTGAAACCATCCCAGGCGTTTGAGAGGGTCGCGGTGTAATATTCCTCGCGCTCCTTCGCGAATTTCCTTTGCGTGGCGCGGAAGTGCGCCACCCGCGCGGCGATTTCCTCGCGCTCGCGCTCAACCCACTCCGGCTTGTCGTTCGTTTGCATCGCCCATCCCTTTTTGAGTCGTCCCGCCGTCCATTGGCGGTCCGGATTTGGGCGCGATTTTGAACGCTTGGTTGCGGGATTGTGGCCATACACCGCCACGCGCGGTCACAATCCGAACATCGGGGATAAGGCCAACGATGCTGTTGTGGCGTGCGCACCGCTTCGGTAGCGACATGCGGACTTGAGTGGAGTGGAGGGCATCACATGGCCAAGATCGATCTGGACGCGCTGAACATTGAGGAACTCGTCGCCTTGCGTGAACGCATTGCAGAAAAGCTCGCCGAGAAAGTCGCCACGCGACAGGCCGAGCTGGAGGCGGAGCTCGCGAAGCTTTCGCAATACGGCAAGCCCGGCAAGAAGGCCGCGGCGCCCGCGCCGAAGGCCAAGAAGGCCGACGAGCCGCTCGCGGCCAAGGAGCCGCCGGCCGATGAGGCCGAGGCGGCCTGAACTGCCGCGCAAGGCTGCCCCGAGCTGGGAGCGGCGAACTGGCAATCACCGAGGGCGTGCTTATAATTGGCACGCCCTTTTCATTTGAGGATTGCCAGGTTGGAGATTTCCAAGTGATCGCCAAGGATCTGCGCAGCGGCGTCGAGTTGCTCGGCGATATGATCGCGGAAGCTTCCGTCATCGTGCCCTTTACCGGCGCAGGTATTTCCACGGAATGCGGCATCCCCGACTTCCGCTCGCCGGGCGGCATCTGGACCAAGAACCGCCCGATCGATTTCAGCGAGTTCGTCGCGAGCCAGGACGCGCGCGACGAATCCTGGCGCCGGCGCTTCGCCATGGAACCGACCTTCGCGGCCGCGAAGCCCGGCAGGGGCCATCGTGCGCTCGCCTCGCTCTACCGCGCGGGCAAAACACCGGCGATCATCACCCAGAACATCGATAATCTGCACCAGGCAAGCGGCTTCAAGGCCGCTGATGTCGTCGAGTTGCACGGCAACACGACCTACGCAAAATGCATCGGCTGTGGAAAAGCCTATGATCTCAAATGGGTGAAGGAACGCTTCGAGAAGGAGGGCCGCGCGCCTGACTGCATGGCGTGCGAAGATCCCGTAAAAACCGCAACGATCTCGTTCGGCCAGGCCATGCCGGAAGATGAAATGCGCCGCGCCACGGAACTGGCGCAGGAATGCGACCTGTTCCTCGCCATCGGCTCGTCGCTGGTGGTGTGGCCCGCGGCGGGATTTCCGCTGATGGCAAAACGCAATGGCGCGAAACTCGTCATCATCAATCGCGAGCCGACCGAGCAGGACGATATGGCCGATCTCGTGCTGCGCTACGACATCGGCGAGACGCTTGGACCGTTTGTGGGTAATTGAAGGCCGAATCTGATTCGTGCCTGTGCAACCTGTTCATAGTTCCCCCCGCAATTGTTTTTTAGCTATGCGCCGCAAGCGCAAGTGTTATCTTCGATTCGAAGATTCGCGCGGCGTTGTCATGAGTTGTCATGGATGGGTGCGCGTTCCGGTGTGGTCGGTTGAGGGCTGCACCGCCAGCGGGGTGTAGGGTCTGGGGTCATGGGGTCGGACGGATTTGAGTCCAAGAAGCTCGGTGGGCCGCCAGGCGGGGCGGGTCCCAACAGGCTTGGGCCAGCGACGGAATTTCCAGCGAGCGCATCGCGTGACCCCGCCTTGGATGCACTCTCCGGTCTCGGCGATGCCGCTGCCAACCTCGTAGAAATCTCCGGCGTCATCAAATGGTTCGACGCCTCCAAGGGCTACGGCTTTGTCGTTCCCGACAATGGCTGGCCGGATGTGCTGCTGCACGTCACCGTGCTCAGGCGCGACGGCTACCAGACCGCCTATGAAGGTGCGCGGGTAGTCGTGGAGTGTGTGCAACGCGCCAAGGGCTATCAGGCATTCCGCATCGTCTCGATGGACGAGTCGACCGCGATCCATCCGGCACAGATGCTGCCGCCGCGCACCCACGTCACTGTCACCCCGACTTCTGGGCTGGAGCGGGCGCAAGTCAAATGGTTCAACCGCTTGCGCGGCTTCGGCTTCCTGACCTGCGGCGAGGGGACACCCGACATCTTCGTGCACATGGAGACACTGCGCCGCTTCGGCATGACCGAGCTGCGGCCGGGCCAGTACGTGCTGGTCCGATTCGGGCCGGGCTCCAAGGGCATGATGGCGGCGGAAATCCATCCCGAGAGCGGGCCGTCGGCGCTGTCCTCGCACTAAGTCCTTGCCGACGCTCCTTTGAAGCGTCGCTTACCCTCTGTTTGAGCATGATCTTTCCCGAAAACCGGTACCCACTTTTCGGGATCATACTCCCCTGACGCGAATGTGAGCCTCGGCGCCTGGCCGGGGCCTCTGGCGTTCCCCACAATGGCCGGGTTAGGTTGGCGCTTCATTCCTTGCTGGCTGAGTTGAGCGCTTCTCCATGATTCCAGATCGAAATCCTGCCTGGCTTGCCACGCGCCTCTGGCTTGCGGCTGCCGTGGTGGCCGCCTTCGCGATCGTGGCCGGGAGCGGGGTGCGGGCCGCGAGCTTTGGCACGCTGGAGATCGCGACCAAGACCGGTGTGCAGATGTTCTCGGTGGAGATGGCGACCACCGAGGACGAGAAGCAGAAGGGTTTGATGTACCGCCGCGAGCTCGCCGACGGCAAAGGAATGCTGTTCGATTTCTCGCCGGAACAGCAGATCTCGATGTGGATGAAGAACACCTACATCTCGCTCGACATGATCTTCATCCGCGCCGACGGCCGCATCCTGCGCATCGCGGAAAATACCGAGCCGGAGTCGACCGCGATCATCTCGTCGGGCGGGCTGGCGCGGGGGGTGCTGGAAGTGCCGGCCGGCACCGCAAAAAAGTACGGAATCGCCCCGGGAGACCGGGTTTCCCACCCGCTTTTCGGCAAGCGCTGAGCGGGGCTTCCGCCTTGCTGGCGGCGGATGAAGCGTGTAGCTCTTCCGTCGGAAATCGGGGTATAGCGCAGCCTGGTAGCGCGGCAGTTTTGGGTACTGCAGGTCGTTGGTTCGAATCCAGCTGCCCCGACCACTAACCCCTTGTATCTACTGATTGCAGTTCTGACGATCGTCCCTTTGCGCAACGTGTTGCGCTGAGATTGAAGGGAGGCGCCGTTGCCCGGAGCAATCACCGTTGGAAGCGGAGTCGTACTGATACTTTGCTGCGCCGGGACGGCGCTGGCCACGCGGCTGCAGCGTGTGGAATTCGACAGCGCTTCGGAACGGCTGGTTTCCGGCAAGCTCGTTGCGGGCGACCGCATCCAGGGGGAATTGGCGAAGCCCGAGGGCACGGGGCCTTTCCCTGCTGTCGTCGGACTGCATGGCTTTGCCGGGATGCATGAGACGACCAAGCAGCGTCTGGCCGATCAACTTGTCGCGCGGGGCTGCGAGCGTCAGGTGTGTCTTGCCGGCGCCGCTACGCGGTTGCCGGGGCGGACCTTGCCGCGAGCCTTTGCCAGGCGAAGGCCAGGATCGTTATCACAGTCATCAGCCAGGCGAGCAGGCCGAAACGGCTCTCCGGCCGCCAGAACATCAGCGTGAGCTGCAGCGCGCAGGTGACCGTCGCGAGCAGGCGCACGGTGTAAGTCTTTGCGGTAATCGTTGCCCACAGCAGCACCGCCAATGCCGCAGCGTGGACGGGGACGCTGCCACGTTCGGTGCCGAGCCACAGGTTGAAGTGCGCGATCATCTGATCGACGCTGGCACTGCCGGTGTTGCCGGTGAGAATATCCGCGAGCGCCCGGCCATAGACCCATGGCGGCATCACCAGGGTCAGCTGGTTGTCGACGACCGACGTCAGGAGCACGAGGCGTTTGCCAAAATAGATGTTGTGCATCGGGATCAGCAGCGTCAATGCACTGGTCGATGCCAGCGGCACCAGCAGCCGGGGCGCGCGGAAGAGCAGGTGGAATGCTAGCACCGCAAGCAGCACCACGGCGGCAATGGCAAGATTGGTGCGCAGGAAGACGGCAATAAACACCAACAAACCACATAGAGCCGCATCCCGCATGCTCAGACGATCGGCCGCGTGCAGTCCGTAGAAGATGGCGAGAAGAAACAGCATGTAAGCCAGCGGCTCGGCGAACCCGCGCAACATCCAATAGGTGTAGGCGTAGAAGTCGAGGCCGAACGATGCGCCGATGCCAAAGAACAGGAACACCGCGAGGAACATTCCTACCCACGGCGCCGAGACATATCTGACCAGCTTGTAGAGAACGACCGGGAAAAAGGCGAAGGCGAGCAGATAGAAGTAGACCGTCTCGCCGAAGATCGCTTTCTCCAGGGATCGGAAGTACCGCAGTCCGGGTTGATAATAGTAGACGTCCTCTCCACCCCGCAAGAAACCGGCCCAGTTGCCTTGCAGGGCGTGCTGCAGCATCACGCGGCCATGGCCCTCATAGGTAAGTCCGTCGTCGCGCCCGTAGAACAGCGGCAGCTTGGTCAGGATGTCGTGGACGTCGACAATCCCGGCGCGCCGGTAGAAGACGAGGGCGAGAAATCCTGCCCCGGCGAGTATCGCGACCAGCAGCGTCTGCGCGGTCGGGGCGGCCAGCAGCAGCGCGATCGCCACGACGGCCGATATCCGCAAAGCCAGCCATACGCTGGAAGCCAGTTGCAGGCGGGGGCTCTTTTCAAGTTCGACCGCAAGCGAGTTTTTGGCAATGCCGAGGCCGAACACGGTTGCGCCGATGTCTTCTGGCAAAATCTCCCGGCAGGACCGCTCCGCATGTTGGAAGGACGCAAACGTCTGGTCGCGCTCCCACATGGTTTCGCCGCTCCAGCAAATCCTGGAGTTGACCAGATCGTCGGAGATGCGCCAGGCAGCGAAATAGGGCACGTCGGGGCGGGTTACGTCGCTGTCCTCACCATCACCCCAATTGTATTTGAGCAGGTTGATGTCGCCGAGCCGCAGTGTTCTGAAGTCGTTGAATGCGATGCCTGAAACGACGCGCGACCAGAGTGCTTTCGACCATGCGCCGT
>JABUBP010000151.1_pt1 | contig 16462 bp, 13 predicted proteins | sample 7240331 | NCBI WGS metagenome assembly JABUBP01 (sample SAMN07256347, study PRJNA390944) | subsurface metagenome | isolation source: Methane hydrate marine sediment | place: Pacific Ocean: Eastern North Pacific, ODP site 1244 | collected 2002 | reverse complement strand
CGCCTCAATGGATATATAGCTTCCATCTGAGGATATTGAGATTCCATAACCACCAACTTCATAGCTCCATACTAATTTCCCTTCTTTGTTGAAGAGATAAGCTTTGTTACTTATAGCGGCTATATAGTTTCCATCCGAAGAGATTGAAACTTTATAGATATCAGCACCAATACTGTAATTCCATAGCAATTTTCCATCTCTGTCGAACAAATAGAGTTTATAATCCGGTCTATAACTTCCGACGGCTACATAATTCCCATCTTCTGACACCGAGACACTAAGACCGGTAGTGCCTACTTCATAACTCCATAGCAGCTCCCCTTCTTTGTTAAAAAAATAGACGCTATTACTGCTCCAAGCTTCCCAACCCCAATTGCTACCCCAACTGCTAGCAGCTATATAACTTCCATCTGGTGATACTGAGACGTCATAGAGAAGGCCACAGGGGTGGTAGCTCCATAACAATCTTCCTTCCCTATCGAAAAAGTAGACGTTATTATCATAACTTCCTACGCCTACATAATTCCCATCCCTGGATACCGAGACGCCATGAATCACATCACCTCCGGTTTCATAGCTCCATAACAATCTTCCTTCCCTATCGAAAAAGTAGACGTTATTATCATAACTTCCTACGCCTACATAATTCCCATCCCCAGATACGGAAACAGCATAGACCTTACCTCCAGTTTTATAGTTCCATAAGAGCTTCCCTTGTTCGTCAAAAAAATAGACGCTATTACCTTCAGTTCCAGCAGCTATATAGTTTCTGTCTGATGACACAGAGACTCCTCCAACAGGAAAGTCGGTCTCATAATCCCAAACCAACTCAAATTCTTCGGTAGTCACAACTCCAGTGCCATTTGAAGACAACAGTAATACAACAATCATCGCACCGATCCATGGATAAGATTGCAGTTTTTCCTTAGCCTTTTGTATCAGATTAAGTGCCATTTTCTCTTTCATCTCCCCACTATTCTCCACCTAAACTAATATTCTTCCATGCCATCCCACAATTATTAGATGGTTTATATACTTCAAATCCACGATTTCATCCAACGAGTAGCAAATAAAAGAAGTTGCCGAAGGCAATTTGGGGAAATTGAAGATTTTCCTTTTATCCGCTGTTAGGCGATGCAGCAGGCTTTTCTTATTATAAATAACATTACTTCCCATATCACTTTTTACCTTTCCATACCGAGCTTTGAATTACTGAAAACCTATCTTTAACCCCAAAATTCTTATACAAACTCTCAGTTACAGTTCCTGTTGGATAATTTGTCTTTTCCTGTATTGCCACAAGTTCTACTGCAATAAGCAAGAATTCAACTGTGAATTCTCCAACTTTATCTAATTCCTTGAAAGGTTCGACATGTTCAGGTTTAAAAAACTGGAGAGTTGGCGGGAATGAGGTTACAGGTTTAATCTGACTTAGCATTTTCAGAATGTAGTCTCTTAGTTTTAGAGTCAACAATGGATTGAAAGCATGCTTAACATACATCTCTACAATCAAGTGAACATGAGCTGGGGTTCTCTCTCGCTTACCTGGTTCTCTAAATTTTACAATGAAATCATAAGGGGATTGTTGCTTGCTCCCAGGATAAACTTCAAAACGAACACTTTCACTAGTTGTATAAACAAGGTCGTCCTCTTGTAGTTGTCTAACCTTCCACATTTTGTAGGAGGACTGCAAATAGTAATAAATGGTTTTTAACAAGCTGAACAATTTCTTCATTTTTTCACCTCATAAACTAGTAAATATTGATGGTCTATTTTTAAATAATCTCTTGAATTTTGTGTTTTTGAATTTGTCCTCTCTTGAGTAACAGCTATAATTTCCTTAAGCCATAAATTATCAAGTGTCAACACATCTACCAATCTTTTAGCAAGAGGCTCCACATATTCTTCTACTCTTACATCTTGGGTTTGAATTACCAAAAATCCATCTTTGCTTATGTTAGGTAAATCTTGATCTATAATTTTTTCTACTTCCTTTAAATAATATTCAATGTTTGAGTGAGAAAGATTATTATTTAAAAATGGTGACTTGATAAAAAGTAATCCCTTTTTCTTTTCCCCTCCCTTCTCAAAAAAGCATACCTCATTTTCAGAATGAGAGATGAAAGTTATAGTGAAATATCCGTCTCCATTTGAATATCTATCAATCACATTCTTATTTAAGCGTTCTTCAAAATCTTTCTCTGGCATGACCCATACTGTTGTGGTTTCAAGTTCATCTAATTTCCTCTTTAGCGATGGCTTCTCTAAGGTTGGAACAAGCAAATCATAATCTATTCCTCTTTCTCTTAGACTTAAAGAAAGGGGTACTTCAGGTTTTTCAAAAATTGGTAGATACTCATGAGCCAAAAGTAGAAAATTGTATTTAATGCTATTAGCATACCAAAATCCTGTAGTCTTACAATTATGTTGCCGTTTGATAATAAGATCTCTCAATTTGAAGCCGGCATCCAAGTAAACATTTACGAGTTTAAATCCTAAAGGAATTACATGTTTTTTCCGCCGTGTGTCCCCTATTAAAATGGCACATTGTCTACCCGGCTTTAGCACTCTAAAGCTTTCTTTTGCAACTTTGGACATTTCTTTTAAGAATTCATTAATATCGTAAAACGATAAATCAGCTTCTTTAGAATCCGTATAATGAATAATGTTTGCATAGGGAGGATGAGCACAGATTAAATCTATAGAGTTATCTTTTAGGAATGATAAATCTCTGGCATCGCCAACCGACAGTTCTGGTTCGCAAACCTTTAAATGGTTTTTTTCGCTAGTAAAAGTTAATTGTTGGGGTTCTAATATAAAATTCACATTCTTCTTTGCTAGTTCAATAGCTTTATCGTTAATATCAAAGGCTATGCATTTTCTTCCTAAAAGTCTACATTCTACAGCGGTTGTTCCTGCTCCGCAAAAATAATCCAGAACCAATTCGCCAGGTTTTGAATATTTGAGAATCACATTTCTTGGGATATAAGGGGACCAATTGCCTCTATATTCGCCACTATGAGTTGCCCAATTACCCCTTCGTTTAAAACTCCAAACCGTAGTTTGTTCTTCTTTAAAATCTTTAGGATAAAGTGTTTTTATTTTTTTAGAGACTTTAAAAGCGCTAACATTGATTCCTTTTGATTTAGTAATAAGTCGCTCAATATATCTAAATGTAACCCCATACTTCTGACCGATCTCTAAATCAGGAGTTCCTTTTATCTTTTCCCGCAAGACTGCTTCTTGGAGTTCCTTTTCGGTTTTAAAATTTATCTTTTGATTAGCCATTGTGTTCTCTTTTTATTATGTCCACCTTTTTACCTAACGTCTTCGGTATTTGTGAAGTCCGCCGAAGGCGGATTTGAGGAAGCAGAGCTTCCCACAAACACCGTGTTATACGCCTGTGCCGTGCTATCTTCTCTCCCTTAAAGAGTGACAACATCGTTTTTAATGCTAAAATCACCACTCCTTGAATTTAATGATTTCATCTTGTCTTTTTTATATATCTCGTACAATTTATACTTAAACTCAAGTGAACATAAGAGATAATTTTAACACTATACTTGTCAAAACGAGTGTAGAAATGACTCTGAGTCAAAGATTAACCTTCCACCTTTGTCTTTGTCAATCCAATTTTTAGATCTAGGTGAGTGAATAATGTCTTCTATGATTTGGTCACCTTCTCGCGTAATTATCCCATTTTGTTCAGCATAAGATCTAACATTTCTCTTAAAATCTGTGTTTGTAATCATTACTCCCAAAATAGGGGCTTTCATATTGATAAACCATGGAGGCAAAACTTTCGTTGCCATTCCACTTTTTGCTTGAAACTCTTCGTAGTGCTTAACAAAATTTCTTACCGCATTCTCTCCAACTTTTGCATTAGTGGCAGAATGTTTTGCTTGACCCACAACTCTAATTTTTAGATCTTTGAGAAAAACTCTGTTTGTGGGATATTCAAATACACCATAAAAATCTATACCACCTTCCTTTGTTGCTCGTGTAACCTCGGCTACCGAAGCTCCACTAATTTCTAAGAGGTATTTGCCCAAATATTCTAACTTCCTCCAGCTCATCTTACTTATAGCTACTCTTATTTGGGAAGAAACTTGCCTTAAAAAAGAAAGATTAGGCTCTTTTTTAAGTTCTGGAGTAACAACAAGAGTATTAGACAAAAAATCATCAAATTTATATTTAGGAGGTAGATATCTATTTCTATAATTAGAAATTTTCCTTTCTATAAGGGCATCAATCTTCGCTTTTAACTCATCTAAGATCTCACATATACTTAAATTATCCAGATTAAAGTCAGTTCGTAATTTCTGGGATAGCCACCTATCAAGTTTAATGACATCCTCAGATGAATTCCAAATTTCATCTGCCAGACTTCTAATATCTTTTGGTTCTGGAAACATTTAAACTACCTTTGTTTTTTAAGACTCTTTATCTGATCCCCTAAAATGTCATGCAGATCTTCTAAAAGTTGCAGAATTTCCTTTTTACTGTGTTTCTCCTTTCTCAAAAGAGGAATAGGAAGTGTACTTATCAATACTCTTATATCTTTTAAATTCCTTAAGATCTTGTCTGGTTCAATTGTCGGCACTGCCCTTTCTTTTTCGGAAATTCTGTCCGCATATTCCTTAATATGTAGTCTTCCCTCATCAAATTCTTTCAACAGTTCCTTGTTTTCTGGCTGAACAATCCTTGCGAGAGTATCTCTTGAAGATGGAGAGTCATCAATTTTATTTTCCTCTACCCAAGAAAGAAAACGCTTTAAATTATCCTCTTCCTTAAATTTCCTTTGCTCATCATTCCAACATAACCAGTCTTTCGTCGGTTTTCTTTTGAAAATTACCTCTTTGAATAATCCAAAATCTTTTGTGTCAATAACGTCCCCAACTTCTTCATCTTGTGCAGCTTGCTCAAACCCATAATACCATCGTATAAGAATACCATCGTATAAGATTACTTATTTCTCTCTTTTTCATACCAAATATTGAAGCAATTTCTTGTGGGCTTTTACCACTTTCTTTCTCAAAAGTGGCAATGAATTTTGCCTTGGGATAGTCATCCCAAGATTTAACCCCAGGTGTATGCCTGAACCCTTGTACAATCCAAGCAATATCTTGATTTTCGCCAGTATAAAGCAAAGCCTCAAATTCTAATATTTCCTTTATTATCTCCTCTGATAGGGTTAAATACCCTTTTCTATGAGATTCGACCAAAATTTTAAGTGTAGCGACCCTCCTGTTGCCTTCAACTACTACGTATCTTTCATTTTTTAGATGTCTCAAAACTACTCTATCTATGGTTGAGAAACCAGAATTACTAATACTTCCTATTAAATCAGAAAGTCCTATTTCTTTAAGCTTTTCTAAACACTCTCCTTGAATTCCTTTCTCATAGATACGATCCTCAGAAACCTTCTCTTTCATTGGAACTTCGATCCTTGGATTATTCGGATCAAGGTAGATTTGTTCAAGTTTTATTTTTATTGGTTTCATCTTTAATAACTCGCACCAGATTTCAGATTTTTTATTATCTTGCATATTTTACCTCCCCATTAGATTGTTTATTCATCTGTTTTATGAACTAATTTCACATGCTTCTTCGATTTTATTTTGCTATTAAATTGCCTGTCACGCTCATAAATTTTATATAATTTATCCTTAAATTCCTTTGCATTATTACCATAAATTTCTCTGAATGCCTCACGACTTTTAGTAATCATACCCTTCGTATAGTAGAACATGAGAGACAATTTCAAAGCTCTCAACAACTTTTTATCCCATTTATCAGAAATATACTGCCCATTTATACTGTTAAGAGGGCGATAACGCATTGGATATGCTAATGCCCCTAATTTATTTATTTCATTAATCCTATAGTAAAAATATTCTGGTGTATCACTACTGGCTTTAAAATTATATAAAACATAAACCCTTATATCTCTAAATCCATATTTTTGGGCCAACTGTATATTTTTCTGTATATATACATCTTCTGAACCATTATCAAATGCCAGTCTCAATGGCTTAATTTTTATTTGACTTAACAATTTTATCTTATCTTTATCAAATAACCTGCAATCCAATCCTTGATTAAAATCAATTTGTGATATTCCTATTTTCTGAAATTTTATCAGTCTTTTAATATCTTTTTCAAAGCAAGGTGACGCAAGCCAATTGTTATCCCAAAAAATTATTACCCTTTTAGTAATATCAATGTCCTCTGGCCAGTTTTCTTTTACTTTAAATTCAGGCTCGTGCTTTTTGACAGCACAAAAAGGACAATTTCTTGGACAACCTCGTGTCGCAAAGCTGATAGAATAGGACAAATTAGGGTACCAAGAATAATCTGGAGGACAGTTCTCGGCACCCAGTAGTAGACCGATATGAGGTTCTATGCCACTCTTTTCCTTGATATATTCTGGCATAAGAGTAGCCATAATTCCCCCTACTTTTATTCGAGCCTTTGGGAATCTATTTCTATAATACTTTACTGACTCAATAACATATGAAGATTGATATGTAAATAAACTTGTAATGTATATAATACTATAATGTTCCTTAAGTTTCTTGTAGCATTTCTCATTTCTTCCAAAAAGGTCAAGAGTAGAATTATGGGGAGTATCTTTAATAAGCATTACCTCATCCCCTTTCCTTTTGTGCCATGTTGAAATTTTCATCAAACCTAAGGGAGGATAGGGATTATTGTACGCTGGCTCAACCAGAAGAATATTTTTCATTAAATTTTATCCTCTATAATTTATGTTTAAAAACGGCTTCGTGCATTAGATATAGGTATTTCTTTTGTGAATTGTCCATAGCTATAGTAAAAGCATTTATCGGATCTCCCATTGCAGGGGGCTTACCCTGGTCAACATCATATCTTGCTGTAAACTCACAGAAAGCTTCGCCTACTAATTCTGCATACATTGGTTTAGATTCGTCACTCTTGAGATTTAAATTATCTTCAAAATACTTTTTCATCCCAGGAAAATTAACATAAATCCATATTATCCTGTCATTCTTATCGTAACGTGCTCGCTGACCAGGATTTTCCTCTAAATCTGATTTTATCTCGTGGAAAAATCCGCCCTTGGGGCCTTTTCTCGGTCCTATTTTCCCAGGTGGAGCAACTCTTACTGTAGCAGTTGCTGTATGATCACATAATTTGCAAGTAATTGTTGCTTCTTCCCCATCTACTCTACCTATTACTCTAAATCTCCCATAGTAAATATTTGAATACTTAAGATGAGGATTAATCTTCACCGTTGGGTCAAGAATTTGAATATGTTGCTTATTATTTGAATCCACTTCTGCTTGATAATATCCAGATGCAGGATTAAGAATATCTCTAGGTGCATAGATGGAGAAATATCTTTCTTTATCAATTTCAATATTTGCGTATGGAGGTTTAATGGTCAGGTTTTGTATCTTTGTCTCTTCGCCCTCGGGTAGTTCATCACCAGAGAGTAATTCAGAAAAATGTTCTTTCGCAAGTCTGTTCAATAAAGAACAAAGATCTCTATTTAACTTATTCATTTTTTCCGAAGGTGCAATAGGGCGCTTTATCTCAATTTGTTTTCTCTTCTTCTCAATTAAAGGCTCTAAATTTTTCTCAATCTCGTTTTGGAGAGATTGGCAAACCTCATGTTTCCATTCAAACCCCACTCTATTAAGGTCAAGTAAAGATTCCCCTTTTCTTAACCTTTCAGCTAAATCTTCCCATATCACTTCTCCAAAGAAAAAACATCCTGCTTTTTCATGTTCATATTTAAAAAGTTGATTATCGAGAATAGCCCCTGATGTTTTTATTAATAATCCTGCCCGAGCAAAAGGATTATTATACGGACTTTCTAATTCCTCATCGCTTTCGTAGATTTTTATTATAATATTATCTCCATAGTCGGGAAGTTTTATAGAGTTCTCAATTATCTTTTTGCCTTTTGGTGCCTCATATAAAATGGGCTTCCCTATATATTTCAATCCATCTTTTTCAGGAGATTCAAAGTCTAAAGTAACTTTCCTATTACTTGATGAGTTAATGTCTCGAAGAGCATAGTGATTAATTATTTGGGGAAAAAAAGTTTTATAATCTGGGCATTTTATTTTTTCATTCGTCACAGTTATGCTTACTACTGTCCCATTTCCATCAATGATACCAATTTCCTCTCTTTCTTTTTTACTTGGGATGTGAGACTCTTTTGGTGGTCTATACTTTGGTCTGTTTCCTTCTTTCCATAAAATAGCTTTGGATAGCTTATTATCTTTTATAGTGTAGATTTTTCCTTCTCCTAATGCTAATATTGCTTCCTTCAGTCCTCTTCCAAAAAATCCTCTAACACTTTTTCCTTTTTCAAATCCACTTGCCTCACCAGCAAACTTTAAGGCTTTTTTAAGCTGTTGTTTATCCATTCCCTCTGCAAAATCTATTACTTCAAGTTTCTCGCACTTACTATACTTTAATCTCCGAGTCTGTATTATAATTTTACCTTGGACTTCTGTACCTTCCTGCTCAAGACGTTTATAACTATCATCACTATTTGTTACAAGTTCCACTATTGCATCAATAAGATAACGAATGGTTGAGTAACTTGTCTGTATAGCCAATCTGGGGTCTATAGGAAGGTCTTGTTCCTTTTCAAGCTCATCCTCAAAACTTTCTTTATTCATTTCTCCTCCTTTCAATACTCAATGTTTCTTATTTTTAGTATAACTTTTTAATAAAAGAGCTTTTTGTTTTTCGCATTCTTTTAAAAACTCAAATAGTTGATTTTCTTCATATTGCTTACAAATATCAAGACAGTAATTAAGATTTTGTTTAAGAACTCGTGGAGGGGTTTCAAAAGTAGCAACAACCAATCTTCTAAATTCCCCCTCGCTAAGAGTGAAGTTTTCTTTATTTTTTTGAAATCTTTCAAATATTTGACTTTCCTTTAAATACCTAATTATGGTGTCACCCCGGTCTCGTGTTTGTCCTGTTCCTAGTTTTTTAACCGTGCCTTCCTGTAACTCTTTTAATACTTCTTGAGCAGCTCTTTTGCCTAATAATGTAATTTGAAACCCATTTTTTTCATTTCCTGTAACAAATCCTTCATTACGGCATCTAAGTATTTCAATTTTAATTCTACTTCCATCAGGCCATTCTGGATATCTTCTGAAACTAAACCGCTTTGGGAAGAGAGTAAAACATTCTTTAACAATCCTTTCATAAGCGCATTCCTCATCATTATTGGCTATCTCATGTATTGCAAAGATTGTCAATTTAGTTAGTGATATTGAGGTATAAATACTTTCATTAAACTGTCTTTTCATTATTATCTCCTAGGAACGGTATGGCATTTAACGTTCCCGGTGTAAAAGAATTTCGGCGAAGTCGAATTTAGACGGAGCGAAGCGTAGTCTTTTACACCGTGTTAGCCGAAGTTGCATCATCTTATCTGTATTCAATGTCGTCAAAAGTTACAACCTGCCCTTTCTTTATATCTTTCTTTACCTTGATCCTCAAACCCGCCTTCTCAAATGCCAGTCGGGAAAACAGCTCCTCATCAATGCGATCATCTGAAGGGAGTGGAAGCGAAATGATATAGCCAAGGAGCGTTCCTCGTATTATCTTCGCAAACCATCCCAGCCCAGGCGTTCTTAGTTCCTTACCTTCTGTAGCATGTTTAAAGTAGCTAGACCCTACCTTGTCTGCCATCAGCGCCGCCGAGGAGACTTCCTTTCCGCCATGAACAAATCCAGATCTATGAGAATAATATATCGTTTTGAGTAGCTCATTAAAAAGCGGATCATTACGCTCATCATCTCCTTTAAACTCCTCAGGGAGAAATGGAGTAATAAAGCGGCAGAAACGCTCGCACTTTTTCGAATCAGGCTTTAAGTCCGAAAATGGTATGACTTTATCTTGACTCGACATACACTCTCCAGCTACAACAAGTAAAAAGAATGCAAAAGTTGGGTCTGATGGGATAAACTCCAATGCAAAGGAGTAGGTATGACAGGCTCTAATAAATTGCCTTGCCAAATCTTCATCTAAGGAAAGAGCTCGTCTAAGATAGTTTTCTACCTGAGTAGGATCAAAAACCCCAAAGAATTGAGGATATTGGCCACTGTCTCGGCCCTCTATAACAGGAATGTCTATCTCATTTACCCTTAGTCCGTTTTTCTTAATACGGGTGTCGAGAAACACAGAAAGAAGTCTACATACAATGTTTGCTTCCTCTTCTGGATGACTACCACCTCCCACAGGATCTTCGTAAGTGTTCATGAAAGAAAGTATTGCTTCTCCTTCTGCTGTGGAAGATAATGGCACAGGCTGAATTCGATAGCGACCGAATTTGAACTCTGGTGTACCTGGTGGAAAACGCTTAGAAAGTATCAGTTTTACTGCAACGGACATACCTTTAGACATTTATAGGTCCTCCTTATATTGAGCAATTTCAGCTAACTACTAATAAGCGCATTACTTCGTTTATCCTACCAAATTGTCATGTATTACGAAGCACTTTGTTCATATTTAAATATTATAACTTTTCTGTCACATATTAAACATAAAAATAAGTGGTTTGTTTTTATTTTTTAACTTTAAAATCCAGTAATCTTCCTTCCGGGCCGGTTACATCGACAGTTACCTCATCTCCTTCTTTTATCTCCCCATTTAAGAGTTTCATTGCCAGTACATTCTGCACTTCATTTTGTATTACTCTCTTTAAAGGTCTGGCTCCATATACAGGATCAAACCCTTCTTTTGCCAGGATCTTTTTTGCTTTATCTGTTATATTAAGACTTAACTTCTTGCCTTTTAGAATCTCCTTTAATTTTTCAATCTGTATTTCAACAATCTTGGTTATCTCATTCATTCCCAGCCTGTGAAATATAACAATGTCGTCTACTCTATTTAAAAATTCCGGTTTAAAGTTATTTTTCATTGCTTCTGTAATTCTTTTTCTCATTTCTTCTTCGTCTTTCTCTCCAAGCTCAGTTATCCACTGGCTGCCGATATTGGAAGTCATAATAATACTTTACCAATTCCCAAGTTAAATCTTAATTATGCTCTCTTTAAATTCAAATAGGGTTAAAGAAGAAACTTTTTGAAAAGATATCTAGATAATTAAATTATGAAGGGGATAATGAATAATAAAAAAAATTTTATTTAATCTTTCTAAAATTCTATCATATCAACTTTAATAATGATAACCTATTAGTCTTGTTCTAGCTATTTCTCGTCCTCTTTTTTCTTTTTCTATATACATTTCTATTTTATCTCCAACGCGCTCCATTTGTTTCTCTCGAAATTCTTTTTTATCTTCTTTTTTAATTTCTTCCCATCCAGGACTTTTATAAGATTTCAATAGGAATATGTCTTTATCTTTCATTTTTACCTTCTTTCTATTAATTAATATATTTTATATTTAAAATTATCCTTTTGCAAATAGATAATGGCCATATATACTATCTTCTAATAAACTTGAAGTTTCATCTGTTATAGCAGTTTTAATTGTCCACTTTTCATTATGGGGTTCACGAATTATACAAATAAAAGGCAAATGAATAATTAAAAATGCTTCTGAATATGAGGTATCACTGGCATCAAAAATTATTTCCCCTAACATCGATCTTCCCTCTTCTTTTTCCTTTGAGAAAAGAGATGTAGTACTTATTTCTACAATCCATATATACTTGGACATATGAATTGAACGGTAAAGTTTTCTTAGTGGCAGAATCGGCCCTTTATTCTTGAGATATAACTTATACTCATTAGATGGTTTTAAATACGTTCTCAAAACTATTTTTTTATCATCCAAAGCTTTTTTAAATATTTGGAATATTTTTTTAATTTTTATATTTGGATCATTTGATAGACTTTGTATAGCGTCTTTAATTACTTTATTATTCATTATAAGATCGAAAGCTTTTATTTCTGCCACTTCGCCTCTTAAGTTGACGCCAGCAGGTAAAGGGACTAATATGCTCTCCACATTTGGATAAACAAAATAATTAATTTTCTCTTTTATTCCTTTAAAACTTTCCAATGTGTCTTCTTTTCTTATAAATAAAGGAATATAAGGACCTATCGCGTCATCTTGGATTATAAAATATTCTATCCACGATAGAGGAGTGTAGTAGGGAAGGGGGCTACCAAATTGATTATTTTTAAAATGCTTGGGGTTAAAATTATGCCCCATTACCATCACGGCATGCCGACCTTCTTTTCTTGTGATTGAGTCAATTAATTTGACAGATAAAATCACAGGTATGCCAGATTCCATATAACGATATATTATACTTTCTGGATAATCTTCCCACTCTTCGATAGGATAAAATAGAGGAATATATCCCATTTGGACAAAACATTCCATCATTTGTTCCTCATATAACCCCGTGGTAGGAACTAAAGATCCTCTGGCTTTATATCGAGTCGCCATTTCTGTAATTTCATCCATATAATATTCTCTAAATTTATATCTTCCATGAAAATAACGTGATGCCATCCATATAGAAGCTTGTGCACAAACTCCTACTTGGGTATCTTGTTGAATAAAAGGCGTAGCATTAACTTCAAACTTCTCTCCATCCAGATTAATTTCCTCCTTTGCAGAACATAATAAAGGATATTCACCTTGTAAAGGATTATATTTTATCATAGTTCTACCTATTTTCCCAAGTCTAACCCCTTTCTTACCACTGAAATTAAGAGGGCGTAAGACACAATATCCTAAATAATTATCGCTATTTTCTTTGTGATTTTTCCAAAAATGAATCCGATGACAATTTGACGTTATTCTTTTAAATAGCTTGGAATAAAAATTAGAATATTCTGCCATAAAATCTTTGCAATAATATTCCCTTTCTATTTCTATACCTAATTTCTCGGAATGAGTGACAATTATTTCACAAATTCTTTCAAATGGGTTACTTCTAGTAATATCTTCATCGATTTCATGCCCTTCAAATTTTTCCTGTATAAAAGCTACTAACTCTTTTGAATTTTTTACTTCGGTTTCAAAATACATCTTTTTAGTTAGAAATTTATGTTTCAGTTTAAGGATACAGCTTTACTTAAATATTTCATCCCTTCTACATATGAAATTATTATATATTTAAAGTCAATAAAATACTTTAAACCACCAAAATATGCAGATGCAACAGAAAGATAAACTCGAGGGAGCAAATTTGTATCATTGAATGTCTCTCCCAAGGCCTTAATTTTTTTAAAGGCATAATCAAAAAATTGCCCTTTTAAATCAGAATACCTCTCATCTATTATATATGATATATTTACGATGTCATTATTTTTTTTAATATCTAATTTCACTATCTCCTCGTTTAATTCTCTTTCACGAACTACAAAACCCATCATATCGAACCAATGTAAAAGTTTTCCCATATCATATAAATAATCAGAACCTTTCTCAAAATCTGGATTCGGGTCAATTAATTTAATTTCGCATCCAGGCATATTGTGATTTACCATTATATTACCTGGATGTAAATCACCGTGTATCCATGTTATAAAACTTGGACTAAGTGAAGTAACTTTTTTTGAAAGCAAACCGTTATAGATATTGAACGATTCAAGTAAATAATCATTAATTTTTATTTTTGAAATTAACAGAGATTCAATACCATTTGGGAAGAAAATCTTCCAATCATCCCGAATTATTATCTCCCCCTTTTTATATTTCTCTCGGCCCTGAGAAATACTCTCTTCAATCCTTAAATCTTGATAAAGCTCTTTTGCTTGGGGTATATTTTTTCTATCTATTTCATCTGAGTAAATTTTACCAACAAGTTTTATTACCCCATCTATACTGTTCATAATTTGCCAATCACTATATCTTTTAAAAATCATCTCATGAAGTGAAGCATATGTCCCTAATAACTCCATTAAATATATACAAATCCCATTTTCAACTTTTATACCAATAATCTTAGGAAATAAATCTCTTAATTTTGGTTTTAGATTTTTAATATAATTTGCTTGTTTTTTAATTTTTTCAATTTCCCTGCCTGCTTTTATAAATACACAGCCGCTAAAATTCAATTTACCAACGATATCCGAACCCACTGCTTCTGAAAATTTTTCATATATACCAATATCAATATTAAGATTGGCTGTAGTTCCTTTTTTTGAAGCTTCAATAAGTACTTTTTTGATTAGGTATTTAATTTCTTTCGGGAGTTTGGCTGGAACTGGTATAGTGATTCTTTTTTTCAGCCTACTAAAGCGTAATTTAATTGGAGGTGTAGAGACTACTTTCTTAGAAGCCAGAATATCTATTATTTTAATCGATAATAAATTTATTTGCTTTTCATTTAAAATAGCCACTCAATTGATAAATTATCATAAATTCTTATATAAATCAATTATTTAGAAATAAGAGTAACGTCAAGCTTTTTATGTAAAAAGTAAATTCTTTTATTGGCGATAATTTAAAAAGCGGTTTACACTCACAAAGTAAAAAACTATCTTGAATAAAAGACAGGTCTTTCTATAATACCTTGCTCGAAAAAAATAAGTAATTATTTTAGTTAAGTTATATGAATTACTGATTGATGAAAATCTTATTGAAAGTTCTGTTTTTTCCCAACCTTAAAATCCAGCAATCTTCCTTCGGGGCCAGTTACATCGACAGTTACCTCATCTCCTTCTTTTATTTCACCATTTAAGAGCTTCATAGCCAGCACATTCTGCACTTTATTTTGTATTACTCTCTTTAACGGTCTGGCTCCATAAACAGGATCAAATCCTTTTTTTGCCAGGACCTTCCTGGCCTTATCTGTTATATTAAGACTTAACTTCTTGCCTTTTAGAATCTCCTTTAATTTTTCAACCTGAATCTCAACAATTTTTGTTATCTCATCAATTCCCAACCGGTGAAAAATAACAATATCATCCACCCTATTTAAAAATTCCGGTTTGAAGCTGTTCTTCATTGCTTCCGTAATTCTTCTTTTCATTTCTTCTTCATCTTTCTCTCCAAGCTCGGTTATCCACTGGCTGCCGATATTGGAAGTCATAATAATGACCGTATTTTTAAAATCAACCGTTCTTCCGTGCCCGTCAGTATGTTTTTCCATATATTCGGACATATCTATCCTTACCATAGCTCTTTCATCGTCAAACAAGAACTGGGCCAGAGCTTTTGAAAGTTCAGTCTTACCCACTCCGGTAGGTCCTAAGAATATAAACGAACCAATAGGACGGTTTGGGTCCTGAAGACCAGCCCTGGCTCTTCTTATGGCATTGGAGATCACAGATATAGCTTCGTCCTGTCCAACAACTCTCTTTCTTAATCTTTCTTCCATAGAAATTAGTTTATCAATTTCTGCTTCCATGAGTCTCGTAACCGGGATACCGGTCCATTTGGAAACAGTCTCTGCAATATCTTCCTCATCTACTTCTTCTTTTAGCATCTTGTGGCTCTTTTGCAGCTGCTCCAGCTTTTTATTTTCTTCATTTAACTTCTTCTGAAGTTCCAGCAGTTTTCCATATTTAAGCTCTGCTGCTTTTTGCAGATCTGCATCTCTTTCTGCATGTTCCGCATCAATTTTTGTTTTTTCTATCTCCTCTTTTAGATTTCTAATACTCTTGATTATCTCTTTTTCCTGCTGCCAGTGAACTTTCATTAAATTGCTTTTTTCCTTAAGATTAGAAAGCTCCCTTTTAATCTTTTCCATTCTGGCTGCAGAAGCTTTATCTTTTTCCTTCTTTAACGCCTGCACTTCAATTTCAAGTTGTTTTATCTTCCTTTCTACCTCGTCAATTTCTGCAGGCATGCTGTCTATCTCAATCCTTAATTTTGAGGCAGCCTCATCCATGAGGTCAATAGCCTTATCCGGCAGAAACCGGTCGGATATATACCGGTCTGAAAGAATTGCTGCAGATACAAGAGCAGCATCTTTTATCCGGACCCCATGATGTACTTCATATTTCTCTCTAAGCCCTCTAAGTATTGAAATTGTATCTTCCACTGATGGCTCGCCTATCTGGACAGGCTGAAACCTTCTTTCCAGCGCTGCATCCTTTTCAATATGCTTTCTATAATCATCCAGCGTTGTTGCTCCTATAGCGTGAAGCTCACCACGGGCAAGCATGGGCTTTAACATATTTGAAGCATCAACAGCACCTTCTGCCGCACCTGCCCCAACCACTGTGTGCAGCTCATCCAGAAACAAGATTATATTGCCTTCAGCCCTGGACACTTCTTTCAGCACTGCTTTTAATCTGTCTTCAAATTCGCCCCTGTATTTAGAGCCAGCTACAAGAGCACCCATATCCAGAGCTATTATTTTTTTATCTTTAAGACCTTCAGGCACATCCCCTGATACTATCCTGCTGGCCAGCCCTTCAACAATGGCAGTTTTACCCACACCGGGATCACCAATAAGAACAGGATTGTTCTTGGTTCTCCTGGACAGCACCTGAACTACTCTTCTTATTTCATCATCTC
>JABUBP010000150.1_pt1 | contig 16468 bp, 24 predicted proteins | sample 7240331 | NCBI WGS metagenome assembly JABUBP01 (sample SAMN07256347, study PRJNA390944) | subsurface metagenome | isolation source: Methane hydrate marine sediment | place: Pacific Ocean: Eastern North Pacific, ODP site 1244 | collected 2002 | reverse complement strand
AAGCCAATCTGGTATGTTAGCTGGGATAGGGTCTATACCCGCTACCACATGTACCTTCGCTGGTCGTTTCAGGGTAAGAATATCACGGATAATGTCCCTATTCTTAATAATAACCCTGCTGTAACGCATAATATCGAAGTTGAGCATAACGTTATCCATAGCATCTGGCAGAGGGTTATAGCACTCGAAGGCAGGATAAAGTTCCTTGATAGTGAATATCTCACTCTTCACCGAGAATGGTCCTTCATAAGGGCTCATTTCCCCGTCAAGGTAGCCAACAGCACCGGTTACGGTTCTCTGTACAGCGGTAAGGTTCCACCTATCTGCTCTAGTGGGATACTGGAAATAGATGCGTGCTTTTGGTTTGTTAATGCCATAAAAAGCGTGGTAGATCCAGTCGTTTTTGGGTGGCATTAGATAGCTCCGTGTGCTGGCATCAGTTATCTCATCCCAGCCTGAAGCAAGGTTGCCGGTAGCAGCTACAGCACCAAGCGAGAATGGCTTGACATTGGATGGCTCACTACCAAGGATCCTGAAACATGCCGCTCCCTCGTTGAATATGAGAGCCAGGAGAAACCCGGTTTTGAGAAAGAGGTTCTCATGGCTCTCTTTTAACAAAGTCACTTGCATACTCACCTCCTATTTCTATGTGTTTAACATAGAAGGTTTATTCTCCCTAGCCAGAATTACCAGCTAGGCGTTTCCGCTTTCAGAATTCGGCCAAGCCCGACTACGAAGCCGCCGAGTTTCACGTACCCGGTGCCAGTCGCACCGTTTAGCTTTGCCAGAAATTCATCCTCAGGTAATACAATCTTGGTAGGAATGGGATATACCGCCACGCCATTCAAGTTATCGCCGAGAAGGATATCGCTGACATCCTCGGGGATCAGGGTGACACGGCCAATCTCGAAGCGTGCTGCTCTGACTAAGGGCTCTGGTGTCACCTGGCTGACCAGATGGGTGATGATATAGCCAAAGTCCTCAGGTAGCGGGTAGGCAACGCCGGTGCTTTTATCAAGCCAGTCAACCCAGGTGCCCTCAGCGGTCAGAGACACGCTCCAATCACTCTTTTCGGTGTCTGTTGCCTTGACGAACTCCGGTCGGAAAAAGCTAAAGCCGATTTCGGCATCGCTGGGGTTTAGGCCACGGAACGCGCGGTCCTTAAGCTTCGACTTGATAGCCATGATGCCCTGGACGATAGTATCGGCCCTCTCCTCGAAGATTCTCCGGACCTGGCTATCGCTAGTACCCAAAAGCTTATTCCAGTTGTCTTCAAGGACCGCTTGCTCTTTAGCATCCAGGCTGGACATGGCGAGGTCGGTACCATAGAGATTGACCGACTTCATTGTTAGTGCAGATAATCCTGCGATTCTCATGTTGTTTTCCTCCTCCTATGGTTTTTCTTTAAGATAAAATTTCCTCTCCCAGTATTCTTGCCATCGGCCGTGGCCTTGCTGGCGCTGGCACCGGTACCGTTCTGACCTCAGTCACAGCACCAGGTACATAACGCCTCAAACCAGCATTCTCACCACCGCCTGGCGGTGTGGGAAAAGCCGGGAACTCCGGCGGCGCTGGTAGATCGGGAACTTCCATCGGGAAATCGGGAACTGCGGGGATTTGGTCAGCGGTATCCCGAAGCATTGTAGAAACCTTTGGTACTCCCTCAGGGAGCATGGCTTCTATGGCCTCCGGGAATTTGACTGCTTGCGTCAATAGTCCCTTAGGATTCTTAATAGGCATGTTTTCCTCCTTAACCCGTTACTCGTTTTATTTGAGACTGGACACCATCAAAGGTGTCCATAACACCTTTACCGATGCCCTTAAATATGCCGAGGCCGGCATTAACTGTCTGCCCAACAGCCTTTACCGCAGCATCGGCAATTACTGAGGGGTCATCTGGCATCCTGGATTTCACATTATCCATGTTGGCTTTCATCTCAGAGGCGAAGTCATCAGCCACGACGGCCACATTTTTGGCTACCCGGGCTGGCCCCTGGGCCACTTCCATGACTCCATCAGCTACGCTATTGGCCAGTTCTTTTGGATCAGGTAACTTTTGCATTGCTTCCTCCTTTACCTTCTGGTGGCAGCCTCCTCTAAAAAGTAAGGGCGGTGACCCTTAAACCTTCATAGCGAAGGCTGTCACCGCCCTTAATTTATGCCTATTTAACTATTCTTAATTCTAGATTAATAATAATCGATTTGTCAATACCACCCCCTCACCGGTGGTAGAGGGGGCGGAGGCATTACCCTAAATGGTAACGGCAAAGATAGCCTCTTCCGTATCCTGGCACCTCCCTCACCTACCAGTATAGCATTTCCAAAATTAAATTCAAGGCAGGATTTTATCAACTCATCTTCCTCAACCTCGGCATTCCTGGTAAAACCATCAAGTTCAATCTGAAATGCCTCACCAGCTGTCTTGCCATCCAGCAGGGCATTTAGCCCATCTATTACTGGCATTAGCGCTTTAGAAGCGAATTCTACATCAGCCCAAGGCGTGGAGGATAGCTCAGAATCCATTACCCAGATAAAGTCGTCCGTATAACCCATAGCACAGATTGCCCCGTTACTTACCATATCAGGCACAAGTTCTTTCCCACATTCACAGGAGATAAGTTTGGCTACTTTTCCTTTCACCTCCCTGGGGTTATACTTCCCAACCTCAAGGATTACAGCTTCATTCTGGCCAGTAAGGGTATCACTATCACCGTGGCCAGTGGCAATAATTACATCGGACTGGGGAGCAGAAAGAACAAAAGCCCCTCTATTATCCAGGAAAGAAAGCAGGTGGACCGGCTCCAACCTTGGCAGTATCCAGCGTAGAAGGTAACCACTGCTACTCCTGGTTGGCAAATCGTAATCCGGGGCGGCTAGTACTGCCGGCATTATTTTACAATCCTTCCAAAGAGCTTAAAAAACTCCTCATTTTTTTCCAGCTCATCCGGGATTTGTTCCAGGGGGATGGCATGAGGGTAGGTTTTCTTGTAGCCAAGAGAAACCAGCGTCGGCTTTGACCTTGCAGGCTTTGCTGCCAGATAGCGTCTCATTGCCTCAGCAGCCGCTTTCCTCGCCTCCGGTGTCGGGGCTTTACGGAGAACTTCCTTTAGTTTCTCAAACTCTTCAGTTGGCATTTCTTATCACAAATAGAAGATTTTGCCAGAGGCTATGTCGTATTTGTAGTCTTCGCCATCCTCGGCGGCGAACTCCCGGCTATAGAATTGCTCAGACCAACCAGTCACCGAGCTATAGCAGTGGCATGAGAGCTTTCCTGCACTCTGCACATTACTCACTGTGATTATGTCTCCCGGGTTATGTTCTATATTATCCTGCCAAATGTTCCCATCTCGGTCGTAATGGTAAAGTTTCCATTTGCTGGTAAGGAAGGGGAAGCCATCACCTTTAACGGTGAAGGAAACCTTAGTTGGCGGCGGAGGTGTTACCGCTTTAAAATAGGCAATCACATGCTTATCCCTGTTCATGGTGACTGTGGTTGTTGGCGAAGTGCCGCTGGCATCACCTCCCCAATGGTCAAACTCGTAGCTGCCTATAGCCCAGTTGTCAAGGCGAGCGGTTATGGTTGCTGTCTTGCCAGAGTCGTAGTCCCCCAGGCCGCTAATCCATCCTACTGCCGGGCTCTCCTCGCCGGTAAGGGTATACTCCACTGGAGGCGGGGCTACTGCCTTGAAATGAGCGGTAATTAAGCGGTGCTCTGTCATGTCATATACTTTTGCGGTTATGGCAGTGGTATCTTTCATTTCCCCAGACCAACTCTTAAATTCATAGCCCGAACTAGGGTGCGCAGTAACATAAACTATGGTGCCATGCTCAAACTCCCTTTCGGTGCCATCAGTAAAATGATTTGTGCCACTTACAGGTGCGGGGCTGGTGGTTACATAACCTGCCCCAGTGGGGTCTATCTTGACTTCAAGAGTCTCCAACTCTGGAGGTGCCTCAATGGTAATTACCCCCGAGTCGGTATCAGTTTCCTGCTTGCCGTCATCAGTCTCCAGCTTAGCTCTCACACTATAGGTTTGGCCTGCCTGTAAAGTAGTGGGTAGGGTAAGGGTTCCAGTGAGCCGACCGGAAGCCCAGTCCATAGCCTCATTAAAGTCGACCCTTATCCTCGGGAAGGTGTGCTTAGTAAAGAATGAGGGGGCGACTCCAGTGCCCAGGGAAATGGTCAGCCAGCCACCCTGGGCCTTCCCCTTATACTCATAGGGAGCGTCAAAGGGCACGCTAGCCCCGAGGTCATAAGTGCCTGCCTGTGCCCTGAAGTCGAAGTTCCTGATGTCAGAGGTGGGCGGCCCGGGTGTTATATCAAACGCCGACCAGTCGGTATCGGTTTCCTGTGTTCTTTTTACCAAAGTCTCAAGTTTTGCTCTAACACTGTATGTCTGCCCAGCTTCAAGTTCAGGCAATGTGATATTCCCTTCTAACCCGCGTGTCTCCCAATCAGCGGCAGCGTCAAAGCTAACCGGGAGTGGGCTGTAGGCATGAACAGGATTAAAGGTGGGGGCTATTCCCGTGCCTATTGAGACTGTAAGTTGGCCATCTTGGGCTACGCCTTTGTAGTCATATGGTGCCGTAAAAGGCACCTGTGCTCCAATATCATAGGTGCCTTTAGTTAGCTTGAAGTCAAAGTCCTTAATGTCAGCCTCCTCGGGCGGAGCGCCAATGATGGTTATCACATTAGCCAGGTACTCGGTAAATATATCGCCTCCGGTAATGCCCATTATCTTGGTGTAGAGTCCGTATTCGCTGCCCGGGCTTATGGCTGAGGTTATTATAATATCTACAGAGTCCTCATAGGGCTCCCAGTCGGGGGTTGACGGCACACTAAAAGTTTTCTCGGCATTCAGTATCTCATCATGCGGATCCACGCTCGCCTGCCATATAGCGGCGTGGAATTTACCAGTGACGGCATCCCCCATATGGTCAAAGCCAAGATTTACCCGGCACCGGTCGCCTACATCCAGTTCGAGAACACCAGGCGGTGTTACTGGCTCACCTCCGTTCTTACTGTAGGAAAGGATCCTGAAGTTCCTAAAACCCACCTCCTCCGGCGGTACCTCGCCAGCCACAATAAAGGTGGTTTCCTCGCTGGCTACTGGCGGGAATGGGGGTAGTGTTATCTTGTCAATAGTGTAGGTTGGACCAGCGTGAGCTTCTACCTCAAGGACAAACTCCCCCTCGCGGTCAAAACCTTTAGGAAAAGTAATCTCGAAGTCGCCACCGATGGCCATCTGGCCTTCACCAACAGTAGGCGAGCCCCAGATTGGAATATAGTGTTCCCACCAAGTTTCTGGTGCTGTCACTCTGGCTATAACCCATATTGGTGCTAAAAAGGGGAGGCTGAATAGCTCAACCTTGCCCTTAACCATAAAAGGCTCGCCCTTTCTGATTGTCTCAGGGTAGGTTATATCCTTTAGGGAGAAAAGCCCCCCACCAAACTCAGGTGCTTCTAAAAGCTTAGTCTGTCTCTGCATGGCTAGCCTCCTCAATTCAGTTTAGGCTTTTTTTGTAGGTTATGGCAACCTTGACCTTATCAAGGCAAGAAAATCAGGATAAGTTTTGTCAAAAAGCATATAGTTATTGTATTCCTCCGGTGTCAGTAACTTTTTAACTTCTCTGGTATGCATAGCTCGAATAGAATCAGCTAAATTCCCCCCAACGTAAGGGATTATGCCTAGAATATCCGAGGCATCAATGCCTATAGTATGCCCTAGAGCCTTGCGGTGTCTATCTTCAAGACTGGGAAACTCAAGGGGAGGTGTCTCAATACGGGGAGTCTCGATATGGCCGAAGGGGGTCGGGATCTGTCTTGACTCGAGTAGCGTCCTTTGCTTGAATATTTTAGGCAGTTTGGGCAGGTCCATCTTCTCCCCCTAAAAGTATTTCAACTCTATTATACCATTTTCTTGGACAAGGTAACTATAACTCCCCATCATATCACCGGTATTATAGAGACCTACTCCCCCTCTTATCTCAACAGTTGGGTAATGGGTATGCCCGAGCACAACAGTATGGTGCCCATTTTTCTCTGCGTATGCCCTTGCCCCTTCGTGGATTAAAGCCACCCCTAAACCATAAGTGTCCTCTGATTTAGCCCAGACCCTTGTCGCCAGCCACAGAAGCAGCTGCGTGGGAAATAGAAAGGGGAATGGGCTTTTCCAGTAAATAGGGTCAACCGGGGTGCCGGTAACAACAGAAAGCCAGTCAAATTCTGAGCCGTGGCAGTAGTAAACACCATCTTCAGCAAAAGGCGAAACTATCTGTATGGGCTCTATTTGCGAGGCAAACAGCCCCAGGTTCCAGTCATGGTTCCCTAAAATTATTTTTGCTGGTTTTTTGGCTGCTATCTGTCTAACCTTATCCGTCACATAGGAGTAAGGCGGGACTGTTTCCAGGATTGTGAGGTTTGACCAGAGCATCTCCTCGAAGTCACCAACTAACAGCAGCTCATCGGCGTCAGTCTCTACCAACTCCAAAAAGCCCATCACCCTGTCATAATCGGCAACTTCATTTCCGTTATGAAAGTCGCTGGCAATATAGCGTCTCATACCTACCTCAAACAGTAACCTTAACCCTGTCGGTTAAAATTTCCACTGGGACTAACCCTACCCTTAATTCTATTTGCGCTGGCTCAGTGGTGTCAAGAGTCAGCCTCCAGTCGTCGGTGCTGAACGGCAAAATATGATCGGTCTTCTCAATGTAGCCGGTGAAGGAATCATATCTAGCTTCAACATATATTCCGTAGAGCAGCGGCAGTGGCACCCCGCTTCGTACCGCAAATAGTATATGCCTTCTGCCATCGGTTGTCTCAGTGGTGAAATCCTTATAAAACCGGAGCACAGGCTGGGGAGGTCGAGCAAAGAATTGACTAAGCCATTGCCCTGCGGTTTTAGGTTTATCCACCTCTCTTAGTAAAATCATGGCTTGTCTTTTGGCTACAACTTTCTGCCGGCACCCCGCATCTTAACTGCTGCCCAGCGTGGGATTGGTGGATCGGGGGGAAGCGCCGGCAACCAACTCCAGATTACCTCTGGGACGGTTTCCATGACCGGGCCAAGCCCTCTCCGCACCGCCGGCGGCATTGAGCCGGCACCATAGATTTCAGCGTGTCTTTTAGCTCTGGCAGCTTCAGTCCGAGGAATTCCAAATGGCATAATTACCTCCTCCTTAATTCAGCCAGTAATTCTGGCTTGGTATAGAAAAATATTGGAATGGGGAATCCCTCATGGGGTAATGCTGGTCGCATATCACTTATAGTCAGTTTAGGCCCTATATCTCGCGCTACCCTATAGCCCGTGAATGTTGCTACTGTCCCGAGCCCTCCAATGGCGAAAAGGAGAATTCCCGTACCCGGATCCAACAATTTATTCCTCCCCCAAGCCGGATAAGAAGCTCGTTAGTTCCTGAGGTGCGGTTTTCATTATCCTCTCGACTCTCTTCAGTACCTTTTCCACCTTCTCCAGCTTCTCAGTAGGCATGGAGTTAATCTCCCTGATGAGCTCGGCAACCTTGTCGAGCTCGGGGGCAGTGCTAGCTACCCTCTCGGCCACGGTAAGCACATCCTTGATTAGCTTAAGCTGTTTGGCATCGGGAAACTGGTTTAGAGACCGGGAAACACTATCCAGACTGGGGAGGCCCAGCTTTTTCTCTAAACTACGTAAGATACTTGGTTGCATAATATCCTCCTAAAATAATTCTACCCCCTAAGCGGGGGTAGGTCAAGAAATGTCAATCAAGGCTTCGCCTGATGGTATCGTGAATGAAGTCCTTCCCGATAGCGGGACACTTACTCAGGTCGGACTTGAAGTCATCACCCCAGAGGTAGGGTTCGAAAGCAACTGCCATCCTCTCAAACATAGTCTCTATCGGGGTTGGCTTAAACCCGGCGTTAATCTTTACTTTCACCAGTATAAACTCGCTAATCCATCCAACAAGCTGCTCTAAGGTTGGGGGCTCAGGGTGGGTGAGCCAGTAAAACCCTGGCTTATCAATGGTAGCCATTGCCTCAGCAACAGCACTTATCGGGACAAGGTTCAGCTTTCCCTGGGGGTTGGCCTTCATACGGAATATCGGCTCAATTACCGGCAATCTGAGAGCACCCTCTGCCTTTCTACGAATAATCTCAGCCCTTTGGTGAACCTTTATCAGCAGTTTTACAAACTGGGAGAAGTGCCCGGGATAGAAGTGCTCCGGGGTGCCCATGATAATTGATGGTTTGAAGATGGTAACCTCGGGGATATCGCAGTTATTTACCATATACTCACAGTAAGCTTTGGACTGCTCATAGACATTCCTGCCAAATGTATAAGCGGTGGAGGTAAAGTAGAGGTGAGGGATTTTATGTTTTAGACAGAAATTGATAACATTCCTGGTACCCGTAACATTGGTTGCCCATATTGAGCCGTCTTTGTCTTCACCCAGGTTGTGTAGCCCGGCAAGGTGCTGGACAGCCTCAATATCCGCGGGTACCTCTTTAAGCCCAAGGCCAGGCTCTAGGATATCACCTTGCAGTGGTATCAGGTTCTCTGCCGGTGCCGGTGGGTGACGCGAGACACCATAAACTTTGTGTCCCCTCTCCAGCAGCCTGGGTACAAGCGCCGTGCCTATAAAACCCGAAGCTCCGGTAACAAGTATGTTCATAGTGCCCTCCTAACAAAATGCCAGGTAAACCGCTGCCTCGAGCAACCCGCGCAGGAAATATAATAGCTCATCCAAATATCTCACCTAAAAGTAGCAATATGGGATACAGTGCAGCTATCGCTACTGTTATTTTGCCGCACTTATTAAACCCCTCAATAATCTTTCCGCTAGTGGGATTCTTTCTCAGGGCATCAGCATGGGGTTTCAAATAAACAAGATTAGCTAAAAGAAGGGCGAAGCAAATAGCACTTAACATGGTTAAGGGTTTTAGGAGCCCGATAACTATCAGGAATATCTGAAAGACATAGACCATCAGCAGCCAGGCCAGAATATACAGCGTCAGGTCAAATTTAGTTTCCCAGACCTTGTAAGCGAGGCTTTTAACACCCTTCTTCAGGTTGCTATGAGCGTCCCCGTATTCATCGAAAGCCAGGCCCAGGTAGGAAAGTATGATAGCAGTTGGCAGAGTTACTATAACCCCCTGCCACCAGGCAGGATTGGGATTAACGGCAAACATCCCTACCACCGCTGCCAGCACCACCCCGGAAGCTAGTGCTGTCTCATGGTACCAGCTGAACTTTCCACGGGTATAGAAATACGGCACCGCAAGCCCCAAAACAGCAGGGATGAAGATATAAGGGGTAACCCGTGAAGCCAGCACGCCGCAAACTGCCAGTCCAAGAACCCCCCAACCAATAAAGTTTGCAATAAGCTCTCTGATACTAAGAACTTTTAAGATGCCGCAACCACCGGTGTAGCCTTTTTCGATACTCCCACCACCTTCGGGTTTATCAAGCCCAACTGCCCAATCGATGTAGCTATTTTGGCTATGGCAACAAGCCATAAGTAATGCTACCGCTATGAAACCGAGCCAGGTATTTAGCTCGCCAATAGTGCCACCGGCCAACAATGAGCCAACAAGAGCTGCCCCCCCGAAAAAGGGAAGAGCAAACCACCGCCCCGATGTCCAAAGATGTGCTTTAAGTTTACCTTTCATTAGGGCCATCCTCCTTAAAAGTAATAAAATAAAAGCCCCATTACTAAGGCACTCGATAGTGGAATAGTCAGATTATCGTCAACATAGTGCCTGGTTTTGGTAAACCTTTCAGCAATTACCGCAGCTACCGCCCCAGCAGCACCAATCCAGTAAGGCTGAATAAAATAGGCGAAAACTAAGCAGGTAGTCAGCATCCCCAAGCTCCCCCAATTACCCTTTACCTCTCTGTGATAGACAGCACTCCTGATTAAACCGGTTACAGCGTCACCCCCGCCCATGAATAAAAGAGGCACAATAGCCAGCCATGGCTCGTTAAATACCCCCCATAGTATTCCGATGGTCACTATACCAGTAGCCGGGAAGTGTATTTCGGCAAGTGCATCCGGTCTCCCTGAGCCTCCTACGCCGCGGAAGGTATCGGGTCTAAAAACCCTGGAGTATGCCAGGAGGGCGGTAAAACCAGTAGTTAGGATTAATGGCCACCAGAAGCTACTAAACAAAAGGGGAAGCAGCAGAAAAGCAACACAGCCACCCAGGTGGCCTAGCTTGCGGGAGATATACTGGGGCACATGGTAATCATAGAGCAGGTTCGCCAGATACATACCCAGTAGGGCTGCCCCGGTAATCAGAATTACGAATGGAATTTCAGCTATCGTCCTCGCCTCCTTTGTTGCATTTCCAAAACCGCTGCCTTCGCAATCGGTTTCATCTTTGAAAAGGCGTGCTTCTCCATGGCGTTGAAGATTTCCTCGGCGTCGTATAAAACACTATCTCCACTAATCCTGAGATTGCCGTTGACATAGGCAGCCCTTGGGGATATACCGGGCTCTCCCGGAAACTGGGCTATCCAAACTAAAATCTCCAGCAGGGTATCGTCAGACATTAAAATCTCATTGCGGAGGTCCTTGGTATCCTGCTCCCTGAAGGCACCGCTGGGGGTCAGCATTATAATAAAAGTGCCGCCCTCCGGGCCAGTTACGATCAGGCGCCCTTTGCGACCGACAACAGCTGCCTTTTTCTCCGGGGGCAATTCTCTAAGGATAGCCTGGTGTACCGACTTATCCTCCAGGACAAAGTTAAATACTTTCTCGGTAATTGTCTCAGCCCTTGTAGGCATCAGAATCTCCTCATCACGGATTTTACGGTCTCTTTGGCTATCCGTTTGTATAACTTCGTCAGCATACTGTCTTTGAGGACCAAGGGATTGGCATTTACTACGCTCTTGGCTATTTTATCGAATTCCAGGTTAATTATATCCTGGGAGGGAGTAAGCGGTACCTCGCCCAGCAAAGGTATACCACTCTCCCCACAGACGTCCCCAAGCTCGACCTTGGGTGAGATAAACGGCCAGAAATTCTCTCCCTGGGGGGATAAGCAGTAGGCCATGTTAGCAATTAAACCAACTATAGGCACTCTCTTAATCTTGATAAAATCGAGAGTTCTGACCAGGTCAGCAGCGGCTATATCAGTAGGCTGAAAAACTAAGACAGTCCCATAAACATCGCCAACTAAGGCATCATACAGCGCCTGCATGAACCCCGACGAACTCGGGGGTGAATCTAAGACGAGATAATCCAGAGGCGGCCATTGCACATCCCGTACCACTTCCCGCATTGCCCGTATTAGGGTTGCCTCATCCCACAAGACGGCCGGGCTCTCCCCGTAGTGACTGGCTAAAGTCAGGGCATAAAGCCCGTCTACCTCAAAGGGGCGCAGGTTTGCTGCTACCGAATCCAGGTCCCATGGGGGTGGTTCAGTCAATCCTAGTGCTTTATGGAGGGTTGGTGCCACCAGGTCAACGTCAAGCAACCCCACCTTGTACCCAGCACGTTTAAGTGCCTTGCCAAGGTTCACTGTACAGCACGTCTTTCCAGTGCCTCCTTTAAGAGATGAACAAATAATCCGTTTCATTAAAACTACTTTAACTGCTGCCTTTGCATTTGTCAACCTTATGAGGGTCTACTGTGTTGTCCAGACATTTATAGACAGGAGCTTGACATTTCATACTCACTATTCTATGATTTTTATGGAGGCGCACGATTATGGAAGAAGGACGAGAAGAACAGCAAGTGGAATCAGAAGAGGCTCAACCAGCGAAGGTGTTAAGACTGGAGATGCGGATTGACCCGGAGGCAAACCAGCACCTGGAAAAGCTCTCAAACTACGCTGCTCTTGAGGGCATAATTCCCAGTGACCACCGGGGCAATAAGGCTGCATGGATCAACTATTGCCTGATGCTGGGAGAGGAAGCACTCAAGCAGCACGCTTATAAAAAGAGGGGATTTTAAGGAGGAGTAAGATGGCGGAAGAGAAACTAAAATCAAGAAGACTCAAGGTTTTAGAGACACTATCCAAGTTCACCGAGCCAACTGGTGCTGCGGAGATCGCTGGAATAATCGGAGAAACTTCCCTCAATGTCGGAAATGACCTTTATCACTTGGGGAAAGGCGGTCTTACTCAGAAACCAGACAAGAAGCAGTCACTGTGGCTGATAACTGAAAATGGCAAGAAATACATAGAACATCCACCAGTTCCATCCATACCACCAACGCCGACACCATCCACGACAGTATCCACACCACCATCGACGCCGCCAACGGTGGAACCCCCGACGGAAGAGCCCACAGTAACTATTCCCTCACAATCTGACCTCTTCAGAAAGGAAGGTGACCTACTTGGAGTTGGTGCCAAAAAAGGCAGTATCTCACTGGATGTAATAGTTCAATGGGTAGAGAGAACGGCCGACCTTGATAACCTTACCTCAGTCTGGAACGCCTTGACCGAAATGGGTGTTGCCAACGATATCAAGAAAAGGTGGATAAAGCTCTATGCCCAGGACCTCCCCGGTAAAGAAATACCCGAGGAGCTAAAGGAGAAACTGGAAGGGGACCAGGCAGAAAAGGTAAAGATTGAGACTGGAGATATCCCCCCCAAACCGAGGCGATTCAGCGTGGTTAGCGATGAAATAATGGGTGACCCTGAAGGCGACTTAACTTTCAAGGAGGCAGTCCAATATCTTGCTCAAAAGAAAGGCGCCTCGCCTGCTGAGGCAGAATCACTGGCTCTACAGCTTAGTAAACAGGGGCCGGAAATGCTCACCTCTATAATGACTATGTTAACTCCTCTGATAACTAAAGAGCCGCCAAAGACAGACAACACAATGGTTCTTGCCCTGCAGGGGCGTATTGAGCAACTTGCCGACGACAAGCATAAGGCAGAAATGGAGGCCCTTAGAGCTGAAATAAGGTCGGGACAAAGGTCACCTGAGGCAGACCAGCAGATACAGGCTCTAAGCCAGCAAATCACCGACATGAAAGAAACACTGAACAAGCAGGAGCTGGCACGAATACAGGAACAAAACCAATCACTAATTGGTGGGCTAACTGCAAAGATAGGCAAGCTTGAGGAGCAAATAGCGGCAGGGATACAAGGGAAACAGGCCGAGTCTAAAATCGGGCTTATGTCTGAAACTGTAAAGGGTATTTTCGAAGAAGCGAAGGGTGCGCGGCAAGACCTAAAATCAATGGCGCCGACATTTCTCAGTCGGGGGGCTCCGACTAAAAAGAGGACCGCCGGCGAGAAAGTGGGTTTTAGCACCGGGCTGGATAGAGGGATTGAGAGAGCGCAGGCAGCCGGAGCCTTGGAGGAAGAGTTATTCTTCAGCGGGCAGTCAAAAGGTTGACAACCTGCCTTATTAAAGGCAAAATGAGGATAGGAGATTGTTATGCTATTCCCAAAATTGCCTGACCCCGAAAATGTCTTCTCTGCAATCGACAAAGCCAGCGGTGTTATCGATAAAGGCTTGGGCTTTATCGATAAGGTCAGCGACAGGCTCGACAAGTTCGGGATTACCGAGGAGTTCCCCCCAACTACCACCACAGCCCCTAAAACAGCCCCCGTTTCAGAGAATATAGCCTCTACTATTACCCAAGAGCGGGAAAAGGCTACAACCGTGCACCTAGCTACCACATCAGAAACAGGACCAACTACTGAAGAGATTGTTGCTTACCATCATAAAAAGATTGGCAAGCACCTAGGGGCCCTGGAAGGTCATTATGCCGACAGGATGAGAATCTTCGGCAAACCCTGTGACTGCGGCTCGAGCAAACATTTGCTTATGCTTGAACAATTCTCGGAGGAGACGATACCTATGGTTGATAACCCCTCTATCTATGAAGAAATGATTAGGTGGGTAAGGGAAGTCGAACCCAAAAGCACTGACGCAGCTGCCAAGAGCGGCAAGTATGATGATGAGTATCCAATCTTGTCAGGACAAGCCCGCGCCTTTAGAAAGAGGGTATTAGGAACAACGGCACTCAGCGCTATGATAGAACGGAAAGAGCCAAGTTCTAGTGGTAACTGCCCAAATTGTGGTGGGCCACTGGATAAAAACGGGTGCTGCCCGGTATGCAAAATCTGCCCGCTGCCAAAACCTCAGAGGTAGACTAAGCCAACAGCCTGCTTAATTTCAATCTTACAGCATTTGGACTCCTGCCCAAAATACGAGCGAGCCCCTGCCTATCCTCCCTTCTGTGAGCCAACAAGAAGGCTTCCTCCCCTTCTATCCACAGTGGTCTTACTATTCCCAACTTGCGAGCTTGATAACGAACCCCCGATTCACTCCTGTTCATCTCCTTAGCTATAGCAGCTATAGGCAACTTGTGATAATTCCGAGTCAGGAAGCTCTTTTCTTCTGGCAGCCAACTCCTGTTTATGACAATCGCATCCCTCAGCTTTAGCTCGCTCTCAAACTTATACCTCTTGCTGGTAAGGGTAATGCCGATTCGGCTGAAATATTGGCGGGCAGCAGCTAGTCGATAGATGATTAAATCAAAGCATTTCTGACCAAAGACCTCTGAGTGAATACCAAGACCAGCTAGGATATTTTTGATGTCCTCCACCCCCGCCCGGTTCACACTCCTAAATCCAAGAGTTACATGCTTACCGCGCATGCTGCTATAACCATCCCCGTCAAAGAAGCCATTAAGGAAGCCCCGCTTCAGCTCAAATTCACCATTCATTATGAAGTTCGGGACACGCCAAACCCAAGTGCCGCAGGCCCCCTGGCTCATTATGAAATCAATCAGGCAACGGTCCCACACCTTGACACTGAATTGATTATGGCTAGGGAGAAAGCAAATAGAGTAGCTTTTGTCAGTCACAGTCTTCACAGCTTTCAGGTAGAGCCTCAGGTACTCCCTGCTTATCCCACTTAACCCAACACAGAGGGAGTATCGTTCCTTATAAGGCTTGTGTCCATCCGAGTATTGCACCCCGAAAATATAGCCCCACTCATAGGGGCAAGCCTTTACGCTTAATAAAGTATGATTACCGGTATTATCCCTGCTTCTAACCACAGTAGTATTTTATATGCAGCTTCAAATGATGTCAAGCGACAATATTTTCCTTTGCACTTTGCGGTTAGCCTACTTTACCCCTTTACAAATACTGCTGTGAGGTGTTAGCTTTAATTAAACAATATGAAAGGAGGTAAGAACAGTGGCTGGTGTATATGCAAACCTTGCAGCTATCATGGCCTCGCGAGAGATGTCAGTCAGCCGCACACCCTTCAACCCCGACATCGTTGTCATCAAGAGGGCCAGCTTCCCCAAGGGGACAGTCCCCAAGCACCTAACTGGCTACCTGATCAAGAAGGGTGAATGTGCTGGCAGAACCGGCACCCTGATTCACAAGGGCAGGCTGGTACCGGCGACCGCAGTTTGTGTGGCCGAGAAGCACGGGAAATAGCTCGCCTAGAGGCATCTGAGAACTCAACAAAGGGAAGAGCAGCCTTGACAGAGGCTGCTCTTCTTGTTTAGAATACCAAAGGGTGATGGTATGGCTGAAGAAATTAAGCTAGTCAAAGTAGAGTATTATCGGCAAGTAAAGCCTCCCAGCCTTGCCCAATACCTCTACCGAAGGGCTGTCAAGGAAGCCATGGAGAAGGTAAAGGGCAAAACTGGCGTTACTCTAAACCCAGACAGTGGAATACCGATTCCTGAGTCAGCGCTGGCTGCCAGGGAAGCGCTGAAAGGTTTGACCACGGAGCAAATAATGACTGAACACCCAGAGTGGAAGGAGGATTATGAGAGAGATGTCAAAGGAAAGTAAACCACAGAGGCGAATCATCATTTTAGATTCTGATGAGTGCACACCCTGTGAGGATATCAAGAAGAGAAACAAAGAGAAGATAGAGTCCGGTGAAATTAGAGTCTTAGACATAACTTCAGACGAAGCCCTGGAGCTCCTCAAGAAGGCTGGTGCGCCCGACAGACTAGAATACCCAAAAGCTCTTGTTGAAGATGACAAAGGGATAAGAGTCTGCGATATCTACCACGATAAAGAGGCGACTCTAGTGGCTTGTGGGGATGAGATAATCGCTATCCGGGAACCCTCAGAGGAGGAACCGGCTACCCCGTAACCTGAAGAACCGCCTCTATCGCCCAGCGATTGATGTAACTCTCAAAATAAGACCGCTTTTTACCGCGGGCAAATCCAGCATAGTGACCGGCAGCACTGGTCACTCGCCAAACATCAGATTCAGCTTCCTTAATAGTGATTCCCGCCGTTGACTCGGCACCTCTAGGGTGCAGGGTAAGGGTGTTTTCCTCTTCTTCAATAGAAAAGCCGTTTACACTAATTTTTTTCAGAAACTCACTTTTAGCCTTCGGGTTCATTTTTTCTCAATCCCCTCCGGGCCCGAAGTGCTCTGAATTTCCTAAGATAAGCGTCATTGCAAAACAGCCCACAACGGCAGCGCCCCAATTCCTTGATATCGGCTATGGCAAATTCACAGGGACACTCTTTCCTATCAGG